>Ga0190275_10000145_pt1 | contig 79034 bp, 74 predicted proteins | sample Popmic550T_FD_133745 | JGI IMG/M metagenome (GOLD analysis project Ga0190275, IMG submission 133745) | Populus adjacent soil microbial communities from riparian zone of Yellowstone River, Montana, USA - 550 T | ecosystem: Environmental > Terrestrial > Soil > Riparian zone > Trees stand | place...
CCGGTCAGCGCGCCCAGCGCCACCTCGGCGAGGCCGGACATCACCAGGGTGTCGTTGGTCTGGGCCATGACGAAGGAAGCCCCGCGCCTGGCGGGGCCTCCGTGATGCGGCTGAGAGGAGTCGAACCTCCACGGGCATTGCTGCCCACAAGGCCCTCAACCTTGCGCGTCTACCAGTTCCGCCACAGCCGCTCGAGGGGCGGTGAGTATATCCGCGCGGCGCTTGCCCTTGATTCCGTCCGCCGAGGAGGTAGTCTTACGAACACATGTTCGGATCGGACGACAGCCGGCCAGCGAGAACGGGAGCCTGAGACCGTGGACTTGAACCTGACCAAGCGCCAGCAGGAGATCTTCGACTTCATCAAGCGCTACTCGGCCAAGCATGGCTATCCACCTACGGTGCGCGACATCGGCAAGGCGATCGGGCTGACCTCGTCGTCGACCGTCCACGCCCATCTGGCGAATCTCGAGAAGGTCGGGCTGCTGCGACGCGACCCGAGTAAGCCGCGCGCGATCGAGCTGCTTGTCGACCGCGCCAAGCAGGCGGTTGGGGGCGGGGGAGGCCTACCGATCGTCGGGCAGGTCGCCGCGGGCTCACCGGTGCTAGCGGAGGAGAACGTCGAGGAGTACGTCGAGGTGCCCCAGATCGCCGGAGGCGATCAAGGCGACTACTTGCTGCGAATCACGGGCGACTCGATGATCGATGCTGGGATCCACGACGGCGACCACGTCGCTGTCCACAGCCAGGAGACCGCGCGCGACGGCGAGATCGTCGTGGCGCTGGTGGGCGAGGACGCCGAGGGAACGGTCAAGCGCTTTTTCAAGGAGGCCGACCACATCCGACTGCAGCCGGAGAACGAGGCCTACGAGCCGATTCGCAGCCAGGAGGTTGCGATCGTCGGCAAGGTCGTCGGTGTTCTGCGGAGGGTCTCGTGAGCGCGAAGAGGTCGACATGACTCCCGCGACCGCGACGGACTGGGTGACCGATCGGCTCTCGCAAGCTTGGGGGGAGGGCTCCGCGTTGAGCGGAGGTCCGGGCGACGACCTGATGCGTCGTCGCTTGGCTGGGCATCCGGCTCGTCCCGTCGGTGGCGGCAGACTCACGCTCGAGCAGCGGCTCGATGGCGTCTGGGAGGGTCTGCGCACCGATGGGGCGGCCGAGTGTCCGGTCTGTCACGGCCGAATGGATGGGCCCGGCCCCGCCCGCTGCCGCGACTGCGGCAGCGAGCTGGCTTAACATTGATCGGCTGGTAAGCAGCCGCGGGCGTCGGAGAGAAAACCGGCGTTCGAGGAAAGTCCGGACACCACAGAGCAGGGCGGTCGGGAAATCCGACCCGGGGAAACCCGCGGGCCAGTGCAACAGAAAGCAAACCGCCTAAGCGACGGGTTCGCCCGTCGCCGGTAAGGGTGAAATGGTGCGGTAAGAGCGCACCGGCGTCGTGGCGACACGACGCGTCGAGGTAAACCCCGCCCGGTGCAAGGCCATACAGGGACGTCGACGCTGCTCGCCGAGTCCCGGGTAGGCCGCAGGAGCCGCAAGGCCCGCCCAGCCGCCTCGAGCGGACTGGGCAGACGGATGGTTGCTCACGACAGAATCCGGCTTACAGCCAGCTAACGAAAAGGCCCGCTCAGGCGGGCCTTTTCTATGCCTGCCTGTCGGCGTGAATCGCTAGCCGGAGACGGACGGGCCCCGCCGCGGGGGCGGGGCCCGTGCCTGTCTCTCTGGCCCTCGCGGCCCTACCGCCGTTCAGGTAGAGGACATATTCCCCCTTCGGGACGACGTTCAATCCCTCATCTGCCAGAGGGCTGAGTTGGCTCTCGTCGGCCAGGACGGATAGAGTCCTGGCGCGATGGAGGCTGCTGCGTTCCTGTTGTCATTCCTGCTGCTCGGCGGCGCCGTGCTGTTCGTCGCCTTCTGGGGCGGCCCCGGTGGCGCCCGCGAGGCGTACCTGACGCGCGGCAGCCGCCTCTTCCAGGTCTCGATGGTCGCGATCTACATCGCCTTCGGGCTCGTGGTCCCTGCCCTCGTGCTGGCCAACAAGGAGGAGGAGGCCGGCGGCGTCGGGGCGCTGCGCTCCGAGCACATGACCGCCAGCGAGGAGCGCGGCAAGGCGATCTTCAGCCAGACCTGCGCGAGCTGCCACAGCCTGGCTGCCGTGAACGCCCGCGGCGTGACCGGTCCGAGCCTCGATCAGATCGGCGAGGTCACGCCCGAGCGGATCGTCAACGCGATCGAGAACGGCGGCACCGGTCAGGGCCTGATGCCCGCCGGGCTGCTCGAGGGGCAGGAGGCGGAGGACGTCGCCAACTACGTCTCGAAGGTCGCCGGTAGCAACTGACGCCGTCCGGCGTCACGGCAAATCCGCCGGAGGCGCTGTTAGGATTGCGCTGTCCATCCAGCCAAAGTCCCTTCCTTCAAGGGGCGTGGGGGAACCACTTGGCTTCACGGCCAGGGGCGAATCGTCGAAGTGACGTAGCGCAGCTCTTTCAGCGCGAGCCCGTCAGCTAACCCCGCCGGCACAACGAAAGAGAGCCGATGCAGACCACCGCTGCTCGCCCTGTGCGGCACGATGATCAGAGAAGCGACGGCCGTCGCACCGTCGTCATCACCGGACAGCCGGTGCCGCCGCGCCGTCGTCCGCCGCGCGCTCAGGCTCAGATCCAGGCTCGCCCCGATCGCATCGCCATGTGGGCATTCGCGCTCGGTCTCTTCTTGGTCTTCATGGCCATCGCCACCGCCCAGGCGTAGAACGCCTCAAAATCCCTGGATTCCCAGGGACCCGTCGCTAACCTTACTTCCGGTAAGCAACCGGCAGAAAGAGAAGCGCCGATGAAGACCAAGGAGAGCAGGTTCCAGGTCCACGACGAACTGACGGCCCCGGAGGGCAGCGTTCCGGTGCTCAAGGGCGCGCTTGCCGGCGGGGGCCAGCTCTCCAACATCGTCGGCGTTCTCGCCGGGTCGCCCGCGACGCTGCGCGCATATGCCCGCTTCCGCTCCGAACTGCGTCACGGGACGCTGCCGCTGAAGACCCAGCAGCGGATCGCGCTCGCGGTCGCCGAGCAGCAGGGCAGCGACTACGCGCTCGCGACGCTGCAGCGCACGGCCCGCGACGCCGGCCTCGGCCTCGACGAGATCGCGCTGGCGCGCGAGTTCGACTCCCTCGACGAGTACGAGGCCGCGCTGCTGCGCTACGTCAAGGCGCTGCTCACGAGCGGGGGCGCTCCGCCGCTCCACATCCACGAGGCGGCGCGCGAGGCCGGCTGGGACGACGAGCAGATCCTCGAGGCGGTCGCCCACGTCGCGCTCGACAGCTTCGGCAACCTGATCACGCGCGCCGGCGACGTCCCCACGGACGGCTCGGCCGAGGAAGGGCGCGTGGCCCGGGCGGCGTGAGCCCGGTCCTCTAGGATTCAGCCCATGGGCTCGGGGATGTCCACCGTTACCGAGCCGGCCGAGGAGCCGGCGGTAGCCCCACCCCCGGGCGGCGAGCGCTCACCCTGTTGCTCGCTCTACCACCAGGCGGTCGAGCTGATCGGCAGGCGCTGGACCGGCGCGATCCTGCTCGTCCTGGTCGAGGACGGCCCGCTGCGCTTCTCGGAGATCCGCATGCTGGTTCCCGACGTCTCCGACCGGCTGCTGTCGGAGCGGCTGAAGGAGCTCGAGGCGGAGGAGATCGTCGTTCGTCACGTCTACGACGAGACGCCCGTGCGGGTCGAGTATGAGCTGACCGCCAAGGGCAAGGCGCTCCAGCCCGCGCTCGAGGCGCTCAAGCAGTGGTCGCACGACTACTGCCCCGACAAGGCCTAGCGGTACCCTTCCGGCCTTGAGCCGCCGACACAGCTAGGGGACAGCATGGCCGACCAGCCGAAGACCGCCGCCGACGTACTGGGCTTCGTGGAGGAGCACGACGTTCGCTTCGTCCGCCTCTGGTTCACCGACATCCTCGGCCAGCTGAAGAGCTTCTCGATCAACGCGGCCGAGCTGGACGACGCGTTCGAGGGCGGGATGGGCTTCGACGGCTCGTCGATCACGGGCTTCAACGCGATCGAGGAGTCGGACATGATCGCCATGCCCGACCCGTCGACATTCGCCGTGCTGCCATGGCGGCCCGAGGACAAGGGCGTCGCGCGCGTCTTCTGCGACGTGCTGACGCCGAACCGCGACCCCTACGAGGGCGACCCGCGCCACGTCCTGCGCCGCGCGCTCGAGCGTGCCGAGAGCATGGGCTTCGACACCTTCAACGTCGGGCCGGAGCTCGAGTACTTCTACTTCCGCAACGCCCGCCCCGCCGACGGAGTCCCGGAGATCCTCGACGAGGGCGGCTACTTCGACCTCACCACGCTCGACGCCGGCTCCGATCTTCGCCGCGACACGGTGCTGGCGCTCGAGCAGCTCGGCATCCACGTCGAGTACACCCACCACGAGGTCGGACCGTCGCAGCACGAGATCGACATGCGCTACGCGAACGCGCTCAAGATGGCCGACGACTGCATGACCTACCGCATCACGGTCAAGGAGTACGCGGCGCAGCACGGCTTCCACGCGACCTTCATGCCGAAGCCGCTTTTCGGCGAGAACGGCTCCGGGATGCACACCCACCAGTCGCTGTTCAAGAACGGCCAGAACGCCTTCTTCGACGCCGACGACCAGTACTACCTGTCCGACGTCGGCAAGGCATTCATCGCCGGCCAGCTCAAGCACGCGCGCGAGATCTCGTCGGTCTTCGCCCAGTGGGTCAACTCCTACAAGCGGCTCGTGCCCGGCTACGAGGCGCCCGTCTACTGCGCCTGGTCGCGCCGCAACCGCTCCGCGCTCGTGCGGGTGCCGCTCTACCACCCCGGCAAGGAGCAGGCGACGCGGATGGAGCTGCGCTGCCCCGACCCGGCCTGCAACCCCTACCTGACCTTCGCTGCGCTGCTGCACGCCGGGCTCGAGGGGATCGAGAAGGGCTACGAGCTGCCCGACCCGATGGAGAAGAACCTCTACCACCTGTCGCCCGACGAGCGCAAGCGGCTCGGCATCGAGCAGCTGCCCGAGACGCTCGGCGAGGCGATCGAGCTGACGTCGGAGTCCGAGCTGGTCCTGCGGGCCTTCGGCGAGCACATCTTCAATCGCTTCATCGAGATCAAGCGCCAGGAGTGGGAGGACTACCGGGTGCAGGTCACCCAGTGGGAGCTCGACCGCTACATGGCGGTCCTCTAGCCGGGCGGGAGCGCTATCAGGGCACGCAGGGGGCCGAGCGGGCCCGCCGTGGCGCCGAGCGCACGGCGCAGGGCGCGACGGTCGGCCGGGCCCGGTGGCTCACTGCGCTGAGGATCGAAGCGGCAGTCGCGCAACGCGCGTGCATACGCGGCGGCGCGTGGGCCGGCGGTCGCCTCGAGCTGTCGCTCGAGGACGAGGAGCGTCGTCGCGGGGGAGACGTCCCAGCCGAGCTGGTCGAGTGCGCTGCGCAGCTCGCCGATCTCGGCGGCGGCCAGCTGCTCGCGGTCGAGGGCGTTGCGGCGCCTGACGCGGACCGCGAAGACGAGGGTGCTGACGAGCGCGAGCGCGGCGAGGCCGGCCACCAGGACCAACGCGGCCGTCGGAAGGCCGTCTCCGGCGCTCGATCGAGCGCTCGGCGTTCCAGTCGCGCCGTCGTCGTCACCGGACCCGTCGCCTGCAGCGTTCGCGTCGGGCACCGGCTCGGGCGCAATCGAGCTCTGCTGGACGTCGCCGGCGGCCGCGTTCGCGCCGGGAGCCGCGGGCGCCCCGGCGGAGCTCGCGTCGGTGGCGCGCGGCGTCGGGTCGAAGGTCACCCAGCCGATCCCGGAGAAGTAGACCTCGACCCAGGAGTGAGCGTCGAGGTCGCGTACCCGGTACTCGCCGGTCTGGCGGTTCAGCGTCCCGGGTGAGAACCCAGCCGCGACGCGTGCGGGAATTCCGACCATCCGCAGCATCAGCGCCATCGCCCCGGAGAACTGCTGGCAGTAGCCCTGCCGGTCCTGGAACAGAAAGCTCTCCAGCGGATAGGCGTGCTGGGGAACGTCCTCGCTGTAGCGGTAGCCGTCGCGCAGGTGGGTCTCGATCGCCGCGACCGCGTCGTAGGTGGATGCGCTGTCGGCCGTGAGTGCGACCGCGAGCTCGTACACCCGGCTGTATACCGAGTCGGTCAGCGCAGTCTCGGCGTCGGCGCGGTCGGCGGCGCTCGAGCGGTTGCCGCGCGGCGGGACGACCACGGTCCGGACCTCTGCGCCGGCGGCGGGCAGCGACAGCTCGGTGTAGCGCTTGACCCAGCTGGGATAGCCCTTTGGCACGCCGGCCATGACGAGCGCGTTCGGATTCGGCTGGTAGGAGCGGATCGTGTAGCTGTCGCCGCGCTCGAGCCTGTCGAGCAGCTGGGTCGTGCCGTCCGCCGATGGGACGGCCGCTGCTCCGGAGACGTCGTAGGTCAACCCGGCGCCGACGAGCAGCTCGGTCGAGAGCGATCTGACGGTGAACTGGATCTCGTCGTTCCAGTCGGGGTTCAACCGGCCGTAGCCCCACGCTTCGGAGCCGAAGCCGCCCTGGTCTGGATCGAACGGCAGCTCGGCGGAGAGATCGCTCTGCTCGTCGCCCGTCGCTCGGTACCAGTGGACGCCGTCGAAGCTGTTGAGCGTCTCCGCCTTCCAGTAGTGAGGTCGGTCGGAGCGGACGTTCAACAGCGTCGTGCCTTGGCGTGGCCAGTCGAGGGGGCCGTAGCCGTGGTCCCAGGAGAAGGCGATCCCAGCGTCGTCGCCGAACGGCGACCACGAGCGGTAGTCGAGCCACGGTCCGTCGCCGTCGAGCGCGGCGGCGGCCGGCAGCGCGAGCAAGGCGGTCGCGGCGACGACGAGCCCGCCCGCTGCCCATTCGCGAACGCCGCGCCGCGGTAGCCACAGCCAGGCGGCGATCAGCGACAGCAGCAGTGCGCCGAACAGCAGCGGGCTGCCCGGGCTGTTGGTCGTCACGGCCAGGGCGTAGACGGCGATCAGCAGGACCAGCGCGGCGCCGCGCAGCGGCGTCCGCGCCTCCGGCGACGCTGGCCAGAAGGCGAGCGCCGCTGCCGTGGTCAGGAGCAGCGGAGCACCCAGCAGGATCGTCAGCCGGATCCATTCGTCAGGGCCGTCGTAGGGCCAGTCCACGCCTTGGATGCCCAGCAGCGCGTGGTCGAGCTGGTCGGCAAGCTCGCCCCAGCCGGTGGGGAGTAGTAGCCGGGGGGCGATTCCGGTAACCACCAGACCGGCGCAGAGCGCGATCAGGACGACGAGCGCGGCGAGCGCCTGAACCGCGCGCCGCGGGAGCCGCGACCGGTCGAGCAGGACGAGTGCGGCGGCGCCGGCCGTCGCTGCTCCGACAGTCGCCGCGATCGTCGTCGGCGACGGTCCGGCGACGAGCATCGCCCAGTGCGATGCCCCGTAGGCGGCAAAGGCGCCGAAGACGATCAGTCTCATGCGACTGCGCTCCGACTGCCGCGGTCGATCAGCCTGCCGCTGCAGCCGCCGACCTCGAACGCTGCCGTCGTGCCCAAGGGCAGCGTCGGCGCTACGAGGTAGCGCGGCCGCGCTGGCAGCAGCTCCAGTTCACGTGGAATTGCGCCGCCCGCGGCCGCGGTGACCCACAGCAGCCCGCCCGAGCGGGGACCGAGGCCGCCGACGCTGGTCTTCGTTCCCGCTTCCACGAGCGCGAGCAGCTTGTGGACGCCCGGCCAGGCGCCAAGATCGTGGTCGATCGAGATCGGCCGCCGATGGCCCGGGACGAGTAGCGCGACACCTTCGACACGTGCCAGCGCGACACAGAGCGAGGCCGCGGCACGGACGGCCGCGTCAAGCGCGTCGACGCTGGCCGGCGCCGCGACGTCGAGCACGATCAGCGGCGCCGAGGCGCTCTCGGCGACGAAGCGCCGCTCCATCATCTCGCCGCGCCGGGCCAGCGTGGCCCAGTGGATGCGCGAGGCGGGTGCGCCCTCGCGGTAGGGCCGTAGCCCGTCGAGGTCGACGCCGTCGTGGGCGTCCTCGCGCCAGCGGCCGGTCGAGTGCGCACCGGCTCCGAGGCCGGCCAATCCGCCGGCCGCCGCGGTTCCGCCCGGGGCGACCACCGTCACCGGATCGATCCGCGGCAGCACGAGCAGCTCCGAGACGTTCGCTCCGCGCGTCTGGCGCGTGCAGATCTGGAGTGGGTCGCTGACCGCCAGGCGGCTCGGCTCGAGCGCGACGCGGCCGCGGCGCGGGAGCGTGGCCAGGGCGTCGAGGCGCACTCGTCGGCGGCCGGCGATCGCGCTGCCGGCTGTCAGCAGCGGGTCGGTCAGCTCGCCGCCGAGCGCTGGCAGCCAGCCGAGGCGCGCCTCGACCTGGATCCGAAACGGCGCGTCTTCGACGACCGTGGCCGGGGTGGGCAGCCGCACGACCCGCGCCCCGATCGTCGCGACCCAGACCCAGACCGTGCTGAGAGCCACGGCGAGGACGATCGCGACCCCGGGCAGGTACAGCGAGGCCGTGTCGAACATGCCGCCGACGAGGCAGAGGCCGGCTCCGAGCAGCGCCGTGGCGATCGCTCGCGACACGGCCCCGGCCTCAGAGCGCGGGAACCCGCTCGAGGGCGTCGGCGACGACAGCCGAGCGCTGCTCGGGCAGCGCGCCGGGGGCGAGCATCAGGCGGTGGGTCAGCACGGGGGCCGCGAGTCGCTGGACGTCGTCGGGCAGCGCGTGGTCGCGTCCGTCGAGCGCGGCGTGCGCCTTCGCCGCGCGGAACAGCATCAGGCCGGCACGCGGGCTGGCGCCGAGCTCGACGCGCGGATCGGCGCGGGTCGCCGCGAGCAGCGCGACGATGTACTGCCTCAGCGCTTCGCTGCCATGGATCGCGGCGGTCGCGGTCTGGGCGGCGAGGACGTCCGCAAGTTCGGCGACCGGCGTCACGTCGCGCACGCGGTCGCCCTCGGCGTGGTCCTGGAGCATCTCCGCCTCCTGGTCGGCGGTCGGGTAGCCCAGCGACACGCGCACCATGAAGCGGTCGAGCTGCGCTTCCGGGAGGGGATAGGTGCCCTCGTACTCGACCGGGTTCTGAGTCGCGAGCACCAGGAACGGCCGCGCCAGCTCGTGAGTCTGGCGGTCGACGGTGACCTGCCGCTCCTGCATGCACTCGAGCAGTCCCGACTGCGTCTTCGGCGAGGCGCGGTTGACCTCGTCGACGAGCACCACGTTCGCGAAAACCGGACCGGGACGAAACTCGAAGCGGTTCTCGCGCTGGTCGTAGACGTTCGTCCCGACCAGATCGGCGGGCAGCACGTCGGCGGTGCATTGCACGCGCGAATGGTCGGCGTCGATCGACCGCGCGAGCGCACGCGCCAGCGCCGTCTTGCCGACGCCGGGGAAGTCCTCGATCAGCACGTGCCCACCGGCCATCAACGCGACCAGCACCTCGCGGATCACCTCCGGCGGCGCCTTGACCGCCTTGCCGACGTTCCGCTGTATCCGCTCGCCCAGCTCCTCGACCTCGCGCGGACCGACCTCCGGGACGGTTGACATAAGCCCACTGTAGAGATCGGGATTCAGCGCCTCCGCCGGTGTATAGGAACGTACTTGACTTTGATTGATCGGTCCGGTTACGGTTGGCCCACGCTAGTCGCTCCAAGTGGGGGAAGCGGTACAAAGTGGGAGGGTGGGCGGCCCCTCCTTGCCACTGCTAGGAGGGTTCATGGGCTGGGGTTCGTCGTCGTCTTCTTCGTGGTTGGCCGGTGCGCGCCTGATGGTCTTCGCCGCTGTCGCCGGCTTGCTGCTGGCCTTCGGAGCGTCAGGGAGCGCGGGGCGGGAGACGGCAGCGGGTGGAGAGATGACGGTCGCCCTCGGCGACGAGCGCACCGATCTCCGAACCCGCACCTCACGAACCTTTGCGCACGAGTCTGGGGGCAACGTTACGCGCGTCTATCAGGGCCCCGTCAACTTCCGCGACGACCGTGGCGACTGGCGCCTGATCGACAACGATCTGGTGCGCTCCGAGGCCGGTGGCTTCGAGAATGCCGCGAACCGCTACCAACTCGATCTGCCGAGCGACGCCGGTAAGGCACCCGTCCGACTCGCGGCTGGGGCAGACTGGGTCGACTTCCGGCTTCGCAACGTCGCCGGCGCCCCCGACGTAGATGGCTCGGCTGCCACCTATTCGGACGTTCGCGAGGGCCTCAGCCTGGCCTACACCGCGACGGCAGACGGGGTCAAGGAGGAGATCTGGCTCGACTCTCCTGCCGCTGCGCGAGATCTCGTCTTCGACATGCGGCTCAGCCCCGGGCTCACGCCACGCATGCGGCGGGACGGGGGGCTAGACCTGATCGACGGCGAGGGCGGCAGGCGTTTCCATGTCGAGCGCCCGTTCATGGTCGACAGCTCGGAGGGCGCCGAGCCGTCATACGCGGTCTCGTACGAGCTGGAGCGCGTCGAGGGCGGCTACGCGCTGTCCGTGCGACCGGACCGAGATTAGCTGGAGAGCCCCAAGCGCAAGTGGCCAGTCGTGATCGACCCGACGACGACGCTCGACGATCCGGTCAACGACTGCTTCATCTCCGACGGCAACGCAACCACCTCCAACTGCCAGAGCTCCGACCTGTTCGTTGGCTATGACGCGACGAACCACGGCGCCCACGATCACCGCGCCCTGTTGCGCTTCCCGACTCACGCCGATATTCCCCGCCGTGCCGTCGTGCTCGCGGCGACGCTGCAGATGCATCTTCGCGACACGACGACGACCAACGACGTTCCCCTCACGGTTCACACGGTCCAGTCGAGCTTCAGCTCTGGCGACGACCGGCCTTGGACGGCCGATGCGACTTGGAGCAGCTGGAACGGCACCGACTCGTGGACGACGGCGGGCGGCGACTTCGACGCGACGGCACTGGCGACGAAGGACGTCGGGTCTCAAACCGGCTGGCAGGAGTGGTTCTTGGATCCGCACCGCATGCAGGAGGTGATCCAGGAGAGCCGCAACGACAACGGCCTGCTGGTCAAGGGTCCCGGCGCAGCCGGCCAGGCCAACGTTCTCAACTTCGAGCCGCAGAACTACGACGTCGACTACGCACCGCGTCTCGAAGTCGTCTGGGACGAGCGCGTCGGCGACAAGCCGGAGTACACCTTCGAGCGTCAGCGGCTGTCCGATCGGATCGGGCTGGCGGTGAACGTCGGCGTCGGGAACCTGATGGTTGAGAGCACCGACCTCGAGATCGCCGGAACGGGCCTCGACCAGACGTTCACGCGGTCATGGAACAGCATGTCGACCCGGCCGTGGTCGCGCATCGGCCGGTGGTGGCTAGCCGACAGCGCTGAGGACGTAAAGCTGGAGATGTTCGAAGACGGGTCAGCGGCGTTCTTCGGACCGGCCGGCGTGCCGATCGCCTTTCACAAGACTGGAGCGGGCCAGTGGGAGCCGCCGCCCGGGTACCGAGCGACGCTCGCGACCGACGGGGCAGGACACAAGCTGACGTTCCCCGAGTCCGGCGAGATCCTCCGCTTCCGCGCCGACGGGCTCCTGACCGAGAGGGAGGACCGCAACGGCAACGCGATCGAGTTCGCGTACACGAACTGGGACTCGATCGAGACGGTTCACGACACCCAGGGGCGCGAGACCACCTACCACTACGACGGCGACGGCAGAATCGAGGAGATCGAGGATCCGGCCGGTCGCCACCTCTACTACGACTACAACGACGAGGGTCGTTTGAGGAGCTACACCGACGCGGAGAATGAGACCACCTACTACGGCTACGGGGACGAGGACCAGCTGACGGAGATCTGGGATCCGCGCGGCAACGAGATCGCCTTCAGCTACGACGCGGAGCATCGCGTCAAGTCGATCGAGCGAGTCATCGACAACATCGATCCAGACGACGATCCGACGTGGGAGTTCGACTACGACACCGGTGACGTCCGTTGCCCGGTCAGGACCAAGAGCAACGTGATGACCGATCCCAGGGGCAAGGAGACGGTCTACTGCCACGACCGCATGTTCCGGGTCGTCAAGACGATCGACGCGAACGGCAACGAGCGGGCGAGCTCCTACAGCGCTACCAACCGAGTGCTGAGCACGACTGCTCCCGGGTCCGCGCAGACCGCGTTCGGCTATGACGGATCGGACAACCTGACATCGGTCGACGAGCCGGCGGGGGAGGCGAGCGGCTTCGAGTACACGAACGGCAGCCATCCGTACTTCCCGACCAAGCAGACCTCGCCGCAGGGCACCGGCAGCGTCTTCGCCTACGACGCGGCCGGCAACACGACGACGATCGGCGACTCGACATCGCCCGCGTCGCAGGTCGAGGCGAAGCTCGAGTACAACGGCCAGGCGGGCGGCAGCTGCCCTGACGATCCGACGACCAAGCCTGGCACGCTGCGTTGCGCGATCGACGGCAAGGGCAACGAGACGCTCTACGGGTACGACGACGACGGCAACCTGACCTCGGTCACGCCTGAGCTGCCGCTTGGGGTGACCACGATCACCTACGACTCGCTCAGCCGCGTCGACACCGTCGAGGACGGCAAGGGCCAGACCCGTAGCTATGCGTACGACGAGCTCGACCGCGTCGTCGAGATCGACTACGGCGCGGGCAACGTCGTGACGTTCGACTACGACGACAACGGCAATCGGATCGAGCGCGTCGATTCGGTGCACGGCACATCGACGTGGTCCTACGACGAGCTGAACCGGCGGGTGGAGGACGATCTTCCGTCGGACGACACCGATTACACGTGGGACCTGGCGTCGAACCTCACGTCGCTGACCGATGCCGGCGGGACCGTCACCTACCGCTACGACGACGTCAACCGCCTGGCTGATGTCGCTGAGCCAGGCGGCTCATGCACGACGCCCGTTTCGCTCTGCACGACCTTCGGGTACACCAACCGCGATCAGCGGGAGCGGACGACATATCCCAACGGCGTGGAGCAGACGGTGACCTTCGACAGCTCCGACAAGCCGACGCGCATCAAGGCGATCAAGGCGGGCAGCCCGCCGACGACGCTGACCGACTTCACCTACGACTACGAGCGCACGTCGCCGGCGACGCTCGACACCAAGCTGCGCCATTCGGTGACCGACAAGGACGGCAACAAGACCACCTACGACTACGACTTCCTCGACCGTCTGGCGAGCGCGATCGAGCGCAACAGCGGCAACACGATCATCGACAACCGCGCGTATACCTACGACCTGGCCTCGAACCGTGTTTCCCAGGTAAGCAATGGCTCGACCACCAGCTACTCCTACAACGCCGCCAACCAGCTCTGCTGGGTCTACAGCGGCAGCTCCGGCTCGGCCTGCGGCTCCCCGCCCGGCGGCGCCACGACCTACAGCTACGACGCCAACGGCAACACCGCCGCCAACAGCGCCGGTCTGGACTTCGACTACAACGTCCGCGACCAGACCACCGCCTTCACCGCCCCCGGCGGTTCGCCGATCTCCTTCGGCTATGCCGGAGCGGGCCAGACCGAGCGAACCTCCAACGGCGGAACCGCCCAGCACAACACCTTGCTGGGCCTCTCCCGCGAGGGCACGACCTCCTGGACCCGCGATCCCGGCGGCACGCTGATCTCCCAGCGCGCCAGCGGAGGCGTCCACCACTACTACATCTCTGACAGCCTCGGATCGGTCGTCGGCCTCACTGACTCCAACGGCTCGCTGACCCGCACCTACAAGTACGAGCCTTACGGTGCCCAGCATTTGACCACTGGCTCGACTCCCAATCCGTTCCAGTATGTCGGCCAGTACCGAGAGGCTCAAGGTGGCATCTACAAGATGGGCGCCCGCTACTACGCGCCTGGGCTCGGGCGGTGGAGCCAGCTTGATCCGCTCGACCAGGCGGGGGATCTGCGGGAGGGGAACCGGTACGTCTACGTGGGCGGCGATCCAGTCAATCTGCTCGATCCGACCGGCATGGGCATCTTTGGTGACGCCAAAGACTGGCTAGAGTCAAAGGGGAGGGATCTGAATAAGGGAGTTAAGAAGCTCATCAGTCTGCCCGGGCAGCTTCAGGAGGCTGCCGAGTGTGGGCGCGACCTAGGGCTCAATCGTCTTGACCAATGCGATCCAATTGAGATATTCCTTGGTGACGATATCGAGGCGGCGTATTAGTGATGCATTTTTCGCCTTTCGGTCAATGATCGCCCTGGACGTAGGTGCGACTGTCTACGGGGTAGGCCTGTACTTAATCCTGTTGGTCCTTCCCGGCGTGATTACTTGGCTAAAGGGACAGCGCGTGATCTTTGTCGTCGGTCTTCTGTTTCCAGGTATCATCTGGATGGTGGCTTGCTTTCGATTGGCCCGGCCAGGCTCGTGGTGGGCGCGCCGCTTCTACTCATCCAGAAAGATGGATCGCGCTCGGAGACGGTACGAACGTCACGGCACTATGAACACACCGGGGTCGCTGCCATGAGCATACGAAATTGCTTGGTCGTTGCCTCGGTAGGGAGTCTTGTAGCGGCGTCATCGTTGGCGCTGGCGGCCGCGCTTGATGCACCGGGCTTCTATGTGCCGGCATTATTGGCTATTGTGGCGATTTTCGCAGCGCGAGAGGGGTGGCTGTGGCAGGGGGATGGTCGTGGCTGGTTGATGATGATCGGGACATTGCTAGCCTCGGTCGCGATCGTCTTTGTGCTCCAATGTATCGTCGGATAAGTATCCGATCCTTACGGTGCCCAGCTCTCCACCATCAGGTCGACTCCAAGAGTTCATTTGGGGTATATAGGACGTATCGTGTTCTTGGACTAAGAAAGCGATCATGGTTCGCCTGGTGGGGGCGTCGGCCTTTGCGCTCTCACAGGTCTGGTTAACGTCTTGGGAATCAGCAGTGGAGACGGCGTTAGGCATCTCGTGGACTGCGGCCATCACCATCGCAACATTCGAGGTGTGTTGTCTAATTGATGGTGAACAAGATCATGTAGGCGGCAAGATTGTGTCAATGTTTGGATACACTCACCAGTGACGATTGCGGTGACTCCTTTAAGGGTGGCACGTGCGGCGCTTCCGTTGGCGGTGGGTCTTGGTGTCTGTGCCATGGTGGGTGACAGTGCCACAGGGGTCGAAGTCTCTTCGCGCTTATCCCTGCCGGGGCTCTGATCACCGCAAGGGGCGTACTGATGCTCGCGCGACCGGACACCGTGCTGGAACCCCTTGCTAGGAGAGAGCGGTCCAGCTTTTGGGGACGGTCTGGATTGACGCGCGAGCACCCGTTTGGTGCCGTGATCCTGCTAATAATCGGGATCGGATGGATGCTGTGTGGTTTGCTGTATGGGCTGGAATAGCGTACAACCGGGGGGGGGCACTGTCCAGAGCTTATGCGAGATGTAACATCACGAAGGCTAGGTGTTGCTGCATGCGGGAGCCGTTGCGGCGGTAGTGATGTTGTGGGGTGTAATTCGAGCCGTTGGATATGGTGAGCAGCAGCCGGCTCGAGGGATAGTACTTTGCGGCGCTATTGTGCTTGCGGTTTGCGTCGCAGACTGGCGTGACAAGCGTCGCCACTAGTGTCAGGTGCTCACGCGGTCAGATAGAACGTGATCGGCTTGCTGACAGCCCTGGAACGCGCCCGTGGTAAATCTTCGTTGCCTAAGGGCGACCTCTACGTCATTCGTGGCGAGTCTTTCCAGGCGACTCGCGAGAGATCTCAATACCACTGAGGGTAAACGACGCGCACGGCTTCTGTGGGCGGATGGAGTGCGAATGATGTGGGTATTAGATCAAGATGGCGGATCTGCTGGTACAGGCCTGGCTGTGGGTCGCTGATTCGTTCGAGAACAAGCGACTGGCCGCCTTTGCCTGCGCGGCCGGATTCCCGTGTGTAGTTGCCGCAATGGTTGTGGTGCTTGGCCCATGAACACGGTGGCGCCGTCGTGATAGTCACGCGGGCTAGAGATCATCGCAGCGACGCTGCGGCATTGCTCGTCGCGGCCGGACTATGCGCCGTGAGTGTGCTGTTCGACGACGGGATGTTCCGCAGTGCGTTCTTGACCGCCACGTTTCTCGGTGTTTTGGCGTATTGGTCGCGGCCGCGACCATGGGCAGCGCAGCGGCTGGGGCATTACGCCCCGGTAGTCTGGGTCGGAGTGGGGACCGTGATGGTGACGGCGTTGCAGGAGGTGTTTGTGCGTCTGGGCGTCGAGTGGAGCTCCGCCTGGTTGCTGGGGCTGGTGGGAGCCGCGCTCGGGTGGCGATTAGCCGTGCCGCGCCAGGCGATCCGGAGAGACGAGCTGGGCGATCGTGATGAGTCGGGCGGCTAGGGACCGAACGTAGTGGGTACGGCTGGCATATGGCCGCCACGTCACGATCTTCGCGCAGGGAGATGCTCGTCGCCGCTTTTTGGGTCGCGTTCCTGGTCGCGACGGTTCCGAACACCGTCGAGGCCTTCACGGATGTCGGAGGTACGTGGTGGTTAGTGGTTCGCGCTGTCCTGTCGAGCATTGTCACGGTCGTGCTCATCGTCCTGATCGCTGATTGGGTGACGAAGCGGCTGGCGAAGCGCCGCACGCGCCGGTCGGCTCAGCGCAGCGGCGCGAATAGGCCCGCCCCATGAGCGACCAGGCCGAGCGCCCGCACCTCGTCTATGTCCGAGACAGTCTCGCCAGGCATTCGGCGGTGCTGTTCATGTGGTCGGCATTGATCGGCGTGGCTGTGGTCGTGGCGTTCGATTGGAATGTCCGCAGCATGGCCGTTGGGACGGCCATTGGAACCGTCGTGTGGGGAGCAGTGAAGTTCTTCCCGGAGGTTCTACCGCAGGTACCGAGGGGACCGCTACCGGCGCCACCAGAGGGTGCAAGCTTGGCGGTGGCTCGGAACGGGCTGGCCTGGAGGGCTGGCCGCAGTGTCATGGCCATCGCCCTCTGCGTCGCTCTCGCCTGGCTTGCGGATCGCTGGGACGTCGGCGCCTTCTTTGCGCCAGGCCAGTTCGCCGGCTATATGTGCGCTTACGCTCTCGGCGCGTTGCTCATAGCGCGCTGGGAGCGGAAGAGGGGACAGAGAGTTCTCTTCGACCCTGACGAGGAAGGGGAAGACGAACACGCGCTGTACGCCACGGATTCCGATTGGCGAGCAAGTGACCCCTTGCCTTCTCCATCCCAGCAGGAACAATGTCGCTCGCTGCCTGGGTAGCCGCGTTGGCGGCCGTAGCGGTCCCCAATCTGCTCTTTGCGTGGAGAAGGCGAGTGGCTGCGAGCGAGTCTGCCGACAAAGAGCAGGTTTTGTCCGCGCGTCAGCGCGAGCTATGGGCGAAGGCCTCCGAATGGGTATGGGTCGTGGGTACGGTGAGCTTCCCGACACTCTGGATCCCTCTCGGTTTACCGATCGAGACAGCGTTCTTCTGGTCGCTTGTCATCCTGGGTACCGGCCTCAATTTGTTGATCGTGGCGGCTGTGGTGTTCGCGATCGCGATGAGTCGCGCGGATACCTAGCGCCAACCGCGGGGCTTATCCCACTGAGCCAGAGCCTCGGTGGAGCCAAGACGATGCGAATCCGAGGGCCAGAACGATCAGGCCGCACAGGCCGCCGATGAGTAGCGCCTCGGGCAGGCCGGCGCCGTCGAACAGGGCGAAGACCGTCATGACAATGGCCGTGGCGGTGACGGCTATCACGGCCTCGCGTACTGGGCGCTCGGGTTTCCAGTTCGAGATGCCATGACGCTCGATGTCGCGCCTCATTAGCGCGTCGAGGATCTCGAGCCAGGGCCAGAGGAGGGCGAACAGCCAGAAAAGCCGGAGATCAATCGCGCCGGACAGGAAGTAAATGGCGACGCCCACGGGTAGGACCAGGACCGATGACAGGAGGATGAGTCGCCATGGCACCGATAGACCTTCGACGGCTTCGACTTGGGCGTCGGGGACGCTGGCTCGCCGAGTCGCAACGGCCGCAGGCACGTAGAAGACCGCGAACAGCACCAGGAGCTGGGCGAACTCCGAATACGTGAGCAGCCAGGTGACCGCCGACGCAATAAGAGCCAGCGCGAAGAGCATCCGCGTGGTCGATCGCGGCAGCTTGCTCAAGCTGGCGGTCGGTGCCTAGTGGTCGGCGGGCTCGGGCTGCGGCACGGCGACCGCGACGTCCGAGCGCGGGGTGCCGCCGACTCCGCCGTCGGTCTTCGCCAGCTCCGACGGCCACCAGAACTTGGGGCCGATCTTGAGCACCAGGGCGGGGACGAGGACGGAGCGGACGAGGAAGGTGTCGAGCAGGACGCCGAAGGCGACGACGAAGCCGATCTCGGTCAGGAAGACGAGCGGTAGGACGGCGAGCACGGAGAAGGTGCCGGCGAGGACGATGCCGGCGCTGGTGATCACGCCGCCGGTGACGGCGAGGGCGCGCAGGATCCCCTCGCGGGTGCCGTGGACGAGCGTCTCCTCGCGCGCTCTGGCGATCAGGAAGATGTTGTAGTCGACGCCGAGCGCGACCAGGAAGACGAAGGCGAACAGCGGCAGCGACGGGTCGGAGCCGGGGAAATCGAAGAAGACGTCGAAGGCGAAGTAGCCGAAGCCGAGCGCGGCGACGAAGCTGAGGATCACCGTCCCGATCAGCACCAGCGGCGCGACGACCGCGCGCAACAGCAGCATCAGGATCAGGAAGACGACGACGAGCACGATCGGCGGGATCACGATCGAGTCCCATGCCGCCGCCTCGCGGACGTCGAACTCGACAGCGGTCGGGCCGCCGACGAGCGTGTCGGGGGCGACGCCTTGGACAGCCTCGCGCAGCGGCTCGACGATGTCGTAGGCCTCGGTCGAGTACGGCGTCGGCTCGAGAGTCGCCTGGATCAGCACGCCGCCCTCGCCCTCGGCGACCGGTGGCGAGACCGACTGGATGCCGTCGACCTCCACGGCCGCCGCGCTGACCGCCTCGACCTGGCCCGGATCGCTGACGACGATGTCGGCCGGTGCGGCCGATCCAGCCGGGAAGCTCTTGGCGAGGATCGCCTGGCCCTGGACCGACTCGACCTCGGTGCGATAGCTGTCGTTGCTGGTCAGGTCGGTCGAGAAGAAGGCGAGCCCGCAGCAAAGAATCAGCAGGATCGCGAGTGAGCCGGCCAGCACCCGCCCGGTGCCACGCGCGACCCAGTCGCCGACTCGCTTCCAGAAGCCGTGGGTGGCGTCCGCCTTGTGCTCGCGCCGGAAGCGGCGCAGCTCATAGGGACGGAAGACGAGCCTGTCGAGCGGCCCGACGATCAGCGACGGGAAGCGCCAGTCGGTGAACCAGCGCACGACGATCGCGACGATCAGCTTGACCAGAAGGTTCAGCAGCACCAACGGCAGCAGGACGAAGACCACCAGCCCCGCGGCGATCACGCTGCTCAGCGCGGTCGCGCGGCGGCCCTCGGTGATGTGCTTCAACGACCAGGCCGGCACGACGTCCTCGCTCGGCGCGGTGTTCGACGTGTTCGGCACGAACGGCCAGAACGCGCGGCGGCCGAAGATCGTCAGCAGCGCCGGCAGCAGCGTCAGCATCGACAGCGCGGCGCAGGCGACGCCGAGCGCGGCGATCGGGCCGAGGCCCGATGTGCCGTTGACCTTGGCGATCGTCAGGCAGAACAGCGCGGCGATCACGGTGGCGGCCGAGGCGAAGATCGCCGGTCCGGCGGAGGCGAGCGCGGTCGCCATCGCCTCGTGCTTGTCCACGTTGCGGTGCAGCTCCTCGCGATAGCGCGCCACGAGCAACAGGGCGTAGTCGGTTCCCGCCCCCAAGACGAGGATCGACATGATCGAGCTCGACTGGCCGTTGATCGTCACTCCCAGCTCGGAGACGCCGTAGCCGAGCGAGCGCGACAGCATCTCGGCGAAGACGACGGCGAGCAGCGGGATCAGGAAGAAGATCGGCGACCGGTAGATCACGATCAGCAGGAAGATCACGAGGCTCAGCGCCGCCAGCAGCAGCGTGCCGTTGATGTTCTCGAAGACCTCGATAGCGTCGGCCGCGTAGCCGGCGCCGCCGGTGATCTTCACCTCCAGGCCGCCGCCTGGATCCGAGATCGCCTCGCGCCAGTCCTGGATCGGGTCGAGGATCGTGTCGCCGTCGCCGTCGCCCTTCAGGTAGGCGGTGACGATCGCGGCCTTGCCGTCGGGCGAGCAGATCGGTCCGACGAACGGCGCGTAGTCGGCCGGCTGACCGGGGACTGGCGTGGTCGGGCCGCCACAGCCCTTGGGGAGGTTCGCGGACTCCGGCGGGGCGTTGCCCTGGGCGCCACCGGAGGCGCCGGCTGGCCCCTCGCCGCCGCCGCTGGCCGGCTTGCCGCCCGCGGCTGCTGTCGCGCCGTCGGCGACGACGCCTGGGTAGCGCTTCTGTGCGAGCTTCGCGACGTCCGCTTGGATCGTCGTGCGGTCGGCGGCGGTGAGGCCGGACTCGCGGCGGAAGACGATTACCGCGGGGGCGAGCTCGCCGCCCTGCAGATCCTCAGTGGCGGTCAGCGCCTTCGTCGACTCGGCGTCGCCGGGTAGGAACGAGGTCGACTCGTTGTCCTCGGCGTCAGTGAACTTGCCGGGCAGGTTCGTGCCGAATGCGACGAATATCGCGACGATCCAGATCGCGAACACGATCCACTTCGATCGCCGGCCTGCCGGGAACGAGAAGATGGAACGCCCAGACACGACGGCCCATGCTGGCAAATCGGGCCGACGCATGTCAGCCAGCGATCCGGCGCCTGCGCCGATTCGCAGACGGGCCCGGTGGCGGTATCGCTAGCGAGCGCGCAGCGCCCGCTCGGTCATTCGCTGCGCCAGCGCCAATGAATGGCGGTCGAGGCGGTCCTTTGTGTCGCATGCCATATGGCGACAGGGCTCGCCGCCACCGCCGACTCCGAGCTTGGCGGCGGGCAGGTCGAGCAGCTCGAACTCGCGGTGGTCGGAGTTGCTGTCGCTGCCGTCGCGGACCCAGGAGGCGGCGACGCCGGCCCGCGCGGCGGCGCGCAGTAGCGCGCCCTCGACGCCAGGACGAGCGGTCGGAGCGGGGGAGCGCAGCCAGAACGGGCGGTTGCCGCCGACCTCGTCGAGCGAGAGGGCGTAGCGCAGGCGGCGGGCGGCGCCGCGGTTGCGCGCGCGCTTGGCGAGCGCCAGGGCGCCGAGGTGGTCCGGCTGCCCCGTGTAGATCCGCTCCTCGGCGCCGGTCGCCACCAACCACACGTCGCACGGTGGATCGATCGCGCGCAACCGCCGGGCGAGCGCGACGACCACGCCGACCCCCGACGCGTTGTCGTTTGCACCCGGTCCGGGCGCCGTCGTGTCGGTGTGCGCCATCACGATCTTCAGGCACTTGCGCGGCCCGTCGAGCAGACCGATCACGTTGCGCGAGCGGCCCTTGCCGGGCACGTCGAAGGCCTGCACGATCACCTTCAATCCGGCCTTGCCGAACACGCGCCGCACGTAGTCGTGCGCCCGCCGCTCGGTGTTGCTCGCGGCCGGTCGCGGTCCGACCGATGCGATGCGACGCGCGGCACGTAACGCTTGGTAGCCCTGCGGTGGGGGTTCCGCGACCGCCCCAACTGCAGTGCAGGCCAGACAGGCAAGCAGCGCGCTCACGCCAGGAGTTTCTCCAGGTCCGCTGGCGCCGTAACCGGCGCCTGGCAGGCGAACCGCTCGCAGACGTAGGCCGCGGCGCGGCCGTCGAGCGGCGCGCGGCCCTCGAGCAGCGGGATTGCACTCGCGTCCCCACTGCCACCCGGCGGCGAGCCGGCAACCACGACGTGCGGCCGGAACGCTCCGCGCACCACGCGCTCGAGTGGCCGAACGTCGCCACCGACCAGCGCCACCTCCTTGACCGCCGCGAGGTGGAAGTCGAGCGCCTGGAGCAGGTGTGCGAACGCGTTCGGGTGGCGCGGCGCCATCTCCATGAACAGCCTCAGCACGCCAACTCCCTGCTTCTCGTACTCGTGCTCGCCGGTCAGCGCCGCCAGGCGCAGCAGCGCATAGGCGGCCGCCGCGTTGCCGGACGGGATCGGGTGGTCCTCCGGGTCCTTGCGCCGCGTCAGCAGCTGCTCGTGATCCGACGACGTCTCGAAGAAGCCGCCCTTCTCAGGGTCGCCGAAGCGCTCGATCGTCGTGTCGGCGAGCGCGCGGGCCGCGTCGAACCAGCGCGGCTCGAAGGTCGCCTCGTAGAGCGTCAGCAGCGCGTCGAGCAGGTAGGCGTGGTCCTCGAGGTAGGCGTTCAGCCGGCCCTCGCCGTCCTTCCAGGTGCGCAGCAGGCGCCCGTCGCCGTCGGTCAGCTCGGTGAGCACGAAGTCCGCGCACTTGCGCGCCGCGTCGAGATAGTCCTCGCGCTCGAGCACCGCGCCCGCATCGGCAAGCGCCGAGATCATCAGCGCGTTCCACGACGTCAGCCGCTTGTCGTCGAGCCCCGGCCAGACGCGCTCGGCGCGGGCGTCGTAGAGGCGACGGCGCAGCTCCTCGAAGTCCTCCGGCTCCTCCGCGCCGCGCGTCAGGATCGTCTTGCCCTCCCAGTTGCCGCCGGGCAGCACGCCGAAGTAGTCGAGTGCCGCCTGGGTGGTCGACGGGCTCGCCGCCGAGCCGTTGCCGCCCCCGTGCTCGTCGCCGAGCACCGCCCGCATCTGCTCGACCGTCCAGACGTAGAACTTGCCCTCCTCGCCCTCGGAGTCGGCGTCTAGCGCCGAATAGAAGCCGCCCTCGCTGCCGCGCATCTCGCGCAGCGCCCAGTCGAGCGTCTCCTCGCAGACGCGCTGAAACAGCGGATACCCCGTCGCCTGCCAGCCGTGCAGGTAGGCGCGCGCGAGCAGCGCGTTGTCGTAGAGCATCTTCTCGAAGTGGGGAATCAGCCAGCCGGCATCGACGGTGTAGCGGGCGAAGCCGCCGCCGAGCTGGTCGTAGATGCCGCCATTCGCCATTGCGCTCAGCGCGCGCGCCGCGGGCTCGACCGCGCCGCGGCGCAGCAGCAGCTCGATCGCCGACGCGGCCGGGAACTTCGGCGCGCCGCCGAAGCCGCCGTTGCGCGGGTCCTCGAGCGTCAGCAGCGTCTCTACCGCCTGCTCGAGCATCTTTCCGGTCAGCGGCTCGTCCGACGGCTCGACCCAGGCCGCGCCGGACAGCCGCTCGACGACCTTGCCGGACGTCGCGCGGATCTCCTCGCCGCGCTCGTCCCAGGCCTCGACGACCGAGCGCATCACCTGCAGCCAGCTCGGCATGCCGCGATCGTCGTCCGGCGGGAAGTAGGTGCCGGCGAAGAACGGCACCTGGTCGGGCGTCAGGAAGGCGTTCAGCGGCCAGCCGCCCTGGCCTGAGATCGCCTGGCAGGCCTCCATGTAGATCGCGTCGAGGTCGGGCCGCTCCTCGCGGTCGAGCTTGACGCAGACGAAGTGCTCGTTCATGTAACCGGCGGTCGCCTCGTCCTCGAACGACTCGCGCTCCATCACGTGGCACCAGTGGCAGGCCGAGTAGCCGATCGACAGCAGGATCGGCACGTCACGCTCGCGCGCTGCGGTCAGCGCCTCCTCGCCCCATGGGTACCAGTCGACCGGGTTGTCCTTGTGCTGCAGGAGGTAGGGCGAGCTCTCGCCTGCCAGGCGGTTGGGCATGGAAACGAGGCTACTCGCGCAGCTCGGCGCGCTTGATCTTGCCGCTCGGCGTCTTCGGCAGCTCGTCGGCGAAGTCGACGATGCGCGGGTACTTGTAGGGGGCCGTGAGGGCTTTGACGTGCTCCTGCAGCTCGCGCGCGAGCGCGGGAGAGCCGACATGGCCGTCGCGCAGGACGACGACGGCGCGCACGACCTGGCCCCGCTCCTCGTCGTGCGCCGCCACGGCGGCGGCCTCGGCGACCGCCGCATGGGACACCAGCGCCGACTCGACCTCGAACGGCCCGATCCGGTAGCCGGCGGAGATGATCGTGTCGTCGACGCGGCCCTCGAACCAGAGGAAGCCGTCGGCGTCCTCGCGCACGCGGTCGCCGGTGCGCCAAGTGCCGGACGGGGCGTCGATGTAGATCGTCGGCACGGTCGCCGGGTCGACGCACAGCTCGCCGATGCCAGCGTCGTCCGGCTCGTCCAGCCAGGCATCGATCCCCGGCAGCGGGCGGCCCATCGCCCCCGGCCGCACCGGCTCCCCGAGCGGCATGCCGCTCAGCGCGCCGGTCTCGGTCTGTCCGTAGCCGTCGTGGATCGTGACGCCGACCTCGTCGCGCCAGCGCTCGACGATCTCTGGGTTCAGCGGCTCGCCGGCGGCGACGGCGTGGCGCAGCGACGGCAGCCGCCGCAGCGCTGTCCGCTTGGCGATCGCCCGGTACTCCGTCGGCGCCATGCAGAGCACCGCGACGCCCTCGCGCTCGATGACGTCGAGCCGCTCGGCGGGGTCGAAGCGGGTGTCGTGCAGCAGCGCCGCCGCGCCGCGCAGCCACGGCGCCACGAACGCGTTGCGCGCCGACAGCGACCAGCCGCTCGCGGCGGTGCACCAGGCCAGCTCGCCGGGCCGCGCGTCGTACCAGTGCTCGGCCTGGAGCATCTGGCCGGGCAGGTTGCGCGCGCCATGGCGGATCGGCTTCGGCTCGCCCGAGGTGCCGGAGGTGAAGACGATCAGCGCCGGCTCGTCCCCGGCGAGGTCGACCGCGGGGGCGGGGGCGGAGTCGTAGAGCCGCTCGTCGGGGACCGCCAGCAGCGTGGGCGGGGAGGCCAGGCCGATCAGCGCCGCCGCCAGCGTCTCGCCGTTGCGCTCGTCGACCACGATCGCGCGCGGCGCGGCGATCTCGATCCGCTTGCGCAGGTCCGCGGGGCGCAGCTGCTCGGTACAGGGCAGCACCGCCGCGCCGATCCGCCAGCAGGCGACCATCGCATGGACCCACTCGGGCCGGTTGCCGACCAGTGTCATCACGACGTCGCCGCGTGTGACGCCGCTTGCGTGCAGCGTGCCTGCAAGCCGCGCTGCACGGTCCGATATCTGGCCAAACGTGTGCGAGGATCGCCCGCTTTCGCGATCGATCGCGACGAGCGCGACGCGACTCGGATCGGCTGCGTCAACGACGTCGCGGGCGAAGTTCACCCGCCGGATTCTGCATCACAAGCGGCATCCGTGGTTATCCGCGACCGGTTGCGGGTATATCCGGATTCGGTAAATCGGCGCAGTTTGCAGGGTCGACTCGGCCGTTTGGCGAAGTCCCGCCGAGAGATGTGTTAGCTTGCCCGCACGCCGAATCCACGAAGCTGTGGAACGGGGGAACCAAGGTGGCAGTGCCACTGGGGCGAACTTCCTCGATTAAGGGGAAGCGCGCAGCTCTTTCAGCGCGAGCCCGTCAGCTAACCCCGTAGGCGTTCGAAAGAGTTTTGGACCGACGCCCTAGACACTCGATCCTGTGCGCGCTCGCGGCCTGTGCGGCCGTGGCAGTCGCCCTCCCCGCCGGCGCTTCCGCGCAGGCTGGTGCGAGTGGTGGCGGAGGCGCCGCGTACGTCCCGCCGCCGCCCCCGGCGAAGCGGGCGAAGATCGTCGACGGCATCGCGATCCCGCCGAAGTCCGCGCCGTTGCGCATCCAGAAGGTCTTCGCGGCGGCCAACCGGATCGTCAAGAAGCCGTACGTCTACGGCGGCGGACACAAGCCCTACAGCCAGATTTGGAAGAAGCTCGATCGCGGTTACGACTGCTCCGGAACCGTCAGCCACGCGCTCTACGGCGGCAAGTTCCTCAAGAGCCCACTCGACTCCGGCAGCTTCATGTCGTGGGGCGAGCCGGGCGCCGGCCAGTGGGTCACCGTCTACACGAACCCCGGCCACGCCTACGTCGTGATCGCCGGCCTTCGCCTCGACACCTCGACCGGTGGCCGCGCCACATACGACGAGACGCGCTCCGGCGACGGACCGCGCTGGCGCAAGTACAACCGCTCTCCAAGCGGTTTCACGGCGCGCCATCCTTCGGGCTTCTAAGCCTTTCCGGCCGCCTCTCGCAAGCTTCGCCGCGCCGGTATCCTCCGTGCGGCACTTGACTGACGAATCAACCGACGGGAGCCCCGAGACCCCATGGCCGTAGCGACCCCAGCGACGATCGACAAGACGGACGAGCAGAAGGCGATCACCGAGATGGTGCGCCAGTTCGCGGACGAGCAGATCCTGCCGAACGCGGAGAAGTACGACCACGAGGACTCGTTCCCGGAGCCGATCGTCAAGCAGATGAAGGAGCTCGGCCTGTTCGGGACGACGATCCCCGAGGAGTACGGCGGCATGGGTCTCGACCTGACGACCTACGCGATGATCGTCGAGGAGCTCTCGCGCGGCTGGATCTCGATCTCCGGGATCATCAACACCCACTTCATCGGCTCCTATCTGCTGATGAAGTTCGGCTCCGAGGAGCAGAAGCAGAAGTACCTGCCGCGGATGGCGACCGGTGAGATCCGCGCGGCCTTCTCGCTCTCCGAGCCCGAGCTGGGCTCCGACGTCCAGGCGATCAAGACGGCCGCCAAGAAGGACGGCGACGCCTACGTGATCAACGGCCAGAAGATGTGGGTCACCAACGGCCTGCGCGCCGCGCTCGTCTTCACGCTCGTCAAGACCGACCCCGAGGCCGACCCGCGCCACCGCGGCATGACCTGCTTCATCGCCGAGAAGGAGGCGGGCGTCCACGAGAACACCGGCGACTACGCTGGCTTCACCGTCCCGCCGCAGCTCAAGAAGATGGGCTACAAGGGCGTCGAGTCGACCGAGCTGGTCTTCGACGGCTACCGCTGCCCGGCCGAGAACATCCTCGGCGGCGAGGAGGCGGGTCTCAACAAGGGCTTCTCGCAGATGATGGACGCGCTCGAGGTCGGCCGCGTCAACGTCGCCGCACGCGGCGTCGGCATCGCCCAGCGCGCGCTCGAGCTGGGCCTGCGCTACTCGCAGGAGCGCAAGACCTTCGGCCGCCCGATCGCCCAGCACCAGGCGATCCAGTTCAAGCTCGCCGACATGGCGACCCAGGTCGACGCCGCCCGTCTACTGACGATCCGCGCGGCTCGGCTCAAGGACGCCGGCGAGCGCTCCGACCTCGAGGCCGGCATGGCGAAGCTGTTCGCCTCCGAGGCCGGCCGCTTCTGCGTCGAGGAGTCGTTCCGCATCCACGGCGGCTACGGCTACTCGAAGGAGTACGAGATCGAGCGCCTCTACCGCGACGCGCCGCTACTGCTGATCGGCGAGGGCACCTCCGAGATCCAGAAGATGGTCATCGGCAAGAAGCTGCTCGAGCGCCACAAGATCTAGGCGCGCCAGCGGCGCCGCAACTCGCCGCTGAGGCGTGCGGCGATCGGGCCGGTGCGAACCGGCTCGACACCGCGGACCGAGCCGGTCAGGAAGACCTCGTCGGCCGATTCGAGCTCGGTGAGTTGAATCGACCGCTCGGAGACGTCGATTCCCAGCTCGCGCGCGATCGCGATGACGCGGGCGCGGGCGATGCCGGGCAGGATGCGGCCATCGGCGGATGGGGTGGTCAGGGTGTCGTCCCGAACCAGGAAGAGGCTGGCCCGCTCGGTCTCGAGGGCGGTGCCGTCCGCGTCGACGAGCAGCGGCAGCGCGCCGTCCAGCGTCGCGGCCGCTTGGTCCAGCAGACGGCGGTCCGCCCACTTATGGCCGCCGAGGCCGCCGGCGACGGTCACCGGAGCAAGCTCGGGAACGTGCCCCGCGCTCGGGAAGACCGTGATTGGGTCGACGTCCGCTGTGACGGCGGTGAGGTCGAGCCTGCCCTGGCCGTCGGGCGCCAGCGTAACGCGCAGGCGGCCCAACGGCAGCTCGTGAGCTCGCGCCTCGGCCAGCAGACGCGCTGGACCGGCGACGCGCGCCATCGTCGGGGCCCCGAACAGCTCGCGGACGCTTGCCGCGAGGCGGTCGAGGTGGGCGTCGAGCTCGACGGGGCTGCCGTCGACGACGAGCAGGGTCTCGAAGACGCCGCGTGCGGGGTCGGGGCGGGGGAGGTGGGCGGTGGAGAGCGGGCCGTCGGCCGTCACGGCCTGCGAGGATCGCAGGCTGCGCGGTGAAGCGATGAAGACGCTGCTGATCGACAACTACGACTCGTTCACCTACAACCTCTTCCAGCTGCTGGGAGAGGTCAACGGCGAGCCGCCCGAGGTCGTGCGCAACGACGAGACGAGCTGGGACGAGCTGGCGCGGGGCGGCTTCGACAACGTCGTGATCTCACCGGGCCCTGGGAGGGCGGACGACCCGGCGGACTTCGGCGTCTGCCTCGACGCGATCCGCCATGCCGAGCTGCCGCTGCTCGGCGTCTGCCTCGGCCACCAGGGCATCTGCTGGGCGCTCGGCGGCAGGGTCGATCACGCGCCCGAGGCGGTTCACGGTCGCCCCAGCGCCGTCGTCCACGACGGCTCGTCGCTGTTCGCCGGTATCCCCCGCGAGTTCCAGGCGGTCCGCTACCACTCGCTCTGCGCGGGCTGGGAGCTGCCGGAAGAGCTCGAGCCCACGGCCTGGGCCAGCGACGGCGTGCTGATGGCCGTCGCTCACCGCACGCGCCCGCTCTGGGGCGTTCAGTTCCATCCCGAGTCGGTCGCCACCGAGCACGGCCGCCGCTTGCTCGCCAACTTCCGCGACCTCACCGTCGCGGCCACGGCCACGGCCACCGCCACGCGCCAGCCCGTACCACGCTGGGCAGATTCCGGCCATATTCCGGCCGCAATCTGCCCAGCACGGGCACCCCTGCGGCTGCTCGTCGAGCGGGTCGACGCGCTGGTCGATCCCGAGGCGGCCTTCACCGCGCTGTACGCCGAGAGTGCCAACGCCTTCTGGCTCGACAGCGCACGGCTGGACGGCGGCGCGCGGTTCTCGTTCATCGGCGACGACAGCGGGCCGCTCGGCGCCGTCGTCACCTACGACGTCGAGGCCGGCGCGGTTCGTGTCACGCACCACGACGCCGTCGAGACCCACCGCGAGACGATCTTCGACCACCTCCGCCGCGAGCAGGCGGGGCTGCGCGACATCGCGCCCGCCGACCTGCCGTTCGACTTCGCCTGCGGCTTCGCCGGCTATCTGGGCTACGAGCTGAAGGCGGACTGCGGTGGCGAGCGGGCATACGACGCGCCGCTGCCCGACGCCGCGTTTGTGTTCGCCGACCGGATGGTCGTCTTCGACCACCACGAGGGGCACACCTACATGCTCTGCCTCAGTGACGCGGAGAACCTGGCCGACGGCGAGCGCTGGATCGCCGCTACGGCGGCGCGGCTCGAGCGGCTCGGCGCCGCGCCTGCGCCGACCTGGACCGAGACCGCGCTCAGCGACCCGCCGGTCGGCTTCAGGCTCGCCCGCTCGCGCGAGCGCTACCTCGCCGACATCGCGATCTGTCGCGAGCGGCTGCTCGACGGCGATACCTACGAGGTCTGCCTGACCAACCAGATCGCCGCGAACGTCGACCCGGCGCCCGACTCGCTGGCGCTCTATCGCGAGCTGCGGCGCGTCAACCCGGCGCCGTTTGCCTCATACCTCCGCTTCGAGGCGGCCGCGGTGCTGAGCTCGTCGCCGGAGCGCTTCCTGCGCGTCGGTCGCGACCACTGGGCCGAAGCGAAGCCGATCAAGGGCACGGCGCGGCGTGGCGCCACGCCCGTCGAGGACGTGCGGCTGGCCGAGGACCTGCGGACGAGCGAGAAGGACCGCGCCGAGAACCTGATGATCACCGACCTGCTGCGCAACGACCTCGGCCGCGTCTGCGAGATCGGCACGGTGCACGTTCCGCACCTGATGCAGGTCGAGACCTACGAGACGGTCCACCAGCTCGTGTCGACGGTCCGTGGCCTGCTGCGCCCAGACGTCGAGGCGCCCGACTGCGTGCGTGCCTGCTTCCCGCCCGGCTCGATGACGGGAGCGCCGAAGCTGCGCACGATGGAGATCATCGACGAGCTCGAGCAGGCGCCGCGCGGCGTCTACTCGGGCGCGATCGGCTACTTCGGGCTCGGCGGGGGCTGCGACCTCAGCGTCACGATCCGGACGATCGTCCAGTACGGCGAGTCGACGACGATCGGCGTCGGCGGCGCGATCGTGACGCAGTCCGATCCCGACGACGAGTACCGCGAGGCGCTGCTCAAGGGTGAGGCGCCGATGCGCGCGATCGATCCAAGGGCTGGAGAGGCGATCCAGGCCGGCTCACTAGACTCGACTGAGTGTCAGCCACCGATACCAAAGCCCTGATCGCCGATGCAATCGAGCGCTTGACGACGGAGGTTCCGTCGCTTCGCCAGCTCAAGTTGGTGATCCGGCTGGAGCTGCCAAGCCGGGGTGGCGACGCCCCGATCTGGCGCGTCGAGGTGCCGGGACCGAAGGTCGACCGCGATCCCGCCGGGGATGCTCGGCTCGACGTCACGGTCCAGCGGCAGCAGTTCAACGAGCTGGCCCGTGAGGGAACGCTGCGCCAGTGGGCGAAGGCCTACGAGCAGGGACACGTGAGGGTCAGCGGCGACAGCGCGGTCGTCAAGCTGCTCGGCAACGTGATCGACCGTCAGCTCGTGCGCACGAAGTAGTGGTGAAGCCGGTCCTCTTCGTCGACGTCGACGGCGTTCTGAGCCTCTTCGGCTTTGCGCCCGCCGAGGCGATCCCTGGCCCGTTCCACTGGATCGACGGCATCGCGCACTGCATCCCACCTGAGTCCGGGCCGCATCTCGTCCGCCTCGCCGATCACTTCGAGCTCGTCTGGGCGACTGGATGGGAGGAGAAGGCGAACGAGTACCTGCCGCAGATCCTCGGTCTGCCGTTCCGCGAGCTGCCGTGCCTGACCTTCGACGGGAGGGCGATGTTCGGCTCCTCGCATTGGAAGCTCGACGCGATCGACACCTACGCGGGTGGGCGTCCCGCGGCCTGGATCGACGACAACGTCGAGGACGCGTGCAGAGATTGGGCCGAGGCGCGCACGGCACCCACACTGCTGATCGAGACGGACCCAGCGATCGGGATTACCGCCGATCACGTAGAGGAGCTGATCGACTGGGCGCGAAGCAACGCCCAATGAAGCGCAACTGGCTCGACTTGTGGCCTAAGACACGGGTATCGGTACATCACGAATCCCCGATCGACCCTACAATCGCTCTGTGATTCGCCGCTTTCTCCTAGCGGCCATCGGCATCCTCGTCTTTGTCGTCGTGGCCCCGTCAGTTGCGCTTGCCCAAGATTCGTCTGGGCCGACTGTCGTGATGTCGGATTTCGCCTTCACGCCCCAGTCGATAACGATTCAGGTCGGGAGTACCGTGACCTGGCGCAACGACGGACCGTCCGCTCACACGGCTACCGCTGACGACACGAGCTTCAGCACGGGCATCTTGAAGAAGGGCGAGAGCAGGACCGCCACCTTCAACCAGGTTGGAAGCATCGACTACGTCTGCACGCTCCACCCGCAGATGACCGGCACGGTGCAGGTCGAGTCGGTCGGCAGCGCGGTCGACGATGCGCCTACCTCGACGGAGCCGGCACCGGGGACCGAGAGCCCTGACGAGGAGGAGCAGGAGGCGGACCAGGAGGACGAGGCCGCGCCCAAGCATCCTCGGACAGGCGCCGATCTTGGGATCGAGCTGCTGCTAGGTGTCGGACTGCTGTTCGCCGGCGCCAACGCCAGGCGGTTCGTCCGCCCGGCCCGGCCCAGCTAGCGCGTCAGCGCCGTGCCGTCGTAGAGCTTCTTGACGGTCACCGTGCCGTCGGGCGCGGCGTCGAGGCAGAGGCCGCAGAGGACGCACTCGTCCAGCTGCTTCTCGACGATCTCCACACCGTGATCGGTCGCGGCGTAGATGTCGACCGGGCAGACCTCCTCGAGCTTCTTGGCGAGCTCGACGTCTCCTGAGACGGAGCCGTCGACCTCCACGTCGATGAACGTACCGGGCATCAGGCCACCGCCCCTCTCGCGGAAGCGCCCGGCTCTGCCGGGTGCGCCCCGTTGGTTTTTTCTTCGAGCTTGCGCTTGACGGCGTCCGGGATCTCGTCGATCCGCTCGACCACCGGGATCCCGGCGGCCTCGAGGCGCGCGATCTTCTCGGTCGCGGAGTCCTCCTTGCCCTCGACGATCGTGCCGGCATGGCCGAAGGACATGCCCTGCATCTCGTCGTCGTCCATGAACCGGCCGGCCATGAAGGCGACGATCGGCAGGCGCGAGTCGTTCTCGGACACCCACTCGGCGAGCTGGGCCTCCATGCGGCCGCCCGGCTCGGTGTAGATCACGATCGCCTCGGTCTGCTCGTCGGCCTCGAACTCGGGCATCAGCTCGGCGTAGGCGGAGCCGATGATCGCGTCGCCGCCGATCGAGATCGCCGTCGAGACGCCGAGGCCGGCGGCCGTCAGCGTCGAGGAGATCTCGGTCGTCATGCCGCCGGAGCGCGACATCACGCCGATCGAACCCGGCTGGTAGGCCTGCTCGGCGTTCTTCGCCGGTCCGCCGATGCCGCCCATCTTGGCGACGCCCGGGACGATCAGTCCGAGGCAGTTCGGGCCGATGATCCGCGCGCCGCGCATGTTCGCCAGCTCGACCATCTGGGCGACGTCGCGGCGCGGGATGCGCTCGGTGACGATCACGATCAGCTTGATGCCGTTCTCGATCGCCTCGAAGACGGCGTCCTTGGTGAACGCGGGGGGGACCGTGACGACCGAGCCGTCGGGGACCGCGCCGCCGTTGTGGGCGATCACCTGCTCGATCGTGTCGAAGACCGGCACGCCGTGGACCTCGCGGCCCTTGCGGCCCGGGGTCACGCCACCGACGATCTTCGAGCCGTAGTCGAGGCACTCGCGTGTCAGGTTGATCGCCTCGCGCCCGGTGATGCCCTGGACGATGAAGGTCGTGTTCTCATTGATAAGGATGGACATCTAGGCCGCCTCTCCCTGGATCTTCGCCACGGCACGGCCCGCCGCCTCGTGCAGCGAGACGGTGCGGTCGCAGTACTCGATCCCGTACTTGTCGAGGATCTTGAAGCCCTCGTCCTCCCAGGCGCCCGGGATGCGGAAGATCGCGATCGTCTCGCCGGGGTCCTTGCCGAGGTCGAGGCAGGCCTGGATCACGCCGCGCGCGACGATGTCGACGCGGGTGTTCGAGACGATCGACATCATCACCGCGATCTTCTCGACGCCGTCCTTCTGCAGCACCGCCTTGGCGAGGCCGCGCGCCTTGGCGACCGACGGGTTGCCGCCGATCTCCGAGTAGTTGGCCGGGGCGCCGCCCTGTGAGCGGACCGCGTCGGTCAGCGTCAGCGAACCGCCGCCGGCGCCGATCACCAGGCCGATGTTGCCGTGGAAGCCGGTGTCCTTGCCCTGGATCACGCCGCGGTGGTCGGCCGAGTCGATCTCGAGGACGAGCGCCTCGAACTCGGTCGGCTCGTGGCCCTCGCGGGTGCCCTCGTCGGCGCCGATGCCGATGCTCTCGAGCACCTTCTTCTGGCGGCCCATCGCCTCGTTCTCCATCTCCATGTGCGCGTCGAGCGCGACGAAGGAGCCGTCCTTGAGCTGGGCGAGCGGGTTGATCTCCGCCAGCGTCATGTCGCGCTCCTGGAACAGGCGCGCGAGCTTGGTGAGGATCGGCGTCAGCCGCGTGAGCTCCTTGCCGCCGACGCCGGCCGCCGCGATGACCTGCTTGGCCTGGAAGTCGGAGTAGGGGAGGAGGTTCGAGAAGTGGCCGCGGCCGACGTGGTCGGGGTGCTCCTCGGCGACCTGCTCGATGTCGATCCCGCCCATGTCGCTGAACAGCAGCAGCGGCTGCTTGCGCGTGCCGTCCCAGACGACTCCGGCGTAGTACTCCTGCTTGACCTGCGCCTTCGGATCGACCAGCACGCCGCGCGGCCAGTGGCCGTTGATCTCCAGCTTCAGGATGTCCTCGGCATGGGCGGCAGCCTCGTCGGGCGTGTCGGCGAACTTGACGCCGCCGGCCTTCATCCGGCCTCCGGTCAGGACCTGCGACTTGACCACCGTCGGGCCGTCGATGTCGGCGGCGATCGCGCGGGCCTCGTCAGCCGTCTTGGCGAAGCCGTACTTGGTGACCGGGATGCCGGCCTGCTCGACGATCTGCCGAGCCTCGTACTCGTAGAACTTCATGCTGGCGCTCCCGCCGTATCGAATCCGTAGGCCTCGGCCAGCTCGGGGTCCTTCTTGGCGAGCATCTCGGCGAGGTTGACCATCACCTTGCACTGCTTCCAGGTGGCGTCGTCCTGCATCTTGCCGTCGATCATGTGGACGCCGGCGCCGTCGGGGATCGCCTCGATGACCTTCTTGGCGAAGGCGACCTCGTCCGGATCGGGCGAGAAGACCTTTTTGGCGATGTCGATCTGCACGGGGTGCAACGACCAGGCGCCGACACAGCCGAGCAGGAAGGCCGAGCGGAACTGCGCCTCGCAGCCCTCGACGTCCTTGATGTCGCCGAACGGGCCGTAGAAGGGGAGGATCCCGGCGGACGTGCAGGCGTCGACCATGCGCGCGATCGAGTAGTGCCACGGGTCCTGCTGGGCGCTGGCGCGCGGAGCGTCCGGGTTGGCCGCGTCGGGGTCCGAGATCGTCCGGTAGCCCGGGTGGCCGCCGCCGACGCGGGTCGTCTTCATGCGACGCGACGCGGCGAGGTCGGCGGGACCGAAGCTCATGCCCTGCATGCGCGGGCTGGCGGTCGCGATCTCCTCGAGGTTGACGACCCCCATGCCGGTCTCGAGGATCGCGTGGATCATGATCGGCTGCTCGACGCCGTGCTTCGCCTCGAGCTGGGCGAGCAGGCGGTCGACGTAGTGGATGTCCCAGGCGCCCTCGACCTTCGGCACCATGATCGTCTCGAGCTTGTTGCCGATCGCGGCGATCAGCTCGGTCAGGTCGTCGAGCACCCATGGGCTCTCGAGCGAGTTGACTCGGACCCAGAGCGCGGTGTCGCCGAGCTCCATGTCGCGGCCGACGGTGATCAGGCCCTCGCGTGCGGCCTCCTTGCGGTCGATCGGGATCGCGTCCTCGAGGTTGCCGAGCAGGATGTCGACCTGGCCCGCGATGGCGGGCGCCTTGGCGACCATCTTCTCGTTCGAGAAGTCGAGGAAGTGGATCATCCGCGACGGCTTGAACGGGACCTCGGTGATCGGGTCCGGCGCGCCGACGGCGAGGGGCTTGAAGAAGTCACGTGGATTGCGCATGAGCAGCAGAGAATACTGTCGGCTTCGCCGACGAGGCCCACGGCCGCCTGCGGCGTCCGAGCGGGGACGGTTACAGTTCTGCGCCTTCCGATTGACTGACGAATCAACGACTTGAGGAGCACATGACCGTCGACACAGATCAGGCGACACGCGAGGCCTCGGGCGCCCGCCCCTACGGGCGCTACCTGGAGGACTTCGAGGTTGGCGCCATCTACAAGCACTGGCCAGCGAAGACCGTGACCGAGGCAGACGACCACATGTTCTGCCTGATCACGATGAACCACCACCCGCTGCACATCAACGACGTCTACGCGAGCCAGTCCCAGCAGGGCCGCAACGTCGTCGTCGGGCCGCTCGTCTACTCGCTCGCGCTCGGCATGTCGGTCGGCGACGTCTCCGGCAAGGCGATCGCCAACCTGGCGACCGAGGAGCTGTCGCATCCGGCGCCGGTATTCCACGGCGACACCCTGTTCTGCGAGTCCGAGGTCCTCGAGGTCCGGCCGTCCGGCTCGAAGCCCGACCGCGGCGTCGTTCGCGTCCACACCCGCGTGCTCAACCAGGACGGCGTCCTGGTCGCCGAGTTCAAGCGGACGGTTCTCGTGCCCCGCAAGGAGCCGGGCGCCTAAGCGCCCGGCCGGGTTGTCGCTTCGGCGTTCGCTTGTCAGTGGGCGCCGAAGTGGACGACCCACATGGTCGCCATCGACCGGCCGAAGCGCCCTCGCGCCAGTCCGGCTCCGGCGTAGCGGAACCTCGAGCTGAGCATCAGCGCGCGATGGCTCGAGGATCCGAGCCACATCCGGATCGCCGGCCGCGGCTTCGCGGACCAGCCGCTGTTGTAGGCGAGGATCTCGCCGGCCGTACGAAAGCCGGCGTTTTGGAAGCTCGACCCGTGGCCGAAGCTGTCGGTCCGAATCAGGTGCTTGGCGTAGCCGTTCGAGCTGTGGGCGAGCTTCGGAGCCGGGCGCAGTGGGCGCAGGCCGTGGTCGGCTCGGATCGAGTTGACCGCCTCGATCATCCGGTTTGAGGCGTCGTCGTTTGGGGCAGCTATTCCGTTAGGCGCGGAGACGGCAAACAGAAACGCGGCAAGGGCAATAGTACGCAGCGCTCTCATAGCGGGCGAGTCCTCTCTTTCCTCGGCCTACGGGGTTAGCTGTCGGGCTCGCGCAGAAAGAGCAGCGCGTCGCGGTCGGCCTGGGCCGGGGCCGCGATTAGCCCCAATGAAACGGTTCCCCCGTTCGTCCCTGCTGGGACGACTCGGCGTATGCAGTTGGCGCACCCTAGCCCACACGATGGTCGGAACCGCCCGCGAAACTCTGCAAAGTGCGCGTTTTTCCTGCAGCCTTCGCGCTCCGCGAGGGCCGTAGGTACATTGAAGGAGTCGGCAGCTGCGCCGATTGGACGGTTCGATCCTCCTCAGCCTTGCGTCGTATTCACCCGACATACCGATGCCGGAACCGGTTGCGCCACGGCGTAGGGGTGCTTGCGGCCGTGATCGCCTGTGCAGCCGCCGCGCCCGGCGTGGCCCACGCCGCGCTCGCGTTCCCCGACCTCAAGACGCTCCCGCCGCGCGATCTGCGCCTGGACCGCGCGGATGTCAGCTACGACGGCAGCGGCCAGTTCCACAACGTGCTGCGCTTCACCAACACCGTTTGGAACGCCGGCCCGGGGCGGCTCGAGAACCGCGGCGAGATCAACCTTCAGACGCTGACCGGACCGGCCTTCCAGCGCGTCTACGACAGCACCACCGGGACATCCACCGAGTTCGCCTCTGGCGGCTTCTACTGGCACGCGCAGAACCACAACCACTTCCACTACGACGACTGGGGCCGTTACGAGCTCTGGGACCGGCCTGACTTCGACGCCTGGGTCGCGAGCGGTCGCACGCAGGGCCAGGCCGACCTGCATGGCACCAAGACGACCAGCTGCGTCATGGACGAGGAGTTCTTCACCACCCTGCCCGGGACGCCGTTCCCCGCCGTCTATCCGTCCGGGGGCTGCCTGCTCGACGGGGACGGCGAGCTGATCCAGGGCCTGTCGGTCGGTTGGGGCGACACCTACGACTACTACCGCGACGAGCAGTGGATCGATCTCGATCAGGGCAGCCTCGCCGACGGGAACTACGTGCTGCGCTCGGTGACCGATCCCAACAACAAGATCTACGAGAGCACGAGCAAGGCGACCGTCGCGCGCGAGAGTCAGCAGGCCAACGAGGGGATCGTCTACTTCACGATCGACGACGGCGAGGTCGTCGACACCGACGCTCCGTCTGGCACGGTCGCGATCAACAACGTCGATGCCTCCACGGCGAACAAGAGGGTCACGGTCAAGGTGACCGGCCGTGACGACGTGAGCGGTGTCGACCAGGTGCGCGTCTCGGCCGATGGGGTCAACTGGCGCACGCACCAGTACACGACGTCGGGATCTACGCCTACGTCGATTCTCTGCGACCTCACGGACCCGCAGATCGGCGGAAGCCCGTCGACGGGCACCCGCACCGTCTACGCCCAGTTCAAGGACGAGAGCGGCAAGTGGGGCCAGACCGAGAGCGACACGATCGCCTTCGATCCGCAAGAGGGTGGGCCGTCGGCCTACTCCGACGCGGTGCTGGCCGACGACCCGGTGGGCTATTGGCGGCTCGGCGAGCCGAGCGGCACGACCGCCAACGACTCCGCCGGCGACAACGCCGGCACCTACCAGGGGAGCGCTCAGCTCGGCGTCGACAGCCTCGTTCCGGCGGACCCGGTCAATGCCGCGGTCCAGCTCGACGGGGTCAACGACCGGGTCGGGATCGAGAACGCCCCTGAGCTGACGCCGACCGGCCAGGTGTCGGTCGAGGCCTGGATAAAGCCGGACCAGGTGCCCAGCTCGGGCTTCCGCGGGATCGTCGTCAAGCCCGAGACGTTCGCGCTCCAGCTCAACAACGGCAGGCTCGAGTTCACCGTGGTCCAGAACGGCGTCCGGCGCCGCGCTCAGGCGCCGCCGGGGACGGTGGTCGCGGGCCAGACCTACCACGTGGTGGGCACCTACGACGGCGCGCACGTGCGGCTCTACCTCAACGGCGCGCCGGCCGCATCGCTTCCCCTCACCGGCGGCATCGGCCCGGACGCCAACGGTGAGCTGAGCATCGGCTCGTGGGACGACGCGCAGGAGTTCGCCGACGCGACCGTCGACGAGGTCGCGCTCTACGACGAGGCGCTCACCGCGGCCGAGGTCGAGGACCACTACGACGTCGGCAGCGAGCCGCCCGACGATCCCGACCCGACGGTCGCGGCGCCAACCAACCTGACCGCGATGCCGGCTTCGCAGACCCGCGTCGAGCTGCGCTGGGACGACAACGCCGACAACGAGACCGAGCACGTGATCGAGCGCGACAGCGACGCTGCCTTCGGCTCGCCCGACGAGATTCTTCAGGGTGAGGGCGCAACCGCCTACTCGGACACCGGTCTGACGCCGGGGACGCAGTACTTCTACCGCGTCAAGGCGCGCAACGTGGGCAACGACTCGGACTGGTCGAACGTCGCAAGCGCCTCGACACCGTCGATGCCGCCGCCGGTCGAGGACGGCTACGGCCAGGTCGTGCTCGGCGACGGACCGGTCAGCCATTGGCGGCTCGGCGAGTCAACCGGGACGATCGCGGTCGACCAGCGCGCGATCAACCCGGGCTCGTACGTCAACGGACCGGCGCTCGGAGCGCCGGGCCTGCTGCCCGCGGAGGGCTCGGACACCGCCGTCGGCTTCGACGGGACCGACGACTACATGGCGGTTTCGAGCTCGGCCTCGCTGGGCATCGCCTCGCCGCTGACGATCGAGGCCTGGATCGATCCTGCAGCGCTGCCGGAGGCCGGCGAGGTGGCGACCGTGGTCGCCAAGTCGGGCTCGTACGGACTGCGCCTCGAGGGTCCGCAGCTCGCGTTCGACCTCGTCCAGCTCGGAGTGCCGCAGACCTTGGCGGCGCCTGCTGGAGCGATCGTCGCGGGCAAGTCGCAGCACATCGTCGCCACGTTCGACGGGAGCCAGCGCCAACTCTACGTCGACGGCGTCGAGGTTGCCGAGGCTGCCCTGGCCGGCGGCGCGACGGCGAGCGCGGGCGGCCTGTTCGTCGGCTCCTCGGGCGGCCTGTCCAACTTCTTCGCGGGGACGATCGACGAGGTCGCGGTCTACTCGAAGTCGCTTGGCGCCGATCGCGTGATGGTGCACCAGGAGGAGGGCGTCGGCGTCGCGACGCCTCCGGACGTCGGCGAGCCGCCACAGCCGCCTGTCGTGACGCCACAGCCGCCCGTCTTGTCGCCGCCGAAGGCCGGCCCGAGCGCGAAGGATTGCCGCGTCGCCCAGGGCAAGCGCAAGAAGTGGGCCGCGTTGGTGAAGACGGCGCGGGCCCGAGCGCGGGCGGCCCGCCGCCCCTCTGTGAAGCGCGCACGCGTGAAGGTGCTGACACGGCGCAAGGCCGCGCTGACGCGGGCGACCAAGCGGGCCAAGCGCACCTGCGCCGCCGTCGGCTAGACGGTGCTCGGGCGAGCGTCGCCCATTTCTTGACGAATCGCGGAAGTCGTGCGAGCTTGGAGTGTCGCCGCTCGATGCGGCGAACTCCTGCCCCTGTCCCGTGATTTCGCTGAACGGAGCTCGCTTGCGCCGCTGGTCGACCCCGCTGTTCGTAGCTGTTGCACTGGTTCTCGCCGCTCCCACGGTTGCCCAGGCAGCACCGCTCTTCCCGGACCTGGGAACGCTCCCCCCGCGTGACCTGCGCTTCGACCGCAGTGACGTCAGCTATGACGGCAGCGGCCAGTTCCACAACGTGCTGCGCTTCACGAACACGGTTTGGAACGGCGGCCCGGGCAAGCTCGAGACGCGCGGGCAGATCAATCCCACCACGCGCACCGGTCCGGCGTTCCAGCGCGTCTTCGACACCGACGGCAGCTTTACCGAGTACGGCGTCGGCGGCTTCTACTGGCACGCGCAGAACCACCAGCACTACCACTACGACGACTGGGGCCGTTACGAGCTCTGGGACCGGCCCGACTTCGACGCCTGGATCGCCAGCGGCCGCACACAGGGGCAGGCGGACCTGCGCGGCACCAAGACCACGAGCTGCGTGATGGACGAGGAGTTCATCAAGACGCTCCCCGGCACCCCGTTCCCGGCCGTCTACCCGTCGGGCGGCTGCCTGCCGAACAGCCAGAACGTCCTCGTGCAGGGCCTGTCGGTCGGTTGGGGCGACACCTACGACTACTACCGCGACGAGCAGTGGATCGACCTCGACCAGGGCAGCCTTGCCAACGGCCAGTACGTGTTGCGCTCGATAACCGACCCGAACAACAAGGTCTACGAGAGCGCGAACAAGGCGGACGCGGCGCGCGAGAGCCAGACCGCCAACGAGGGCATCGTCTACTTCACCGTCCAGAACGGCCAGATCGTCGACACAACCGCGCCTACGGGCACCGTCGCCATCAACGACGTCGATCCAAGCACCAGCTCGAAGAACGTCACGCTGAAGGTGACCGGCCGCGACGACGTCAGCGGCGTCGACCAGGTGCGCGTGTCGGCAGACGGCGTCAACTGGCGCACGCACAACTACACGACGTCGGGTTCGACGCCGACGTCGATCCTCTGCGACCTGACCGATCCGGCGATCGGCGGCAGTACCGCGACCGGCACCCGCACGCTCTACACGCAGTTCAAGGACCGCAGTGGCAAGTGGGGGCAGACCGAGAGCGACTCGATCGTCTACGAGAGCGCGACCGGCACGCCGTCCGCCTATTCGACGGCGGTGCTCGCCGACAGCCCCGCCGGCTACTGGCGGCTCGGCGAGCCGAGCGGCTCGACCGTCAACGACTCGGCCGGCAGCAACACCGGTACCTACACCAACGGCCCACTGCTCGGCCAGACGAGCCTGCTCAGCGGCGATACGGCCAACAGGTCGGTCCGCTTCGACGGTACGAACGATCACGCTCGGATCCCGCACGCGTCCGGGATCAGCCCGACGCAGCGGATCACCGTCGAGGCGTGGATCAAGCCCGCAGTGGTTCCGACCTCAGGATTCGCCTCGATCGCGACCAAGCCCGAGGCGTATTCGCTGCAGTTCAACGGCAACCGGCTCGAGTTCACCGTCATCCAGAACGGCACGCGCCGGCGCACGCAGGCGCCCGCCGGTGCGATCGTTGCGAATCAGACCTACCACCTGGTCGGCACCTACGACGGCGCCAACGCACGCCTCTACGTCAACGGCAGCCAGGTCGCGACGACCGCGCTGACCGGCGCGATCAGCGCCCCCTCGAATGCCCTGACGATCGGGGCCTGGGACAACACGCAGGAGTTCCTCAACGGCACGATTGACGACGTCGCCGTCTACTCCTCGGCGCTGACCGCCGCCCGCATCGGCGCGCACTACAGCGCGGGCACCGCCTCGACGCCGCCGCCGGACCCGACCGTCAACGCGCCGAGCGAGCTGAGTGCGATCGCCGCCTCGCAGACGCAGGTCGAGCTGCGCTGGCGCGACAACTCGAGCAACGAGAGCGAGTTCATGATCGAGCGCGCCACCAACAGCTCGTTCACGTCGCCGACGCGGATCCCGGCTGGCGAGAACTCGACGGCGCTCACCGATACCGGCCTGACGGCCGGCACGCAGTACTACTACCGCGTACGCGCGCTCAACACGACCAACACGTCGGCCTGGTCGAACGTCGCGACCACGACGACGCCGGCGACCCCGCCGCCGCCCGTGACGGGCTATGCGCAGACGGTGCTCGCCGACGACCCGGTCAGCTACTGGCGGCTCGGTGACAGCGGCGCGTCCGCGCTCGACCAGCGCGCGATCAATCCCGGCGTCTACGTCAACGGCGCGGTCCAGGGCGCGACCGGCCTGCTTGCCAGTGACACCGCGAACAAGGCGGTTGCGCTCGACGGAGTCGACGACCACGTCAGTGTCTCGGACTCCTCGTCGCTCGACGCGCTCACCGGACCGGTGACGCTGGAGGCTTGGATCAAGCCGACCGCGCTGCCCACGGCCGGCAACTTCGCCTCGATCGCGACCAAGGCCGAGTCCTTCTCGCTGCAGTTCAACGGTCCGCAGCTCGAGTTCACGATCATGCAGTTCGGCGTTCGCCAGCGGTTGCAGGCGCCCGCCGGCGCGATCGTCGCCGGTCGGGCCTACCACGTGGTAGGCAGCTTCGACGGCACGACCCGCCGCCTCTACGTCAACGGCGTCGAGGTTGCCAACGCGCCGCTGACAGGCGGCGCGACCGCCAGTGCCAGCGGCCTCCTCATCGGCTCGTGGGACGGTGCACAGGAGTTCTTCACCGGCACCGTCGACGACGTCGCCGTCTACAACAAGGCGCTTGCCGCGGCCCGTGTCGCTACTCACTACCAGGACGGCGGCGGAACCACCACGCCTCCGCCGCCCGCGTCCGTCGCCGCGCCGACAGGGCTGGCCGCGACGCCGGCATCGACGTCGCAGATCAACCTTCAGTGGACGGACAACGCGACCAACGAGAGCGAGTACGTGGTCCAGCGCGATACGACCAGCGGCTTCGCTTCACCGGTCAGCGCGACGCTCGCAGCGAACAGCCAGAGCTACTCGAGCACCGGCCTGGCCGCCAGCACTCAGTACTTCTACCGCGTCCGCGCCCGCAACGCCACGACCGACTCGGCGTGGTCGGCGACCGTCAACGCAACCACCCAGGCAACGCCGCCTCCGCCGGTCGCGGCACCCACAGGCCTGACCGCGGCGGCGATCTCGACCTCGCAGATCGACCTCCAGTGGGCCAATCCGGCGACCAACGAGACCGAGGTCGTCGTACAGCGCGATACGACCAGCGCCTTCGCGGCACCGGTCAGCGTCACGCTGGCGGCGAACGCGACGAGCTACTCGAGCACCGGCCTCGCTGCTGGCACTCAGTACTTCTACCGCGTGCGGGCTCGCAACGCGTCGACGGACTCGGCCTGGTCGGCGACGGCCAGCGCAACGACTCAGACGACGCCACCGCCTGCCTCGACCTACTCGAACGCCGTCCTCGCCGACACCCCGATCAGCTACTGGCGGCTTGGTGAGACGTCCGGCGCCGCGGCCGATCAGCGCGGCGTCAACCCGGGCACCTACACCAACAGCCCGACGCGCGGCGCGGCCAGCTTGCTCACGAGCGACACCGTCAACAAGGCTGTCTCGCTCGACGGGAGCAACGACTACGTCAACGTCCCGAGCTCGACGTCGCTGAACCTCTCGTCGCCGATCACGCTCGAGGCGTGGATCAAGCCGACGACGGTCCCGACCACGGGCAACTTCGCCTCGATCCTCAGCAAGGCCGAGTCCTACTCGCTGCAGTTCAACGGCCCGCGACTCGAGTTCACGGTCATCCAGTTCGGTGTCCGCCAGCGGCTGCAGGCCCCCGTCGGCGCGATCGTCGCCGGGCAGACCTACCACGTGGCCGCTACATACGACGGGACCACGCGGCGGCTGTACGTCAACGGCGCTCAGGTCGCCACCGGCGCACTGACGGGGGGCGCGACGTCGACGACCAACAGCCTTCGGATGGGCTCCTGGAGCGGCAACGAGTACCTCCGCGGGATCCTCGACGAGACCGCGGTCTACTCGACCGCGCTGAGCGCGGCGCGCGTCCAGGCTCACTACGCAGCCAGATAAATAGGATGGCGGGCTTGCAGCCCGAGCAGCCCAAGGCCGTGATCCTCGGTCCCTACAACGGTGGCCTGGCCGTCGCCCGCACGCTGATCCGGCGCGGGGTCTCGGTAACGGCGCTGTCGGGGCCCGCCGACGCCTTCACGACGAGGACCCGCGGCGCCAAGGGTGAGGTGCTCCCGCCCCTCGACGACGCGCGCGAGCAGTGGCTCGAGCGCCTGCGCGCCGAGGGCGACTGCGTCGTGCTGACAGGCTCCGACGCGGTCAGCGAGCTGCTTGCCCGCGAGCGCGACCAGCTGCCGCGGGTGCGCAGCTTCGAGACGCTCGACGACGCCCACCTGCCGCTGATGAGCAAGGCGGAGATGAATGGGATCGCCGATCGGACGGGCGTCAGGCGGCCGCGGGGCTTCACCGTCTCGACGTTCGCCGAGCTGGAAGGCGCGGCCGCCGAGCTGACCTACCCCGCGATCCTCAAGCCGACGCTGTCGCATCTCTGGCGCGGGCTGTTCGGCGACGACCGGGTGATCCTCGCGGACTCGAGCGACGAGCTCGTCGACGCTGGCCGCGAGCCGATCGAGGCCGGGCTCGAGCTGATCGTCGGCGAGTACGTGCCGGGCGGCGATGACGCCGTCGAGGAGGCGATCCTGGTGCGCGACGCCGAGGGCCGTTTCCCGGTGGCGATCGGCTGTCGCAAGATCCGCCAGTTCCCCGCCGGCTTCGGCGCCGCCTCGCTGTGTGAGACCGCGCCGATCCCCGAGTCGATGGAGCTGGCCAAGCGGCTGCTCGACGAGGCCGGCTACGTCGGCGTCGCGGGGGTCGAGACCAAGCTCCATGCCGAGACGGGCGAGGCCTACCTGCTCGAGGTCAACGTCCGCATCCCGACGCAGTGGGGGCTGGGGGATGCCGCCGGGGCGGATTCCTCCTGGCGGCTCTACGCGACGCTTGCCGGCATCCCAGTCGACCCGGAGCAGCCGCCGGTCCGCGCCGACGTGAAGCTGGTCTTCCCCGAGCTGGAGCTGCGTGCGGCGGTGCGCCGGATGCGCAATCGCAACGGTGAAGGTCCAGGGCTGTTCGCGCGCCTGCGCAGCTGGCGCGGGGCGGGGGACATGGGAATCTTCGACTGGCGCGATCCCGGCCCGGTGATCGAGCGGACGCGCACGGCGGCCGCCGTGCGCCTGAAGCGCAAGAAGCAACCCAAGTAGCGCGGTCTCAGCCGAGCGCGTCGTGCAGCGCGCCGACAACGTCCTCGGCGTCCGCATCGGACATCCCAGCGGCGAGCGGCAAGCTGAGCGTGCGTTCGGAGATGTCGGTCACGATCGGCAGTGAAGCGGGGTCGATCCCGTAGCGGTCGCGGTAGTAGGGATGCATGTGGACGCCGCGATAGTGGACGCCGGTGCCGATCATGCGCTCTGTGAGGGCGTTCAGCAGCTCGTCGCGAGTGAGCGGCGAGTCGTCGTCGACGAGCACTTGGTAGAGGTGGCGTGCGTGGCGCATCTCGGCGGTCGCCGGGACCGGCAGGCGGAGCGGCAGGTCGGCAAGCCCGCTGTCGTAGATCTCCCAGACCTCGGCGCGGCGGTCGATCCAGGCGTCGAGCTTGGCGAGTTGGTGGATGCCGACGCCCGCCTGGATGTCGGTCATGTTGAACTTGAACCCGGGCTCCTCGACCTCGTAGTGCTTGAAGCCCGCGTCCGAGTAGCGCTGCCAGGCGCCGAGGCTGAGCCCGTGGAGGGCGAGGCGCTCGACGCGGGCGGCGATCAGCTCGTCGGAGGTGGCGAGCGCTCCGCCCTCGAAGGTCGTGATGTTCTTGGTCACGTAGAACGAGTAGGCCGCGAGGTTGCCGTGGCTGCCGATCCGCCGGCCGCGCCACTCGGCGCCGATCGCGTGTGCGGCGTCCTCGACGATCTGGATGTCGTGCTTGGCGGCGATCTCGCCGAGCCGGTCGAGGTCGACCGGGCGCCCGGCGAGGTGGACCGGCATCACGGCCCGCGTGCGCGGGGTGATCGCGGCCTCGACGGCGTCGAGGTCGATCAGGCCGGTGCCACTCGGCTCGCTGTCGACCAGCACAGGCGTCGCTCCGCTGTGCTCGACGGCGTTCGCCGAGGCGATGAAGGTCATCGACGGGACGAGCACCTCGTCGCCAGGCCGGACGTCGAGTGTCTGCAGCGCCAGGATCAGCGCCGCGGTGCACGAGGAGACGCAGCGGACATTGGCCGCGCCGACATAATCCTCAAGTGCGCGCTCGAAGCGGCCGACCTTAGGACCCGTGCCTACCCAGCCGCTCTCCATCGAGTCGACGACCTCCGCAATCTCGGCGGCGCCGATGTCCGGCTTGCCGAAGACGAGGAAGTCGGAGCGGCCAGGCCAGGACTTGACGGGGGTGGGGGTGTCGGGCATCGCGGTAGAAGCTATCGGAAGAGGTAGCGGTTGCGGAAGGTTAGGATGTCCAATTCGATGAACGACCTGATCGTCCTCTGTTACCACGGGATCAGCGCTACTTGGCCCGCGGAGACGACGGTCGCGCTGGCCGAGCTCGAAGCCCAGCTCGCCGACTTCCTGGCGCGCGGATACCGCCCCGCCACGCTCGACGACGCGCTCACGACGCCGCCCGCGGAGCGGACCTTCGTGGTGACCTTCGACGACGCGCATCGGTCGGTGCTCGATCGGGCCGCGCCGGTCATGGCGCGCCTTGGCGTGCCCGGCACGGTCTTCGTACCGACCGATTACGCCAGCTCGCAACGGCCGATGGCCTGGGATGGGTATGACATGTGGATGGGCACCGAGCACGAGCGCGAGCTGGACTGCATGACCTGGGACGAGCTGCGCGGCCTGGCCGCGGACGGCTGGGAGATCGGCTCGCACACCTGCTCGCACCCGCGCCTCTCGACGCTCGACGAGCAGCGGATCGCCGCCGAGCTGACCGAGTCGCGCGCCGTCTGCGAGCGCGAGATGGGCAGGTCCTGCCGTTCGATCGCCTACCCCTACAGCGACTACGACGACCGAGTCGTCCGCGCCACGCGCGATGCCGGGTACCAGTTCGCCGTCACCGTGCCGCGTGGGTCCCAGCAGCCGTTGCCGCTCCAGTGGCCGCGCGTCGGCGTCTACAACGGCGAGAGCGCCAAGCGGGTGCGCTTACGTGCGGGGATCCGCCGCCTCGGGCAGTCGCCGGTCGCGCGTCTGGCGACGGCAATGCGCGGAGGTCGCTCTTGATCGCGGCCGTGCGTATCCTGGGAGGCATCTTCACCGTCATGTCGAAAGGCTGCTCGTGATCGAGTCTGCAAAGCCTCAGGCCAACGACGATGGCGCCCTAGAGCAGGCCCTGCGCATCCTCCGCAGGCGCAAGTGGATCGTCATCCAGGCATTGGTCGTCGTGCCCGCCATCGCGCTCGGCCTGTCGCTGATGCAGGAGAACCAGTACACGGCGACGGCCTCGCTGCTCTTCCGCCAGGCGCCCGAGGGGCTGCTCTCGGAGGGCGGCACGAACAGCTTCATCGATCCGGCGCGCGAGTCGGCAACCAACGAGGAGCTGGTCACGCTGCCGGTCGTCGCGGACCGCGCCGCGAAGCAGATCGGCAAGGGCGTGACCGGCGACCAGGTGTTGTCGAGCGTCTCGGTGGACACCGGCGGCGACTCGGACCTCGCGCAGATCTCGGCCACCACCGACTCGCCGGAGCTGTCGGCGGAGATGGCCAACGCCTACGGCGAGGCGTACATCGAGTTTCGACGCGGGGCCGATCAGGCCCAGGTCGAGAGCGCGATCGAGCGCGTCGAGTCGAGTCTTGCCGAGCTGACGCCCGAGCAGCAGACGAGCGCCCGTGCGATCGCGCTCAACGATCGCATCGAGCAGCTCCAGCTCGTGCAGGCGCTCCAGACCGGCAAGGCGGAGCTCGTTCAGCGGGCAACTCCGCCGACCAGCCGCTCGTCACCCAAGCCGATGCTCAACGTCGCGATCGGGATCGTGCTCGGCGCCCTGCTGGGCTTCGGTCTCGCCGCGCTGCGGGATCGCTTCGATCGCCGCGTCCGCACCGTCGACGAGCTCGAGGAGCTGTTCTCGCTGCCAGTCCTGGCGCGGGTGCCGCGTGCTCGCTCACTCGCCAAGGGCAGCGCCGCCGACGCGAACGCCACGACTCCCGAGGGTGAGGCGTTCCGCGTGCTGAGGACCAACCTGCGCTTCTTCAACGTCGATCGCGAGCTGCGCTCGATCCTCGTCGCGAGCCCCTCGGCCGGGGACGGCAAGTCCACGATCGCCCGCAATCTGGCGACGACCATGGCCGAGATGGGCGACAAGGTCGTGCTCGTCGAAGCGGACCTGCACAAGGGCGGGTCGCTGCGCGGGATGGTCGCGGGCGTTGACGCCGAGGGCCTCTCGTCGGTGCTCGCCGGCGCGTCGCTGGACGACGCGTTGCTGGACATCGCGATCTCGATCGACGGCTCGCGGGATTCGCGTGTCCTTACGGTCTTGCCGAGCGGACCGGTGCCCCCCAACCCCTCAGAGCTGTTGGAGAGCGGCCGGATGCGCTCGCTGCTGGCCGAGCTGCAGGGACGCTTCGACATGGTCGTGGTGGACAGCCCGGCACTTGGCGCCGTCGGAGACGCGCTCGCGCTGATTCCCGAGGTGGACGGCGTGGTCGTCGTCAGCGGCCTCGGTCAGACGACACGCGACGCCGCACGGCGGTTCAACAAGCAGCTCTCGTTGATCAGCACGCGGCCGGTGGGCATCGTCGCGAACTTCACGGAGGTCGAGCGTGGCTACTCCGCTTACTACTACCGCCGGCCACGTCAGCCTGCCCGCACTGGTTAGCCGCGTACCGGCGCCGGTACGCGTCGCCGCCCTCGCGCTCGCCTTTCTAGGGGTCGAGGTGGTCGTCGGCGCGAGCATCGTCGAGGCGCGGCTCCAGCGGCTGCTGATGCTCGTCGTCGGGCTCGGCGCCCTGGCGCTCGTCTTCCGCTTCCCGATGGCGACGATGGTGGCGCTGCTCGGACTGACCGACTTCATCTTCCATGCGGGCTTCTTTCCCTCGTTCGGCCTCGGCCCGCTCAGCGTCGACGGCTACGAGCTGGCGCTCGGTGCGCTGCTCGTAGTTGCCGCGGTCAGGCCGCAGCGCCGTAGCTGGGGAGGGTTCGCCGGCGCGGCGCTGGCGACGTTCCTGGCGCTGGTCGCGCTATCGGGGATCGTCGCCGTGGAGGCCGGTCGGGCAGAGCTGACCGACGTCATCGCGTGGGCGCGGGCGCTTGCCTTGCTGACCGTCTTCTACGTAGTCGTGCGCGTATTTCCGGACGCGACGCAACGCCGAACGCTGCTCACCGCCGCGGCCGTGCTCGCCGCGGTCACGGGCTTGGTTGCGCTGATGGTCGCCCTCGGCGCGGGGCTCGGCGACATGCTCAAGGACGCCGGCAGCCAGATCATTCGCGAGGAGGAGGGAGTCGGGGGCATCCAGCGCGTCCGGCTCGTCGGGCTGTCGGCCGGATACGCGCTGTTCTGGTACTCGGCGATGCAGGTCCAGTGCGCCCGCGGCTGGAATCGCGCGGGCTGGTCGGCTGTGCTCGCGGGCATATCGCTGAACATCCTCGTCAGCTTCAACCGCAACATGTGGTCGGGGCTGATCATCGGCCTGGCGCTGATCCTGCTGCTCGGCGGCCCGATGGTGCGCAGCCGCGTCGTCGCCGCCCTTGCCGTCGGCGCGGCCGGCATCGCGTTGATCACGGCGGTCTCGCCCGCCGGCCAGGATCGCTTGATCGATCCGGTGATCAAGCGCGGATCCACCATCATCAACCCGAGCGGGGTCGCGCGGGAGGGGTCGTACAAGGATCGCGAGCTCGAGACCGAGGCGGCGTGGGCGGTCGCCAAGCAGCACCTAGCGCTCGGAGTCGGCGCCGGAGCTCCGATCGGCGTCTGGTTCGACGATCGAATCGGCGAGCAGAGCTACGTGCGCATTCCGCAGTTGTTCCTGCACAACCAGTATCTCTACCTGCTGCTGATCGCCGGCGTTCCGGGCCTGCTGGCGTTCCTGGCGTTCCTGGCCACGCCGCTCTTCAAGGCGTTTCGCCGGGTCCCGCGCGATCTGCCGATCACGAGCCTCGCGATCGGGATCGTGTTGATCATGATCAGCTCGTTCGTCGCGATCTACTTCACGGTCGGCGACATGACGGTCGTCCTGGGCCTGCTGACCGGCGCGATCGTCGCCGACGCAGAGACGCGCGCCGCCGACGGCCAGCCCTCGGGGCTGGGCACGTGAGCGCCGATCGGTCCCCGCGCGTGGTGCTCGCCTGTGACTTCTTCGTCCGCTACAGCGCTGGCCTCGCCGGCGGTCTCGAGCGCGGAGGCGCGGCGGTCACGCTGCTCACGCGCGACCACGACTTGGAGTTCGGCGGGCGCCCAGGAGCCTCGGCAGAGTTCGTCCGACGACTTGCCCCCGGTGTCGACCACCGCCGGATCGAGGGACGGGTGCGTTCGCCGCGCGCCCTCGTGGGGGCGCGCCAGCTGCGGCGCTCGATCGCACAACTGCGCCCCGATGTCGTGCACGTCCAGGAGGGGATCGTCAACGACGTGCGGCTGCTGTTCGCCGCAGGCGTACGCAGGCGCCGCTTTGCGCTCACCTTCCACGACCCTTCGCCGCATCCCGGCGACGGCGTCACGCGCCGCGCCATCCTCGCCAACCGGGCGTTGCTGCGCGCCGCGGGCCTGATCTTCGTGCACGGCGAGCGGCTGCGCGAGGAGCTGATCGCGAACGCTCGCCCGAGCGCTCCGATCGTCGTCGTGCCGCACGGCGTCGACGCCGGCGACCGACTCCCGCTGCCCGATCGCCCGTCGATCCTCTTCTTCGGCCGGATGTCGCCCTACAAGGGACTCGACGTGCTGCTCGACGCGCTGCCGCTCGTCTGGGAGAAGGCGCCCGAGACGACTCTTACGGTCGCCGGCGCCGGCGACGTCGAGGACCATCCGACGCTTGCCGATCCGCGGGTCGAGCTGCGTCGCGAGCATGTGCCCGACGACGAGCTCCCCGATCTGTTCGGCTCCGCCACCTGCGTAGCGCTGCCATATCGGCAGGCGAGCCAGAGCGGCGTCGGCTCGCTCGCCAAGCTGTACGGGCGGCCGATGGTGGTCAGCGACGTGGGCGGCCTGCCGCAGCTGGTCGGAGACGGATCCGGACTGGTCGTCGCAGCGGAGAATCGCGAGCAGCTGGCCGGCGCCCTCGTCGACGTGCTGCTCGACGGCGAGCTGGCTCGCAGGCTCGGCGAGGCGGGGCGGGCGACCGCCGAGAACGGCGCCGACTGGGACAGCGTCGCCGGGCTCACGCTGGATGCCTACCGTCGACATCTGCTGCCATCATCACCCGGATGGGCATGAGAGGGTTGAGGCGGCGGCTGTCGCGCATGCTCTACGACGGTCGCTATGGCGTCGAGACATCGGACGTCGTGCGGCTCGAGGATCTCGGCCTGGCGGCGGAGGAGCGGGTCGACTACGAGCCGAGCGACTGGCGGACGCTCGCCCGCGTGCTGCGCCGGCGCGACGTGTCGGAGGACGACGTCTTCCTCGACTACGGCGCGGGGATGGGACGCATCCTGATCCAGGCGGGCGCGTACCGCTTCAAGCGTGTGATCGGGGTCGAGCTGTCCGAGCAGCTGTCGCAGGTCGCGCGGCGCAACGCCGAGCACCGCTCTGAGTTGCAAGACGGCCGGCTCGAGATCGTGACCACCGACGCCACCGCCTACGCCCTGCCCGACGACGTCACGGTGATCTTCATGCACAGCCCCTTCAAGGGAGCGATCTTCCGCAGCGTGCTCGAGCGGATCGGCGAGTCGCTCGACCGCCGGCCGCGCAGCCTGCGCCTGATCTACAAGAACCCGGAGGAGCACGCCGCGGTGATCGCGACCGGGCGCTTCGAGCAGACGGGCGACTGGCGTCCGCTGCGGGCTCGCCTGCGTGGATCGGACGACTTCGGGCTCGTGCGAACCTACGAGACTGCGGATAACCGGTCGTGACGGTCGAGCTGCTGCGCACGGCGCCTGAGCTCGACTCGGATCTCGCCGCCGCCTGGCGGCGGCTCGCCGAGGCGCGCGAGAACCCGTTCCTGACGCCGGAGTGGTACTCGGCATGGCTCGCCACCCACCCCGACGAGCAGCCCTTTGCGATCGTCTGGCGCGACGGAGACGTCGTGCGCGGCGTGCTGCCACTGGTTCGCGAGGGCCGGCGGCTGCGCTTCGCGGGCGCGCGCCGCGGCGACTGGTTCACGCCCGCATGCGAGCTCGCCGACGAGAGCGCGATGGCCGTGGCCTGTGCCGAGTTGCTGGAGCGCGAGCACGGCGAGTGGCAGCTGATCCAGCTCGATCGCATCGACTGCGCCAGCAGCTGGCCGCAGGGGCTCACGGCCGCTGGTGGAGCGCTCCGAGCCCGCCGCCAGCGCGCTGACGTGCTGCCCTACGTGGGGTTTGGCGACGACGGCTACGAGGGCTACTGGGCCGGCCGCAGCCGCAACTTCCGGAGCCAGGTCGGCCGCCGCCGGCGCAAGCTCGAGCGTGAGCACGGGCTGTCCTTCAGGATGACCGCCGACGTCGCCGAGCTGGACCGCGACCTCGAGACCTTCTTCACGCTCCACGAGGAGCGCTGGGAGGAGCGGGGCGGGACGTCGGCGCTCTCCGAGGACGCGAAGGCGATGCATCGCCGGTTCGCGGCGCTCGCGCTGGAGCGCGGATGGCTGCGGCTCTGGGTCGCGGAGGCCGACGGTGCTCCTGCCGCGGCTTGGTACGGCTGGCGGATCGCGGGCCGCTACTGCTATTCGCTCTCGGGGCTCAGCTCCCGCTACGAGGACCTCGCGCTCGGCAACGTGCTGCTGGCGCACACGATCGAGCAGGCCGCCTCGGAGGGCTCGAGCGTCTATGACCTGATGTGGGGCGACGAGGGCTACAAGAAGCGGTTCGAGACCGGTCGCCGCGAGGCCGAGAGCTGGATCGTCGGCCGGCGCGGAACCCCCGCGTGGGCCGCGGCGGTGGCGCTCGACGGCATGACCGCGGGTGCTCGGCGCCTGCCGCCTGGCCTGCGCGATCCCGCGAAGCGGCTCTACCGCGCGGCCTCGCGCTCTTGATCGCCGAGCGCCGCTCCCGCGCTCGCGGCCTCGAACAGCTCGGCGTAGCGCTCGGACATCGCCGCGGAGTCGAAGTCGCGTGCACGCTCCTGCCCGGCGCGCGCCAGCTCGGCGAGCCGCGCGGGATCGGACAGCAGCTCGCTGCAGGCCGCCACGAAGGCCGCTTGGTCGCCTGCCGGCACGCAGACTCCCGCGCCGCCGGCGAGCGTCGCGCGCACGTCGCCGACGTCGGTGGCGACGACCGGGACGCCGAGCGCCATCGCCTCGAGGATCGTCATCGGCATCGCGTCGGAGATCGACGGCAGCACCATCAGGTCGGCGAGCGAGAGGACCGCGGGCACGTCGTCGCGAAACCCGAGGAAGTGGGCCCACCCGCCGGCATCCAGCTCGCGCGCTCGGGCTTCGACCTGGCTGCGCAGCGGCCCACTGCCGAGGAAGACCAGGTGGACGTCGCCGATTCGCTCTCTTATCTCCGCGAACGCCTCGAGCGCGCCGAGCTGGTTCTTCTCGGCGCGAAAGCCGGCGACGTGGATCGCGACCCTTGCCTGCTCTGGGATGCCGAAATCGCCGCGCGACGGCCCGTCGCTCGCGGCGGCCACCAGCTCGGCGGTCGGGACGCCATTGGCGATCTCGACGATCTTTCGCGGTGCGACGCCCTCGCCCTCGAGCACCGCCCGCTGCGTCGAGGCGCAGGCGACGGTGGCGAACGTGAACGGGTCGAGCAGCCGGTTGTGGAGCGCGATCCAGCGCCCGCGGCCGTTGCCGTTGGTGGCGAGCTGGACGGATCGGTCGGTCGCGTGGTCGGCGACGATCACCGGGCGCCTGGCGACGATCGCCGCGATTCGGCCCCAGAGGCTGGTGTCCCACATCGTGCAGTGCACGACGTCGCACCGGCGTGCGAGCCGGGCGAGCCGTGGTATCGCCGCGATCCGCGCCAGGCGAGAGCGAGCGTGCATCTGGACGACCTGCACGCCTGCCTGCTCGAGCGGCTGAAGGTCGATCACCGATCTGTCGATGCAGCAGAGGGTGACGTCATGACCCTGCTGCACGAGCCCCCTGGCAAGATGGATCAGCTGAAGCTCCGCCCCGCCGTAGTCGAGGCGATGGAGCAGGAGCAGCAGTCGCAGCGTGGGACGATCCGTGGATATCGGCACCGCGCCAGGATAGGGCGCGCAGCGGCTCTCTAGGCGATCTCGATGCTGTTCAAGAACACACTCGCCCAGTCCTCGAGCGTCTTCGTCGGCTACCTGTTCAGCTTCATCCTGGCGCCGATCATGATTGCCCGGCTCGGGCTCGACGCCTTCGGCGTCTGGGCGGTGACCGGCGCCTTCGCGACCTACGCGGGTCTGCTCGACCTCGGGATCAGCAGGGCGCTCGCCCGCTTCGTGGCGGTCTACGACGTCGAGGGCGACGAGCGCCGGATGCGCGAGTGCGTCGGGCTGGGGCTGATCGCCATCACCGTCGTGGGCGTGCTGGCGGCCGGCGTCGCGGTGGCGCTGGCGCCGGTGCTCAGCGACCAGCTCGGCGTCCTGTCGACGGCGGACATGCGCTGGGTATCGCTCGCGGCCGTCGGGATCTGGACCTTCAACGGCTACGACCGGACCTTCGCGGCGATCGGCATCGGGAAGCGCGAGATGGTGCCACCGAACGTCGCGATCACGGTCAACGTGACGATCAACTTCGTCTTCAGCCTGATCGCGCTCGCGCTCAGCTCGAGCCTCGTCGTCTACGGCTACGCGAACGCCGCGGCATCGGCCGGCGGGCTGCTCCCGACGTTCCTGGCGATGCGCTATGTCTGGCGCGCGCCCTACATCGCCCTGCCCTCGCGGCAGGTCGTCAAGGACGTGCTCAGCTTCAGCCTCAAGAGCCAGGTCGGCTGGATCGCCGACCTCGTCAACTTCCAGACCGACAAGATCATCATCGCCGTCGTCATCGACGTGCGCGCGGCGGCGGCCTACGAGATCGCCTCGCGCGTGGTGATGGCCGTCCGCAGCGCCGCGGTGATGACCGTCTCGGCGATGATCACCCACGCCGCCGCGGAGATCACGACCGCCGGGCGCGAGGTGATCGGCGGCATGTACAAGCGCTACCTGTTGCGCTCCTGCGGCCTCTCGTTCCCGCTGTTCGCGCTCGTCGCGGTCAGCGCGCCGTTCCTGCTGATCGCCTGGCTCGGCGAGGCGCCGGGCGATTCCGCGCTGATCGTGCCGTTCCTGACGCTCGCCTACGTGATCAACATCACCACCGGCGCCGGGTCGACGATCGCGATGGGGGCGGGCCATCCGGGGCTGGTGTCGGTCAACGCGATCATCGTCGCGGCGCTCAACGTCGCCCTGACGATCGTCCTCGCGGGGCCGTTCGGACTCTGGGGCGTGGTCGGGGGAACGTTCATCGCGGTCTCGTTCGGCGGGCTCTGGTTCAACGCCCGCTTCCTGCGCCTGTTCAAGCTGCCGCTGCGCGACTACCTCGCGGGCACCCTGCCGACCGGCGTGCTCGCCTTCGGGCTGGCGATCCCGCTGGCGATCTTCACGATCGCCGTCGGTACGCCGAGCGACCGCCTGACGGCGATCCTCTGCCTTGCCGGCGTGACGATCGCCTACGCGCTGCCCTACTGGCTGATCGCGACGCGGCGTGGCTTCCTGCCGCGCCAGCTCGAGTTCCGCCCGTTTCGCCCGGACGAGCAGGTCGAGGGGGTCACGTGATGGCCGCCGGCGCTGACGAGATTGCCGTCGTGGTGCTGGCCTATGGCAGCGGCGGGGAGCACGGGCCGCTGCTGGAGTCCCTGCGCTCCGAGGGAGTTGCGCCCGAGAGCGTGCTCGTCGTCCACAATCCGGCGGCTCCCGGCGAGCCGCCGCCAGCCGTCCCGGCCGGCGTCGAGGTCGTCCAGATGGAGTCCAACCTCGGCTATGCCGGAGCGATGAACCGCGGCGTCGAGCGCCAGCTCGGCCGTGGCGCGACCTGGCTGCTGGTGCTGACCCACGACGCTCGGCTGCGGCCGGGCGCGCTCGCGGCGCTGCTAGCGGCGGCCAACGGCGAGCCTGGCTATGGGGTCCTCGGGCCGGCGCTGGTCTTCAGCGACAGCGGGGCGCCGTTCTCCTTCGGCGGCACCACCGACGCGAACGGCTCCAACGCGCACGTCAGGGAGGCGCCCCGGGCCAGCTCGGGGATCCGCGCCTGCGACTGGATCGACGGCGGGACCCTGTTGCTGCGCGGCGACATGCTCGCGCTCACCGGCGCCTTCGACGAGCGCTTCTGGGCCTACTGCGAGGAGGCCGACCTCTGCCTGCGCGCGCGGCGTGCCGGCTACGGGGTCGGGGTGGTCCTCGACGCGCTGGCCGACCAGGCGCCGGGCGGCGCCAACCGGCCCGGCGCCTGGTCCTACCTGCTGACCCGCAACGGGCTCGAGTACGCGCGCCGCGCCGCCGGCGCGCGCGGAGCCGTGACCGGTGTCCTGCGCAAGACCGTGCTGGTCGCCTCCTATCTCGCCCGCACGCTGCTGCGAGCTACCGGCCTGCGTCCCGGCGATCCGCGTGAGACCTGGGTGCTGGCGATCGGAACGGGGCGCGGCACGCTGGACTTCCTGCGCCGTCGCTGGGGGCCGCCGCCGTCCGACCTGCCGGGCCTCGGAGACGTCAGCAATGCCTGACCGCCCGCGGGTCCTCCAGCTCGGGCCCGATCCTGAGATGAGCGGCGGCATGGCAGCCGTGCTGCGCGGCCTGCTGACCTCGCCGCTCGCCGACCGCTACCAGCTCGACGTCGTGCCGACCTATCGCGGTCCCGCGCCCCTGCAGCGGCTGACCGTCTTCTGCGCGGCGCTGCTGCGGCTGAGTGCCTGGAGCCTGCGCGGGCGCGGGCGGATCGTGCAGATCCACGTCACGGTGCGCGGAAGCATGTACCGCAAGGCGGTCTGCGTTCTGCTCGCCCGCGCGCTGCGCCGCCGCGTCGTCCTGCACGTCCACTCGGGCGCCGTCGAGATCGCAAGCTTTCGCGCGAGCCTCGGCAGGTCGAGCCTTGCGCTGTTCCGAGCCGCCTTCGCGGCGTCTGACGTGGTGCTCGCGGTCTCGGCGGCCAGCTCCGCCGCGTTGGAGGAGGCGTATGGACTGACCGGCGTCGTCGTCGTGCCCAATGCGGCCCCGCCCGGCCCACCGGAGCGCCGCGGGCCGCAGTCGGACGGCGGCCAGGTCCAGGCCGTCTACCTCGGCGGCTTCGCCAACCCGGTAAAGGGGGGAGGGGTGCTGCTCGAGGCGCTGGCGATCGCCATCCCGCGTGCGCCCGGCCTCAATGTCACGCTCGCCGGCCCGGGGGAGCTGCCGCCGTCCGGCGCGAAGCTGATCGAGCGTCACCCGCAGATCTCATGGGTCGGCTGGCTCCAAGAGCGGGTCAAGGACGAGCAGCTGCGGGCAGCCGAGATATTCGTGATGTCCTCGCTCTCCGAGGGCCTGCCGGTGGCGCTGCTCGAGGCGATGGCCTATGAGCTGGCGATCGTCACCACGGCCGTCGGGGGCATCCCCGAGGTCACGACCGACCGCGAGGACGGGCTGCTGGTCCCGCCTGGAGATCCACAGGCGCTCGCCGACGCACTCTGTGCGCTGACCGGCGACGCGGCTCTGCGCACGCGGTTGAGCGCTGCCGCTCGCGACCGTGCGGAGCGGCTCGACGCCGTCGAGGTGACCGAGCGGCTGTCGGCGATCTACGCCGGGCTCGGCTGAGGCGCGGGATCGCCGCGCAGCGCGGCGCCCACGGCGGCACACATCGCCGGATCCCCGACCGTCAGCGCGCTGCCGCGCGGGGGGGCGGATGCGACGGCGTCGGCCAGCTTGGCGGTGTCCCAGACGGCGATCACGCCACCCCGTCGCTCGAGTGCCCTGGTCAGCTCTGCCTGATGGTCGTCGACGTGCTCGCCGAGCGCGTGCTGGCGCGGTACTACGAGCGGGACGTGGCCCTCACGCCGGGCGCAGAGGATGCTCCCGACGCCGGCGTGGGTCACGACGACGTCGGCCGCCTCGAAGTTGGACAGCATCTCGTCGAAGGGCATGAACGCCTTGGCGTGCTCGACGCCCGGCGGGGGCGATCCAGGGCCGTACTGGACGACGAGGTCGTCGCCGAGCGCGCCGAGCGCGCCGAGCGCGCCGAGCAGGCGGTCGAACGGGTCGTGATGGGTCCCGACGGTGACGAAGATCATCACATCACGCTGCCGGCGTACTCGGCCCGTCGCCGCTGCTCGGCAACCTCCGGCCATTGGACGAAGAAGCGGCTCGCCAGCGGGTAGACGAGCCGGCCGCTGAGCGAGATCGTCTCGGTGCGGGTGACGCTCTCGACGTAGACGGTCTGGCAGCGCAGCAGCTTGCCGGCGATGAAGAAGGGCACCGCCAGCCCGGCGCCGGTGGAGAGGATCGCGTCGGGACGCTCGTGGCGGACGACCCGCCAGGCGAGCGCCAGGTTGCGGAAGAGGTTGACGATGCTGCGGTTCGTCGGCCCGTGGCCGAGCTGCACGCGCTCGTCGGCCAGCAGGTAGCCGACATCGGCCCCGGTCAGGGTGACCCAGAGCCGCTCGCAGTCCCGCCAGGCCGGCTCGAGCGCCAGCATCTGCTGGAGGTGCCCGCCGGGGGAGCAGACGAGAATCGTCTTCACCCTGTCGCCACCGGGCTAGGCAACGGGATCGGAGTGCTCGATGCCGAGCGTGTCGGCGATCCGGGCGGCGGCCTGCGGCCAGGTGTACCACTGCGCCCGTTCGCGCGCCGCCGCACCGAGCCGCCGCGCCAGCTCGCCGTCGGCCAGCTCCAGCATCGCTCGCACGAGCGCGTCCGAATCGTGTGGGTCGACCAGGCGACCGGTGTCGCCGACCAGGTCGCAGACGCCGCCGACCGTCGTCCCGATGCTCGGCACCCCCGCCATCGCGGACTCCAGATGGGCGATCGCGCCCGGCTCGATCAGCGAGGGGAGCACCAAGCAGGTCGCCCCTTCGTAGAGCTTCTCCATCTTGCGTCGCTCGGCGGGGTCGTTGAGGAACAGCGGCTCCTGGACGTGGACGCCCGGCTCGTCGAGCGGCGGGATCGCCCCGAGCAGCGTCAGCGTCGCGTCGGGGATCTCGGCGCGCACCTTCTGGAACGCGGCCACCACGGCCGGGCCATTCTTGCGCGTCCAGTCCTGGCCCATGAAGAGGTAGCGCGGCGTCGACCAGTCGCGCTCGACGGGCTCTGGACTGAGGTTGCGCCCCAGGCCGACGACGTGGACGCGCGACTCGGGGATCCCGTAGTCCGCGACGACCGAATCCCTGACCCAGCTCGTCATCGCACAGCAGACGGAGGCGCGTTCGAGCGCCTCCCTCTGGCGCTCCACCCAGGCGTCCAGCTCGGCATCGCTCATCCCCTGAAGCAGTGGGTGGTCGAGCCGGCGCGCCTGGATCACCGTCATGTCGTCGTAGGTGGCGATCGGTGTGTCGGTGGCGGGTATCACGAACTCCGACCCAAGCTGGACGAAGGCCTCGACCGGCCGTGCGCGACGGAGGTTCCGCGCCAGCGCGTCGCTGGCCTGGCGGGCCTCCGCGATGGTGTCGGAGGGTCCGCCGGTCACGCGGTTCAGGAGCCGACCCGCACGCCCGGGGGCCGCCGCGACGTGCTCGATCTCGACGCCGATGCTCGCGAACGCCTGTCCCAGTCCGTACGGCACTCCCGACCACGCCGAGGGGCGCCGCGAATCGCCTGCGAAGAGGAAGCCGAGGCTGCTCATCCGCGACGCAGTCGCGCCTTCGCTCGCGACAGGTAGGCGCGCCGGAACGCTGGGTTGAGCTTCAGGCTGAAGCGCCGGGCGTCGTCGCGCTGGTCGATCGCGATCCGCGGGATCGACCACGGCGTGACGCCCGCTTGGTAGGAGCGGGGGAGTGTGAAGGCGAAGGAGTAGCCGGCTGCCGCGACCGCCTCGGCGACGCGCTCGGTCCACTCGCCGAACGGGTAGACGAAGGTCTCGCAGCTGCCGAGCTTGTCCGCGATCGCGCGTCGCGAGTCGAGCAGCTCCTCGGTGAGCTGCTCGTCGGAGACGTCGGGCAGGTGGGGGTGGCGCAGTCCGTGGCTGCCGAATTCGATCCCGCCCGCGGCCATCGCATCGACCTGGCTCCATGTGAGTGAGCGCATCACGTCGGGATGATCGCGTATCCGGTCGGCGACCTCGGGCCACTCGAGCGCGCTGCCGCCGTCGACGAACGGTGGCAACAGGTAGACGAGGGCGGTGGCGTTGTGCTCGCGCAGCGCCTCGAAGGCGATCTCGTAGTTGTCCGCGTAGCCGTCGTCGAAGGTCAGGAACGCGGTCGGGCGCGGAAGTCGTTCGCCGGCGGCGAGTGCACGCAGCTCGGCCAGGCCGCCGGTCTGCCAGCCGGCACTGCGCAGCTTGGCCAGATGGCTCTCGAAATGGTCGGGCGGGACCGAGGTCCAGTCCGGCCCGTCAGGGTGGATCGAGTGGTAGCAGAGGAACACCGCATCCCGCGAGCGGTTCCTCAGGATGGGGGCGTTGGCGCCCGAGCTGGCGACCTGCACGGAAGTCAGTATGCGCCGCGGCCGGACAGCACGACCGGGAACGTCGCGAGCAGGATCTCGAGGTCGCGTGCGAGCGACCAGCCGGCGACGTACTGGTAGTCGAAGCGGACCATCTCTTGGAACGGGAGGTCGGAACGCCCGGAGACCTGCCACAGCCCGGTCATCCCGGGGCGCAGGTCGAGCCGGCGGGCGTGCCAGGTCTGCGCGGCATGCTCGGACTCGCTGAGGATCAGCGGCCGCGGCCCGACGAGGCTCATGTCGCCCAGCAGCACGTTGATCAGCTGCGGCAGCTCGTCGAGTGAGGTCCGCCGCAGAACCCGGCCGATCCGCGTGATGCGCGGGTCGCGCTTGATCTTGAACATCACGCCGTCGTTGGCCTCGTTCTGCTGCTCGTACTGCGCCTTGCGCTCCTCGGCGTCGCGGTACATCGAGCGGAACTTGAGCAGCTTGAACGGCGTTGCGCCACGTCCCGCGCGCACCTGCTTGAAGAGCACGGGACCGCGCGAGTCGAGCTTGATCAGAATCGCGACCCCAAGCAGAAGCGGGCTCAGCACGATCAGTGCGACCGCTGAGATGACGATGTCGAGGACGCGCTTTGCGGCGCGCGAGAACGTGCTCAACGGGGGTGCGCCGATCGAGAGCATCGGCAGGCCGCCGATCTGGCTGAGCGAACGTGCGCCGTCGAGCAGCTCGAAGAGACGCGGGACCACGTCGACGGCGACCCGGTGGTCGCGGCAGACGCGAATGCAGCTGAGCAGCTGATCGTGAGTGGCGCGTGAGAACGCGATGATCACCCGGTCGACGTCGTAGGCGTCGAGCACCGCATGCAGTTGGTCCAGCGAGCCGAGCTTCGGCAGGTCCACTCCGTGCAGCGCGTGAACCTCGTCGTCGACGAGGCCGATCGCCTCGAGGCCGAACTCGTCGTGGCGCTCCAGCCGCTGGACGATCTTTTCGGCGACCATCCCCGACCCGACGATCACCGTGCGCTGGCGCAGCGGCGTCACGCGGTGAACCCAGCCACGGCTCAGCGACCGCGCCAGGCTGTCGATGCTGGCAGTCGCGGTCGTAGCTACGAGCGCGACGAGCGCCGCGTGCTCGAGGTTCGCCAGGGCCGCGACGCCGAATACCGGCCAGGAGAGCAGCAGAGCCGCGACAAGCATTCGCGGAGCATCCGAGAGCCCGCTGGCCCAGCCGCGCAGGCCGCCGTCGTTGTAGAGGCCGAAGAAGAACCCGAGCATCACCGATCCGGACATCACCGCAACGGTCAGAAGCAGTCCAGTGGACAGCCCTAGCCCGAAGACGAGCGAGGTCAGCAGGCCGCCGAGCCCAGCGGAAACCACGTCCGCGAGCAGCAGCAGGCGCCGCAGGACGATCGATCGCTCACGGGCCGGCGAGCTGTCGCCGGCCGCGCGAGCGGTCTCCAGCTGCGTCGGCAGATCGAGTGAGGCGGAGGACTCGTAGGCGAAGCTGTCCATGATCGTGTGTATTCCTGTCGGCACGATGCGCTCGCGGCTTGAGACCAGATCAGGCATGTTTGTCGATTCGATTGGGGGCCATGGGGGCCAGGCTCCTGGGACGCGGCGTCTTTTTGCGTTCGGGGCTGCTTTCATCGCCCTCGGAACGGCTTGCTCTAAAGGGCAAAGCGCGAAACACAACGACCATAACCCGGAAATGGTGAAATCGCCATCGCGCTAACAGCGCCTGAACAATCCCGCCCCGCACGCACCCCTACGCGCTCGGGCGCCGCCGACTGGACCGCCGCCGCGATCGTGGTGCCGCTGGGGGGGCTGACGGTCTTCTTGGGATTCAGCGGCGGCGGCTTCTTTCCGGCTGCGACCGCCTTCGCTGCGCTGGTGCTTTGCGGCGCCCTGGTGCTGCGGATCACGCTCGCTCGAAACCCGTTTGCGGGGCTCAACGCGGCCGTCGGCCTGCCGCTGGCGCTGCTGGTCGCCTTCGCGGTCTTGACGCTCACGTCGGCGGGATGGTCCGATTCGTCGGCGCGAGCGCTGCTGGAGTTCGACCGGGTGCTGCTCTACGTCCTGACGCTGGCGTTCTTCGGGATGCTCACGCCGAGTGGGCGGAGGGTGGCCTGGGGAATTCGCGCGCTGGCCGCCGCGGCGACGATCGTCTGCGTCAGCGGACTGATGACGAGGGTCGCCGCCGACGTCTGGCCGATCGCCGCCAACGTCCACGACGATCGCCTGAGCTTTCCGGTCACCTACTGGAACGCCCTCGGCCTGCTCGCCGCGCTGGGGATCGTCGCTTGCGCCCAGGTGACGACCAGTTCGCGCGAGCCGCGTCTCGGCCGGGTCCTCGCCGCCGCCGCGACGCCGCTTCTGGCCGCCACCCTGTTGCTGACCTTCTCACGCGCCTCCTTGGCGCTGGCGGTCATCGGGCTGCTGATCTACATCGTCGTCGGCCGCCCGCGCGCGCTGCTCGGCGGCCTGATCGCGACCGTGCCACCGACGGTGGTCGGGCTCGTCTTTGCCTATCGAGCGGACCTGCTCGCCTCGGAGCGCTTCGACAGCGCGGCGGCGATCGCCCAGGGGCATGACCTGGCGTTGGTGCTAGCGCTCTGTGCGATCGCGGCGGCCGCCGCGCGAGCCGCGCTGTTCGGCCTCGACGAGCGGTTCGCCGCCCGTCCCGGACGGCAACTCGCTGGGAAGACGATCGGGGCAATCGTCGCGGCGGCCGTTGCGGTGGTGCTGGTCGCGGCGGTCGCCGTCGATGCTCCGGGCAGGGTCAGCGATCAGTGGGATCGGTTCGTGGCCGGGGACGTCGTGGACGACCAGGGCGACACGCGGGCGCGCCTGACCGATCTCGGCAACAACGGGCGCCTGGATCACTGGCGGATTGCCCTCGACGGCTTTCGCGACGAGCCGGTGGTCGGCAACGGCGCCGGCACCTATCAGCTGCTGTGGGCGCGCGACAGGCCGTATGACTTCACCGTCAACGACGGTCATTCGCTCTATCTCGAGGTGATGTCCGAGTTCGGCCTGGTCGGGATCGTCCTGCTGGCCGGGGTGCTCCTGTCGTTCCTCGTCGGCGTCGCGCTGCGCATCCGGGGACCGGAGCGCGACGTCCATGCCGCCGTCCTGGCGCTGATCGCGATCTGGATGGTGCACGCGGGGATCGACTGGGACTGGGAGATGCCCGTCGTCACGCTTTGGCTCTTTGCGCTCGCCGGCCTGTCGCTGGCGTGCCTGCGCGGGGAGGCGAGCGGCGCGCGACTTGCCGCTGCGAGCGGGCCAAGCCAGATCGTGCGCGTCGTCGCCGCGCTCGGAGTGTTGGTGCTGGCGGTCACGCCGGCGGCGACGGTCATCTCCCAGGGGCATCTGGACACCGCGGTAGCGGCGTTCAAGCGCGACGACTGCCGGACGGCGATCGATGCCTCGCTGAATTCGCTCGACGCGGTCAGCGTCCGTGCCGAGCCGTTCGAGATCCTTGCCTTCTGCGACATCCGGCAGGGTCAGACGCAGCTGGCCCTCCAGGCGATGGACAACGCGGTCTCGCGCGATCCGAACAGCTGGGAGACCCACTACGGGCTGGCGATCGTGCGCGCTGCCGCGGGCCTCGATCCGCGTCCGCAACTGGCGATCGCGAGGCGGCTGAACCCGCTCGAGTCGCGTCCCCAGGAGGCGGCTGAGCTCCTGCGCGGCAACGACCCCCAGAAATGGAAGAGGCGGGCCCTAAGGGCCCGCCTCCCAATCCAGTAGCGGTGGCTACAGCCGCCGCTGCAAGCTGCGACTACGCCCGGGCGTTGTCGTCCTTGCCGCTGCGACGACGCAGGACCGCGCCGGTGGTCAGGAGCGCGACACCACCGAGCAGCACCGGAATCGCGAGGAAGCCGGTGAACGGAAGCGTGTCGCCACCCGTGGTGCTGACCTGACGGGTCGGCTGAACCTCGACCGCGGGGGTCGCGGCGGGGGTGCCGGTGTCGCCCTCGTCGAGCACGTCGGCAGCCGGCTTCTGGTCCGGGTACTGCACCGAAGCAGCGCTGCCGCTGGAGGAGATGCCTGAGACGGCCAGCGTCGCGCCGGTGCCGCTCATCAGCAGCCCAAGCGCAAGCATCATCGTTACTGCGAGCCTTGACTTCATCAAAAACCCCTTCTGTCTGGAGAAAAGCGACTGGTGCGTCCGTGTCGCCGACGTCATGGCTCGCCGCTTGATCGCGTCGAGCTCCAGCGTGGTTAGCTCCGGCCTATTGCCGCTCAGTCGGTGCTCGACCTCGCGAAGCTCGGCGGAAAACGGATTGCGGTCGCTGTCGTTCATCGGTCCTTATACGAAGCAGGGAGCCGATTCCTGACAGGGGAGGATCGAATTCGGTGGCGAAGAGGAACAGCCGATGCGATTAGAGGACTTCGAGCAGCTCTATGCCGAGCACGCACAGCCGTTGTTCGGCTTCCTCGCGTATCGCACGGGCGACCGGGCGCTGGCCGAGGATCTGCTCGCCGACACCTTCGAGCGCGCCCTCCGGGCACGGGGCCGCTATGACCCCCGCAAGGCGAAGGCGAAGACCTGGCTCTACACGATTGCGCTCAACTGCCTGCGTGACAGCGCGCGCAAGGCGGAGGCGGAATCGCGTGCCGTCGATCGACTCGGCGGGGCGGCGGTCGCGTCTCCGCCGCAGTCCGAGCTCGAACGCGTGGAGGGCCGCGACGTCGTCGCCAGGGCGATGGGCGGGCTCAGCGAAGAGGAGCGCGAGATCGTCGCGCTGCGCTATGGCGGCGATCTGACCGCGCCGGAGATCGCCAAGCTGCTCGGTGAGAAGCTCACCACGGTCGAGGGTCGCCTGTACCGGGGCTTGCGCAAGCTGCGCGCGGACCTCGACCAGGCCGGCGACGAATAGGATCGCGCGCCGTGATCCTGAAGATCATCTACTGGCTCGCGGTGGTGGCGATCTCGCTGGTCCTCGTGATCGGCCTGATCCTCTTCCTCGAGTCGCGCGACCAGTCGTCGGTCGACGGCGCGATCCTGCTCGCGCCGCTGCTCAGCCCGTAACCGAGGCTTGCGTCGTGCCGAGGCGCGCCGCGTCGATGCGGATGTCCGAAGTGCCGGGGATCTCGTCGCCGTTGCGGTAGAGGCCGGTCTTGATGTAGCCGGAGCTGCGATCGGGACGGATCACGCTGACCCCGTCGCGGGAGTCGACCAGCTGGCCGTCGACGTAGACGCGGTAGAAGCCCGCGCCGGTCGACGAGGCCTTGAAGTGGATCAGGACGTCGTGCCACTGGTTCTCGGAGAGGGGGGCGAGGTAGCGGTCGCCGTCCATCGCGTTCCCGTGTGACCAGAGGCCGCGCCTGCCTTGGTAGTCCCAGAGCTGGAGGCCGAAGTTCGGGCTGCCCTCGCCGTCGCTCTTGAGCTGAGCGATCAGGTTGTGGGCGCCGGGCTCGCCGTAGACCATCTGCTGGACGTTGATCGAGAAGGCGTAGTAGCGCTCGTCGCCGTCATGCAGCGCGACGGTGCCGTCGGTCGATCCGCCGCCGTCGCCGCCGAGGATCAGCTCGGAGCGGTCCTGACTGCCGGTCAGCGCGACTCTGGCTGACTTCGCGCCGCTGCGGACGACGTCACCGCCGACGGTCGGGACGATGTCGCCGACGCCGGCCGTGTTCCAGTTCGCCAGGCCGTTCTCGAAGCCGGCATCGAGCAGGAGGCCCGTGGCTCCCGCGGGCGTCGCCGACGGTGCGTCTCGATGAGGCCGCTTGGTCGCCCGTGAGATGCGGACGATGCGGGTGGCGCGTGCAACGCGACCGCCGCGCCGGGCTCGAACGGTCAGGCGGTGGCGTCCCTGCCGCAGATGGCGCGTATGGAGGACGCCGGCGTGGCCGAAGCGTCCCTTGGTCGCGCGGCGCCAGCGGCGCTTGCCGTCTACGTAGAGGGCGACGGCGCGAACACCGCTGGCCCGGACCTTGAAGTGTGCGTTGGAGGGCGCAGCGACCTTCGCGGGGGCGGCGATCGACACACGGCCGGCAGCCGCGGCGTCCGCGGCCGGCAGGAGCGCGAGCACCACTGCGGCCACGGCGATTGCGCCGAGCAAGCGAAGGCTGAGCAGAGTCGGCTGGAGGGGGGCTGCCATGCAACCCCGCTCGTCTGGTCAGTGACCGGACAGCATCCAGCCGTCGCCGACTGGACGGATGTTGGATGCTCAGCTCAGTTGTCGTGCTCGACGCGCGAGGGGCCGCGAGAGACCTGGCGGGCGAAGACGATTACGCGCTGAGCGGCGCTGTAGAGCGGGTGACAGGCGCTCAGGATGAGCTGACGGTGGCCGACCGGCAGCAGCACCGAGAAGTCCGAGTCGTCGACGATCGCGGTTCGGTCCACCCGGTAGACGTAGCGATGGTCCGGCATGTCGATGACGATCTCCTGGCCGCGCTCGAGTTGGTCGATCTCGCGGAACGGGGCGCCATAGGTGGTGCGGTGGCCGGCGATCGCGCTGGTTCCGCGTCCGCCGGGAAGTGGGGTGTCGGGATAGTGGCCTGGCCCCTTGCGCAGGTTGTCGGTGTCGGTGCCCTCGACCAGGTACTCGGAGACGCCGATCGCCGGGATCTCGATCTCGCCGATCGCGTCCCCGGGGAGCGGCCTGCGCTCGACGACTCGCCGAGGAGGGGTCTTGAGCGCCTCTTTGAGCACGGTCTGCTGGCGCTCGGCGACGAGGGCCGAGACCGGCTCCTGCCAGAGCAGCGTGGTCACGGCGTCGGCGATCAAGAGCGTTCCGCTGACCACCATCACGGCGGCTACGAAGCGCACGATCGCGCGCACCGCGCCTGAGCTTCTTCGCTGGCCCATGATGCGCGCAGTGTAGGACGCGGGAGGCGCCTCCCGCCGCGCTCAGCTGCTGGGCGTGACAGAACCCAGCGTGGTGCCGAGGCGCGCGGCGTCGAGACGGATGTCCGAGGTCCCGGGAATGGTGCCGCCGTTGCGGTAGATCCCGTTCTTGATGTACGCGTAGCTGCGGCCGGAGACGATCATGCTCACGTTGTCGCGCGAGTCGATCAGCTGGCCGTCGAGGTAGAGGCGGTAGAACCCCTTGCCGGTCGACGATGCCTTGAAGTGGATGACGACGTCGTGCCACTGGTCGTGGGAGAGAGGGGCGAGGTAGCGGTCGCCGCCCATCGCGCTGCTGTGCGACCAGAGGCCGCGCCTGCCCTGGTAGTCCCAGAGCTGCAGGCCGAAGGCCGGGCTGCCGGTGCCGTCGCTCTTGAACTGCATGAACAGGTTGTGGGCGCCGGGCTTGCCGTACGTCATCTGCTGGACGTTGATCGAGAAGCCGTAGTAGCGCTCGGTGCCCTCGCGGAACTCGACCGTGCCGCTGGTCGATCCGCCGCCGCTGCCGCCGAGGATCAGCTCCGAGCGGTTCTGGCTGCCGGTCAGGACCACCTTGGCGGACTTCGAGCCGGTGCGGACGATGTCGGTGGCGATCGTCGGGTTCACGTCGCCGACGCCGGCCAGGTTCCAGTTCGCGAGGCCGCTCTCGAAGCTGGCGTCGAGCAGCGGCGCGACGATCGGGGTGGGGGCAGGAGCCGGCGCGGGGGTGGGCTCTGGCACGGGAGTGGGCTCTGGGGCTGGAGTCGGCTCAGGTGTGGGGGCTGGCTCCGGAACGGGCGTGGGCTCGGGGGTCGGATTCGGGGTCGGCTCGGGAGTCGGGGCCGGCTCAGGGGTGGGCGTGGGCTCGGGCACGGGGGTCGGCGTGGGCTCGGGAGCCGGCGCCGGGGCGGGCTTGCGCCAGCGGCCACCCGACTTTCGCACATGGACGATGCGGCTGGCCTGAGCCACGGCGCCGGTCCGGCTCTTCGCCTCGACCGTGATGCGGTGGCGGCCGGGGCCGGCGTTCAGGCGCCCCGAGCGGCCGAAGCGACGGCCGCTGGCGCGGTCGGCCCAGCGTCGCTTGCCGTCGACGTAGAGGACGACTCGGGCGGCGCGGGCGGCGCGGACGGTGAAAGCGATCTTTCCGGATGCATCGGCGCTCGCGGCCGCGGCGACGGTGACGTTCTCCTCGGCGGCAGCGGGGGCGACCGGAACGATCAGTGCCAGCGCCGACAATGCGCCGACCAGCAGGCGAGCGCTTGGGAGACGAGAGACAGAGGAGGCCGGCCGCAGGTTCGTCATGCGAACCTGGCTCGTCGCCAGACGGGCCGAGCGGGAGCGACAGCCGTCTCAGTTGGACAGACGTCCCGTGGACGGACGTATGACTATTGGCTGTCGCTCAGCGGATGCTGGCTTCAGCCCAGGTGCTGCCGAGTCGTGCCGCGTCGAGACGGATGTCCGACCGGCCGGGGATCTCGGCGCCATTGCGGTAGATCCCATTCTTGATGTAGGCCATGTGGTGCCCGGGGACGATCGTGCTGACGCCGTGGCGCGCGTCGAGGAGCTGCCCGTTGAGGTAGAGCTCGTAAGAGCCGGCGTCTTGGCTCGATGCTCTGAAGTGAACGACGACGTCCTGCCAGGCGCCGTGGGCGATCGGCGCCAGATAGCGGTCACCGCCCATCGCGCGCCCGTGCGACCAGAGGCCACGCCTGCCGGCGGAGTCCCAAAGCTGGAGCCCGAAGGCGGGACTGCCTTCGCCGTCGCTCTTGAGCTGCATGACGAGGTTGTGCGCGCCAGCCCGGCCGTACGTCATCTCGAGCACATTGAACGAGAAGCCGTAGTAGCGCTCGTCACCCTCCGAGAAGCCGATCGTCCCGCTGCCGCCGCCGTTTCCGCCAAGCGTCAACTCGGAGCGATTCTGAGAGCCGGTGAGAACGACGGCCGCCGAGCGCGTGCCGGCTCGCACGACGTCGCCGACGACCGTCGGGACCACGTCGCCTACTCCGCCGATGTTCCAGTTGCGCAGTCCGCTCTCGAACCCGGCATCGACGAGCGGCTGGGTCGTCGACGGCGGCGGAGGTGGTGGCGGCTGGGGCGTCGGCTCAGGCTCTGGATCGGCCGGAGGAGCCGGGGCGGGCTCGGGCTCGGGGGTGGGGTCTGGCTCAGGGACCGGCTCGGGCTCCGGCGACGGGTCGGGCTCGACCGGAGGCGGCGGGTCGTCAGGAGGCGTGGGAGGCGGATCCTCGTCTATCGGGGGCGCGGGGTCAGGATCCTGTGGCGGGACCGGCTCCGTCGGGGGGAACGGCGGGAACGGATCGACCGGAGGGATCTCGACCGGCGGCGGCTCGGGCTCCGGTACCGGCTCCGGCGTGGGCACGGGGTCCGGCTCAGGATCTGGCGTGGGTGCGGGGCCGGGGTCGGGGTCGGGCTCAGGATCCGGCGCAGGCTCTGGGTCGGGCGGGGCTGGAGTGGGAGCCGGACCTGGATTGGGAGCCGCGGGCGGCTCGGGCGTCGGACGAGGGTCAGGGGGTCCGGGCGCGCTCGGACCGGACCAGGGTGGCGACGGCACGTGTGGCGGGGCCGCAAACTCGGACGACGGCCAATTCGACTGTGGAGGCAGGCCGATGGCCAACTCGATCACAGTGTCTACCGGGCCGCTCCAGCGACGACGCTGAGCGTCGAACTTCCGCTTCCAACTTCGCCAGGCACGTTCGCGGCGGTCCCTTGCCGAGCGGAGACGACCATGCCCGCGGCGCTTCAGCGAGACGCGCCGCGGTCGACCGTCGCGAGCCTTGCGAGTCGGTGTCGGCGACTTTCCGGCGGAGCGGTCGATTCCCCATCCCTGGTTGGTCGGGCCGCCCGCGGCCGATGCCTCGGTCGGCGCGAGCGCAGCCAGCATCAGCGCGATTCCTGCCAGGAGGCAGGCAACAGTCAGCCGGACTGGGCGTCGAGCGGCTGCGATATGGGTTGTGAGCAAGGTCTCCATGCAAACTTGAAGGAATCCTGCCCATCCTTGTCGAAACAATGCCTCCCGCGCAAGGGGGGTAAGCTAAAATTGCCAAGGAGCGACGGCGTCAGTGCGAGTCGTCGTCAGCAGCCGCCGGCGGTCGCGACTCCTCCGCAAGCGACGTGATCGCCAGGCTGCCACGCGCCGCGTCCTCGAGGACGTCCGTTGCCTCCTCCGCGGAGCGGGCGTAGAGCTCGACGAGCATATGGACGACGATCTGGCCGTCCTCCTCGTGCTTGTGGAAGCGGACGTGGGTGAAGAACTCGCGTGTGCCGTGGTCGCCGAAGGCGGCGAAGGCGAGCGAGTCGGCGGCCTCGGGCCCGGAGCAGCTCTCGACCTGATCGCCCTCGACGGTGACGGTGCAGGAGGCGACCCACGGGGTGCCGGTGACCATCCTCTCCCAGCGGTCGTCGACGGCCTCGATGCGGCTGATCCGGCGGCCGTCCTCCTCGTAGAAGGCGAGGCTCAGGTGGGGCTGGTCGTGCATGCAGTCGAGGCACTGGACGACGGCCTCCTGCACCTCCTCGACCGGCTCGACCGCCTCGGCGGTGTCGGTGTCGACCTTGAGGATCCCCTCGTAGTGGACCTGAACCTCGAGGTTCTGCGACCAGCAGCGATAGCAGCGCAGCCAGCTGGAGCGCGTTCCGACAGAGTCTGGGGCTGAGCCCTCCATGTAGCCCATTATGACCAGCGGCCGCGCTAGCGCTTGAGCAGCAGCCAGACGAGCACGATCGCGAAGGCGATCTGGCCGATCCCCATCGCGGTGCCGAGGTTGGCGGCGCCGGCCGCGAGCGCGATCGCCGTGGTGGCGGCGAAGACGCCGAGGAGCATGGCGGCCTGGGCGGTAAGGGTCATCGCGGCGCATCCTCGCCGGTCGGCGGCGCCGGCGCGTCAGCGGTCCGTTCGCGTAGCGCCGCTACGAGCTCCTGGACGTCGAGCGCCGGGTCCTGCGCGGCCAGCAGCCGCTCGGCCTCGCGGCGCCCTCCGAGCGCACGCAACGCGGACTCGCCGTGCTCGGCCACCAGCTCGCGCAGCGCCGTCATGCGGCGCGACCGCAGGCGGCGGGCGGACAGGTCGACCTCGTCGCGGTGGGCGGCGAGCGCGTCGGCCAGCTCGGCGATTCCGGAGGGGGGAGGGACCGAGGAGACGGCGACGACCGGGATCGCGCGCGAGCCGAGCGCCCGCGCGGCCTGGCTGAGGTCGCGCCGCGACCGCAGCGCGACGTCGCCGAGGTCGGCCTTCGTCACGACCAGGACGTCGGGCACCTCCATGATCCCCGCCTTGAGGAACTGCAACGTGTCGCCAGAGCCCGGCTGCACGACAACGGCGACCGTGTCGCAGACCTCCTCGACGTCGGTCTCCGACTGGCCGACGCCGACCGTCTCGATCACCACGACGTCGAAGGCCGCCGCGAGCGCCTGGGCGGCCTCGCGAGTCGGTGCGGCGAGCCCGCCTAGCCGGCCCCCGGCCGCCGTCGAGCGGATCAGGATCCCGTCGTCGCGCGGGTCGTGCTCGATTCGCGCGCGGTCGCCGAGCAGCGATCCTCCGGAGCGCCGAGAGGAGGGATCGACCGCGAGCACCGCGACCGTCTGGCCGCGGGCCCGCCATTCGTTGACCAGCGCGCTCAGCAGCGTCGACTTGCCCGCGCCGGGCGGGCCTGTCAGCCCGATCAGGTGAGCCGGCGCCTCGCCGCCGAGCGCGGCGGGCGAGACCTCGCGCAGCAGCGCGGTCGTCTGCTCGCGACCCTTCGCCGACCGGTCCTCGATCAGGTTCAGCGCCGCCGGAGCCGCGCCCCGTTCGCGCTCGCGCAGCCGTTCGCCGAGTTGCTGTCCCTCTCCGGCCACTGGCGCAGAGTATCCGGCACCCCTACGGCGGGCAGATAGCGGCCGGAATGCGGCCGCCATCTGCCCAGTCCGCGGGACCTGGCCGGCGGGCAAGGAACGACCGCAGCTCGGCGATGACGCGCTCGGGCTGAGACGTCAACTCGCTTGCTGCGTAGCGGCGCGTCTCGAACCCGGCGAGGGCGAGCCGGCGGTCGCGTTGCCTGTCGTGTGCGAAAGCGCGTCGGCGGGCGTGATGCGCTCGGCCGTCGATCTCGACTATCAGCTGCGCGTCCTGCCATAGGAAGTCGGCCTCGTAGCCGGTGTTGTCGTCGAGCGGGATCCAGGCGTTGACGCGTGGCTTGGGAAGACCGGCCACCGTGATCAGCTCGAGCATCCGCTCCTCGGCGGCGCTGCGCGTGGCAGACGGCAAGCTGTAGTCCGCGAGGACCGTCCTGAGCGCCCGCCGGCCGCGGCGGCGCGGGTTCCGTCGCAGCAACTCGCGCAGCGCGTCGAGGTCGAATATGCGCAGCTCCTCCGCTCGCTGGACGGCGCGTTCGAGCGCGCGACGGTCGACCAGCGCCGCCAGGTCGAGCAGCGTGCGTGCGAGCGTTGTGCACGGAATCCGCTCGTGTCTCGTCACGTCCCGCGCCGTCAGGGGCTCGCCGCGACGGACTTCGAGGCCGGGCCGCGTTCGCCCGGCTCGACCTCGGACCGTGACGTCGACGGGAGCACCTTGCTCCGCGATCCCCCAGAGTGCGGCGGCCGAGCGGTGCGACAGGACGGCGTCGTGCCCGCAGGCCAAGACGGCAGCCATCCAGCGACTGTGGTGGGAGAGCGTGCCAACGGCATACACGCCGACATGGATTCGCTCGAGCCGCCCGCCCGCGGCCCGGTGCCGAACCGCGCGCGGACTGAGGCCGAGCTCACCAAGCTGAGCGACGGTGAGCACGCCGTGCTGCTCACGCGCTCGGTCAGCCAGCGCGCGATCCGAGCGGTCGCGTCGGCACTGGGCAGCCAACGGTCGCATGCTGGCCGCAAGCTGCCCACCTTGATCGGCCTGGTCGGAGTGGGCGGATTCCGGCCGTATGTTGGCCGGAAGCTGCCCGGCCCGGAGTGGCCGGGTGGGTGGGGTGGACGCCATCCGATCCACGATCGCTGGCGCACGGTGACGGGCGGGCGCCCGTAAGCGCCAGCTCTGTCACGGAATGGCTACGCGTCAGGTCGAGGGTGAGGCAGGTCAGACGGTTGCCGCGACGCCGTTGCGTTCGGCGACCAGGTCGACGATGTCGCCCATGATCCGCGAGACCTCGAAGTCCTTTGGCGTGTAGACGCGGGCGACGCCGGCGGCCAGCATCTCGTCCTCGTCGACCTTCGGGATGATCCCGCCGACGACGACGGGGACGTCCGCGCCGGCGGCGCGAAGCTCCTCGAGCACCTGGGGGATCAGCTCGCGGTGCGAACCGGAGAGGATCGACAGGCCGACGACGTGGACGCCCTCCTGGACCGCCGCCTGGGCGATCCGTGTCGGCGTCAGGCGGATGCCCTCGTAGACGACGTCCATGCCGGAGTCGCGCGCCCGCACGGCGATCTGCTCGGCGCCGTTGGAGTGGCCATCGAGCCCCGGCTTGCCGACGAGGATCTTGATCCGCCGGCCGAGGCCCTCGGAGACCGCCTCGACACGGTCACGCAGCTCATCGAGCGCGTCGTCGCCGGCCGCCGCCGCGGCATCGCCGACGCCGGTCGGCCCGCGGTACTCGCCGAAGACGTCGCGCAGCGCGGCGGACCACTCGCCGGTCGTGACGCCGGCCTTGGCGGCCGCCAGCGTGGGGGGCATGATGTTCGACTTGGGATCGGCGGCCGCGGTGCGAAGCCCCTCCAGCGCCGCCTGTGCCGCGTCCTCGTCACGCTCCGAGCGCCACTGCTCGATCGCGGCGATCTGGTTCTGCTCGACCGCCGGGTCGACGGTCATGATGCCGCCGTCCTGGCCCTGCTGGAGCGGTGAGGGCTCGGTGCTCGTGAAGACGTTCTGGCCGATCACCTTCTGCTCGCCGCTCTCGATCGCGCCGACACGGGTGCGGTGCGACTCGACCAGCTGGGTCTTCATGTAGCCGACGGCCGCGACCGCGCCGCCATGCTCGCTGACGATCGCCATCTCAGCGCGCGCGCCGTCGACCATCTCGGTCACTAGACCGTCCATCACCGTCGAGCCCTCGAAGATGTCTGGGTAGTCGAGGATGTCGGTCTCGTGGGCGAGGATCTGCTGGATCCGCAGCGACCACTGCTGGTCCCAGGGGCGCGGCAGGCCGAGGGCCTCGTTCCAGGCCGGCAGCTGCAGCGCGCGGGCGCGGGCGTCGCGGCCGAGCGTCACGGCCAGCGCCTCGAGCACGATCCGGATCACGTTGTTCTCGGGCTGCGCCTCGGTCAGGCCGAGCGAGTTGACCTGGACGCCGTAGCGCATGCGCAGGAACTTCTCGTCGGTGACGCCGTAGCGCTCGCGGCCGATCTCCTCCCAGAGCTGGCCCATCGCGCGCAGCTTCGCGTGCTCCTCGATGAAGCGGATGCCGGCGTTGACGAAGAACGAGATCCGGCCGAAGACGCGCGGGAAGGTCTCCTCGGGCACGCGCGGGCGGGCCTCGTCGAGCACGGCGATCGCGGTGCTCAGCGCGTACGCGATCTCCTGGACCGGCGTCGCGCCCGCCTCCTGCAGGTGGTAGCTGCAGATGTTGATCGGGTTCCACTTCGGAACCTCGTCGACGGTGAAGGCGATCATGTCGGCGATCAGCCGCAGCGACGGCTCGGGCGGGAACGCGTAGGTCCCGCGCGACAGGAACTCCTTGACGATGTCGTTCTGGGTCGTGCCCTGGAGCAGCCCGCGGTCGACGTCGTTCTCCTCGGCGACCGTCATGTAGAGCGCCAGCAGCCAGGCCGCGGTCGCGTTGATCGTCATCGACGTGTTCATCTCGCCGAGCGGGATGCCGTCGAGCAGCGCGTGCATGTCGCCCTTGTGGGCCACTGAGACGCCGACCTTGCCGACCTCGCCGCGCGAAAGCTCGTGATCGGGGTCGTAGCCGGTCTGTGTCGGCAGGTCGAAGGCGATCGAGAGGCCGGTCTGGCCCTTCTCGAGGTTGCGCCGGTAGAGCGCGTTGGAGTCCTTGGCCGTCGAATGGCCGGCGTAGGTGCGCATCACCCATGGGCGATCGCGCTCTGGAAGGCGGTGTGCGGGCTGGTCGCTCATTGCCGGGGATTCTACGATGACCCGGCCAGCCCGGCGAATGACGGGCCCGTTGTTATCGTCCTCCGTTCGCCATGGCACGGGCCATCGACGTCGAACACCTAGGGCGCGACCGCGTCATCTGCGCCTATGAGACGGCTGGCCTGATCGTCGATCCGGGGCCGACGTCCTCGCTGGACACGCTGCTCGACAACCTCGAGGAGGAGCCGCAGGCGCTGCTCCTGACTCACATTCACCTCGATCACGCGGGCGCCGCCGGCGTGCTCTGCCGCAAGTTCCCGCAGCTCAAGGTCTACGTCCACGAGCGCGGGGCACGCCATCTCGCCGACCCCTCGCGGCTGCTCGCGAGCGCGGAGCGGATCTACGGCGACCAGATGGACCGCCTCTGGGGCGAGTTCGCTCCGGTCCCCGAGGAACGGATCGTGGCGCTGCGGGGCGGCGAGCGGCTCGAGGGCGGCTTCCAGGTCGAGTACACGCCAGGCCATGCCTCGCATCACGTCAGCTACTTCGACGAGGTCACCGGCGACGCGTTCGTCGGCGACGTCTGCGGCGTGCGGATCCCACCTCACGAGTACGTGATCCCGCCGACCCCGCCGCCGGACATCGACGTCGAGGCGTGGCTGCGCTCGCTCGACATCGTCGCCAGCCACCGGCCGCGCGCGCTCTGCCTGACCCACTTCGGACGTTTCGAGAACGTCGGCGAGCACATCGACCGGCTGCGCGAGGAGCTGACGCTGCGCGCCGAGAAGGCGCGCACGCTGGATTCCGACGCCTTCGAGGACTGGATCCTCGCCGAGGCCCGTCGCGCCGTCGACGCGGGCTCCGTCGACTCGCTCTTCCAGGCTTCGGTGCCGAGCGACATGTACGACGGCCTGCGCCGCTACTGGGACAAGCGCGCCGAGCGCGAGGCGGAGGGAGCCGCCCGATGAGCACGACCGTCGAGCTCCCGCGCACCTCCGGCCCCGGCAGCGGCCTCGGCGGCAACTGGCGCGTGATCGTCCTCAACGACAACCACAACACCTTCGAGGGCGTCGCCGCCGCCCTCGCCCGCTACGTCCCCGGCGTCAGCCTCGACAAGGGCCACGCGATCGCCGACCAGATCCACCGCACCGGCCAGGCCATCGTCTGGACCGGCCACCGCGAGACCGCCGAGCACTACTGGGAGCAGCTCCGCGACGCGGGCCTCACGATGGCGCCGCTCGAGCGGGACTGACGGGCGAGTTACTAAGCACTGCTCGAGAGCATTCTGCGATACCTCTCGAAGGGGGTGTCGCTGTGATACTTACGACGCGCATACTTCGCGTCGGAGATCGCTAGGGCCTTACGGACTGCGCCGACGTCGCTGTATCGGCCGTCGCCGGCGGCCCCTGGCGGGTGCTCTCTCTCATACTCTTTGACAAGGTCATCCGCTAATTCGAGCGTCTCGGCGATGGCCCCGAGGTTCTCGTAGCCACACTCGGTGATCTCCTCTACGACCTCAGAGATCGAGCTTCGAGGCGCGTGCTTGCGATCAGGGTATTGCTTCTGTAGCAGAACGCCGAGCGTCTCAAGGTTGATCTCGGTGTCCGCTCCGCCCTCCTCGATGTTCGCTGTCGCATTACTACGCGACTCCATCGCTCCTTTGAAGAACATCTCGAAGTGTTGATCGGCAACATAGAAAAGCCCGCTCAGGGCATGAAAGTCTTTGCGAAGATCGGCAGGAACGCTTGCCTCGCCTTTGTATGCGAGATAGTGCGAAACATTGGCCCATGCATCCATGAGAATAGTCCGAATTTGGACCTCGAACGGTGTGTCCTGTATGTCGTCATAACGTGCACCCTGGTAGGTCGTTCCTAGGCGGACAACGTAGTGCTCGGACATGTAGCCGAAGGTGGATGGATCGCTATCTCCAATCTTGTCGTCGGAGGCTACGACGTCAAAGCGGTCCTTGACTATCTCCCGGACCTGGGGGAGATCCGACAGAAATAGCGTCACGATGCGCGTACCGACGATGTCAGAAGCCTCGTTCAATGGATTCCGGTATCCCTTACGAGCGCTCTTGTCCTCAAGGCTCGAAAGGGTCTTCACCCGTGATGAGACACTGTGACTTTTGATGCCGGCTGACTCCAGAGCCGCGCTGAGCACGAAGACAGCCTCCTCCTCGAGGCGCTGATACAAGGGGAGGCGAACGTCGTACTCGGGTGCAATGCCGGGGTCGTCACTCACTCGGCTAGCGAGAATAATGGACCGTCCTTATTCTTGCTGAGAGGAGTGTGGTTCCTAAGTAGCAGTTGTAGCAACGGCTGCCGGATCCAAGAAGCCCATGCCGGCGACTGTGTGGAAGGTCGGCAGCAACGGCACTTGGTAGTAGCTCTGGATCGAGATTCGAGCCTCGGAGATCTCGTCGGAGTACCAGTACTGGTCCCAGTGGGCCTTGGTGGGGAAGTAGGCGTGCTGGGTGAAGTCGAGCTGGCCCTCCTGGGAGCGGAAGAGGGCCCAGCCGGTGGCGCCGTAGTCGAGCGCGGCCTCGGCGGCGGGGGTCCAGAGCTGCTCGAACTTGTCGCCGCGGAACGGGTTGATCGCCCACGGGACGACGCAGAGGACTCCCTCGCGGCGGTAGCCGGCGCTCACGCGCCGACCTCCGCCATGATCGCGCCCGGGCCCTCCTCGGTCTTGCCGAGGCCCTCGGACTCGGCGCCGACGAGGATCGAGATCTTGCCGAGGTGCTTGTTGTCGCGCATCTGCTGGTGGGCGTCGGCGACGCCGTCGAAGCCGAACGTCTTCCACAGCACCGGGCGGATCTGGCCGCTCTCGATCAGCGCGTTGGCCTTCGTGCACTCCCAGGCGTTCGCGAAGTGCGAGCCGATGATCTGCTTCTGCTTCATCCAGAGGTAGCGGACGTCGAAGTCGAGATCGAAGCCGGTCGTGCCGGCGCAGATGACGACCTTGCCGAAGGGCTTGACGGTCAGCACCGAGGTCGGGAAGGTCGCCTTGCCGACGTGCTCGAACACGATGTTCGGAGCGTCGCCGAGGATCTCCTGGACGGCCTTGCCGAAGCGGCGCGACTCCTTGAAGCGTGCCTTCTCCTCCTCGGGGGTCTCACCGCCCTTGCGCATCATGCCCTTGAACTCGTTGCGGTCGATCCAGCCGGTCGCGCCGAGCTGCTCGACGAGCGCGCCCTTCTCGGCCGACGAGACGACGCCGACGCACTGGGCGCCGGCCGCGGCGCAGAGCTGGACGGCGAAGACGCCGAGGCCGCCGGCGGCGCCCCAGATCAGCACCTTGTCGCCGGCCTGCAGGTTGCACTGGTCCATCAGCATCCGGTAGGCGGTGAAGTAGACGAGGCCGTAGGAGGCCGCCTCCTCCCAGGTCAGGTTCTTCGGCTTCGGCAGCAGCTGCTGCGCCTGGACCTTGGTGAACTGGGCGAACGAGCCCCAGGTCGTCTCATAACCCCAGATCCGCTGGCTCGGAGCGGCCATCGGGTCGAGGCCGTGGACCTCGGGATCCTCGTAGGAGGCCATGTTGCAGTGGATGACGACCTCGTCGCCCACCTTCCAGCGCGTGACGCCCTCGCCGACCTTCCAGACGATGCCGGAGGCGTCGGAGCCGCCGATGTGGTGGCCGAACTCCGGGTGGTCGCCGTACTTCATGACCGACACCGGCTGTCCGAGCGCCGCCCAGACGTTGTTGTAGTTCACGCCGGCCGCCATCACGCGGACGATGACCTCGAAGGCGCCGGGCTGCGGAACCTCGATCTCCTCGAGCTGGAAGGCGTCCTCGGGCTCGCCGAAGCGCTCCTCGCGGATCACCCAGGCCGCCATCTTCTCCGGCAGCTCGCCGGGCTCGACGCTGATGTTCGTCGGGTCGGTCAGGTCGAGAGAAGACATCTGTGCGCTGGTTCCTCCGCAGTTGGTTCGTCGAATACGGCGGTGGGGAGGGTACAGGGC
>Ga0190275_10000146_pt1 | contig 78825 bp, 62 predicted proteins | sample Popmic550T_FD_133745 | JGI IMG/M metagenome (GOLD analysis project Ga0190275, IMG submission 133745) | Populus adjacent soil microbial communities from riparian zone of Yellowstone River, Montana, USA - 550 T | ecosystem: Environmental > Terrestrial > Soil > Riparian zone > Trees stand | place...
GCTCGTTGCGGATCGCCGAGCCGAGGATCGGCTTGAGCTGGTCGCTGACCCGCTCCTCGGTCTTTGCCGAGATGTACATCTGCAGCGGATCGACGATCCGGTAGCGGGCGAAGGCGTCGACCTGGAGCCGAAGCTGGTCGGTCGAGAGCACCTGCTGGCGGTCCATCTTGACGCTGAGGATCCGCTTATCGATCCAGACGATCTGCTCCATGAACGGCAGGCGGGCGATCAGCCCCGCCCCGGTGCGGCCGAAATCGACCCCGGGCTTATAGGCGTTGATCACTCGGTCCGGATTGCCGAAGCGGACGATCACCGCCTGCTTCGTTTCCGGAACGATCGCGAACGTTCCGCCGGCGAGGACCAGGAGCATGATCGCGATGAAGGCGATGGCGATGGGGTTGCGAAGCGCCGGGCTCATCGGGCCGCTCCTTCCTGGGCCTGGCGCTGGACCTGGGGCAGCGGCAGATAGGGGGTGACCCCGTCGGCCTCGATCACGGTCTTGTCGACCTTGGAGAGGACCCGCTCCATCGTCTCGTAATACATGCGCCGGCGGGTCACCTCGGGGGCGAGCTTGTACTGGGCATAGACCTTGTCGAACGACGCGGCGTCGCCCTGCGCCCGGGCGGTCTGCTGCTGGGCATAAGCGCGCGCCTGGTTGATATAGGACTGCGCCTCCTGCTGGGCCGCCGACACTTCCTTGAAGGCGTTGTTGACCGTCGCCGGGGGATCGGACTGCTTGATCGCGATGCCCTCGATCCTGACTCCGGCGCCGTAGCGGTCGAGGACCTGCTGCATGACCAGGGACACGCGCGATTCGATGTCGCTTCGGCCGGCGCCGATCGCGTCGTCGAGCGAGACGGTGGCGAGGACGGCGCGCATCGAGCTCTCGGCCACTTCGCCGATCGTCGATTCGGGATCGTTGATCTGGAAGAGGTAGAGTTGCGGATCGCGGATCGTCCAGCGCACCGAATAGGCGACGTCGATGATGTTCTGGTCGCCGGTGAGGATCAGATTTTCCTGCGCGGCGTCGGACGAGCCGATGTCCCTGGTGCGGATCTGGCCGACGTCGACTTTTTGCAGCCGCTCGATCGGAAGCGGCAGGGTCATTGCAATTCCGCTATTCACCGTCCGGCTGTATTTGCCGAACAAGGTAACGACCCCCCGCTCCTGCGGACCGACGAGGTGGAAGCAGGTGAAGAGAAGCCACAGCAGGACGAACACGCCGAGGCCGTAAAGCCAGTAGGGGCGCCCCTCCTGATGGGGGAAGCGGCCGCCGAACTTCTCACGGCTGCGCCTGAGGAAATCGTCGATCGAGCTGACATTGGTCCCCGCGCCGGGGGTGCGGCGCTTGCGCGGCGGCTGGCCCCAGGGGTTGCGCGGACCGCCGCCGCCGCCGTCGCCGGAACCGCCGTCGCCCGACGGACCCCAGGGCCCGCCGCGATTTTCATTCAACATGGCGCCGACACGCGCGCCCCACCCGAAAAATTTTGCCATGAAGCCTTTATAGGTAGCGGCCCGGCGGAAAAACAGTGGCAAGCCGAACGGCAACTCCTATCTGCGGCGGATGAGCGACGAGACGGACCCTCTGGCTGCCGCCCTTTCCTCCGTGACCGAAGCCGGGGGCCGGATCGCGGCGCCGCGGCTCCGGGACGGCGTGGCCAGCCTGGTTCTCGACGTCGGCGGCCTCTCCGCGGAGGAGCGCGCCGGGCTCGAACGCCGGATACGCGCGGTTTTGACCGGAGTGCCCGGAGTCCGGGACGTCCGAATCGCCATGACCGCGGACAAGGCCCAGCGCACCATCATCGCCGTCGGCAGCGGCAAGGGCGGGGTCGGCAAGTCGACGGTCGCGGCTAACCTCGCCGTTGCCCTCGCCCGCGCCGGCCGGAAGGTCGGCCTGGTCGACGCCGACATTTACGGGCCGTCCTTGCCGCGCATCATGGGCAATTCGGAACGTCCGGAGCTCAACGAAAAGCGGATCGTCCCCGTCGACGCTTACGGGGTGAAGATGCTGTCGATCGGCCAGCTGGTCGAGCCCGGTACCGCACTGGCCTGGCGCGGCCCGATGATCGCGAGCGCGCTCGGCCAGCTGATGGAGGGCGATTGGGACGATCGCGAGCTGATGATCGTCGACCTGCCGCCCGGCACCGGCGACATCCAGATGTCGCTCATCCAGAAATGGAAGCCGGCCGGAGCGGTGATCGTCTCCACCCCCCAGGACCTCGCCTTGATCGACGCCACCCGCGCAATCGACCTGTTCCGGAAGATGGACGTGCCCTTGCTCGGCCTCGTCGAGAACATGTCCGGCTATGCCTGCCCCCATTGCGGCGAGGTCTCGGACCCGTTCGGTGCGGGGGGCGCGGAGGCGGCGGCCAAGGTGATGTCCATCCCCTTCCTCGGCCGGATCCCCCTCACCCTCGCGATCCGCCGCGATTCCGACGCGGGTGTCCCCCCGGCCGCTGGCGAAGGGCCGGAAGCGGACGCCTTCGCCGCCATCGCGGCGGGGCTGATGAAGGCAATAAACATCACATAGCGATAATTGGCTGCTTGTGAATCATCTGTTATGCAAAGCAGATGGCTACAGCTCGACGAACCACTGCTGTGCATCGCGAGAACAGCGGTTGGGGCCATCTGTTGGTGTCCGTCGGTCTTGCAGCGACCATCACCGCCGGAGCCGGTGTCCTGAACGAGTATTTGGCGGCCCTGCAGCAGAGGTGCTCGCTCTCGCAGCAGATTGTGGGAGACGAAACGCCCAACCCCGCGTTAAGCCAGCGGGATCGGCGGACCCTCGCTATTCAGGCCGACTGGAGATTACGGCACTGCCTGGGAGATAAAAAATGATGGCGTTCTGGCTCCTCCTCATGTTTGTCGGCCTGACGATGTTTATCTACGGCGTGCTCACCCTTCGCAGCAACTCCGACACGCCAGCCGAGTAACCTTCCATGCCCCTCACTCGCGACGAAGACATTTTCGCCCTGCTCAGCGAAACGCGCACGATCGCGATGATCGGCGCCTCGGACCGGCCGGACCGGCCGAGCTACGGGGTGATGAAGTTCCTTCAGGACTGGGGCTACCGGGTCCTCCCGGTGAACCCTCAGATCACCGGCGAGCATGTTCATGGCGAATATGTCTGGCGCGAGCTGGCCCAGATCGGCGAGCCGATCGACATGGTCGACATCTTCCGCCGGCCCCAGGCGGCGGGCGAAGCGGTCGACGAGGCGATCGCCGCCGGGGCGAAGTCGGTCTGGCTCCAGATCGGCGTTATCAACGAGGAGGCCGCCGCTCGAGCCGAAGCCGCAGGGCTCAAGGTGGTGATGAACCGCTGTCCGAAGATCGACATTCCGAGACTGAGGGTGCCTCGGGTGAGCTGACACTCGTCATTCCGGCGTAGGCCGGGACTCGGGGCCGTTAAGGCGCAGCTTTTCTCCACGAGGTCCCGGCTTTCGCCGGGATGATGGCCCGCGCCGCGAAACGCGCGCCTTCCAGCTGCGACCTGGAGCCGCCGAGCAGCCGCACCCGGCGGTTCGGGAAGTCGACCGAGACTCGGTCGAACAGGCGCAGGGCGTCCATGCCGAGGAGGACCGCCGGCTTTTTCGACAGGCCGAGCTTGGCGAAGGGATGCACGTCGGCGAAGGCGACGGGCATGTCGTTGATGTCGATGCCGCCGAGCCGGATCTTTCTCACCACCGTCTGATCCGCCAGCATCTGCCCGCCGGTGACGCTCTGCAGCATGATCGGAACGGTCGTCCGAAGCCGGCCTTTCCGTTCGAGCTTGCTGCGGAGCACGTTGTTGGCGACGGTCGTCTGCGCGCCCGTGTCGAGGATGACCCAGACCTTCTGGCCGTCGACGGAGGCGTCGACCAGGACGAGATGGCCGAGCCGGTTGCGGGCGGTGACGACGATTGTGTCGGCGGGCCAATACTCCTCTCGCCTGTGGCTGTTCGTCACCGTCATCTGCTGGCGGACGAAATCGAAGGAGACCCGCTGAGTCTGAAGCGAATCGACCCCCAATATGCCCTCGGCGCCGATGTGGCGCCGCTGCAGCGCCGGGGCGTGGATGTCGCGAACGCTCCTGCCGCCGACCTCCAGGGCCGGAATGAGCACGGTCTGGATCTGGCTGACCTCGGTCATGCTGTGAAGCCGGGCCCGGTTGCCGAGGCCGAGCCGAAGGTCGCGCGCCAGCTCCTGGGCGATCGAGGTCCGCTCGGCGCCCGTATCGACGACGAAGTCGTAAGGTCCGTTCTTGCCGATATTGACCGGTACGGTCATCCGCGCCCAGCGGTCCTCCTCGGTCCCGAGGACGGTTCCGCCCTCCTCCGGTTCGGACGGCGGCGCCGGCGCCGGTTCCTGTCCGCTCAGCGGAGCGACCCCGGCCAAGAAGGTGGCGGCAAGGGCGAGAGCGGGCAGCCGAAGCTTCATGAACGATTCTCCTCGCCCCATCATAGCATCTGCGCGGTCCGAACAGAAACACAGGCTGCGAGATGTGCCGCGGCCGCGACGAAAGCTCCCGTCATTCCGGCGAAAGCCGGAATCCATGGACACGGCGCTCCCATAGTCCCGCCACCAGCGGTCATGGATCCCGGGTCAAGCCCGGGATGACGGGGCCACTAAACCAGGTCCATCGCCCGTTCCCGAAGCCGCTCGACCGCGTCCGAATGGATTGCGGGAGTCGCGACGAGCACTCCGAAAGCTTCGCCGCTGGCGCTGTTGAAGGCGAGCGGCTGGCCGAGCGCTCCGCTCACCGTCGCGCCCGCTTCGGAAGCGATCAGGGCCGCGGCGGCGATATCCCATTCGAAGCCCCATCTCAGAGTGGCGACGAGGTCCGCCTCGCCCGCCGCCACCAGGGCGATGCGCAGCGCGATCGAATTGGGCTTGGCTACGGCGACCAGATCGAGATCGGGCTCCGACAGCTGGTCCGCGGGCACCCGGGCCCCGGCGAGCTGGCGCCGGCCGCTGACCCGCAGCCGCTCGCCGTTTCGCCAGGCACCGCCGCCCTTCCCGGCCGTCCAATGCTCGCCTCTGGCGGGGGCGTCGAGGACTCCGAGCAGCGGCGTCCGCTCCTCCACCAGCGCCACCGAGACGCACCAGCCGGGACGGCCGCCCAAATAGTCGCGCGTGCCGTCGATCGGATCGACCACCCACAGCCGCTTGCGCTCCATCCGATCGGACGCGTCGAGCGTTTCCTCCGACAGCCAGCCGGCCTCGGGGTCGAGGACGGTCAGGCGCTCGCGGAGGAAGGCGTCGACCTCCAGATCGATCTCGCAGACGGGGTTGCCGGGTGCCTTCTCCCACCGCTTGAAGTCGGTGCCGCAGCGGCCCGCGGCCATCTTTCCGGCCTCGCGGACGATTGCTGAGACGGCTTCAAGCACCGGCCACCGTCATCCCGTCGATCCGAAGCGTCGGCACATTGGCCGCAAAGCGGAATTCGAGATCGTCGGCCGGGACGAGCCGAGCGAACATGTCGAGCAGATTGCCGGCGATGGTGATCTCGGCGACCGGCGGGCCGAGCCTGCCCTTCTCGATGATGAAGCCCGCGGCGCCGCGGCTATAGTCGCCGGTGACGGGGTTGACGCCCTGGCCGACCAGCTGGGTGACATAGACTCCGCGCTCGACCTCGCCGATCAGCTGCTCGGCGGTAAGCCGTCCCGGCTCCATATGCAGGTTGGTGACCCCGACGCTCGGGGCGCCGGAAGTTCGCGTGGCGTGGCCGGTCGGCGTCCGCCCAAGCTGCCGGGCAGAGGCGCTCTCGAGCAGCCAGCCGGTGAGCCGTCCCGCCTCGATCAAGCTCTTCGGCCGGGTCGGCAGGCCCTCGCCGTCGAAGGGCTTGGAGCGCAGGCCCCGAGGGCGATGCGGATCGTCGATTATCGTGACGTCCTCGCCGAACAGCCGCTCGCCTTCCTTGTCGAGCAGGAAGCTGGTCCGCCGGGTGATCGAAGGCCCGCCGATCGCGGACATCAGATGGCCGAGCAGGCTGTTGCCGATCCGCGGGTCGAACAGGACCGGCATCATCCCGCTCGGCACTTTGTCCGGCCGAAGCCTGGCCACGGCGCGCTCCCCGGCGAGGCGGCCGAGCGTCTCCGGATCGTCGAGCTCGGCATAATGGCGGACGCTGTGAAAGGCATGATCGCGCTGCATCTCGCTGCCCTCGCCGGCGATCAGGCTGGCCGAGGCGGAATAGCCGGTGGTCGAATAGCCGCGGCAGAAGCCGTGGCTGGTGGCGAGTGCGAAAAGGTTGCGGCCCGCGCTCACGCCCGCGCCTTCGCTGTTGGTGATCCCGGCAATACCCCTCCCGGCTTCCTCGATCGCCAGCGAACGGTCCTTGAGCTCGAGCGGCGACGGATCGCCGCAATCGTCGCCGTCGACGTCGGGGCCCGGCGCGCGCATCAGCAGTTCCTCGGGCGCCAGGCCCGACCAGGGGTCCTCGGGCGCCTCGCGGGCCATGGCCGCCGCACGCTCGACCAGGGCGGTCAGGGCGTCGTCCGACAGATCCGAGGAGGACACGCTCGCCGAGCGGCTGCCGACGAAGAGACGAAGCGAAACGGTCTCCGCCTCGTTGCGGGAGACGTCCTCCAGCTCGCCGAGCCTCACCTGCACCGAAGTGGAGGCATTGGCGTAATAAACGGCGTCCGCCGCGTCCGCGCCGGCCCGGGCGGCACGCTCGACCAATGCGGCGGCGCGCGCCTCGGCTTCCTCGATACTCAGCATCTGTGCCAACTAGGATGGATGGCGGTCGAAATCTAGGAGGTGCCGACGACGAGGCAGGCGAGGAAGAGGATGAAGCCGGCCATCCGGTTCGACCGGAACTTGGCCAGAGCGTCGCCGCCGTCCTCGGGAACGAGCCTGGCCACCTGCCAGCCGAGGTGCGCGGCCATGGGCAGCAAGGCGACCAAAGCGAGCCCGTCCGGCCGCACCTGCCATAAGGCGACCGCCCACAGGATCAAGGCGATCGCGTAGCAGACCGCCACCCCGCTCCTCGCATGCCCGCCGAGCGCGAGCGCCGAGGATTTCACGCCGACCAGCGCGTCGTCCTCGCGATCCTGCAGGGCGTAGATCGTGTCGTAGCCGATGACCCAGAAGATGGACCCCGCCCAGAGGACGAAGGCAGGCAGGGCGAGCTCACCGCGCACCGCCGGCCAGCCGACCAGCGCGCCCCAGGAAAAGACCAGGCCGAGCCAGGCCTGGGGCCACCAGGTGATCCGCTTCATGAACGGATAGGCCGCCACCGGCGCGAGGCTGGCCAAGGCCACGAGCTGCGCCGTCCGCCCAAGCTGAAGCAATACGACAAGGCCGATCAGGCCGAGCGCCGCGAGCAGCACCGACGCACCGGCCAGGCCGGCCCGTCCGCTCGCCAGCGGCCTGAGGCGGGTGCGCTCGACCCGGGCGTCGAGGTCGCGGTCGACGATATCGTTCCAGACGCAGCCGGCGCTCCGCATCGCCCAGGCGCCGAGCGCCAGCCACGCGATCAGCCGGGCGCCGTCCGGGCCCATTCCGGCGAGCGCCACGCTCCACGCGCACGGCCAGAAGAGCAGCCAGGCCCCGATCGGCCGATCGAGCCGAATCAGCGAGGCGTAAGGCCGCAGCGGCCCCGGCAGAGCGCCGATCAGGCCTCGGCGTTCGGAATCGGGGACGATGTCGGTGCCGGCAGGCGTGGCCATGCCCACCTCATACCGTTCGGCCCGACCCCGGCTCAAGGCCGGGGTTGCCTGCCCCTGCGAAAGCAGGGGTCGAAGGCCATTCTTTTCTTGCCCTGGCCGAAGGAACGGGCTTCGACGGGCTCAGCCCGAACGGATCGGAGGATAGCAGCCCCTTGCCCGCAACCCCCGCCTGGCCGCCGTCGAGCCTTCCGCGCCTCTATGTGGAGCAGCCCCTGGCCCGGGATTCCGCCCTGACCCTGGAAGGCTCGGCCGCCAACTATCTCGGCAACGTCCTCCGTCTCGGCGCGGGGGCGCGGGTCAAGCTGTTCGACGACCGCACCGGCGAGTGGCTCGCCGAAATCGTCGACGCCGGGAAGAAGCGGGTCACCCTCGCCGTCACCGAGCACCTGAGCGACCGCGAGCCGGTCCCGGACCTGTGGCTCCTCTTCGCTCCGATCAAGCGCGGCCGGATCGACTGGCTGGTCGAGAAGGCGACCGAGCTTGGGGTCGCCCGGCTGGTTCCCGTCATCACCCGCCGGACCATCGTCGAGCGCCTCAACCTCGACCGGCTTGGGGCCCATATCGTCGAAGCCGCCGAGCAATGCGAGCGAACCGCGCTCGCCGAGCTCGCCGAGCCGCAGAAGCTGGGCGCCCTGCTCGCCGCCTGGCCGGCGGAGCGGATCCTGTACTTCGCCGATGAGACGGGAGGCGAGCCGCTGACCGCGAAGCCGGGCCCGGCGGCCATCCTCATCGGCCCGGAGGGCGGCTTCACCGACGAGGAGCGGACGGCGATCCGCGCCCTGCCCCAGGCCCGGCCGATCGGCCTCGGCCCCCGAATCCTTCGCGCCGATACCGCGGCCTTGGCCGCCGTGACCCTGTGGATGAGCGCGGCGGGCGACTGGCCTCGATAATTCGGTGTCAGACACCGATTTTTCGGTCCCGATCGGTCTGAATCCGTGTTCAGGGATTCCGGCTTTCGCCGGAATGACGATTTCGTCCATTCCGGTTTCGTCGGGCAACGTAAGAGGCTGGCGGCTTTTCGTGGCCGGAGCTAGAGGGCGGCGATGACGACCCGGACCGAAACCGCGCGCGCGGACCCGCCGATCGAGAGCCGTGAGGACCTGCTCGCCCCGTTCGTACGCGGCGAGAAGCCGGAGAGCGCGTGGCGGATCGGCACCGAGCACGAGAAGTTCGTCTATCGCCGCTCCGATCACCGGGCCCCCTCCTACGAGGAGCCGGGCGGGATTCGCGACCTGCTCGAGGCGCTGACCGAATATGGCTGGGAGCGGGTCGAGGAGGGCGGCAACGTCATCGCTTTGTCCGGCAAGGACGGGAATGTCAGCCTGGAGCCCGCCGGGCAGCTCGAGCTGTCCGGAGCGGCGCTGGAAAACCTCCACCAGACCTGCGCCGAGGCCGGCCGCCATCTCGATCAGGTCAAGAAAGTGGGCGACAAGCTCGGCCTCGGCTTCCTCGGCCTCGGCATGTGGCCCGACAAGAACCGGGCCGAGCTTCCCCGAATGCCCAAGGGCCGTTACGAGATCATGCTCCGCCACATGCCCCGGGTCGGCAGCCTGGGTCTCGACATGATGCTTCGGACTTGCACCATCCAAGTTAATCTGGACTATAGCTCGGAAGCCGATATGGCGCAGAAGTTCCGGGTCGGCCTCGCCCTCCAGCCGCTCGCCACCGCCCTCTTCGCGAACTCCCCCTTCACCGAGGGCCGTCCCAACGGCTTCCTCTCCTTCCGAAGCCACATCTGGTCGGACACCGATCCGCACCGCACCGGGATGCTGCCCTTCGTCTTCGAGGAGGGCTTCGGCTACGAGCGCTATATCGACTACGCGCTCGATGTGCCGATGTACTTCGTCTACCGCGACGGCCGCTACATCGACGCCGCCGGCCTCTCCTTCCGCGACTTCCTGGACGGCCGGCTCTCCGTCCTTCCCGGCGAGAAGCCGCGCCGCTCCGACTGGACCGACCACCTCTCCACCGCCTTCCCGGAGGTGCGCCTGAAGAGCTTCCTCGAGATGCGCGGCGCCGACGGCGGCCGGTGGAGCAAGATCTGCGCGCTTCCCGCTTTGTGGGTCGGCCTGCTCTACGACCGGACCGCGCTCGACTCCGCCTGGGACGAGGTCAAGGGCTGGTCGCTCGACGAGCGCCAGCGGCTGCGCGACGAGGTTCCGAAGCTCGGCCTCAACGCGCTTACCCCCGCCGGCGAGAAGCTGCGCGACCTCGCCGAGCGCGTACTCGCCATCGCCGAAGCCGGTCTCAAGTCGCGCGCCCGGCTCAACGGCGTCGGCGACAGCGAGAGCGGCTTCCTCGACCCCCTGCGGGAGATCGTCGCCCGCGGCGCCACGCCCGCGGAGATGCTGCTCGAACGCTACCACGGGGAGTGGGCCGGGGACGTGTCGCGAATCTATGACGAGATGAGCTTCTAGTTTCCGTCATGCCGGTGACGGCGGGAGGAGAATTTTCAATGACCGAACGCCGCACCCTCTACCCGCCGATCGAGCCCTATGAAACGGGCCGCCTCGACGTCGGCGACGGCCACAGCCTCTATTGGGAGCGTTGCGGAACGCCGGGCGCGAAGCCGGTCGTTTTCCTTCACGGCGGCCCCGGCGCCGGGTGCAGCCCGGCCCATCGCCAGCAATTCGATCCGGCGCGCTACGACATCCTGCTTTTCGACCAGCGCGGCTGCGGACGCTCCACCCCCCATGCCAGCCTGGAGGCCAACACGACCTGGCACCTGGTCGAGGATATCGAGCGGCTGCGTGTGCTGGCCGGCCACCCAAGCTGGATGGTGTTCGGCGGATCCTGGGGATCGACCCTGGCGCTGGCTTATGCCCAGACCCATCCGAAGCGGGTCACCGAGCTGGTGCTGCGCGGCATCTTCACCTTCCGGCAGAACGAGCTGGACTGGCTTTACCGCTACGGGGCTTCCGAAGTTTATCCCGACAAATGGAGGGATTTCCTGGCGCCGATACCGGAAGCGGAGCGGGCCGACCTGGTCGCGGCCTATCAGCGGCGCCTGACCGATCCGGATCCGGCGACCCAGCTCGCCGCGGCCAAGGCGTGGAGCCAGTGGGAGGCGGAGACGGTCACCCTCCTGCCGAGCCCGGCCACGATCGCCCAGCATACCAGCGACGATTTCGCCGTCGCCATCGCCCGGATCGAGAACCATTATATGGTCAATCGCGGCTGGCTCGAGGAAGGCCAGCTGATCGCCAACGCCGATCGGCTGAAGGGCATTCCAGGCGTGATCGTCCAGGGTCGCTACGACATGTGCACCCCGCCCGCCGCCGCCTGGGATTTGCACGAGGCCTGGCCCGAGGCGAGGCTCGAGATCGTCCCGGACGGCGGCCACCTGTTCAGCGAGCCGGGCGTGCTCGACGGGCTGATCCGGGCGGCCGACGAGTTCGCGCGCTAACCCCTCTCCCGCTTTTCGCGGGAGAGGAGGGGCCCGCCGCGAAGCGGTGGGAGGTGAGGGTCTGCACACCGGACTCAGAAAGACCCTTACCTCCCAAGCCTTCGGCTTGGGCCCCTCCTCTCCCGTGAAGGACGGGAGAGGGGTGTAGGGGCAATCATTCCCCCGGCCGATACGTCCGCTCGGTGTGCCCCCTGAGCTGCTCGGGATAGAAATAGACCTCGCGCAAATCCCCCTTCGCGTAGCGCTGGGCCTGGTCGTCGAAGTGCGCAGAGCCCGGATGCCCGCTCTCGCCGCCCGCCGTCACCGCGCGCGCCCGCACCTTCGGGCCGAACTCGACGACGGCGACGAAGCTGTTGCCGCTCGTTCCGTACCAGCGCTTCGAGCCGTTCCGGGGCGCTGCCCCGAAGGAAGCGAGCGAGCCCCAGCGGCCCGAGGTGAAGCCGACCGGGACGCTCGGCCCCGAATCGGAGAAGGGGTGGGCGATATCCCCGGTCAGCCGCTGGAAGCGGTTCACCTCGCCCCACGCCACGTTCCAGCGCCCGAAATCGCGCCGAAGCCGGTCCATCGCCTCGCCGAGCGCCTCGAGCCTGCGCCGGGCGGGAAGCCTGCCGATGCTCGACACCGTATCGCCGAGCGGCCCTCCCGCCTTGCGGGCTTCCTCGTAGAGCGGCTCGGCCCAGAACATCGCCAGGGTCGTCGCGACCGACTCCTCGCCCCAGCGATAGTCCCAGGCCTTGAGAAAGCCGATCGGACGCATGAGCTTCGCCTTCAGGCCTGAGTTGCCCTTGAGCGCCTCCCAGGCCTCGACGAGGCCCGGGATCAGCTCGGCGAAGGCCGGCTGATAGGGATCGTAGGCGGCGTCGCGCAGGCCCTCGAGCGTCAGCCGCCGTTTCTGCTGAAGCACTCGGATCGCGGCGAGGCCGCGGTGATTCTCGCCGAACGTGTCCATGTAGCGCGGGAAGTCGCTTCGCTTCGGGCTGTAGGGGCCGGCCGCCGAATAGGGCCAGTTGTTGGTGTTCTGGATCCAGCCGTTCGGCGGATTGAGAACCCGCGGCGAGTCCGACAGAGCGTGAAGGCCGCGCCAGTCGGTGCGCGGATCGCTGCCGTCGACGGGCCTGCCATAGTCGAAGCGGTCGTCGCGCACCGGGATGAAATGCGGATGATGGTAGGCGACATTCCCTTCGGCGTCGGCGAACAGGGTGTTGTTCGACGAATTCGCCTTCAGCTCCGCCACCTTGAGGAAGGCGCCGTGGTCGAGGGCCTTGGTGCGGAGGAAGCTTTGCTGGAGCGCCTCGACCGGCTTGTGCATCATCGCGAAGGCCACCCATTTGCCGCCGGCCTCGCGAACGATCGGGCCGTGATGGGTGCGGTAGGTCTCGAACCACCGGCTCGCCATGCTTCCGTCGGCCTGGCGGTAGGCGATCGTCACCGTCTTCGTCTCGACCGGCCTCAATTCATTGCCATAGCGGTAGAAGAGGCGGCCCTCCTTCTGCTCGACCGTTTCGAGGAACTCGTCGACGACGTCGACCCCGCTCGACGTGTGCATCCAGCCCGCGCGCTCGTTGAAGCCCTGGTAGATGAAGAACTGGCCCCAGGTGGCGGCGCCATAAGCGTTCAGCCCCTCGTCGCTCGTCACCTGAAGCTCGGAGCGGAAGAAGAAGCTGGTATGCGGGTTGATGAGCAGCAAAGCATGCCCGTCGGCGCTGTTCGAAGGCGCGATCGCGAAGCCGTTCGAGCCGCGCGGCTCGTTGTCGCGGCCGTCGCCCAAGCGAAGGCCGGGGCCCCGGGGGGTGATGGCCGCGGCGCTCTTCACCGGCTGGGATCCCAGCCTTCGCTGGGATAACGCGAGCGTCCGTCCCTGCTTCGAATAAAACGCCTCCAGCGCCTCCAGGTCGATCCGCTCGATGTCGCCGCCGATGCTCCCCTCGGTGAAGCTCAGAGCCATCCACGGCTCGAAGCGGTTGATCGCGCGCGGGCGTACTTCGGGGTGGGTCGCCAGATAATAGTTCAGCCCGTCCGCCCACGAATCCATCAGCCGCTTCAGCCAGGCCGGGCTCGCCGCATAGCGGGCCCGAAGGTCGTCCGGGTCCATGTAGAGCCGGGCCCGAAGGTCGCTCCAGATCGCCTTCTCCCCTTCCGCCTCGGCGGTGAGGCCCAAAGCGGTAAGGTAGTTCGTCTCCACCCGGTTGAAGTCGTCCTCGGCCTGGGCGTAGATCATCCCGAATACCGCGTCCGCATCGCTCCTGCCGCGGACATGGGCGATTCCCCAATCGTCCCTCGTGATCGTCACCCGTTCCGCCTGCGCCCGCCAGCGGGCGCGCTCGCTATCTTGCGGGGGAGTGGAGGCGCAGGCGCCGGCGAGGAACAAGGCGGCAAGGCAAAATAAGCGCATGGCTTCGGGCTAGGCGTGACCGGGCACCCCCGCAATACTGAAATCCTCCCCGAGATTTCTCGGGGAGGGGGACCGCACGAAGTGCGGTGGAGGGGGTTCTTGCAGACGCCGAAGAACCCCTCCACCATGCTTCGCATGGTCCCCCTCCCCGCGAAATCGCGGGGAGGAATTAGGAGGCGAAATGGCGGAAGATCGAAGCAGCGAGGAATGGCAGCCCGGGAGGCTCCGCCGGGTCGTCGCGGCGAGCATGATCGGCACCACCATCGAATGGTATGATTTCTTCCTCTACGGCTCCGCGGCCGCGCTTATCTTCAACAAGCTTTTCTTCCCCTCCTACGATCCCTTCGTCGGCACCCTGCTGGCCTTCGCGACTTATGCGGTGGGCTTCGTCGCCCGACCGCTCGGCGGGATCGTCTTCGGCCATTATGGCGACCGGATCGGCCGCAAGCGCCTGCTCATGCTGAGCCTGATCCTGATGGGCGTCGCCACCGTCCTGATCGGCCTTTTGCCCACTTATGCGCAGATCGGGATCTGGGCGCCCGCCGGCCTCATCCTGCTTCGCCTGGTGCAGGGCTTCGCCGTCGGGGGCGAATGGGGCGGAGCGGTGCTGATGGCGGCCGAGCATGGCGACAGCGCCCGGCGCGGTTTCTGGGCGAGCTGGCCGCAGGCGGGCGTGGCGGCGGGCAGCCTTCTCTCCGCCGGAGTGCTGGCGCTGATCGCTTCGGTCCAGAGCGAGGCCGACTTCCTCGCCTGGGGCTGGCGAATCCCCTTCCTCCTCTCCGCCCTCCTCGTCGTCGTCGGCTGGTACATCCGCAACCGGGTCGAGGAGAGCCCGATGTTCGAAAAGGCGCTCGAGGAGGCCGAGGCCCCGCCGAAGCTTCCGGCGATGGACGTGCTTCGCGAGCGGCCCGGGGCGGTCGTCCTGGGCGCCGGCCTCAGGGTCGGCGAGAACATCTCTTATTACATCCTCACCGTCTTCTCGCTGACCTTCCTCGTCGACGTCGCCGCGGAGACCCGAAGCCTGGCCCTCCAGGCCCTGCTGATCGGCGCCGCCGTCCAATTCTTCGCAATACCCCTCTTCGCCCGGCTGTCGGACCGGATCGGCCGCCGGCCCGTCTACGCCTTCGGCGGGCTCGGCCTCGCCGCCTTCGGCTTCGTCTTCTTCCCGATGCTCGCAAGCGGCGATTCCGCGCTGATCGTCCTCGCCATCGTCGTCGGGCTCGTCCTGCACAGCGCCATGTACGGGCCGCAGGCCGCCTTCATCACCGAGCTGTTCCCGACCCGGACCCGCTATTCGGGGGTCTCGATCGCCTATCAGCTGACCTCGATCCTCGCCGGCTCGCTCGCGCCGATCATCGCCCTGTGGCTGTACAGGGAATATGAGTCGGCAGTCCCCGTCGCGATCTATGTCGGGGTGGCCTGCTTCGTCAGCGGAGTCAGCGCGCTGCTCGCGCGCGAGACGAAGGGCATCGAGCTGAGCGCGATCCGCTAGCCGCCCCCACCGCGAAGCGGCAACCCGCTTCCCTTACTACGTTGTGCCTTCGTGCTTTCTCTCAAAAAAAAGCCAGGCACAGTGCCTGAAGGTAAAGTGTTGGATACCCAGAGTTCTGGCCTCCGCATTGCACTCGGTCGGGCCCATTCGCCTGTCGGTCGGCGTCCCGGCACCCGATTTTGAGAGAAGGCACGAAGGCACAACGTAGAAAAAGGGCGGTTCCGCCTGTCCGGAAACGGACGAAGTGAACGAAGTGGACGGATGCGGCTCCCCGGCGGAGGCCGGGGTCAAGGTCGGGAGGAAGAACTGGGTCCCGGCCTTCGCCGGGAAACGGCGGGCGCGCGGAAGCGTCCGCCGGGGATCGGGGGAAATTGCGGCCGGCGCGTCCTTGCCACCGGCACCCGGGGCTGGACGACTTTTTTGCTTCGTTCGTCGATCGAAGCGTCCAGACTGTGTCGAAGAGCCGTCAGGTCCCGTACCTTCTCATCGAAGGCTTGGAGGTGGCTCGCGCGGTCTCCCTCATGGGAGGGCCGGGCCCCTTCAGGGCGGTCGGCTCTTGGAGCCGGGCAACCCCGTCGGGAGGACCATTCGCCTTTTTCAGCTCCTCGGATAGACGCGAGCTCAAACGTTCCCGGATGACTTCGCGCCGGCCGTACTGCTTCGCCAAGGCTGCGCAGCACCGGCCTGAGCCTTAGCCGCGAAGCGCCCTCACGGGAGCGAAGCCGTAATCCCCGCCCTCGCCGGTTGATCGGGCCGACTCGGGCAGGATCGGATATGGCATAAAGATGAGAACAAGTCAAGAACATCCTGTCCGATCCCGCGCGCCGGCCACAGGCCGCCGCCCGAATCCGCCTGAGGCTCATCCGCGCCTCGGGATTTCCAGCGGCGGATCGAAGCGGAACCGCCCCGGCAAATCGATCTTGCGCGATTCCAGCGGCTTGTGCAGCGCGACCTCGCCATATTTGAGCTGGGCGCTCGCCTTGAGGTCGCCGGCGGTTCCGCCGGTGATGTACGGCGCCCGGATCGAGAGGGCGAGGCCGCTGAAATGCGCCGTCAGGCACAGGGTGAAGCGAAGCTCCATGCACTCGCAGGCTCCGATCGTCACCGCCACCACCGGGTGAAGCTCGCGCTCCACCTCGCGCTCGCCGAGATGGACGACGGAAGCTCCGCCGGGCGGGTGCTTCACGGGATCGGCATAATCCTGAAGGGCCCTGGCCGTCGTCCACGCCTTGGCGAGCATTTCGATCAGGTCGCAGTCGAGCACCGAGCGCAACGCCCCCTCCACTTCAGAGCCGATCAGATCCCAGGCGAGCTTGTTGCCGCCCACGGCCGGGTCCTCGCTCAGCTTCGCCTTGACCCGCTCCTCCAGGCCATCGAAGCGGTCGGGGAGCAGGTCGCCCACCGTCGGCCGTCGCTGCTCATTCATCCTCGCCTCCTTCGATGGAGCGTATCGCCCCCTCGTCCAGCCTCGCCCGAAGCGACGCCGCCGGGCCTTCCGCCGGCCAATCCCCGCCCCCGCCCCCGCCCCCGCTCCTCCCCTCGCCCAGGTCGAGCGAGGGCGACAGGCTGAGCAGGGCCCGGGTCCGCTGGACCGTCCGCCGCCGAAGTACGCGGCGCAGAGATAGCGCGGCAGCGACGGCTGCCAGCAATATCAACGCCCCTCCGCCGAGCCAGGCCAGGGCCGCTTGCACCGGATTCTCCTGGATCCCCTGTTCCGGTCGGGGTTCCGGGACTCTGTCTTCGCCTCCGGGGTCGAGCCGACCAAGGTCGGAGCCATGCTCTCCGGCCGTCGCGCCGCCGTTGTCGATCGGAAGGTTCGACCCCTCGTCCTCCTCCGCCGCCGCGCCGTTGCCGTCGACAAGCTTGCCGGCACTGTCATCGTCGCCGCCACCCGAGCCCGTCTCGTTGTCGTCCGGATCCTCTATGGGCTTCGCCGGCTGATGCTGAACCACCGCCCTGAGGGCGCCCTGCGGCGGTCGCCGGCCGTAATTCAGCCTCAGCGACACCTCTCCGGCGACGGCGACACGGTCCTTGTAGCCGGCGCCGACCAGGAAAGGCCTGGAACCGCCGATCCGGCCGATCAGAGCGCCGATGGGCAGGTACGGCGCCGGAGCGCCCTCGGGCGGAAGGTCGGCGAAGCCTCCCGGCGACAAGCTGCCGTCCGTCTCGGCAATGATGACCAGCGCGTCGTCGGCCCGGACGACGATCCCGGTCGGCGCCCAGTCGGCGACGGACGATATTTCAAGCCGGACCTCGCGCGGCTTGCGCGGCTGAGAGCCGGCCGGCGGCGCCGGTCCGAGCAGGGCGATCGCCAGCGCCACCCCAAAGGCGCGCCGCCACCTCCCCACTGGACCCGCGATCGCCATGTCGAGCGGCCCCTCACCGCCTTCCGAACCTCCGCTTGCGCCCCGCGCGAGTCAAGCCGCCCGGGCCGGGGGACCGATCCGTTTCGGCGTCAGCCGCGTGCGCCGGCGATATAGCGGTCGATCACCGTCTCAAGCAAAGTCAGCGGCACGTTGCCGCCCAGCACCAGCGCATCGTCGAACGTGCGCAGATCGAAGCGATCCCCGAGCGACGCCTTCGCTTTCTCCCTCAGCCGGTTGATCTCGCTGTGGCCGACCTTGTAGCCGCAGGCCTGGCCGGGCCAGGCGCAATAGCGGTCGACCTCGCCCTGCACTTCCTCGACGGTCGAGCCGTTGGTGGCGGCGAACCACTGGATCGCCTTCGAGCGGGTCCAGCGCTGGGCGTGGAGGCCGGAATCGACGACGAGGCGGCAGGCGCGGAAGGACAAGGACTGGAGGTAGCCGAGCTGGCCGAGCGGATCGCCTTCATAGGCGCCGAGCTCGTCGGCGAGCTGCTCGGCGTAGAGCGCCCAGCCTTCCGAATAGGCGTTGAAGGCGAGCAGCGAGCGGAGCAGCGGCAATTTGTAGGTATATTCGCCCTGCCAGATGTGACCGGGAATGCCCTCGTGATAGGTCAGTGTCGCGAGGGAGAAGCGCGGCCACATCGCGGTGTCGCGAAGGTTGATGTAATAATTGCCCGGCACCGAGCCGTCGATCGTTCCCGCCGCCGCATAGCCGCCCGGCGCGCCCGCCTCGATCTCGGGCGGCACCCGCTTGATGATGAGATTGCCTTTCACGAGTGTCGCGAAGGCGCGCGGAAGCCGGGTCCGGATGTCGGCGACCTTGCCGTTGACGAAGTCGAGGATCTGCGCCCGGCCCGCGTCGGTGTTGGGGAAGAGGTGCTTCGGGTCGTTGCCCAGCGCGGTCATCCGCTCGCCGACCGTGCCGCGAGTTAGTCCCTGGGCGCGCAGCAAAGGCTCCATCCGCCCCTGAAGCTCGGCGAGCTGGTCGAGGCCCATCCGATGCACCTCGGCCGGCGAGAGGCTGCTCGTCGTCGCGGCCCGCAAGGCCCAGGCATAATAAGCCTCGCCGTCGGGCAGCTTCCAGGCTCCGGCGCGGCTGTCGGCGCGGGCTCGGTGGCGGGCGAGCTCGGCCATCTGCCGGTCCATCGCCGGGGCGACCTTGTCCCGCGCCAGCTTGAGTGCCCGGCCTCGCCAGTCTCCCGGGATCGCGGCCGTCCGCCGCGCCAGCGAGGTCACCACCCCCCATTCGCCGACCGGCTGGGCGCGGGCGCTTTTCATCTGCTTCAGGGTCTTGTCGAGCAGGAAGTCGGGCGCGACCACGCCGATGCCGCGGTCGTGGGCGAGGCGCTCGGTCTCGCCGTCGAGCGCGGCCGCATAGGCTTCGAGCCGCGAGAGATAGGCTTCCGCATCGGCGGTGTCGGCGATTCCGTGGCTGCTGTCGAGGAAATCGGGCAGTTCGACGAAGGCGCCGGTATTCTGGGCCACCACATAAGGCGCGTTGCGGTAGGACAAATTCTGGTTGAGCGTGACGACGTCGCCATAAGGAAAGCGGAACCCCTCCACCGCCAGCTTGTGCGCGGCCTCGGCGACTCCGAGGTGGATCTGCTCCGCGGGATCGAGGCCATTGCGATCGACCGCCTGCAGCCGCTGCAGCCGATGGGCGGCGCCACCGGCCAGCCGGGCGCGGCCCTGCAGCGACCGTTCGGTGAGCAAGGTCTTGAGCCCCGCCCGAGCCCCCTTGTCGAGCCCGAGCGAGGTCGCATTCTCCGGATATTCGGCGAGCAGCTGCTCCGCCATCAACTGGAGGACGGAGGCCGTCGAGCCGTCCGTCGCGGCGGCCTGCCGGGCGGCGCAGCCGGGGAGCAGCGGCAAGACGGCGACCGCGCCGGCCGAACCGAGGAAATGACGGCGGGTCCAGGGCTGCATCGACGTTCCTTCCGGAATTGGGGACAGTCACTTGGGACAGTCACCAGTGACTGTCCCAATCGGCTTTTCCTATTCGAGCCGCACCCAGGTCGGGGCATGGTCCGAGGCTTTCTCGCGGCCGCGGTGGCTCTTGTCGACGCCGGCGTCGAGGAGGCGGTCCGCGGCCTGCGGCGAGAGCAGGAGATGGTCGATCCGGAAGCCCGCGTCGCGCTGCCAGCAGCCCGCCGTATAATCCCAGAAGGTGTAGACGGGGCCGTCCGGATGGCGGGCGCGGATCGCGTCGGTCCAGCCGGCGTGCAGGATCCGGCGGAAGGCGGCGCGGCTCTCCGGCTGCATCAGGGCGTCGTGCTGCATCGCCCGGACCGAGAAGACGTCGTCATGGCTGTCGGTCGGGATGACGTTCCAGTCGCCGGCCAGCACCACCGGCCGCTCCTCGGCGAGCAAGGCCTGGGAATGCTCGCGCAACCGCTCCATCCAGGCGAGCTTGTAGGCGAATTTCTCGGTCCCGACCGGATTGCCGTTGGGCAAATAGATCGAGCCGATCACCACCCCGCCGACCTCGGCTTCGATATAGCGGCTGTGGGTATCGTCGGGATCGCCGGGAAGCCCCGTCCGGCGAAGCTCCGGGGGTTCCGCCGCGACCGGAGTCAGGATGGCGACTCCGTTGAATCCCTTCTGGCCGTGCCAGACGCCGTCGTAGCCGGCCGCCCTGACGTCCTCGATCGGGAAGGCCTCGTCGGCGCATTTGATCTCCTGGAGGCAGAGCGCGTCGGGCTTCTCCTCCTGCAGATATTCGACCAGCCGCGGAAGCCGCGCCCTTATGCCGTTGAGGTTGTAGGTGACGATCTTCATCGGCCGGGCTTACCCACCCCGTCATTCCCGCGAAAGCGGGAATCCGGTGCGGCGATCAAGGAAGGCGGCGTGGACGGAGAATCCCAGCTGGATTCCCGCTTTCGCGGGAATGACGGAGACGCCGCTAGACGCTGAAGCTGCTGCCGCAGCCGCAGCCCGAGGCCGCATTCGGGTTCCGCACCTGAAACGCCGCTCCGCCGAGCGATTCGACGTAATCGACGGCGCCGCCCTTCACCAGATCGTGGGTCATCGGGTCGACCACCAGGGTCACTCCCCCCTCGCCGGCGACGAGATCGTCCGACTCGACCTCGTCGGCGAGACCGAAGCGGTAGCTGAAGCCGGCGCAGCCGCCGCCCTCGACGCTGAGCCGGAGGATGGCCGGCTTGCCCTGCCGAACGGCGATCGCGGCGACCCGAGCCGCCGCGGCGGGGGTGAGGGCGATTTCGGAAGGCTCGGCCATGAGTGGAAGATAGGGCCTGGAGGGGCAAGCCACAAGCGCGGGCCGTCATCCCGGGAGGGACCCCATGACGAGAAGTCACGGTGGGTCTCCCCGAGATCCCGGCTTTCGCCGGGATGACGGGGCGGCGCGGCGGCCCTTGTGCCGGCGGCTGCTTTGGCGGCATAGGGCGGCCATGAAGACCCGCGTCTACGTCACCTTGAAGAACGGCGTGCTCGACCCCCAGGGCAAGGCCATCCACCACGCGCTCGAAGGGCTCGGCTTCGCCGGAGTCAACGACGTGCGCGCCGGCAAGCTGATCGAGCTCGACCTCGCCGAGAGCGTCGGCGACGAGGAGGTCGAGGCGATGTGCCGGAAGCTGCTCGCCAACACGGTCATCGAGAATTTCCGGATCGAGCGCGAGGCGGCGGCGGGGGAAGCGGCGTGAAGAGCGCCGTCATCGTCTTCCCCGGCTCCAATTGCGACCGCGACATGGCCGTCGCGCTCGAGCAGGTGACGGGCGAAAAGCCCATTATGGTCTGGCACCGGGAAACCGACCTGCCCGAGGGGCTCGACCTCGTCGCCATCCCCGGCGGCTTCTCCTACGGCGATTATCTGCGCTCCGGAGCCATGGCCGCGCGCTCGCCGGTGATGCGCGCCGTCGGCGAAGCGGCGGCACGCGGAGTCGCCGTGCTCGGGGTCTGCAACGGCTTCCAGATCCTGACCGAGGCCGGGCTCCTCCCCGGCGCCCTGATGCGCAACGCCAACCTCCACTTCATCTGCCGCGACGTGGCGCTCAAGGTCGAGAACAGCCAGACCGCCTTCACCAGCCGCTACGAAGCGGGCGAGGACATCGTCATTCCGATTGGCCATCATGACGGCAATTACCAGGCCGATCCCGACACGCTCGACCGGCTCGAAGGCGAAGGCCGGATCGCCTTCCGCTACTCGGGCGAATGCAACGGCTCCGCCCGAGACATTGCCGGAATCGTCAGCGAAGCCGGCAACGTGCTCGGAATGATGCCGCATCCCGAACGGATGGTGGAGCAGGCCCATGGCCGGACCGACGGCCGCCGGCTGTTCGAGGGGCTGCTCGAAGCGATCGGCTAGGCGGTCGTCAAATCCCAATGTCATGCTGAGCTTGCTTCGGCATCCAGGGCGGGGCTCCGGACGGAGCCCGAGGAAAGGCCGCCCCCTTTCGGGAGCGGCCTTCGTTGTTGCGGGGCTGGAAAGCGGTCAGGCGATGACCGCATCCGCCACCAGCATCTCCTGCATCGCCGGGAAGCTGGCGAAGGCGTCGTCGTCGAGGTGCGAGCCGCCGGCGCCGCCGACGAACGCCGACATGATCGGCTCGCCGCCGGCCATCGACGTCATCGTCCCGCCGCCGGCCGCGCCGGTCACCGTGACGAAGACCGTGGCTGTGTCCTGCGAGCCCCAGCCGTCGGTGACGACGTAGGTGAAGCTGTCGGTCATCGTCTCGCCCGGGGCGAGATCGATGTTCGCGGCCGAGTAGGTGAGGGTACGGCTGGAGGCGTCGAACGACACCAGGCCCTGGGTCCCTTCGGTGTCGACCGAGAGGATCCGGTTGGAGTGGATGCTTCCGTCCGGGTCGATCTCGTTCGAGACGATGGCCTTCCACAGATTGACGCTGGTCTGGCCCTCGCCGACCGCGATATTGTCGTCGACGGCGACGATCTGGTCGTTGATGCCCTCGACCACCGCCATGATCGTCTTCTTCTGCCCCTCCGGGCCGAAGACGGTGAAGGTCGTCGAGTGGCTCTGGTCGGGCAGCAGGCGGTCGCTGAAGTCGTGGTCGGCGGCGAAGGACAGAACGCCATCCCCGAACGAGACCGTGCCGAGCGTTCCGTGCATCGGCTCGGCGCCGAGGATCGGCATGTCGAGCCAGTCGGAGAGCAGGTCGAGCAGATCGTCGCGGGTGGCGTCTTCCTCGATGTAGAAATAGGCGTCGGGCTCCTGGGTCACGCCGGTGATCGTCACCGACGCCGTCGCGGTCGACTTGACGCCGTGCTCGTCGGTGATGGTGTAGGCGAAGGTGTCGGTAAGCTTCTCGCCGGCGTCGAGGTCCATGAAGATCTGGCCGGCGTCGTAGGTCACCTTGCCGTCGGGGCCGACGCTGACGGCGGCGCCCCGGCTCGAGACCGCCTGGACGGAGGAGACCTGGATGGCGTCGCCGTCCGGATCGCTGTCGTTGAGGAGGAGGCTTGCGGTGACGTCGGTCGCGCCGACATCCTCGGCGAGCGCGAACTTGTCGTTGACGGCGACCGGCGCGCTGTTCTCGGAGACTCCGGTGATCGTCACGGTCGCGGTGGCGGTCGAGACGTGACCGTTGCCGTCGGTGATCGTGTAGGTGAAGCTGTCGGTCGCGGTCTCGCCGGAGTCGAGGTCGGCGAAGATCGAGCCGGCATCGTAGCTGACCTTGCCGTCCGGGCCGATGCTGACGGCCGCGCCCTGGGCGGAGACGGCCTGGACCGCGCTGACGACCAGAGCGTCGCCGTCGGCGTCACTGTCGTTGGCAAGGAGGATCGAGGTGATTTCGGTCTTGCCGGCCGTCTCGGCGAGGGTCAGCGCGTCGTTCTGGGCGACGGGCGCGACGTTGGTCTCGATGAGGTCCACGAGCTTGAAGGTGCCGTCGGCAAACTGGATCCGCTCGATGCTGAACAACCGGTCCTGGCCGTCCGGGCCGCCGGCGCGGAGGTCGCGGACGACGACCGCGCCGTTCAGGCCTTCCATGACCCGATAGTCGGAGCGCTTGCCGTCGAGAATGAGCGTGTCCTGGCCGTTGCCGCCGTCGATGACGTCGTTGCCGGCGCCGCCGGAGATCATGTCGCTGCCGTTGCCGCCGTCGATATAATCGTCGCCGGCGCCTCCGGCGATGGCGTCGTTGCCGTTGTCGCCGAAGATGGTGTCGTTCTGGGCGGTGCCGTTGATCTTGTCGGCTTTGTGGGTGCCGTACAGGGTTGCCATTGTCTTACTCCGTTACAGGCCCTCGAGGGGCGGGTTGGGACGGCCCCGCCGGGAGGCGGGGTCGGGGTCGGTGATGAGGCAGGGGGTGGGGAAAGCGCTCGTGCGCCGATTCGGGTCAGTCGACCCCTGTGCGGTTAGGGTTCACGAGCTTTTACTCCACGAACCGCCGGGCGAACTGGCCCGGCGGCGAGACGGCTTTTGCGTCGGCCGCTTTTCCGCCCGATGTCGCGGGCTCGGGAGAAGTGTTTCAATTATGTCCGGGCGGAGATCTCAGCCGCGTCGGCTGAGCAGTCGCGTATATCGGGCCAGGATGAACAGCACCGCCGGCCAGAAGCAGGTGTTCCAAATGTCGTGCCAGTTGCGGTCCCAATGAGGCGTCGCCCCGGCGGCCCGGGTCTCGATCAGGTCCCAGCCTTCCCCGATCAAGGCGGCGGCGATGGCGCCCCGATCGGCACCCAGCTTCCGAGCGGCCGGCGAAGGAGGGCCGCGGTGGCGAGGAAGACGACGAGTCCGGCATAGATGTGAAGCGCGTCCTTGGGCAGGCCGAGCAGCTGGCCAAGGGCGATCTTCGACTGCTGGAAGGCGCTCACGCTCTCAGACCCGGGCCCGGAAGGGGGTGAAATCGGTCCCTTCATCGTAGACGTCCACACCCTCGCGCCGCTTCAGGAAGCCGACGACGGCATAAGTGACGGGCGTCAGCAGCACTTCCCACGACACCTTGAGCGCGAACTGGCTGACCATCACGGCCAGCATCGCCTCCACCGGCCAGCCGGTCGCTCCGTAGAAAGCGAGCGGGTAGAAGATCGCGCTGTCGATGCCCTGCCCGACCAATGTCGAGCCGATCGTCCGGCTCCACAGATGCCGGCCCCGGGTCAGCAGCTTCATCCGGGCCAGGACGTAGCTATTGGCGAACTCGCCGGCCCAGAAGGCGATCACCGAGGCGAGGACGATCCGCGGCACCTGGCCGAACACCGATTCGTAGGCCGCCTGCCCCGGCCAGTCCGAGGCCGGCGGAAGCGCCACCACCACCCAGCTCATCACCGCCATGAACAGGGTCGCCACGAACCCCGCCCAGATGCAGCGCCGGGCCCGCGAATAGCCGTAGACCTCGGTGAGCACGTCGCCGATCACATAGGAAAGCGGGAAGAAGAGGATTCCGGCGCCGAACGGCCAAAGCCCGATCAGCGGCAGGTCGATCTCCGCCCTCTTGCCAGCGCCGAGCACATTGGAGAGCAGCAGGATGGCGACGAAGGCGGCCATCACCAGGTCGTAGTAACGGAAATGCGCGCCCTTCAGCGCCGCGCCGTCGATCGCTTTCACCTGGCCCCCGTCCATGACTCGACGCTAGCGCCGTTCCGTTCGCCGGAAAAGCACGCTACACCGCCGCGACGCGCGCCCGTAGCTCAGTTGGATAGAGCACGAGCCTTCTAAGCTTGGGGCCGCAGGTTCGAATCCTGCCGGGCGCGCCAGCCATCTGTACGCTTGCATTATAACTGCGTCGGCGGCGCCGTTAGACTGCGCCGCTGGGGGACCGCGACGCTGACCGCGCCCAGTGTGAGATTTGAAAGGCGCGGGAGGGTGCGCTCCGGACCCGGCGAAAGCTGCCATTGCCAAGCGCCGGCCGCTCCGGGAGAATGGCTATGACGGATGCGCGCCGAGCCTTCCACCGCTCAGGTTTAAGTGCGTCCTAGACAATGGGATCGCCTGAACGGCTTAGCTGGAGATATGCACAAGCTTCTCACAAATCCCGCGGTCTGCTCGGTCGTCCACTTGCTTGCGACCTTGGGCCTTTCCTTCGCGAAGGCCGAAGTTCGGGAAAAGCTGGGGGCTTGTCCCACTTTCCCTTCTCTCTCGCTGGAGGACATAGGCCGGACGCTGGACGATCTGGGCATCGCGAGCGTGGCGGTCGAAGCGAATGACGCCGTGCTCGATCGGGTGCCTTTGCCCGCGCTGGCGTTCGTGACGACCGCAAGCGTCAACGGCAGCGCGCCCGCCAGCCTGTACGTCGTCCTTGAAAGCGCCGACACGGCAGGCGTCAGGCTGACACATCCGGTGCTCGGAGCGCAGAAGCTCGACCGAGAGCAGTTTCGAGGCATCTGGAGCGGCGTCCTGCTGCTTGTCGATCTGGACGGTTCATCGGCGCTCTTCTCCGCTGACGCGCTGCGGCGCGAGCGCGAGGAGAATGAACGCTTCGAGGCTCGAGTCTCCGTCCTGAACGCTTTTCTGACGGCGGCGGAATGCGAGCATCTCATATCCTATGCCGAAACGCGGAAGGTCTTCAGCAGGAGCGAAATCCTGTTCGAACCCCAGGGGGGAGCGTTTGACGAGGTGCTGAAGGCGAGCAGGACGAGCTCGAGCGCGGTTCTGGACGACAGGACGGACGCCTGCATCGCCGCCATCCGGGAGCGGGCCGCGGGCGTATTGCATTGTGCGGAAAGCGAGTTGGAACCGCTTCAGTGCGTCCGCTATCTTTCCGGCGAAGAATTCCGTCCTCATTTCGACGCGGACGAGGAACTACTCCGTAACGAGACGCTGCTTGTTTACCTGAACGACGACTTCGTCGGCGGCGAAACCGTGTTTCCGGAGATCCAGCTTCATATCGCCCCCTGTCGAGGAACGGCGGTGAGATTCCCCAACCTCTCGCACGAGGGGCGAGTGCTGCCGCAGGCCCTACACGCGGGGGCTCCGGTTCTGTCTGGCACCAAATACGTTTGCAACATATGGGTAGCCAGACATTGACGCCCGGAGGATCGCGACCCGTGTTTGCCATTCCCGCCGGATCCGCCTGATGCGGGGATTGCGGTCCCGCGGATCGGCTCCGGAAGAGGTGCCTTCGCGCGGTCCAAAGGCCGGCCTGCTGTCTCTCGACGGCCATATCTCGGAACGAGAGGCGATCGATTTCCTCACCAGGCTCAAGTCGCTGCCGGCTGGAGACGATTCGATCGACGTGCTCATCGTCAGGCTTCGCGTCGGAGGAGGGGCGCTCGGCCCCGCTCAGTCGATTGCGGAAGGCCTGCAGTTCCTACGGGAAGACACGGGTATCCCGACGATCGCACTCGTCACCGAGATGGCGCTCTCCGCCGGATTTTACGCAGCCGTGGCCTGCGACCATGTGGTCGCCACGCCTGCCGCCCTGGTGGGCGCTATGGGTTCGATCGTGCGCACATTCGACCTCGGCGAGGCCCTGCAGCGCTTCGGCATCAAATATTCCGCGGTGACCAGCGGTGCTCACAAGGACAGTCTCTTCGTCATTGGCGAGCGGACTGCGGACCAGGAGAGCGCGCTCCAGGCCATGGTCGACGACAGCGCTCGACAATTCCTCGACTATGTCGGCGCTCGGAGACCGGCGGCGAAGGAATCGTTACGAGAGCTCAGTGACGGCCAGATCATCTCCGGGCGCTCCGCCCTCGCTCTCGGGTTGATCGACGAGGAGGGGGGCCTGTTCGCGGCTATTGCCGCGGCGGCCCGCCAAATCGATGCGGCGAGCATTTCGCTGCATGTCCTGGACGATCCGGATCCCTCGAGCGACCCGGGTGCCGCTCCCCTCGGCTATTTATCGGCACTGCTTCGAGCTTTCGCCGGTTCACGATGATCGGTGCCGAGGATTGGCCGCTTGCACGGCGCACCACGTGGTTCATCTGCTTCAAGACTGTGCCGCAGCGGATGGGCTACACCCAATGCGGACTCGGCTGGAGTCTGTGAGAAGCGGAGTTTAATCGATGCCTTCTGCCAAACGTGTGCGGGTGATTGACGGAGATCAGATCAAGATCATCTCCGGGAAATCGATCTCGCCGGTTCAATCTTCAGCGACCTGCGGCACTCCGAAGCCCAGGACGAACGACGAGGGACCGCCTCCCGACTGAGAGCTATGGCGCCCGGCCGGGTGGCGCCTCCGGGCAATCATCTGGTCGGGAGCCCCTTTATGCCTGAGACGGCCCGCCGCCAGCTGATACCGCGCTGGGTCACAGTGGCGCAGTTTCTCCCAAAGGGAGGGCGCGAAGCGCTGGCGCTCCTGGTCGCCCTCCGCCGCTTTGCAAGCGGTCTGCTCTTTTACGACAGTGCCAAGGTGGCGAAAGTGATCCGGGAGGCGCTCGGCATCGGCCGTATTTCGTCATACCGGGTATTATTCGGCGGAGAGATCAACCTCGCAAGATCGGATATGGACTTTGCGGACTTCGAGAAAATCTCTCCGGAAAATCTGCGATCCTGGGCACAAAGGCATGTCTCGGTCCGGGACCTCGCGAACTTCGCCTCGGCGCTGGAGCGCCACCCGTCCCTCATCCTGCTGTCGACCTCCTTCGCAGCACATTATTACGGTCTGGTCGCCCAGCAGACGACTCATCTTCCGATCGAGCGGATCATCGTCCTCCAGCCGAACGAAGCTCTGAGGCCGCTTCAGGAGATCGGCTTTTACGACAAGATTCGGGTCGCAAGCGGTCGGCGGATCGAAACGATTGCCGCGGATTCCCCTTACGCCATGCTGAAAGCCATCAAGCTGCTTCGCAAGGGCGGGGTCGCGGTCGCTCGGTTCGACTCGCTGCCCACTGAGACAAACAGCTTCCTACTGGCGAAGATGTTCGGCGTGGAGACTGCCTTTCCGTCCAATCTCCTGCGCATGGCGCAAATGACCAAGGCTGCGATCCTGCCGATCTTCATCTATCGGGAAGACGGCGCGTTCGTCACTCGGATCGGCAAGCCCGTCTCGGTTTCGCCGACGGCCGGCGGAGCAGAGCTGCAGGCTGCCGCTACAGCCATAAGCGAGCAGGTCGAAGAGGAGATTGCGCTGCGGCCGGCCGAATATACGGCGTGGCCCGGTTATCACGACAAGGTTCGGCTCGCTCGGGAGATCAGGTTGGAGCTGCGGGATGAGCTTGCGGCGACGGACGGCTCGCCGGCTCGTTCGCCTGGACTGAACTGAGATGCGCGCTTTTGCGGGATCCGCCTATTTTATAAGAACGGTGGCTACCGGTCATGTACGGCGACCGGCCAGGCTGCTCCTTGCCGCGATCATGCTCCTGGTCGCCGCCGGATCGCTCGTGATGATTCCAGTGACCGTAAGGGATGCCGTCGAGGCGTTCACATCCGCCCCGAATGGCGAGTTGGCACGGCTGGATGCTCAGCCATTCCTCCTGCTGGGCACGTGCGCCCTCGTCTGGATCATAAGCTCCTCGCTGACCAACTATCTTCATGAGGACGCCATCGACAGGACGGTCATGGCCGCGCGGCTCGCCTTGTACCGCAACTGGCTGATGCGGGAACCGGGCGCGAACGACGCGCGCATCGGCATCATAAGTCGGATCACCAGCGACTCGGCGGCCTTCCAGGCCGGCCTGGCCGCCTTCTCACGAGACGTTCCGCTGGCCCTGCTGCAGATGCTGGGAGCGCTGATCTTCATGGCGGCAACAAGCCTGCCTTTGACCGCGGCCTTTATCATCTGCCTGGCTGCCGTGGGAGCTCTGCTCTCGCTAAGCGAAGCTCGCCTGATCTCGATGTCGCGGCAGGTGAACCGCTGCAGTCGGGAGATCACGTCGCTCGCGGTCGAGGTGCTGAACAACGTCCGCTGGATTCAGCGCTTTGGACAGGAAGACAATGAAGTCGCGCGTTACGATCGGTCGCAGCAGGCGTTGAAGGAAAATCTCGAGCGCCGCCGGAGGTTTCAGCTGATCGGCCGGATGCTCGTTTACCTTGGGCTGACATTGTCCTTGGGCGGAATGGCCGCCCTCGGCCTCGCCCTGGTTCGACTCGGCTCGCTCACCGCCGGCGATATTGTCGCCTTCCTGGGGTTGGGGCTGATAATCGGGTCTTCCATCGTCTCCCTGCTGGACGCGAACTCCGCCATAGCCAAGGCGGTCGATCCGCTCCGGCGGCTGTCCGAACATTTCCCGGGTAAATGGCCGGACTGTTCCGCCGAGCCGCTCCGGCTTGCTCGCGGGCCGGTGATCGAAATCGCGAATTTGATCTACGAACCGGAGGCGCAAGGCGGAAAGCCGTTCCGTTTGAGCATCGAACGGATGCGGATACCGGCGGCCGGGACGGTGGCCTTCGTCGGCGCGAGCGGCTCGGGCAAGAGCAGCCTTCTTAAACTGATTGCCGGCGAGCAGCGCGCCCGTGAGGGAACGATCAGGCTGAACGGACAGGATGTCTCGACGCTTGCTCGAGGTGATCTGATAGCGAACGTCGCCTATTTCGATTCCATACCGTTGATACTTTCACGCACTTTGAGAGAGAATATTCTGTTCGGTCAGCCGAGAGACGAACTTGAAGTCGAAAAAGTCATCGAGGCGGCGCAACTGGCGGAATTGGTCGGCTCGCTTCCGCTCGGCATGGAGACCGCGTTGTGGTTCGGCCAGGAGGGCTTGTCGAGCGGACAAAGGCAGAGAATCGCCTTCGCCCGCTCCCTCCTCGTCGGAGCCAAGGTCCTGCTGTTGGATGAAGCCTTGGCCGCCATCGACTCCGCCGCCGAGCGGGAAGTGATTTCCGCCGTCTCGCGACTCTATTTCGACGCCACGAAGATAATCGTTTCCCATCGCCTGTCGTCGGTACGGGCGGCCGGCACGATCTTCGTGTTTGACGCCGGCCGGATTGTCGAGACCGGCACCCACGACGAGCTGGTGGCGCGAAGAGGCGCCTATCATAGGCTGTTCAGGGATCAGATTGATCGAACGGACAAGGATCTTTGTCGAATGAAGATGGTGTCGGAGCGTCCGACCGCGAAACCTATGCTACGAACCTGACAGGGCAGCACATGGATCGCTCATCGCACGAATGGGGAACTCTGGGCCCTCCCGATGATGCGCACCTCGCCCGGCTCTCGCATGTCGTGAGGACCGATTTCGCCGTCCTGAGGCACGGCTTTTACGAGACCGGCGCGAGGATCGCCACGCACCGGCACGACCGCCCGTCCCTCGTCTACGGCGTGGGCGGACCCTGCGCCGAGCTCAACGCTTCCGCCAAGGTGATCCGACGCCGGCTGACGTTCCTTCCCGAAGACCATGAGCATGAACTGGAGTACCAGGGGCCTACCCACGTGCTGGCCATAGAGATCGCGCCGGATTGGCTCCGCCGAACCGGCAACGAGCATATTCCAGCCGAGCTCACGCCGCTCCCGGCAACGCTCTACGACCTCGTCTGGCGGGTCATGCTCGACATTGTCGGCCGCGCCCCGGCCGCGGCGATAAGCGCCTCGCTGCGCGCCCTGGTGGAAGCGGCGATCGACTTCGCTCGAAAGCCTCCGTCCCCGCTCGTCGTCACTCTGATCGACGAGTTGCACCGCGACTGGAGGGAGGTGCCGAGCGTTACTCAACTTGCCCAGAAATATTCGCTTTCGAAGCAATATATTTGCCGCGCTTCAAGAAGGCCATGGGCGTTACCCTCCAGCAATACGGGCTTCTGGTGCGGCTGGATTATGCCCGGGGGCTGCTATGGGGTACCGAATTGTCCATTGCCGATGTCGCGGCTGAAACCGGCTTTGCGGACCAGAGCCACCTGACCCGGGTGCTGGCCGCGCATTCGGCCTCGACGCCCCTGCGGCTGCGATGGATCGCGCCCTGCGTCCAGGATTCCCTTCCTGCCGCGATCAGGCCCGAATCTTCCGGACCGGCTTTGCCATGGCTGATCCAACCCTAGATATCGGCGAAGCCGGCCAGGGAGCCGAGCCCGAGGCGGCTGAATCCGCGGCGATCGACGGGCATATCATCCTCCCGTGAGCCCGACAGATGCGCCGTGACCTCCTCCAATCGGCTCCGGTCTCATGAGCCGTACTCGATTGGCGGCGTCCGAGCCGCCTAGGCCGGCGGATGGAAAGTCAGCACATGCAGGAGCGGGACGAGAGACAATCCGTCGACAATGCCATTGGTGTTGAGCAGCTGGAGCAGCTCATCCTTGTCGAACCAGCGCGTGTCGATGACCTCGCCCGGGTCGAAGCCCTCGTCGGTGTCCAGCGGGTCGTCCGCCAGGAAGAGCTCGAAGCGCTGGTTGCTGCAGCCGTAGCTCGGGAAGTAATGGAGCAGGTGCCGCAGCCGGTCCGCCTTCAGACCTGTCTCCTCGAACAGCTCGCGCCGCGCCGCCTCCTCCAGGCTCTCTCCCGGCTCCACCCCGCCCGAGGGGATGGCCCAGACGAACTGGTCGACGATGAACCGGAACTGGCGGATCAGCAGGTAGCGGCCGGCCCGGCGGACGACGACTCCGATCGCCACCGAACGGTGGTCGACGACATAATATTCGAGGTTCGCGCCATTGGGATGGCGAACGCCGTCCTTGCGGACCGAGAACCAGGGATTCTCGTGGACCCGTTCCGAGCCGGACACCTCCCAGCGCTCGTCCGGGGATCCGTCCTCCTCCAACGGGCCTCCCGTCACCGGCCCGGTTTCGCCAGGCGCCGCTGGACCACGACCATCCTCAGCTCCTGCGCTCCGACGTTCCTCAATCCATGCTCCCCGCCGGGATCGTTGACGATGACGTCCCCCGGCCCGACCGGAAAGGTCTCCTGCTCGACCGTCATCTCGCCCTCTCCCGAGATGATCACATAGATTTCCTCATTGTCCAGAGCGTGCCGGTGAATGCCGACCGTTGCTCCCGGCGGGATCGAGGTCAGGTCGATGAACTCGAGACCGTCGCCGGAGCTTTCGACCCGCACCGTGCCGATCTCGCCGATGCCGTCATGGGCGACCTCCCGGCGCATCGTCACGGTCGAGAAGCCATAATGCCGCTTCGTCCCGGCGCGGCCTTCGCCGATCGCGGCCTCAGATGCGGGCATCGGGAACCTCCTCCTCTATCGGTGCGCCGAGCGAGACCAGGTCCCGGGGCAGATTCTCATAGCCGCGGTGCATGTCGCCCACCTCGCGAAGCCGGGTCTCGCCGCGAGCGGCCAGAGCGGCGAGGAGAAGCGATGCCGACTCGCGGATCCCCGCCACGCCCACCTGGGCGCCGGCCAGATAAGGGACCCCGGCGATGTCGAGCCGGCGCCTGGTCCGACGGATCCGGGCCCCCAGCCTTTTCAGCGGCGCCACATGGTCGAAGCGCGCAGCATAGACGCCTTCGGTGACGACGCTGTCTCCCGGCGCAAGGCAGAACAGGGAGGTGAAGATCGGCTGAAGGTCGGCCGGGAAGTCGGGGAACATCCCGGTGCGGATGTTGCCGCAGCGCCGCGCGCGTCCGGCGACGTGGATCGAGTCCCCCTGCCACTTCAGCCGGATTCCGAGAGCCTCCAGGGCGGCGGCGACGGGCGCCAGGCGCTGCGGATCGCCGACGTTGAGGAGGTCGGTCGCTCCCGCGGTGATCGCGGTGGCGGCCGCGAAGGTCCCGAAGGCGATCACGTCGGGTGGGACCTTCAGGGGCGTCGCCGGGGCCCGGATCGGCCCCTCGACGGCGACGGTACGGCCGTCGCGGCGGACGTCGCAGCCGAGCTGGCGCAAGGCCGCCTCGAGGTCCAGCACCTCCATCTCGGTGCTGACTCCGGAGATCACCGAGCGCCCCGCGCACGCCGCCGCGAGCATCAAGGCGGTCGACGAAGCCGTGATTCCGTTTTCGTTGAGCTCGAACTCGGCGGGCCGGGGCGGTCCGCCGGTCACCACCCAGCCTTCGCCCGCCGCCTCGAGGACGAGCCCGAAGCCGCGATAGGCGCGCTGGTGCGGCTCGAGCGTTCGGCCGGCGATGCGGTCGCCGCCGACGGCGCCGATCCGCCCGTGGCCGAAGCGAACCGCGAGGGGGATCAACCCGTAGATCGAACCTCGAAAGACCCTGGATTGGCGGTCGGGAATGCTGTCCCCCTGCAACCGCCCGCCATCCACCACGACCCCCGAATTCGTCGCCTCGATCGAGATTCCGAGCGAGACCAGTATCTCCTTCAGCCGACGCAGATCGGCGATGTCGGGAAGCCCCTCCACCGCCACGGGCGACGGCGCGAGGCTCGCCGCCACGAGGATGGGCATCGCCGAGTTCTTCGCGCCGGGCAGGGTGATCCTCCCGGCCAGCGGCGGCGACGGTCCGCGGACCCTATAGCAGTCGAAGAGGCCTCGGTCCGAGTTGCTCAAGCCGGGTCTCCCCGCGCCTCGGCCGCCGAGGCGCCTTCGGGCGGGAGCCGATCCCGGCGGCCCCGGCGAGCCACAAGCAGCTGGGCGGCGATGATCATGAGCGACGGCACCAGCGAATGAATGACGTCCTTGGAGCTTTCCCCGAAGCGCATGAAGCCGAGGCTGTTCCAGTCGTCGCGCAGGTCCATGACCTCCAGCAGCAAAGCGACGACCAGGACCGCGACCAGGCCGCCCCACCAGCTGAGCGGCCGTCGCCAAAGCACGCAGGCGGCGAGATGCACGACCAGGCCGAGGAGAAAGTGGAAGCTCTCATGGGTGAGGCCCGAATATTGCAGGACCATCAGCTTCAGGCCCTGTACCGTCGATGTCTCGGCAAGCGCGTTTTCCACGACCGCAGTGTTCATATTCCCTCCGCAAGCCCAGGCTCAAACCACTTCATATCCCCCCGCCCCGCTACCAAGCTCGGTCCGCGCCTTGGCGCGGATGTCCAGCGCCTGCTTGGCGAGGATCAGGAGGTCGGGGCCGTAATGGCCCCTCAGCACCACGCCGGGCCCGACCCAGGTGTAGGGGCCGACGACCGTTCCCGGACAAAGCACGGCGTTGGCGCCGATCCGGGCATAGTCTCCGATGATCGCACTGAAGAAATCAAGCCCGGTCGGAACCGCTCCGTCCGGGCCTGCGAGCATGACCTGCCTCTGGTCGAACCGGCGATTGGCGGTGATCACCCCTGAGCCCACCCTGGCGCCGAAGCCCAGCAGGCTGTCGCCGACGAAGACTCCGTCGGCAAGCTTGCTGCCGTCCAGGCAGATTGCGTGCTTGATGTCGGCCCCGTGGCCCACCACGCAGCCGTCGCCCAGATAGGTATGCGGCCTGACGATCGCGTGCGGGCGGATGCTGACATTCCGGCCGATGACCACCGGGCCCTCGATATGGACATGGGCATGGACCCGGCTTCCGGCGCCGATGGCGACCTGCCCGCTCAAGGTCGCCGTCGCGTGGACCTGCCCTGCAACCTCCTCCCCGCCGGCGTCGAGCAGCTCGCCCAGTCCCCGATCGAACAATTCGAGAGGGTCTGGGAAGCGCGCGAGCCAGTCGACGAGCGGATGCCCCGGCGGCGGCGTGATGAACTGGCTCGTCAGCATGAGGCCGCCACCGGCACCGGCACCGGTTCGCCATTCTCTATCGCGGCGATCACCGAGTCGACGACCAGCTGGGTCCGGTAGGCGGATTCGAGGGTGCACAAGGGCCCCTCCTCGTCCCCGGCCCGGACGGCCTCGATGAACACGGCCATTTCGTCGCGAAACACGCCGTTGCGATCCCCGTGCGAATCCCCGGCCATGGCGAGACCGCCCAGCTCAAGGTCGAGGTCCCATCCCTTGAGCCGGACGACGCCTCGGCTTGTGTAGATGTCCACCCCGATATCCTTTTCCTCGGCGGCGCAGCTGTACAGCAGCGAAGCGAGGGCGCCGCTCGCGAAGCGAAGCGAGGCGACGACGACGTCGGCCGATTCCGCCGCCCGGCGGTCCCCGAGCGCCTCGACCCGGTCGACCGGCCCGAGCAGGCCGACGAGGAGATCGATGGCGTGGGTCGCTTGCTCGTTGAAGGGGCCCCCCGCGGCGGTGCGATCGCGCCACCAGCCGACGTTGTAGGCACCCCCCATCCACCGCACGTTGGCGGCGAAAGCGCCATTGGCGGCGACGAACTCCCGCGCCCGGCGAACGGTCGCCCTCGCGCGGTGCATATAGCCCACGCCGGCGACGGCTCCGGCGGCCCGCTGCGAATCCATCAGCGCGCGGATCGCGTCGGCATCCACGGCGGCCGGCTTTTCGAGAAACAACGCCGCTCCTTCGCGAAGGGCCCGATGGTCCGCCCCGGCGCGCAGCCCGGGGGGCACGCAGAGCACCGCCAGATCGAAGGTCCCGAAATCGACCTCCTCGGCGCTCGAGAGGGAAACGCACCCGATCTCGCCCGCGAGGGCGGCGGCGCGCGCCGAATCCGCGTCGACTATCGCCGCCACGTCGACGCCCAGCTCGGCCAGATGGTGCGCTCGTATCCGTCCCATGCGACCGGCGCCCACGACGACGGCTCGGAGCTTTTCACCCGTCATGCGGCCCCCGTCGCTTCAACCGAAGGGCCGGCACCGGCAAGCTCCATTATCCTTCGCGCCAGCTGCGGCACGACCCGAGGAGGCACCAGCGGATCGCGCTCGAGGGCGGCGGCCACGCTCTCCACGCTTGGGGTGAAGCAAGCGGCGAGAATGGCGTCTTCCTGCGCCTCGAACCGCTCCACCCAGGTCCGTACCGGCCCGGGCGGAGGCCGGTCCGCCAGAAGCTCGATCCCGTCCTTCGCGAACCTGACCTTGCGCTCGCATAGGGGGCGAATCCCGCCGCCGTCGTCCGCGAAATTGGCGGTGGTCACGAAGGGCTCGCCAGCGACGAGCGCGTGAAGCGCCGGAGCGACGGCATGGTCGTACCACGGCGTGTGGCGGTCGCGGCTGCCGGCCGGCTCCGTGGCCGGATCCCTTTCCAGCTGGGCGGCGAGCCGGTCCGTAAGCTGCATCAGCTCGGCGGCCCGTCCGGCTGCCGGAACCGCGTCGGTGCAGAAAAACCGGAAATATTTGAGCGGAACGGCCCCCAGATCGGCAATGGTCCGGGCCGGTATCCCGGCAAAGTCGCCATCGCCGAGGCGGTCCAGGACGAGGGGCAGCAGGCTTTCGCCGCCGGCCGTCAGATCGTGAATGAAACCGCGGTGGTTGAGACCCGTATAAGACCAGCTCAGCGCTTCGAAAGGCAGGTCGACAAGCCGGGCAAGTCCCTGTGCCGTGACGGTCGGAAGCTCGCAAAGCCCCACCACCCGGGCGGCGCCCATCTCTTGCGCCAGAAGGGCCGTCGCAACGCTGAGCGGGTTGGTCAGGTTGAGGATCCACGCCGACGGGCAGGCCTGCCGCAACTTGCGTCCGAGCTGGATCAGCGGTTCGGTCTGGCAGATCGCGGAAAGCAGCCCCGAAGGCCCTACCGTCTCGTCCGCTATCAGCCCGAAATCGGTGGCGAGCTGCTCGTCGCGCTGGCGCGCGTCGAGGCCGCCGAACCTTATCTGGTTGATGACGATGTCCGCTCCCGCAAGCACCTTGTCGAGGTCGGTTTCCGCGCTCACCTTCGGGCCTGCCGGGCCGAGGCGGGCGCGAGCATAAGCGGCCACGGCCTCGAGCCGGGCGGCGGCACGGCCGTGCAGGACGATCTCCGTCGACGCGAGCCTGGCGACATAGGGATCGAGGGCCGAAAACAGCCCGATGACGAAGGGGCTGCTTCCACCGAGGATGACTATGCGCTTCACGAGCGGCCGCCGTAGAAGGCCTGGATCGCCTCGACCACATAATCCACGTCGTCGACATCCATGTCGGGGCGGATCGGCAGGCACAGAAGCTCGTCGGCAAGCGCCTCGGCGACCGGGAACGATCCGGCGGGATAGCCGAGGTCCGCGAACGCCTCCTGGCGGTGGATCGCCGTGGGATAGCGCACGACCGCATCGACCCCGGCCGCGACCAGGTGGGCCAACAGCCTGTCGCGTTCCGAAGTGCGTATCTGAAACAGGTGGTAGACGTGCTCGTCGCCGCCGTCGGTCGCCTGGAAGGTCACCGGCAGGTCGCGCAGGCGCTCGCGATACCATGCGGCGACGGTGCGCCGGGCCTCGTTCCAGCCATCGAGATAGGGGAGCTTCAGAAGGAGCAACCGGGCCTGGATCGCATCGATCTTGCTGTTGATTCCCAGGACGACGTGCTCGTTGGGCGAGCGTTGGCCGAGACTGCGCATCCGCCGCGTCAGGTCCGCGATCGCTGGCGAGCGAGTCACCAGCGCCCCGGCATCGCCGGCCGCGGCGAAATTCTTGCTCGGGTGGAAGCTGAAGCAGCCGGCATCGCCCACCGTTCCCACCGGGCGACCCTCACTTCTCGCGCCGTGGCTCTGCGCCGCATCTTCGATCACGATCATGTCGCGAGCCCTGGCGAAGCTCATGATCGCGCTCATGGGGGTCGCCTTCCCATAGAGGTGCACGGGAATTATGGCCCGGGTGCGGGCCGTCGCGGCTTGCGGCAGCGCGGCCGAGTCGATCAGGAAATCGTCCTCGCGGGCGTCGACGAGGACCGGGGTGGCGCCGCACAGCCGGATCGCGGCCACCGTTGCATAGAAGGTGTTCGCCTGCGTGATGACCTCGTCTCCCGGGCCGATCCCGCTGGCCCGGAGCGCCAGGACGAGGGCGTCGGTGCCGCTGTTGAGCCCGAGCACATGGTCGACTCCGAGCCACTCGCCGAACGCCTTTTCGAACGCGGTGACATCGCCGTTGAGAATGAAGTCGCCCTCCAGGAGAAGGCGTTGGAAATAGGCCGCAACCTCTTCGGCCAAAGCCCCATGCTGATGAATGTAATTATATCTAGGAACGCGCATTCGGCCCCCGCGCCACATGCTGAAGATAATAGGCCATGCCGAGGAGAGGGCCTGTCTCATCCTCGCCGATCGTGATCATCCGGTCCCAATCCTGGCCGATATTCCAGCAATGGTCCGCGGCCGCGGCGACGACTATCCGGCGATAGCCGTCCGCGAGGATCCGGGCGAAGCCGCCGACGAGGATGAACTCCTCGATCCCGGTCGCGAGGTGAATCGCGGCGATCACGCCGCCGAGCGGCTCGGCGGCCCGCTCGATCGATTCCACGGCCCAGCGCTCGCCCTGGTGGAACGCGGCGACGAGGCCTTCGGACGTCAGTGCGCTGGCGGCGGCGCCGTCGGCCAGCCGGCTCGCCATTCGGCGTCCCACCTTGAGACACCCCCGTCCCGACGAAATCGCGCCGAGGTGGCCGCTGCCGCCGCAATCGCAATCGAGCCACGCATAATGGTCGGAGGGAATGCGCCAATGCCCGATTTCCCCGCCTCGGCCGTTCGGCCCGACGACGGGCTTGCCGTCCAGGAAGATCTTGTTGCCTATTCCGGAACCGACATTGATGACCACGAAATCGCCGCGCCCACGCTCGACGAAATGATAGCCTGCGGCTGAAACGTCGTTGATGATCGCGACCTCGGCACCCGGCCAGGCTTCGGCCATCGAAGCGCGCAATTCGGAAAGCGACCCGGCCGGTCCACGCATGCCGGCCGTCGGAGCGAGCAGGCTGTCGTTGGCGGTGATCGGGCCGGGAAAGGCGAGCCCCACGGCTGGAGGCGAACGCCCGGCCGCTGCTTCTTCCCCCGCCGCCTTGAGCGCCAGCGTCAGATGGCGGGGCCCATCTTCGGACAATGACCCGTGAGGGGTATTCGCACGCACTACAGGTTCGAGCTTCCCTGCGTTGAACCAGGCTGCACGTATATGAGTACCCCCCAGATCGAATACCAACACGCTACCCCTGCCCGCCCCTTCGCATCGTCCCAGACTCGGCCCATTATCCTGCTATTCCCGTCACCTAACATGTTGTACCACTGTTTAGTAGAGTCAATTTGGTGGAGAGGGCCGGCTCGTGAAGTTCACATGTGATCTGTTGAGAGACTTTGAAATTCACGTGACTCACGACCTGCTCGAATCACCTGTCTTTCATAGCGCGCTTGACCAACGAAAAAGCCTTCTGGTCACGACCCCCACCGTGGACTCCCTTCACGGGGCTCGCCTGCGTCAGATTGTAGACTCGCACCGATACGATCTCGTCTATACCGTCCAGCACATCAATGAACGCACCAAGACGATGGAATCGGCGATGCGGATCGCGGCCCTGGCCAAGGAGCATCGGATCGACCGCCATGGCCAGCTGATCGCCTTCGGCGGCGGCGTATGCTCCGATATCGTCGGCCTGGCGGCCTGCATGATCCGGCGCGGGCTGCGCTATGTACGCATTCCGACCACCCTGATCGGGCAAGTCGATGCCGGGGTCGGCCTGAAGGTCGGGGTGAACTTCGGCTCGAGCAAAAACTATCTGGGGCAGTTTTATCCGCCTCAAACCGTCATCATCGATCCGCGGTTTCTGCAGACGCTGCCGCCGGCGCAGATCAGGCACGGACTTGCGGAAATCCTGAAGATGGCCCTCGTTCGGGAGGCTCGTCTGTTCGAGATCGTGGCGCTCTACGGCGAGGAGCTGACTCGCGAGCGTTTCGCCCGGCCTGCCGGCCCCGCAATGCACATCATCGAACGCTCAATCGCTTTGATGGTGGAGGAGCTGGGCGAAAATCCTTATGAGACCAAGTCGCTGAAGCGGCTCGTCGATTTCGGCCACACTTTCAGCCCGGAGATCGAAGCGGCATCCGGTTATCAAATCCCCCACGGCGATGCGGTGGCCATGGATATGGCTTTGTCTTCCGCTTTGGCCACCTTGATGGGGTTGCTCGAGCCCGAGATTCTCGAGCTCATCCTGAGCACTTTCGAAACCCTGGACCTGCCGCTTATCGCCAAGGTCGTGGACGAGGATCTCTGCGTCAGGGCCTTGGCGGCTGCCGAGCTCCACCGCGGCGGAAACATCAACCTGGTCGTCCCGACCTCGATCGGCAGCGCCTGCTTCATCGAGGATTCGAAGGCGATCGACGCAAGCGTGATCCGCGCCGCCGTCGCGCAGCTTCGCCGACGGGCCCGCCCGTCGCGTCGCCGGCGGCCCTTGTTGACGCCCGATCATGCGGCCCATGCCGCGGGTCTATCGGTCGTCGCGGCCGGAAACGGGGGCCGTCGGATGCTCCGGGGCGCCTAGCCGGCGCTCGGCCAGTCGAAGAGCGTCAGGATCCCCGACGTGCAGGAATTGACCCTGCAATTCGGCTCCGAACAATCGCCCTTCCGTGGCCAGCCTGCGCCACACTTCCCTCAGCGGGAATGCCTGTCTCTCGTCGGCCTCGGCCGCCGCCGGCGTCATAAGCGAGAGTCCCGAATAGGCGAAGTCCGCGCGCGGTCCCGTCCGGAAACGGAGCCGGCCGTCGCTGCCGCGGTCGAAGTCCCCGCAGCCGTCTATCCCCGAGCATCTCGAGGTGCCCGCCAGCAGGAGCAGGCAATCCATGGCGTCCCCGCGCCACTCTGCCGCCAGCGTGCGGAAGGCGTCCCTCTCCTCGATCCACACCGAATCGACGCTGACGATCCAGACCGGCCCGGCCCCGAGCAGGGGCGCCGCGCGCTTGACGGCGCCTCCGGTCTCGAGAAGGCCGTCCGCCTCGGACGAGAACAGGATGTCGGGGAACCGGCGCTCGGCAAGATGGTCGGTCAGCAGCCCGGCGTGATGATGGATGTTCACGACGATCCGGCTGATGCCTGCTTTGGCCAGGCGAGCGATCGCCCGGTCTATCAGCGTTTCAGCGCCGAGGGGAACCAGAGCCTTGGGAAGATCGAGGGTCAGCGGGCGCATCCGCGTTCCAAGCCCCGCGGCGAGGATCATCGCCGTATCGGGCCAGGGGGACCCGTCCCCCATCAGCCTGGCGCCTTGCCCCTCGTCCGCGCCGCTTTGCCGGTGATTTCGCATACCTTCAGTAATCGATCGCCACGCTCAACGCGGCGCTTCGACCGGCGATCGGCCTGAAAGCGGCGCTTCCGCGCAGGTCGAAGCCGTCCACGTCGAGGAGATTGGTGATGAGCCCTCTCACGACAGCGGGCCTCGACCCTATTTTCAGCCGGTACCGGAAGCCCGCGTCCACGGTCGTCCGCCCCGGGAGCGATACCCGGTTGTCGAGCGTGGCGGCTCTCTTGCTCGAATGGGTGACGCCGACGTCGACCGACCAACCGGTCAGGCCGGGCGGCTGCCAATCGGCATTGGCGCGCAGCAGGCGCGCGGGCTGGTTGACCGGACGGCGGCCGGAACGGCCCAGGGCCACCGCGTCGCCGCTTACGCGCGCCTGCAGGAGGAGCGCGCCCGCCACCACCTTCAGCGACGGATGCACTTGCCCGGAGAAGGAGAATTCGGCGCCGCGGTGGCGGACGTCGCCCAGGACCACGAAGCGGTTGGAGGCGTCCAGATTATGATAGGGCTTGCGCAGGTCGAACACGCCGACCAGCGCGTTGAGGCCGGGTCGAATCGCCCAGCGTATCCCGGCATCGGCCTGAGTCGTCTTGATCGCTTCGAGCGGCTCCTGCCGGTTGGCGGCGATATCCGGAGCGACACCGCTCTCTTCGAGGCCCTTGATGTACCCGGCATAAGCGACGAGGTTCGAGCTCAGCTGCGCGGCCGCCGTCAGATTGTACAGCCAGGCCCTCGTGTTCGTTTCCCGAACCACCGAATCGGGCGTCTGCACCTGCTTCGTATAGCCGGTCCGCTGCACCCCCAGGTTGACTTGGCCGACGCCCCGCCAGCCGAGGTCGTAGGCGGCGCCGACGGTGAGCTGGCGCACCCGGTCGGCCGACCCTGGAGTGAACTGCAGGTCCGGGCGAGGCGTCTTCGCCAGCGGCCCGTCGACGAAGCCGAGGTCGACGACGTCGGAGCCGCCATATTCGATCATCCGCTTGCGACCCCGAAGCGAGAGGTAGAGCGTGTGTCGCCGCGCCCCCTCCTCGATGCTTCGCGAGAAGCGGGCTTCGCCGCTGGTCGACACGGACCGGCTCCGGGGGTCGGCGATGACCGTCTGGCGCGATTCCTGGCCGGCGCCGAACCTGATGATATTCGTGTACCTGTTCAGATCGTCGAACTCGGAGCGGAACAGGGCGAGCTTCACCTGGGAATGGCTCGATGGAGACCAGTTGAAGATGGCTCCGTAATTGATCGCGACCTGGTTGAACTGAGCCCAATCGGGCCCGGGGAAGCGGACCGATCGCATCTTCGGTGGGAGGGCCCCGTCGCGCGAGGCGTAGATAGGGCCCACCTCCAGTCCGGAAATACGCGACCTCGACCAGAAAGGGATCATCTCCACCTTGGAGGAGGGGGTCCAGCGCAGGCTGACCGCTTCAACATGATTGAACGATTCGGCGCGATCGAAGGCGACGCTGCGATAAAGGCCCAGGCCCAGGCCGAGGGAGAGCTTGCCTCGGCGAAGCGGAAGGGCGGCGTCGGCCTCCAGGTCGAGGCCGCCATAGCTGTTCACGGCGCCGTAGACCGACAATGATCTCTCAAGGCCTGGCTTTCGGAATGTATAATCCACCACGCCCGTGGGGGCCGGAAAGGGAGTTCCGATCGCCGCCAGGCCGACATAAACGGTCGAGGCGCTCCGCAAACGGGCCGACAGGCGCCACACCTGATCGAAGTAAAGCCCGTCTATCCTGACGTTTCCGGCGGTAACCGGCGAAAAACCGCGCACCTGGTTGAAATCATACAACCCGACGGTTTCTCCGGCGATGGTAACGCCGAAGGCATCGCGCGCTGAACGAGTAGCGTTCTCGCCGACACGTTGCGCTGGACCAGCGGCAGGAGTCGCAATCGCCAGCAATAGAATTGTCCAGCGAGCTGCCCTCACAATCCGGCTCCACCAGCCAACCGTACTGGAGTGCCGACCATCACCCCTCTTACGGACCGGACCCCTGCCCGACCGTGATTATCGGCACTTCCTCTCTATATTGTCAACTGAGGAAAGCGAGGCTTAAGACTATCTTTCCTTTGACTATTTTCAGACATCGCTACCGTCCGGCCCTTGTTCGCGGCGGCAGGATTCGGCAGAGGAGCATCCGAGGCAATTGCGTGGAACGCCGATGGAGCGTTTATTGAATATACCAAATTGCATAACGAGCGTCAGGATCCTGCTGGCGCCCGTTGCTTGGTACGCCGCATTGGCGGGTTGCCGGTGGTTTCTTGTTGTCACCATTCTAATTTGCTTGTTAACAGATTTCCTGGACGGTTTTTTCGCCAGGCTACTCGATCAAGCCACTTCGTTCGGAGCGAAGCTCGACTCTGTCGCGGACAATATTCTCCTTGTGTCAGCGGTGCCGATCGCCTGGCTGATAGACCCGAGTATCTTTTACGAGTTTCCCATAGCGACGATCGGATTCCTACTGCTTCTTGTCGCGGTGTTTGCCGTTATGTTCGTGAAACACGGCAGAATGGTTGAGATTCATACTTACGCCTCAAAGTTTGGCGCACCATTTATGTGGATATTCCTAGTCCATGGGTGGATATTCGGATACGACTATGTCTTGGCAATCGTATTTTATATGTCTTCGTATTTTTACCTTGGCGAAGACCTGATCCTGCTCATAACCCGTACCCACCTGGACGAAACGGAACGGGGCTATCTGTTCAAATCGTCCGGCGCCTAGGCTGAATGGCGCAGGGCCGCGACGGAGCGCCCGGCCTGTTCAGGTCGGGCGCTCCGTCTCCTGGCGGCTCCTCAGGCGAAATAGTCCATCGGCGCGACGGCGGCGCGCAATTGCCTAGTCTCGGCTTCGCCCGAACGTACCCCAAGCTGGCCGAGTCCTGGAGCATCATCGCGACCCGACGGTCGATGGCGTCCGCCGATCAGCGATCCGACAAGTTCACTTCGCCGCGCACGAAAATCCGTTTCCGGCGGGGCCGCGGCGCCAGCATTCGAATTCCGCCTTTATCTCCGGTGGATGCGGTATTGTCCTATATGAGAAAGCCAAAGGCGGGCCTCCTTGAGCCGGGAGACTCGGGGAGATCGCGGCTTTCCGGCGGCGCGGTCGTCGCGCCGCCGACGGCTCCGCGAGCGACGGTCCGGCGCCGCTCGCAAGTGCCGCGGAAGGCGCCGCGATGGTTGCAAGCCTTTGGCATGTCGCGAAAACCTTCCTTCGCAAGTTTACACAAGACTTCGCCGTCGCGCGGTTTCCCCTTGCAAGCAAAGGGGATTGTACATCCAAGTCGGCTGTGCCAAACATAGTTACCGTGGATTAAGTCAGTATCGATTCGAAAGATTTCGGCTCCAGCCGGACTCTTTGGTTGCGTCCAAATCTTTGTAGTTCACTCGTGGCGGGAGTATTCTCGGGCGCACGCGCCGGGGAAGTGTCGATTTCGTCTGGTCGCGTTGCAGGTTTCCACGCTTTTCGTGGACCCGGCTAGTCGACCGATCGGCGGTGCCACAGCGTGAGCATTTCTGACTGCGGGAAGCATGCTTCCCGCGACCTTTATTCGCGCCCACATTCCGTGGGGCCGGGGAGGCGGGCTGATGGCCAATGGGGAGTTCTGGGGAAGCGTCTTCGACGCGGTCCAGTCTCAGGGCAAAAGCCCTCCGCCCACCGATCCGAAATCTCCGAGCGACGTTTATTTCGCCAACCTCAACAAAGTGGATCAGGACCAGGTCGATCCGACCCAATGGTATCTGATGTTCGACATGGTGCCGGCCGAAGCGATGCTGCTCGGCTTCAGCGACAAATCGGGCGACGGCACGCCGCCGCCGTTGCTTCCGACCATCGTGTTTCACGCCGCCGCGGTGCTCCAGTCCAACGTCTATTCGGTGCTCGGTCTCGACAGCAACGATGAGCCGGCCGAAGGATCCTGGTACGTCCTCTATCTGCAGCCGGGCGGCGACCCGAAGACCGACGTGGCCGGCGAGCTCTACGCGCCCGATTTCGATTTCGGCGCGGGCCCCACCTACAAGACTTGGCGCATCGCCGCGGCCGAGCTGATGTACCTGCCGACGCAGAAGGGCCCGGACGTCATCCTCGGGCTGCCGCCGACGTCCGGCCTTCAGGGCAAGCCGACCGGCAAGACCCCGCAGACCTACGGCCGTGTGAAAACTCAGGTCGGCATCAGAAAGGCGTGGCGGTTCAAGGGCTTCAAGCGCCGGCGCGCCATCGTGCCGTTGCGCGTCCTGCCGGTACCGCCGCCGCCGCCCCCGCCGCCGCCGCCCCCGGGATCGGGCGCGATCGGAGTGATGGATGTGGGCCAGGGCGGCTGCAATCTGATCTTCGACCGGAATCTCGAGCCAATCCTCTATTACGACGTCGGCTATCCGCTCGGCTTCTTCCGAAGCAGCCTTCCCGCCACCATGCGCGCCGACCAGCCGGGCACCTTCCTCGGCCCGATCTACCAGAACAACGCGAACAACCTCTCCGTTCTGCTTTCCCACTGGGATTGGGATCACTGGCGGCTGGGCGCCTATACGAGCGGCGGCGGCGCCAGCCTCGGCCAGAGGCCCTGGGTCGCCCCGCAGCAGCCGATGAGCCCGACGGCCGCGAACTTCGTCAACGGCCACGGCAACATGGTGCTGGTGCCGGCGGGAACGCCCCCGCAGCTGATTGCCAACGGCATGATCTTCTTCAAGAACGTGCCGCCGATGGGCGCCAACCACGCCATGCTGGTCAACAATTCGGGCCTGTCGCTGCGCATCCCGGTCGACCTCGCGGCCGGGGTGGCCTCGTCGGTCCTGCTCACCGGCGACGGCAATTTCAACGGCCTGCCGGGACCGGCCTGGGCCAATCTCACAGGCATCGGCGCCGTTCACCACGGGTCGGCCGCGCACGGGGCGGCGGCGAACCTGCCGCCCAATGCGGCGGCCGGCACCGGCTACATCGCCTATTCCTACGGCATCAACGCGAACGGCAACCACGCCTACGGCTTCCCGGCCGCGGCCGCTGTGGCCGCCTATCGCGGCCCGCCCGCGACCTGGCGAGCGCCGACCGAGCAGGGCACCGCCGAGGGCGCCAACCTCAATGTCGGGCCCGTCGCGCACGGCAATATCCGAATGGGCAATCAGGGAGCGCTCAACGTCGCCTATCAGAATAGCGCTTTCTTCGCCGTCGGCCACGCATTGCCTTAGCCGATGACCGCGCCCGCCACCCCCATCCAGACTCTCGCCGACGCCAAGGCCTGGCTGGCGACGCTCGAGGCGGGAGCAAGCGTCCAGATCGGCTCCACCAACTTCGGGCCGGCGATCGTCAAGCAGATCTTTTCCCTCCTGCCCGGCTCCGACCCGCTGACGCTGGACGGGATCACCGTCGATGCCGGCGCCGCTACCCTCTCCGGCTCGGCGACCGTGGTCGAGGAAGCGGGCTGCACCGCGACCCTCGCCTTCACCGCCACCGACGACGATCCGTTGCTGCTCGACCTGACGGTGGCGCTCCCAACGGACTTCGTGTGGAATCCGATCCCCGCCTTCGACATCGGTTTCGGGCAACTCAGCGCCAGCTTCGAAGTGGAGCCGGCGGTGGGCGCCGCGACGCTCGAGTTCGACGGCAAATTGTTCGTCCACGGCACGCCGGAGCTCGACGCCGCGCTGACCCTGCCCGCGCTCGGCGGCGCCGACTGGACTCTGAGCGCGAGCGGCACGTCGAGCCCGACCCAGGCGATGCTGACCGCGCTGACCGGCGGCACCGATCCGGTCGGGTTCATCGGCAACGACTTCTCGCTCGCCAACTTCACGCTGAGCGGCTTCGAGATGGCGTTCAAGCCGGGCTCGGGCGTCTCCTCGCTGCGCCTCGACCTCGCTTATCATGCCGACTGGAAGCTGTTCGACGGCGCCTTCATCATCGACGGCTTCACCTTCGACTTCAACGGCTACGCGCCGTTCGGGGCCGACAATTGCCAGGCCGTCGCCGCGGCCCAGACCAAGATAGACGGGGTCCCCGTCGACGTGTCGGTGCAATTCCCCGATGCGGCGGTGTTCGCCGCTCTGGGCGCCGGAGCGCAGATTTCGGTGACCAAGGCCTTTGCGGGCTTCCACATCAACCTGCCGGCCAGTTTCCCCGACATCGAGATCTCGACCCTCTCCTTTGGGCTCTACGTTCAGCAGAAATCGATCGATTTTTCACTCGGCATCGATCAGCCGTTCGCTATCATCGGCACCGTCGAGCTCGATCGTTTCCATTTCGATCTCGGTATCTCTTATGACGGCGGCACCTTCAGCGGCCACGGCGATCTGCTCGCCCAATTCACGGTCGGCACCGACAACCCCACGACCGTCGAGCTCAAGGGAGCCTATGACAGCAGCGGCTCGATGTCGATCGAGGGCGACGCGACGAACATCCATATCGGCGACATCATCGAGACCCTGGCGGAGAAGTTCGGCGTGCCGCGGGACACGATTCCGGCGCCGATCAAGCAGCTCGAGCTCGATACTCTGACCGTCCTGCTGAGCCGCGACGCCGGCGTCGACACGTTCAAATTCACCTGCCAGGGCCACACCACCGTCGCCGGCAAGAAGGTGGTCTTCATCCCGGAGATCACGGTTACCCATTCGGACAGCTGGTCCGCCGACTTCAAGGGCACGCTCGAGCTGACCGACGAGATCGGCACGATGACGTTCGGCGTCGAATTCTCGAAGACCGCGACCGATACGTTCATCACCGCGTCCTACAGCACCACCACGCCGCTCGGCTTCGGCCGGATCGCCGGAGTGTTCGGATTCACCCTGCCGCCGGTTCCAAGCGAGCTCGATCTCGATCTCGTCTCCCTGGTTCTGCGCTACGATTTCGGCGCCGGAGCGGGCGGCGGCGACCTGATGTTCGGAGCGGCCTCGAACAACCCTTATTACGGCGCCGTCAGCTACATCTCGGTCGCCCCCGCCGGCGGCAACGGGCCGCGGCAGAATGTCTTCATCCTCGCCACCAAGGCGCATCTCGGCCTGGCCGACCTGCCGCTGGTCGGAAAGGATCTGGCCCGGATCGGCAACGTCGCCCTCAGCGACATCGCCGCCGCCATCGCCTTGCCTGCGCCGGTCGCCAAAGAAGCCGTGCCCGCCCTCAACGACGCGATCGCGAAGGGCGGGGCGCAATATCCGCTGATCCCGACCGACGGCCTGCCCAAGACCATCCTGCTCTCCGCCGACCTCACCCTGGGCAGCGGCGATCCGAAGCCGATAAGCGTTCCGCTCGGCGGATCCTCGCCGCCGCCGCCACCGCCGCCGCCGAGCATGGCGATGACCCGGATTCCGGCCACGGTCGCCGGCGACTCGGATGACGGGACCAAATGGTTCCAGGTCCAGAAGAGCTTCGGCCCGGTCTCGATCCAGAAGATCGGGATTCGCTACTCGGACAATAAATTGTGGGCGCTGATGAACGCCGGGCTCGAAACCGGGCCGATCAATTTCGGGCTGATCGGCCTCGGCGTCGGATCGCCGCTCAAGTCGTTCCAACCGACTTTCACCGTCGAAGGCGTGACCCTGAGCGTCACCGCCGGACCGATGCAGTTCAGCGGCGCGCTCGTCGGCCAGATCGACCCGGTCAATCTCTACGGCGAGCTCGGCCTGTCGCTGCCCGGCTTCTCGATCGGGGCGCTCGGCGGCTATGCCGATTATCAGGGCCACCCGTCCTGCTTCCTTTACGCCGTCCTCGACGCGGAGCTGGGCGGTCCCCCCTTCTTCTTCGTCACCGGCCTAGCCGCCGGCTTCGGCCTCAACCGCACCCTGGTCATTCCCGAAGTCGGCGCTCTCACCACCTTCCCGCTGATCCAATGGTCGACCGGGCAGGGGCCGAGCTCGACCGCGACCGGCGACACCGCCAACCAGGTCGAGCAGACCATGACAACGCTCGCCCAGAGCGGCGTGATCGCGCCCTCGATCGGCGAATATTGGATGGCGGTGGGGGTGCAATTCACCTCCTTCGAGCTGGTCAGCAGCTTCGCTCTGCTGACCGTGAAAGCGGGCAACGAGGTCGAAATCGACCTGCTCGGCCTCTCGACCCTGACTTTGCCCCCGGACGATCCGAGCCCGATCGCCATGGCCCAGCTGGCGCTCGAAGCCTCCTTCTCGCCCGCCCATCACGAGATTTCGGTGATGGGCCAGCTCACTCCGGCCTCGTTCGTCCTCTCCCAGAGTTGCCACCTCACCGGCGGCTTCGCCTTCTGCATGTGGTATGGCGGCGATTATGAGGGCGACTTCGTCCTCAGCTTGGGCGGCTACAGCCCCCGTTTCTCCAAGCCCGATCATTATCCGGCGGTGCCGAGACTCGGCCTCAACTGGCAGATCACCGACAATCTGACGATTTCCGGCGACGAATATTTCGCTCTCACTCCGAGCGCCGTGATGGCGGGCGGCGGCCTCAGCGCCGTCTGGTCGAGCGGCGACATCCGCGCCTGGTTCACGGTCGAGGCGGATTTCCTGCTGCTGTTCAACCCGGTCCATTATTACATCTCGGCCTCGATGGAGCTCGGCGCGTCGGTCAAGATCGACCTCTGGTTCACCTCCTTCACCATCACCATCCATCTCGGGGTCAGCGCCGAATTCTGGGGGCCCGACTTCGGCGGCGAGATCGACGTCGACCTCGACATCGTTTCCTTCACCATCTCGGTCGGTTCGAAGCCCGCGCCGCCGAACCCGCTCAAATGGGGCGAGTTCGTCAGCCAGGTGCTTCCGAGCCGCAAGGATTCCACCCAGGCCCGGCGCTCCGCCCGCCTCGCGCTCGCCGAAACGGCGAAGTCCGACGACGGCCCGGCACCGGTGGTCCAGATCAATGCGCCCACCGGAATCGTGAAGACCCTGCCGCCGGTCGACGGGGCCGTCATCCCGCTCGACTGGCTGGTCGACGGGGAGACGATCGCCCTCGCCGTCTCGAGCACAATCCCGCTGACCGCCAAGGCCGTCCTCGCCGATGACGGCAACGTCACGCTGGCGGCTTCCGGCGATACCGGCCAGGCCAATACCGACATCGGCGTCGGACCCGCCCAGATCACGCCCGCCGATTTCACGTCGGTGCTGACGATCACGGCCTCGGCCAATGAAGCGACCGAGGCGACGATCTACGCCACCCAGACCCTCGGCGGCGTCCCCAAAGCGGTGTGGGAGCAGCGGAACCTCGATGGGAACGGAGTCCCCACCGGGGTCGATCCGCTCAACGACACCACCATCGCCAATGCCCTCAAGGGCTATTCGCTGGAACCGATGGTTCCGGACCCGCAGAAGTCGCTGCCGATTCCGATGCGGTACCTGCAATTTACCGACATCGGCCAGCCGGTGCTCCTGTCCTGGAGCGCGCCAAGCCTCCCCGACAGCGATCCCTTCTCGAACGAAACGGTGCACGACACGATCGCCGACACCCTCGCGACCGGCAATCGTTCGGCGATGATTGCCGCGATCCAGGCGGCAGGCTTCGGAGTGGCCTCGGCCGTCGACGTCGCCGCCCTGGCGGACGCGACTTCCGGCTCGCTGCTCGCGCCGCCTGAGCTGCGCTATCTCGGGGAGGCGCGCTGACCGTGGACGTCACCAAGACCGTCACCTTCATCCAGTACAAGCTGCCGAAGCTGAAGGCGGGCGAGTATAAGATCGTCGCGTCCCTGTCCGCCGGCCCGAAGACCGCGCCGGTCTCCTACGGCGCGAGCCGCGGCTTCGCCGTCGCCGGGACGCGCTTCAAGCTCGACGGCGGCGATCTCGTCTCGGTCTTCCCGCCCGATCTGGCCAATGGCGAGTTTACCGGCGTGCTGCCCAACGCCGTCCTCTCCCGGCCCGTCCTGCCCTGGCTGCGCAGCCTCTACAGCTCCAACGACCCCAACAAGGAAGCCAACACGCCGTGGCTGGCGGTGCTGACGATCGACATTAGCGAACTGCCGCCACCGCCGCACACGACGACCCCTGTGGTCGCCAGGACGATCGCGGCTCTCGTTCCCACGACGACGGCCATCGAAACCGCCGGGGCCGCGCCGCCCAGTCCGGCGGTCTACGGCACTCTGCCGTCCGGAACCGTCTCCTATCCCAACCTCGCACCCGCCTCGCCCGCGGCCGCTATACTCGACTATGGCGAGAGTCCGGACGACCCGATCAACGTCATCGACCTTCCGGTGGCGCTGTTCACGCGCATCGCGCCCACGGCCGCCGATCTCGATTTCCTGGCCCATCTGCGCGAGACGGACACGTACGACAGCGTCGATTCCAAGGACACCTTCCTCACTCGCGCGATCGTCACCGGCAATCGTTGCGGGGCGGTCGGCTCCCAGTCCACCGCATTCCTCGTCTCGCTCGAGGAGATGCACGACCTGCTGCCGGACGACGAGGGCAATGCCGGTCCGGGGCTCGCCGGCGCGACGACGGTCCGGCTGGCGGTGCTGTCGAGCTGGCGCTTTACCGTCAACGATGGTGGCGAGAAGCTCGACGCGCTGCTCGAAGGCCTCAATGCCGACAAATTGTCGAGTCTGAGGATGCCCGCGGCCGCGCCCGACCCCGCCCAGGTGGAGGCGGCGCGTGCCGCCGAGGCGCAGGGCCTGTCCGGCACCCAACCCTCCCTTCTCCTCGGCAACGCCCTGACCGCGGGCTTCGTCCCGCTCGACCACCACCTGCGCGAAGCGGGCCAGACGGTCTCATGGTATCGCGGCCCTCTCCTCCCTTATGGCGACGTCGCTTCGCCGCCCTTCCGGTCGATGACCGGACCGGACGGCCTGCTCCGCTACGATCCGCAAATGGGGATGTTCGACGTCTCCTATGCCGCGGCCTGGCAGCTGGGGCAGCTGATGGGGCTGCGCAGCCGCGGCTATTCGGTCGCGCTCTACCAGTGGAAGCGCAAGGTCGACAAAGCCACTGCGCTCGCCGCGGAGATCGCCGAGCTCGAAAAGCATTTGCCGCCGCAAAGCGACAATGGCGATGACCCGCCGGACGACAGCCCGTCGGTGCTGGGCGCCTTCCTCCGGCGCCGGGCGGGGCTGGTGAGCTCGGCAGCGCCGGAATTTCCCGCCGCCGCGGTCGACTTCCTGGGCGGCCTGAGGCTGCTCAAGGGCGTGCCCTTCAGCTATCTCGTCCCGGACGCCGGGATGCTGCCGCCGGAATCGCTTCGGATGTTCACCGTCGATCCGGGCTGGATCGAGGCCCTGATCGACGGCGCGTTCAGCATCGGCCGGGCCTCCGAAGACCAGCGCGCCAAGGACGAGGTTGCGATGGCGGCGGTTCGGCTCCGGAGCATCGCCGCGGCGCGTCGGCAGCGCCGCAACGACCGGCCTCACCTCGCGGCCCTCAAGGCCGATCCGCCGGATCCCCAGATGCAGACCATCACCGGCTTCCTGCTCCGCTCGCAGGCGGTGCGCGGATGGCCCAAGCTGCAGGTCGACGGCTTCAGCACCGACGACGGCAGCTTGCCGCCGGACGTCCCCAAGCTCCGGTTGGAGCATCTTTCCAAGGACGTCCTCCTGTGCCTGTTCGACGGAGTCGTGAAGCTGATCGCGATCCACGAGCCGCCGGAGCAGCTCCATTCCGGGATCGAGTTCGACAACCAGGGCGCGGCCCGGACCACCCTTCGCGCCGTGACGGCGGTGGGAGCCTTTAATCCGGGCGAGCAATTCCCGAACAACCCGGACACCGGGGCCGGCTTCGCTCCGATCCCGCTACGCGCGGACAAGCTGACATTGGCGACGAGCGACGGCGCGACGTCGATCATGAACCAGCTGAACAGCCAGTTCCAGCAGGGCGTGAATCCGATCACCGCCAACGAGTTCGCGCTCGAGATGATCAAGGGCGTGGTCCGGGTGGAATATAAGTTGGGAGGGAATTGACGGTGGCCAGCTCCACTGACGCGCCCGGCCACGTCGTCCCGATCGACGTCGTCGCCTTCTGCGTCGGCAACACCGATGAGCAGCGCACGAACAGCTTCGCCGGGGCGACCGTCGATTATTCCCTGCTTACCAAGATCAATCCCAACGCCTTCCTCGGCGGCAACGCCACCCGCGGCTTCGAGGACGCGCTCGATGCGCTCAAGCCCGGCGTTCACCTCCATTGGGCGCTTCCCGATGCGCTCACCCGCGCCGACGGAAGCAGCGGGACTCTCGACTTCCCGGTCGTTCCCAACCGCTGGCTGGTGACGCGCTTCGTCGTCTCTGGAGCCACGGTGACCCCGACCTCCTTCGTCATCGAAAGCGATACGCTCTACACCAGCGATAGTCCGCCCGTCGGCGCCGCCCTGATCCCCGTCCAGCCCCGCGACCAGATGCTCGCCGCTTCGGGGCTCCCCGAGTTCGAATATCTCGGACAAACCACCACCCTGGCGGATTACGCCGCCCGGCCCGAGGGCCTGCGCTCGCTCGCCGAGGGCACCGGGTTCGAGCTTACCGCCGTAAGCAATGGCCTGCCGTCGTTCGCGCCTTATTATCCGGAAGGCCGCAACAGCTTCGGCTTCTTCGATCCGGTCGGATCGCTCCCCACCCAGGCGTCGCTGATGTACGTTGTGACCGGCTGGTACGATGAGCCGAAGCACGATCCCGCCCAGCTCGCCGCGTCCCGCCTCGGCAATGACGGAAAATCCGTCCCGCTCAGCGAAAGCCATGGCTGGCTGACCGTCGGAGATGAGGAGTATTCGCTCTTCAGTGGCTTCGTCCAGAATGTCGCCTGGGATAGCGGCAACGCTTATGTGCCGGACAATCCGCCGGCCATTACCGCCGACGCGGTGCTTGCCAATTCGCCGGCCGAGGCGCTCTCCGCCTGGTTCGCGAACACGATGAGCCTCGGCCCGAGCCTCGACGAGGGGCTACTGACGGCCTTCCAGCAGGGGCTGTGGGACCGGCTCGCGCAGGAGACCGCGGGACTCACCGCGGCGATGGCCGAAGCCCTTCACGACGGCCAGTTCCGCAAGATCGAGTCGGGCTCGATCTACAGCATCCACCAGCTCATCGACGGCCATGACGAAGAGGCGATCGACCTGCCCAAGGGGATTGCGGATGCGCTCAACGATCTGAACTCGGCGGCCGAGACCCTGCTCGAGACGTCCAATGCGGTCGAGGCGCTCCGCTGGCGGGCCTTCGCCGACTGGTACCGCTTCTTTATGTCCAAGAACGCCAACCAGGATGCGGTCTTCACCCATTTCAGCCAGACCGTGCTGCCCTTGTGGGATCCGGGATTGAAGGAGGCGCTCGCCGCCGCTCAGGCAGATTGCGACTCCAAGCTCGCCGCGCTCGATCTCTTGCTGAAGCAGCGGACGGACCTCTCCCGCCGCAAGGAGCCCGGGCCGCGCTACCTCCAGCCCAACGATCCCGCGCTGCTGCTCAACCCCCATGCGCCGATCGCGCTCGCCATGCCGAAGCGCTACGGCGGCGACGGCGACCATCGGGCCGACGGCCTGCTCGCCTCCCGCTCGACCGCCCAGCTCGTCTCCAGCGTCACCCTGAGCGGAACGACGCGCACTGCTTCCGACTTCGCGGCGGCCACCGCGCTTCCGCAGGGCGTTCTTACCTACGCCGCCGACTGCTCGAACCTGCTTGCCGAGGCCTGCCTGCTCAACACCAATGTGGCGAGCGGCTGGTCGGGCATCGCGCAGAGCAGCCTCGACCAGGCGCTCGAGACCCTGCTCGCGGGCGGGAGCGGAGCGCCATGGACGATCGGGGCGGGCGTGGTTCCGTCGCCGGTCGAGGTGAATCTGTGGACCGAGAATCCCTGGTTGCCGCTCTTCCTCACCTGGGAGGTCGGCTACGCGCCGGTCCACGCCACGATCTCGAACCAGGCGCTGGCCGATTACGATCCGACCTTCTTCACCGACAATTATACGATCGATCCGGATACGCGCAGCTTCGTCTCCTACACCGCCACCGGACCCAATGTCGTCGATCCCAAGTCGGCCGATTATTCGGCCACCTATTCCGGCGGCTGGGCGATGCTTTCGCGCAAGCCGGCCCAGAAGTTCGGCGAGCAGATCGCGAAGGATCCCGACATCCAGGGGGATCCGACCTTCTCGGCGATCCACCAAGCGCTCCAGCAATCGGCCCTCATGGTTCAGCCCGTGGCCGGCTTCACCCACCGTCTGCTCAACCGGAACAACCTGGTGCAGGTGGCGGTAGTCACTCCGGCGACGTCGGGCGAAGCGCAGCAGATCACGCAATATACGGACGACATCCTCGACGACGGCACCCGGCCGATAACCTATTCCGTCACTCCCGAGTTCAACGACGCCTTCAATCCGATCCGCGCGGGCTATCTCAGCTTCGGCGCCATGACCCTTTTCGCGGTGGACGCCTACGGCCAGAAGCGCCCGATCCAGCTCAGCAATGAAACCTATGTCGCCAAGTCGATGGCGGCCGCGCCCCCGGGCGGCGATCCGGAACCCGGTTTTGCCTATGCCGCGCCGCGCCTTTCGCAGCCCGCGCGCCTGCTCTTCCAATGGCTGTCCGCGGCCGACGGGACGACCGCCGAATATAACGGCCATCCGGCCGAAAGCCCGATCTGCGGCTGGCTACTGCCCAATCACCTGACCGGCGGCTTCTTCCTCTACCAGGCCGACGGGCGCCCGCTCGGCTCGCTGTTCGTCGCCGGCGACGATTCGGGCGACGACAAGATCATCTGGCAGGGCGCTCCGGGCAACGACGGCGACATCGACTGCCTCATCACCGACGATCCGGTGCTCGCCGCCGCCAATCCGCAGCTTCGCGATCTCGCCCTCCAGCTCGGCCATGTCGGCTCGGTCGACGATTTCAAGGCCTTCTACGCCGCCGTCGACGGCGCCCACGGCTCGATCAACCCCGCCAATCTCGCCACCGACGCCGGCCTTGCGGTCCTGGTCGGCCGTCCCGTGGCCCTGGTCCAGGCGGCGCTCACGCTCGACCTCCAGGGCCCGCCGGACCTCAACCAGAACCAGATATGCATGAACGAGGCCGGGACGGACAATGCCTGGTGGAACGATAGCGACGCCGGGGTCAGCAACGTCCAGTTCCCCATCGTTCTCGGCGACCTCGACAAGCTCGACGACGGCTTGATCGGCTATTTCAAAGGAGCGGCGGGCGGCGCGTTCCAGCTCGGCACCTTCTTCACCGAGGCGGCGGCGCAAGACGCCACCGGAGCGGTCGTCCAGCCCACCCAGAAGACCCTGCAGCTGACTCCGACGCCTTCGTTCAACGGGGGCCCGGCCGTTCCGCAGCGGGTGCTCATGCTGGTCGATCCTCGGGCCCCGGTCCATGCGATCACCGGAATCCTCCCGACCCAGTCGCTGCTGGTGCCGCCCTACCTCGTCAGCAACGCGCTCAGCACGCTCGAATTCTCGATCCAGGCGGCGCCGGTGCTCCGCGCCGCCGGCGGGCTCGCTCTGCCGACCCCGACCGAGGTCGGCTTCGACCTGGCGTTCATGGAGCAAAGGACGAACGGCAATTCCAGGCTCTGGTACACGATCCCGGACCTGACCCCGGCCGTCGCCGGGGCGATGTGGAATTACACGCCGCAGACGCTGACGGAGGGCTGGCTCCGCTTCAATCCGTCGCTGCTCACCGCCGCGCTCGTCAATTCGAACGGCCAGAGCCTCGCCTCGGGCGGCGCGGTCCAGCAGATGATTCTGCGCCTGGCCAACCGCAAGGCGACCGCCCTCACCTTCACTCCGGCGACGGCCGTCCCCGAAGGGCAGAGCGCGACCGGCTCGATCCTCTACGTGCATTTCGGCGCCCTCGTCGCCCAGGCGGATCTCGCCGCGATCAGCCTCTCGGCCGCGGGATGGACGTTCACGCCCATGCAGGACGACGTCTACGGCGGCTATTTCGCCGCCACGGTGGCTTCGGAGGTGGTGCTTCCGGGCGCCCCCGCGGCGGGGGCCGACGCGCCGGTGCCGATCGAGGTGACGGTCACCGGCCTCAAGGCCGTCGTCGGGGTCGACCAGGCCTTCGTCCACGTCGATTATTATTCGGTCGGCGGCGCCAGCGACGGAGTCGCCACCTCCGCCGTCACGATCACCCAGCCCCCGCCACCGCCGCCTCCGCCTCCGCCGCCGCCCGCGGTCTCGAGCGACGCCCGGTGAATAACGGCCCGCCACCGCACTTCACTTTCTCCATCGGCAATCCTGGCCAGCCAACGATAATCTACGTGAGCAGCGACCCGGCCGCGAACCATCTGCAATTCTCTTTGACGTGCACCGTCGATGCGATCACGGAGCCGGGGACGCTCGTCCCGCCCTCTCAAGCCGGCGCGGCGGCCAATTCCCTCTTCTATGTCGACCTGTCGCCGCTCGCACTCGACCCCGCGGCCTTCTCCGGCCTGCAGGTCGAGGCGGACGGGTGGACGACACAGCTCTTCACCGAGAACGGACAAATGATCGGCCTGACGCCCGCCGGCGACCCGATCCAGCTGAAGGCGATGGCTCCGGTCGTCTTCAAGATCGGCAATTTCGTCCTTCCGGCCGCACCGGCGGGCGTGTCCGGCCTCGAACTCTCGATCTACAATGTGGCAGGGGTGACGAAGAGCGCGCTCGGAATGAGCGCCTATGGCTCGGTGAGCTTCGCCGCTCCGCCCGGCGGCAAGGCGAATCTCGGGACGGCGCTCGCGCTGACCGTCACGCCGTCGGACGGAGTGGTCGTCTCGATCGGCGGTTGCCCCGTGGTCGAAAACAAGCTCACCGTCACCCTCTCTCCCGTTCAAGGCGGACCCGTGCCGCTGGCCGGTGCAGACACCGTATTCACCCTCTCGGTCGTCTATGCGACGGACGCGGACGGCTTCGGCGCGTTGATGAACGCGGCCGAGGGCGAAAAAATCTCCATCCCCAGCCCCGCCGGGAGCGGGTGGGAGACCGCCATCGAAGACGGCCTCCAGGGACGATTCTGGACTCTCACCCCGACCAACGGTCAGCCGCTGCCAAGCTCCGGCGGCATTCCGGTCAGCTTCGACTTCGAACCGGTCGAGACGGGTTTCCAACCCGGGCCGACGATCCTGAAGCTGAACTACGCCGACGTCCCCGGCTTCGCCGACGGCGCCTTCGCCTTCACGATCCAGAAGCTGCCGCACGTCGTCATCAACAGCTTCACGGTCGACCCGGCGGAGACGACGCTCACCAAGGGCGTTGCCTCGGTAACCGCGAGCTGGGATGTCTCCAGTTTCGGGACCCTGATCCTCAACTTCGACGGAACCGATCAGGATGTAACGGACCTGCCCAGCTTCACCGCGACCATCTCCGAAACGACGACCTTCCAGCTCACCGCCACCGGCGCCGCCCCTGGCGGCGGGGACAATGTCGCCATTGTGAGAGCCATAGCCTCGATCCAGCCGGTGATCGAGACTTTCACCGTCCGGCCCGCCGCAATCTTTGCCGACGACTGCGATCCCGTCTACCCGGTCGAGCTGACCTGGGATGTGAACACCACCCAGGACGTGGCGATTTCCGGGGACGAGGTCGGGACCCTTGGGCGGGACCTGCCGCCGTCTGGCTCCCGGCAGATTCCGGTTGGAGAACCTCAGAAATTCACCCTGACCGCGTCAGGGGGCACGAAGGGTCCGACGACGAGCTCGATCGTGACGTTGCAGGGGCTGCAGCTGGGGACGCCGCAAATCCTTGCCATAAACAACATAATTGCCGGGGCCGCCTACTCGCCCGCCGACCCCCTACTCGCCTTGACCAGCTGGAACTCCGCCGCTGCCGATGTCTCGATCTACCTGACAGGCCAGGCGGAGCCGATGAGCGTTCTTGGGCTGGTACAAACGCCAGGCACCCCTGTCTTCTCTGCCGACGGAACCACCCTGCTCATTCCGCTCGACCTGGGAGCCATCGCTCTCTTTTCAGTGACGTCGACGCCGGCAGGGTACAGCATCGATCCACTTTCGACGTTCAATTCGGGCATCCCGAGCGGTTGGTACCTCGTCAAAAGCGTCATCGGTCCGGACGACAGGATCTACATCCTCTATTCTTGCGGGGACGATCAAACCATCATTGTCCTGGCGCCGACGGGGGGCGTATACGGTACGGCCGGATCGATAAGCTTGCCAGGCTTGGTGAGCGACATGGTGCTGACCGCCGACGGCGTCAGTCTCTTCGCGGCCGCATCCAAAGGAGGCACGGTCTGGCGCATCGACGTGGCGCAGGGCGGAGTCCCTTCCGGGACCTTCTCAACCGGCTTCGGCGAGATCACGGCCATCGACATCAGCCCCGACGGGGGGACATTGCTGGTGGCCGCCGCCGGCAAGCTCACCACTTACGACGTTTCCAATCCTGGCGCGCCGCCGACCGGGTCGATTACCGTCGACGACTGGAAGGGCAGTCTCGCCGCGCTTCCCGGCGGCGATTATGCCCTCGTAGGTACGAGCGGGGGCGTGACGCTCGTCAACTATGCACGATGGAGCGTCGCGCAGTCCGCGGGCCTGGTACCCTGGGGCTTTCCCATCCTTCCCATTTGCTTTGCCGTGTCTCCCGACGGAAGCCAGGCGCTGGCGGCGTTGCCGCCACCCTTCGACCAGCAGTTCGCCATCCTGCCGCTGCTGGATCCGTCGCCGCCGCCGATGGAAAGCGCCGACACCGCTCCGAGCGGCGCGCGGCCCCTGACGAACCGCCCGCCGCAACGGTTCCCAGCCTCCCTGACCACAGTCGGGGAGATGTGAGATGACCGAGGGCCCGCCCCCACAGTTCAAATTCTCGATCGGCAATGCCGCCCAGCCGCACATCATCTACGTGAGCGACGATCCCGCCGCGAACCATCTGCAAATCTCGGTGACGTGCAGCATAGACGCGACTCTGGCTCCGGGGACGCTCGTCCCTCCCTCGCAGGCCGGCGGCGCCGCCAATTCGCTCTTCTACGTCGACCTAACTCCGCTCGGCCTCGACGCCGCGGCCTTCGCGGGGCTGCAGGTCACGTCGGATGGATGGGATACCGGCCTGTTCACCGACGAGGGACAACAGATCGGCCTGAGCCCCGCGGGCAACCCGATCAAGATCCAGGCCGGCGTTCCAATCGTCTTCACGATCGGCAATTTCGTCCTTCCCGTCGAGCCGACCGATGTCACGTCGCTCAACCTTCACGTCTATCATGTCGACGAAGTCGCGACGGGCCCGATCGGAATCGAGACCGCAAGCGCGGTGACGTTCGCCGTCCCGCCCGGCGGCAAGGCGGATCTCGCAACGGCGCTGGCGCTTACCGTCACCCCGTCGGACGGAATCGTGGTCTCGGTGGAGAATTGTCCGGAAGTCGAGAACAGCCTCACCCTCACCCTTTCCGCCGTTCCGAACGGACCGGCGGTCTCCGCCGGCCCCTCCACGCTCTTCACCCTTTCCGTCGTCTATTCGGCCGATCCGGACGGCTTCGGCGCGCTGATGACGACAGCGGAGGGCAAGCGGATCGACATTCCCCAGGTCGGAGACTGGGTAACCCAATCCGTCGACACCCTGTCGGGCCGCATCTGGCAGCTCACTCCGGCGGCCGGCAAACCCCTGCTGAGCGGCGGGACGCCGCTAAGCTTCACCTTCGAGCCGGTCGCAACCTACTTCCAGGCCGGTCCAACGGTGCTTCTGCTCGAATATGAAAACGTCCCCGGCTTCGCCGACGGCGCCTTCGCCTTCACGATCCAGAAGCTGCCACACGTCTTCATCAACAGCTTCTCGGTCGAGCCCGCGACCACGATCCTGGAGAACGGCGCCGCCACGGTGACGGCCAGCTGGGATGTCTCGAATTTCGGGACCTTGGTTCTCGACGTCGACGGAATCGCTCACGACGTATCGGACCTGAGCAGCTTTCCCGCGACCATCTCCCAAACGACCGCATTCCAGCTTATAGCTGGCGGCGCGTCCCCCGGGGGCGGGAACAATGTCGCCATTGGGGCGGCCACGGCCGCGATCCGGCCGGTGATCGAGAATTTCGCTGTCCGGCCCAGCGCCATCTATGCCGGTGATTGCAGTCCGACCTATTCGGTGGAGCTCAGCTGGGACGTCGTGACCAACGAGAACGTCGCCATCGAAGGCAGTCTCGCCGGGCCTCTCGGCCAGTTCCCCCCGCGGGGGCGAAAGCGGCTCGACGTGGCCGGCCCGCAGATCTTCACTTTGACGGCGACCGGCGGTCCGTCGGGCCCCACAGTCCGTCAGTCCTGCGTTCTCTGGAGCCTCACCTTGGCGCCGGTTCATGGGTCGGCGGCGGCCGGCATCGCGGGAGCCTGCTTCTCACCGGCGGCGCCGATTTTCGCTTTGAGCACCACGGACAACAATTCCGCGCTCAGCGTCACGCTTTTCTCCACCTCCGACCCGAAGCCAATCGCGTCCGCCCCCGTGGGCTCGGGACCGGGGCCGCCTGCCTTCTCGCCGGAAGGCGCCACGTTGCTCGTTCCCGGTGACGACGTGGGTCAGTATTTCTACGCCGTTACCAGCACAGCGGGCGGCTACACACTGCTCGGGCGGTCCCCTCTCTACCCAGGATCGGGAGGCTCCTACGGATATCCGGGCGCAACCGCCGTAGGTCCGGTCGGAAAATTCTTCGTCACCTACGGTCCAGCTGAATATTTCGGCGGGAAGCTCGTCGTCGCAGACCCGGCGGGGGGCAGCTATCAGATCTCACAAATTGCCCTTAGCGGCAATCCGGGTGCAGCCGCGCTGACCCCGGATGGCGGCCACCTCTTCGTAGCAAGTCCTTCTTACAGCGGATCTTCAATATTCTGCGTGGCGGTCGCGCAAACACCGCCCACGGTCACAACGCAGATCACTAGCCTCGCCAACCCGAGCGGAATCGCGATCACGCCAGACGGCTCCACGCTTCTGGTGGCGGATTCGAGCAGCGGCACCCTCTATGCCTACGAGATCGCGTCCCTGACGAGCCCGCCAAAGACGCTGGCCATCCCGGCCATCTTCGCGATCGCGATATTGCCTCACTGCCCTTACGCTCTGGTCGCCGCCCGGAACGGTGCGCTCGGCCTTGTCAACTATGCCAGATGGAGCCTCTCCACGACGGCCTCGCTCGGATGGGCCGCACCTCAGATCGCGGTCTCTCCGGATGGCTCGCTGGCGCTGGTCATCAACAATGGCGCGTCCGACTACGCCATGCTGCGCCTTCTCCAGATGCCCGCCGCCGCATCCATCCGCGCGGAACGCATCGGCGCACGCGCGCTCTTCCGCCAGCTCTGCTCCACCCTATTCGGGAGATTGACACCATGACCGAAGGTCCGCCCCCGCAGCTCAGCTTCTCGCTCGACAATCCGAGCGCCCCGCACACTGTCTACATCAGCGCCGAAACGAAGGACAACAAGCTCGTCCTTCAGCTGACCTGCAGCATCGACGCGACCGCGACCAATGCGACCCTGGTTCCGCAAGGCCAGGCTGGAGCCGCCTCCGGAACGCTCTTCTACCTGGACCTCAGCCCGCTCAACATCGATGCCACGGTGTTCAACACGTTCGAGCTCGTTGCCGACGGCTGGACGTCGCAGGCCTATGGGGACCAGGGCCAGATCGCCTTCACGCCGACTTCGAGCGTCCAGCTCAAGGCGGGCCAGCCGGTCCAGTTCACGGTGAGCAAGTTCGTCCTCCCCAAGGCGCCCGGGGTGACCTCGGCGAGCCTCAAGATCGCCACCTATCACCTTCCCGGCCTGGCCACCGGTCCGCTTGCCCGCCTCAGCAGCAGCCTGACCGCGTTCACCAACCCGCCGGCCGGCCAGCTCGATCTCCACCAGGTGCTGACGGCGGCGATCCTGCCGGGCGCGGTGGCGATCTCCGCCGACGGCTATCCCGAGGTCGCCAACGACCTCACCCTGACGCTCTCACAGCAGCCCGGACAGCCGGCGGTCAGCGCGGGATCCAACACCGTCTTCACCTTGTCCGTCGCCTATTCCGAGGATGTCGACGGGTTCGGCGCCCTGATGAACGCCGCCGAGGGCAAGCAGATCAGCATCCCCAATCCCGCCCAGAGCGGCTGGACGGCCGCGAACGTCGACGGCCTCCAGGGGCGGTCCTGGACCTTGACCCCGACCAACAAGCAGCGGCTGCCCAACACCGGCGGAAGTCCGGTCAGCTTCGACATCGAGCCCATCGTCACCCATTTCCAGCCGGGCCCGACGGTGCTCCTGCTCAGCTATTCAGGGGTGCCGGGCTATGCCGACGGCGCCTTCGCCATGACTCTCCTCAAGGAGCCGCACGTCCGGATCGACTGCCTCAAGGCGGATCCCCCGGTGTCGACCCTGACCAATGGCCAGGCGAAGGTGAATCTCACCTGGACCGTCGCCCATGCCGGCACCCTGATCCTCGATCCGCTGCACAAGGACGTCAGCGGTCTAACGGGTTTCGATCCGACCATCACGGAAACCACGACCTTCACCCTCACCGCTTATGGAAGCGGAAGCGGCGACGTCGACAATATCGCGATCAAGAATGTGACGGCGACGGTCATTCCCGTCCTCAACAGCTTCTCGGCGCAGCCGCAGGCCATTTCCGTCGACGATTTCAGCGGCGGAGTCGGAGTGACCCTCGCCTGGGGCGTCAATGCCAGCCACGGCAGCGTGATCGCCCTGACGAGCAGCGCCACCGGCCCGTTCTCGACTCAATTCCAGCCGGTCGGCACGACCATCCCGACCGTCTCCGAGCCGCAGATGTTCACGCTCAGCGTCCGGGGCGACACCCGCGCCCAGGATCAATGGCGGCTTTACGTGCCGGCCTTCAAGCTTCAGACCCAGGCCACCGGCGGCGCTCCCGGGGGCGCCTATGCCGCCGCCGCGCCCGGCGCCAGCTATCTCGCGGTCAGCCGGGGATCGGCCAACCAGCTGGCGATCCTCAGCACGGCGACCTACAGCCAGATCGCCACCGTCGCCACCGGCGCCAACCCCCAGGGGCTCGCCTTCGCGCCGGATGGCAGCGCCATCTACGTCGCCAACCAGGGGGACGGCACGATCTCCTCGATCGCCGTCGCCGTCGCCAGCCAGACTCCGCCCTGGACCTTCACCGCGGGATCGTCCTTCAACGTCGGCGGCCACCCGGCCAAGGTCGCTCTGGCGCCGAGCCTTTCTCTCTACGCCTCGGTCGCGAACGGCACCCAGGCCGGCTGGCTCGCCGCTGTGACCCTGTCCGGCGGCGCCGTCGTCAAGGTGCCGGTCGGAGTCGATCCCTACGGCCTCGCCGTCACGCCGTCCGGCGCTCAGCTGTTCGTCGCCAATCGCGGCGACGGCACCCTCTCGCAGATCGGCATCGCCCCGGGCGGGGCGCCGCAATTCATCCGCAACATCACCGGCCTGCCGGGCGCCGCGGGAGTGGCCGTCACTCCGGATGGAAACACCCTGCTCGTCGCCTGCAGCGACGGCACCGTCCGGATCCTGGACGCCACCGCGCCCGACACGTCGCCGCAGGCGTCGGTCCAGGTCGGCGGGCGGCCGATGGACATCGCGCTCGATCCCTCGGGCGCCTATGCCTTCGTCACCGACAATAGCGGCGGCCGGGTGAGCCTGATCAACATCGCCAAGCAGGCGGTGGTGGGAACGCCGGTGAGCGTCGGCGGAACGCCGCTGGGAATCAGCGTGTCGCCGGATGGGATGCTCGTCGCCGTCGGCTACGCCGCCTCGCTGACCATGCTGTCCCTCGCCACCTACCAGCTGCGCAGCAACCCGCCCAATTGCGGCGGCTATGTCACCGACGTGACGGTCAGCGCCGACGGCAGCAGCGCGTTCGTCTGGGCCGATGCCAGCTCGCACTTCAAGCAGCAGCAGCCGGCGCCGGGGCTCCATGTCTACGACGTGCCCTCCGAGACTCTCCGGCCGGCGCTGGCGAGCTCGGCGATTATCGGCCTCGTCGTGCCGCCGGGCGGCGGCACGTCGGCCTTCCTCACCCAGAAGGGGCAAAGCTCGGTCTATCCGTTCGACACGCACAGCCTGGCGCTGGGAACTCCGATCGCGATCCCCAACAAGGGGAGCTCGACCAACCGCCAGCCGCTCCAGCTCGCCTCGTCCGACGACGGCACCACCGTCTTCGCCCTGGTCAGCGACGGCGCCCTCCAATACAGCATCGTCGTCCTCACCGGCGACAGCTCCACCGCCTATACGATCGCCGCGGACGTCACCGTCTTCACGGCGATGGCCCCGCAGGTCGGAATGCACCTGGCGGCCGCTCCGGACGGCTCCGCCGCCTATACCTACGACGGCACCAACGACAACCTGTGGAGAATCAAGTCCGGGGTCAGCGGCTGGACGGTCGGCACGGCGGTTCCGCTCGGCGTCAAAACCGCTTTCGGCCTGCTGATGAGTCCCGACGGCTCGAAGCTCTACGTTGCCGGGCAGCAGCAGCTGACGACCATTTTCTATGTCGTGGATACCGCCGCCTGGTCGGCAACCGCCTTTCCGCTGTCGGAGCCGGTCACGGACCTGTCCATCCGCTCCATGTCGCTGTCTCCCGACGGGACCCGGATACTGGTCAGCGATCCCACGAACGGGACGGTCCGCCTGATCGACTCGAGCTCGCTTCGCTTCCTCCAGACGATCGTGGATCCGCAGACGTTTTCCGGACCCACCGGGGTCGCCATGACTCCGGATCAGTCGCGCCTGTTCGTCGCCGATCTGAGCGGGCTGATCGCCACCGCGATCCAGATCCGCCCGTCCCCCAGCCAAGGATAACGAGATGACGACCAACAATCCCTATTTCATCCGCGACCAGCTCGGCGACACGCCCGGCCACAAGGGTCCGAGCTGGGCGAGCTGCCCGGACATCATCTTCTCGACCGCCGGCCCGCCCAATTTCGCGCCGCCGCAGGAAGGCAATGCCCCCGATTTCATCACCGCCGCCGGCTACGCCACCGACTACGGCTCGACCGTCCAGACCGACGGGCAGAGCGTCAACTACGTCTATCTGCGGGCGATGAACACCAATCCGGGCGCTCAGATCCCGACCCGTTTCTGGCTGATGTTCGCCCAATGCAACATGGCGCTCTGGCCGCAGGACTGGCGCAAGGACGGAATCCAGGTAGGCAACCAGCATGAAGGCCGCAATTATCAGGACGGCGCCGACATATTGAGCGGCGGCCCCGGCCCCTACGTCGTCACCCAGCAGCCGTTCCTGTGGCGGGTCAAGGCGCCGGATGCGGGCACCCATTATTGCTGCATCTCGATGGCCGAGCCCTTTCCCAATGCCGATCCGGACAATTCGCTGTCCGACCCGCCCTTCGCGCCGCCTTCCACCATCGGCTACATGAGCACCGTCGAGCAGCTCGGCCAGTTCATCCTCACCACCAGCTGGTTCGGCTGGCGTAACACGATCGACGTCTCCACCCTCGGCCAGACCTGGACCCAGGTCATCCCGGTCACCGGCCCGGACGAGGGCGGAACGGTCAATGTCGGAATCCAGTGCGTGAACATGCCGACCGACGGCTTCGTCTCCGCGACTATGACCGGCCCGAACCCCGCCAACTCGCTCAACCTGCCCAAGTCGCCGATCAAGGTGACGAACATGAACCTGTTCGTTCCGATCACCCTGCCCCCCAGCTTCAAGAGCAATATGGTGATCACCTACTGGCAGGGCGCCACCCCTCCGCCCTATCAGGCGACCATCGCGCCGCTCCTCCAGCTTCCGGCTTCGACCATGGAAGGCGTCCTGAAGGGCCGCGAGCCGCTGCGGCCGGCCACCTGGTCGCGCCTGCACGACAATGTCACGAATCAGTTCCAGGGCTGGCAGAAGGTGCACACGATCGGCTCGGTCCCGCTCGTCTGGCAGACTCCGCCGAAGGTCCAGCTGCTGCGCGGGCTCGTCTCCGTGCCGCGCAGCCTGCCCCAGCCGCTGGCGCCGACCACCGACCCCGGCACCAACTGGGAGCGGACCTGGACGGTCCAGGCGCCGGCCAAGGGCGGCAGCGTGCTGATCGGAGTCCATTGCACGGGAATGACGGGCGGCGAGATCGCCGTCCTCGCCCCGGGGCCCGACGTCGGCAACAGCCTGGATATGGTTCCGACCCAGATCACCGCTCCGGATCAGACCTTCCTCACCCTCGTCGAATGGCCGGAGGGCTTTGGAACGGTGATGACGGTCGCTTATTGGGGGCCTGCGCTCGCGCCGGGCGCGGATGTGACGCCGGTCGTCCTGCGTCCCAGCGCGGGCGGAACGCCCGCGACCGGCGAGGTGGAGCCGAAGTTCGAGAAGACCGTTCCGGTCACCTGCCCGATCGCGGCGGGGACGATCAACGTCGGGGTTCAGACGGTGAACCTGCCGCCGGACGGCTCAATTGCCTTCTCGGTGCCCGAGCCGAACGGATGCGACTATCCCAAATCGTCGATCGAGCTGCCGGGCATGGAATTTTCGATGCCGATCGACTGGCCTGCCGGGCGCCAGCTCCAGATGTCGATCTCCTACTGGCCGGGGGAGACGGCCCCTCCGGCTGACGGTCACGTCGTGCCGCTCGCCTATCGCGTCGTCGAATCCCCTTCAGGTAAGGAAGGCCAGCCGTCATGACCGCCACCACGCCCTATTTCCTTCGCAACACGCTGGCCGATGTGCCGGGCCAAAGGGGCATGCCGATGTCGCCCGACATTGTCTTCTCCACGTCCGGCCCGCCCGACTGGATGCCGCAGCCGGGCACCCCGTCGAGCTACATCACCGCCGCCGGCTACGGCACCGATTACGGCTCGGCGATCCAGTCCGGGGGGATTGTCAACGAGGTCTACGTGCGGGCGCTGAACACCGATCCGAGCGCGCAGATCCCCACCCGATTGTGGCTGATGCTGGCCGAATATGATCTCATTCCGTGGCCGCAGAAGTGGCGCTCGGACGGCATCAGCGTCGCCGACCAGTCGACCCCCCGCAACTATCAGGACGGCGACGACCTCCTGAGCGGCGGCCCGGAGCCCTATGTCGTCACCCAGCTGCCGTTCCTGGTGGTGGCCCCACCCGTCCGCACTTCCTATTCCTGCATCGCGATGGCCGAGCCCTTCCCCGGCGCCGACCCTCCCAATTCACTGTCGAACCCGCCTTCCGCGCCGCCGGCAGCCGCCGAACCGCGCACCTGGGACCAGCTCGTCCAATTTCTCCGCACCAACGACGGGTTCGCATGGCGCAACAGCAGGGACGTCTCGAGCCTCGGCAGCGTCTGGCAGCAGATCATTCCATTCACCGGCCCCGAAGAAGGCGGCGGCACGATCAACGTCGGCATCCAATGCCTCAACATGCCGACCGACGGGTTCATCTCCGCCAGCATGGCCGGTCCAAATGTGCAGAATTCCTTCCACCTGCCGAAGACGCAAATCACAATGCCGAACATGAACCTGTCCGTGCCGATCACCCTGCCGCCGGGCTTCAGGACCAGCATGGTCGTCAGCTACTGGCAGGGCGCGACGACTCCGCCCGCCATGGCGGCCGTCGTGCCGACCATTCAGGTTCACGTGTCGACGGTCGAGGGGATTCTCGACGGCCCCCGGCCGGGGCCGCCCGTCACAAGGACGCGTCTCCACGACCCGGTTTCGATGCAGCCCATGGGTTGGCAGAAGACCTATAGGATCGGCGCGGCGCCGCTTGTCTGGGGAACGCCGCCGCCGCCCGGCCAGCTGAAGACACGGAGCTGAGGAATTGCGCCCTCGGTCCGCTCCAACCCGCTTCGCCCCCACCTCCTCCACCAGTGCCGAAGGACTGCCGTTATGACGACCAACAATCCCTATTTCATCCGCGACCAGCTCGGCGACACTCCGGGCAACAAGGGCCCGGGCTGGTCGAGCTGCCCGGACATCATCTTCTCGACCAACGGCCCGCCCAATTATGTGCCGCAGGAAGGCAACGCCCCCGATTTCATCACCGCCGCCGGCTACGGCACCGACTACGGCTCGACCATCCAGACGGACGGAAAGAGCGTCAACTACGTCTACCTTCGGGCCCTGAACACCAATCCGGGCGCAGGGATCCCGACCCGCCTGTGGCTGATGTTCGCGCAGAGCAACCTGGCGCTTTGGCCGCAGCAATGGCGCAAGGACGGAATCCAGGTCGGCAACCAGCAGGCCGCCCGCAATTATCAGGACGGCGCCGACATATTGAGCGGCGGCCCCGGCCCCTATGTCGTCACCCAGCAGCCGTTCCTGTGGGTGGCGCAGCCGCCCGATGCCGGCAACCATTATTGCTGCATCTCGATGGCCGAGCCCTTCCCCAACGCCGATCCGGACAATTCGCTGTCCGACCCGCCCTTCGCGCCGCCTTCGACCATCGGCAATTTGAACACTTTCGACGAACTCGCCCAGTTCATCCTCACCACCAGCTGGTTCGGCTGGCGCAACACGATCGACGTCTCCACCCTCGGCCAGACCTGGACCCAGATCATCCCGGTCACCGCTCCGCCTCAGGGCGGCACCGTCAATGTCGGAATCCAGTGCGTCAACATGCCGATCGACGGCTTCTTCTCCGCGACCATGACCGGCCCGAACCCCGCCAATTCGCTCAACCTGCCGAAGACGGCGATCAAGGTGCCGAACATGAACGTCTTCGTCCCCATCACCCTGCCCCCCAACTTCAAGACCAATATGATCATCAATTATTGGCAGGGCGCGACCGCTCCGCCCTACATGGCGAACATCGCCCCGCTCCTCCAGCTGCCGCAGTCGCAGGTCGACGCGTTCCTCAAGGGCCGCAAGCCGCTGCGGTCGCCGAGCTGGTCGCGGATCCACGATCCCGTCTCCTTACAATTCCTGGGCTGGCAAAGGGTGCACACGATCGGCTCGGTGCCGCTCGCCTGGGAGACGCCGCCGCAGGCCCAGCTGCTGCGCGGCCTCGTCTCCGTGCCGCGCCGCCTGCCGGAAGCGCTCGCCCCGGCCCCCGATCGCGGCGCGACCTGGCAGCAAAGCTGGCAGATCGAGGGACCGCCGGAGGGCGGCATGCTCTATGCCGGGATCCAGTGCCACGACATGCCGGTGGGATCGGAGGTCGCCATCTCGATGCCCGGGCCGGACCAGGCCCAGTCGATCGACCTTCCGCCGACGACGATCACCTCGCGGGACCAGTCGTTCCTCTTCGCGGTCACCTGGCCGTCGGACTTCAGGTCGACGATGACGGTCAGCTATTGGGGCGCGAATCCGGCCCCGGGCGGAAGCATCGCCCCGGTGATATTGCTTCCGGCACAGCAGGACCTCCTCGCCGACGATCAACCCACCTGGCAGCAGACGTTTCCGATTACCGGACCCGATGCGCCGGGCCTGGTCTATGCCGGGGTCCAGTGCGCCAACATGCCGACCGACGGCTACGTCGCCTTCTCGGTCGCCGATCCGGAGGGAGGCAGCATCCGGAAGACCCAGATCGCGTCGCCGAACATGCAGATCATCCTCCCGCTGGACTGGCCGGCCGGGCACCAGACGGAGATGACCATCGCCTATTGGCAGGGGCAGACGGAGCCGCCGGAAGGCGCGTCGATCAGCCCTGTCCTCAATATGCCGAGCGGCCTTGCCGCGCCGGCCGCCGCATGCGGCGAGTAAGCGTGGCCGGGGCACCACGCCGCGCAGGCCTGAAAAAGCCCGGGAACCCAGTAGATTTCCCGGGCTTCCATCGGCCATAAGGCCAGGGGGGAGCTTCACTGGAGCTCCCCCGAGAATGAAACGCACCGAGTCCCGCGGGCCCGACAGCGCCACCGCGGGCCGAGGCGATTCTGCGTAAGCTATTGGCAAGGGCCGCTCAACCGCGCACAATCGCCCGGAGGAGAATCGCGATGACGACTGAACGCCAACGGGAAGGCGGGGCGAACGGCAGAGCCGGCTGGGCTGTCGCCTTGTACGCGGCGGCCTGGTCCGCCGCGGCGTCCGCTCAGGATACGCTGGCGGATCCCGCCGGCTCGGGAGTCATCGTCTCGGCGGTTCGCTGGCTGCAGGGGACCCTGCTCGGCACCGTCGCGACCGTCGTGGCGGTGATCGCCGTCGCCTCGGTCGGCTTCCTGATGCTGACCGGCCGGATCAACTGGCGCTACGGCGCGACCGTCATCCTCGGCTGCTTCATCCTGTTCGGCGCGGCCAGCATCGTCGCCGGGATCCAGTCCACGTCCAGCCTCGGTAACTGAGCGTGGACGGCCTCGAACATGACCGGCTGTTCGTCGCCCTCACCCGGCCGCAGATGTTCGCGGGCGTGACCTATTCCTATTTCATCGCCAACGCGATCGTCGCGACCGAGCTGTTCCTGATCTTCAAGTCGATCTGGGCGGTGCTCGCGGCGCTCGTCATCCACCTCGTCGGCGTGCTGATGTGCCTGCGCGAGCCGCGCTTCTTCGATCTGTGGCTGACCCGGGTCTCCCGCTGCCCGCGCGTGAAGAACCACAAGGTGTGGGGATGCAACTCCTACCGCCCCTGACCCGCGACCGGCGAGCGCCGTCGAGGGAGCTGCCGGCCGGCAAGCACCTCCCTTACGCGCGTCACCTGGACGATCACACGATCGAGACCCGCGACGGCCTGCTGATTCAGGTCCTCCAGCTGCGCGGCCTGCTGTTCGAGACCGCCGACACGGAGGAGATCAACTATCGCAAGCGCCTGCGCGACGCGATGCTCCAGTCGATCGGATCGTCGCGCTACGCCCTTTATCACCACGTCGTCCGGCGGCGGATCGACGTCGGTCTGTCCGAAGGCCATCCCGACCCCTTCTCGCGCCAGCTCGACGCCGCCTGGCGCCGCCGCCTCGACGGCAAGCGCCTCTACATCAACGAGCTCTTCCTGACCCTCGTCCGGCGGCCGCTGCAGGGGCGGATCGGCCGGCTCGACCGCCTTCGCGAGCGGCTCGGACGTGCCTCCGCCGCCCCGGACGCCGGCGCCGCCTACGAAAGCCACCAGCTCGGCCAGGCGCGCGACGCTCTGATGGCCGCCCTGGGCAGCTACGAGCCCCGCCTGCTCGGCGTGTACGAGACTCCGCACGGGCCCTGCTCGGAGCCGCTCGAATTCCTCTCCATGCTCTACAATGGCGAGATGCGGCCCGTGCTCCTGCCGCTGCAGGATTTGGGCGACTATCTCCCCTACCGGCGGATCAGCTTCGGCCAGGAGACGATCGAGCTCGGCCCGGCCGGGGCGACCCCGCGAAGCTTCCTCGGGCTGGTGTCGATCAAGGACTATCCCGGACAGACCGCCGCCGGGATGCTCGACGAGCTCCTTCGCCTTCCGTTCGAGCTCACCGTCTCCCAGTCCTTCGGCTTCGTCGAGCGGCAGGCGGCGCTTTCAACGATGAACCTCGCCTTGAGGCGGATGCGCTCGGCCGAGGACGAGGCGGTGAGCCTTCGCGCCGAGCTTTCCAACGCCAAGGACGAGATCGCCGCCGGCCGGGCGGGCTTCGGCGAGCATCATATGACGATCGCCCTGCGCGGCGAAACGCCCGCCGCGGTCGCCGAGGGAGTCGCCGAGGTGCAGGCGTCGCTGGCCGATCTCGGGATCATCTCGGTGCGCGAGGAGATGGCGCTCGAGCCCGCCTTCTGGGCGCAGTTTCCCGGCAATTTCCGCTACATCGCCCGCCGCGGGCTCATCTCGACCGGCAATTTCGCCGGGCTCGCGAGCGGCCACAATTTCGCGCTCGGGCGGGCCCAGGGCAATCATTGGGGCGAGGCGGTGACCCTCCTCGAGACGACGGCGGCCGGGCCTTATTATTTCAATTTCCACCAGGGGGACCTCGGCAACTTCACCGTCATCGGGCCGTCCGGGTCGGGAAAGACGGTGGTCCTGAACTTCCTTCTCGCCCAGGCGCGCAAGTTCCGGCCGAGGATCATCTTCTTCGACAAGGACCGCGGCGCCGAGCTCTTCATCAGGGCGATCGGAGGACGCTACGACCTGCTTCGCGCCGGAACGCCTTCGGGGCTCAACCCGCTCCAGCTCCCCGACAATGCGGCCAACCGCCAGTTCCTGATCGACTGGGTGGCCCTGCTCGCGGGCGGCGCCGACATCGACGAGATCGCCCGGATCAAGGACGCGATCGACGCCAATTTCGAGCAGCCGGCGGACCATCGCCGGCTCCGTCACCTCGCCGAGCTGTTCCGGGGCGGCCATCGCCCGACCGCAAGCGATCTGTGGTCGAGGCTTCGGCCCTGGTGGGGCGACGGCGAGCGCGCCTGGCTGTTCGACAACGCCCGCGACCGTACCGATCTCACCGCCGAGTCCGTCGGCTTCGACATGACCCAGATACTCGACGAGCCGGCGCTTCGAACGCCGGCGATGATGTATCTCTTCCACCGGGTCGAGGAGCGGCTCGACGGAAGCGCGGCGATCATCGTGGTCGACGAAGGCTGGAAGGCGTTGGACGACGACGTCTTCGTCCGGCGGATCAAGGATTGGGAGAAGACGATCCGAAAGCGCAACGGGATCGTCGGCTTCGCCACCCAAAGCGCCCAGGACGCCCTCGAAAGCCGGATCGCGAGCGCCATCGTCGAGCAGGCCGCGACCCAGATCTTCATGGCCAACCCGAAGGCCCGGGCCGAGGATTATGTCGGCGGCTTCGGCCTCACGCCGCATGAGTATGAGCTGATCCGGACCCTTCCCGACAACGCCCATTGCTTCCTCATCAAGCACGGCACCGACAGCGTCGTCGCCCGCCTCAATCTCACCGGCGAGCAGGATCTCCTCACCATCCTGTCCGGCCGCGAGCGCACGGTTCGACTCCTCGACGAGATCCGGGCCCAGACCGGCGACGATCCGGCGGAGTGGATTCCCCGCCTGCTGGAGGTGGCCTGATGAACGGCTGCGCGCCGCTTCCGCCGGGGTCGGGCTTCATCCAGTGGGTTCTGGCCTTCCTCGATTGCCAGGCCTGGTCGCTCGGCGCTCGCGGCTGGCAGGCCCTGGCGGCACCGGGATCGACCGTGACCCTGATGCTCATGGGCCTGCTCACCCTGTTCGTCGCTCTGTTCGGCTACCGGCTGCTGCTCGGCCAGGGACCGGACGTCCGGACCGGTGTGATGGCCTTCGTCAAGATCGGCATCGTCTTTGCGCTCGCGACGAACTGGGGCGCTTATTCGACCCTGATCTACGACGTCGTCAACCGTGGGCCGGCCGAGCTCACCGCCGAGATCGGGGTCCCGAGCGGCCTTCCGGGCACCGGCGGCGACCTGGTCGCCAGGCTCGACGGCGCCGACCGGGCCTTCGTCGCCCTTGCCGTCCTCGGCGAAGGGCGGCCCCCGCCGCAACTCGACGCCAATCAGTCGGTAACGGCCAACATTCCGCCCCAGCCCTATCCGGGCTTCAACACCTATGGGATCGCCGGGTCGCGAATGCTGTTCCTGATCGCGGCGATCGCCGGGCTCGGCGCGGTCCGGCTGATCGCGGGCCTTCTGCTCGCGGTCGGGCCGTTCTTCATCGCCTTCCTGCTCTTCGACAATACGCGCTCGCTGTTCGAGGGCTGGGTGCGGGTGCTCGCGGGAGCGGCGATCGCCGCGCTCGGAATCTCGATCGCCCTCGCCATCGAGCTCGCCATGATCGAACCCTGGCTGTCCGACCTCCTCGCCCGCCGGACCGCCGACGAATGGCTGCCTGGAATGCCGGTCGAGCTGCTCGTCGTCACCACCGCCTTCGCCCTCATCGTCCTGGCGATGCTCTACGCCTCGGCCAAGATCGCGCTTGCTTTCCGGCTCGCTCCGGCCTGGCAGGCGGTCATCGGCCGGGCGGTGCGCAACCCGGCCAGCGAGGAGCGGCGTTTTGCCGTAGCCGCCACCGCCGCACGGGATGCGCCTCCGTCCGAGGCGCGCTCGCGGGCCGCCACCGTCGTCGACGCCGTCGCCGCGACCCAAAGGCGCGAGTCCCCGCACATCGCCGTCGCCGCCGCCCGTAACTCCGGAGGCGAGACCAGCGGCACCGCGCAGCCGGCGGGCGGCGGGCCCCGCACCGCTCCGGCTTCGCTTGCACCTGCCCCGCTCGGCCAGAGCTTCCGGCGCCGCACCCGCGGCCGGGTCTCGGCCAGCGCGGGCCGCCGGGACCACCGCTCATGAACGAACAGAAGCGCGAGGCGCTCGACGCCTATTACAAGGACGCCGCGAGCTGGAATCGCGACCGGCTCCAGGCCCTTCACAAATCGCAGCGCACGGCCTGGTGGGTGGCGATCGGAGCGGCCACCATCGCCGTGCTTGAAGCCGGGGCGCTCATCCTCCTGACTCCGCTGAAGACGGTAGAGCCCTACACCCTGCTCGTCGACCGGACGACCGGTTACGTCCAGGCGCTGAAGCCGCTGGACGCCGACAAGGTCGCTCCGGACACGGCGCTCACCCAATCCTTCCTCGTCCAATATGTGATCGCCCGCGAGAGCTTCGACATCGATACGGTCAATGCGAATTACAACAAGGTCGCCGCCTGGTCGGCCGAGCAGGCCCGGTCCGGCTATCTGAGCTCGGTCCAGGTCTCCAATCCCCAGAGCCCGCTGGTCCTCTACCCCCGAAGCACCGTGATCGAGACTCGGGTGAAGAGCGTGTCGCCGCTCGGCCGCAACGTCGCGCTCGTTCGGTTCGACACGATCAGACGGGATTCCGGAGGCCAGGTGCAGCCGCCGCGCTCCTGGGTCTCGGTGATCCGCTACCGCTTTTCGGGCGAGCCGATGAAGCTGGAGGAAAGGTTCGTGAACCCGCTGGGCTTCCGGGTGCTGCGCTACCGGCGCGACCCGGAGAGCGCTCCGCCGCCGGAGGCCGTCGTCCTGGCGCCGGGCGCCGTGCCGGTGGAAGTCGTGTCGGGCACCTCGACGACGGTAACCACGACCACCACCGGCCCGGGCGCGACTCCGCTCGGCAATGCCGCCGCGGCGGCCGCCCGGGCGGCGGAGGAACGGCGCCGCAACCGACCGCCGGAGCCCGAGCTTTGATCAGGATTTTCCTCTTCCTCGCCGGAGCGGCGTTGGCTTCGGCCCCCCTCGCCGCCCAGGTGCGGCCGCAGGCGGGCCCCGGCGACGCGCGCTTCCAGTCGGTCACCTATGCGCCCGATCAGGTCGTCCTGCTCGAGGGGGCGCCGGGCTATGCGATCACTCTCGAGCTCTCCCCGGACGAAAGGGCCGAGACCATCGCCCTCGGGGACAGCGCCGCCTGGCAGGTCACGGCGAACCGGCGGGGCGACCTGCTGTTCATCAAGGCGATCACCGGCGCCTCGACCAACATGACGGTGATCACCAACGTGCGCACCTACAATTTCGACCTGATGGCCGGCAGCCCGAGCTCGATGGCCTATACGGTGCGCTTCAATTATCCGCCGCCGCCCCCGGTACAGGAGGAAGATCTGGCCGATGCCGCCGCCGAAGGACGCTATCGCCTCGGCGGCGACAGGGCGCTCAGGCCGAGCGAAATTAGCGACGACGGCATCCACACCTACATCAGATGGCCGCGCGACCGGGCCCTGCCCGCGGTCTATGCGGAGACGGACGGCGGCCAGGAGATGCTCGTCAACGGAATGATGCGTGAGGACGACCTCTTCGTCATCGACAGCGTCTCGAGGAAGCTCGTCTTCCGGATCGACGGCGACGTCGCGACCGCGACCCGCCAGAAGAAGAAAGCGCGCTGATGGCGAGCCGCACCCCACCGCTCGACCCTCGGATCTCCAATCCGCCCGAGCCCGAGGCCGCCGGGACCGAAGAAACCGTTCGCCCGGTCGTGGCCCTGCCTCGTTCCGGCCCGCCCGCCTTCGTCTTCGTCGCCCTGATGATCGGCGCCGCGATCATCTTGTTCATGGTCCTCGATTCCAGGCGCCGTTCGCAGGCGGAGCCCGCGGTCAAGGTCAGAGGTAGCGAAGTCGCCGGCTCCGCCGTTGCGCCGCCCCCGCCGCTCTACATTCCGCCGATCGTGCCGCCGGCCTCGGTGGCCGTGGTGCCGGCGCCGGCGCCGACCGTGACGATCCAGCCGGCGCCCGTCCGGATCCCGCCTCCCCAATATTATCCCCAGCCGGTTCCCTACATCCCGCCTCCGCCCACACAGCCGATCCAGGAATATGAACCGCCGCCGTCCGGACCGCCGCGCCAGGCCAGCGGCCCGACCCTGGTGCTCGACACGTCGGCCGCGGCCCAGCCCGCGGGGACGGGGCCCGGCGGCTCGGGGCCCGGCGGTCCGGGCGGCCAGACCAGCCTGTCGGACACCTTCGCGGGGGAGCAGTCGGTCGGTCGGGTCCGCTCCGGAATCTTCGCCAACCGCTCGACGACGGTGCCGCAGAGCACGCTCATCCCGGCGGTGCTCGAGACGGCGTTCGATTCGAGGCGGCCGGGCTTCGCTCGGGCGGTCGTCTCCCGCGACATTCGCGGCTTCGACGGCAGCAAGGTGCTCATCCCGCGCGGCAGCCGGCTCACCGGTGAATATCGGTCGGACATCCAGCCGGGCCAGAAACGGGCGCTGATCAACTGGACTCGCCTGATACGTCCCGATGGAGTCACCATGGCGATCGGTTCGCCCTCCGCGGACACGCTCGGACGCGGCGGGGTCCGGGGCAAATATAACAGCCATTTCTTCGAGCGATTCGCGGGCGCGATCCTCCAGTCCGCGCTCGACATCGGCGCCAATGTGGCGAGCCGGACGGCGGCGGGCGGAGTCGTCGTCGCCCTGCCGGGCTCGACCCAGAATATGGGTCAGGCGCTCCAGTCCAACCGGGTCATTCCGACCCTGACCGTTCCCGCCGGTACCAGCATCAGCGTTTTCGTCGCCCGCGACCTCGATTTCAGCACCGCCGGGGCACGGCGGTGAGCACCGCCCTGGCGGAGGACAGGCCGGCCGGGCCGGGCGTGTATCTGCGCTCCTTCCTCGCTCCGCTCACGGGCATGCTCGCCCGCCCGGATGTCACCGACATCTATGTGAACCGGCCGGGAGAGCTCTGGGCCGAGACCACGGGCGGAGCCATCGAGCGGCACGAGGCGCCGGGCCTGGACGAGGCGACGCTCGCGCGGCTCGCGCGCCAGATCGCCGCTTTGTCGCATCAGGGGATCAGCCGCGAGCATCCGCTTCTTTCCGCCACCCTTCCGGACGGCGCCCGGATCCAGATCGTCGCCCCCCCCGCCACCCGCGGCCCGCTGGCGCTCGCGATCCGGAAGCACGTCTCGCCCGAGCTCGAGCTGGCCGACTATGTCCAGTCGGGCGCCTTCGGGGAGACCAAGGCGAAGAAGGGATTCGAGCGTTCGGAGGGGGATAAGGCGCTCGACGATATGCTGGCCTCCGGCGACATTCGCGGAATGCTTGCGGCCGCGGTCAAGGCACGCAAGAACATCCTCGTCGCGGGCGGCACCTCGACCGGCAAGACGACCTTCCTCAACGCTCTTCTGAAGGAGATACCCGCGGAGGAGCGGCTGATCCTGATCGAGGACACGCCCGAGCTCTTCGTCCGCCATGAAAATCATGTCGGCCTGATCTCCGCTCGAAGCGCCCTGGGCGAGGCGCACATCGAGACGGACGACCTCGTCGCCGCGTCGCTTCGAATGCGTCCCGACCGGATCATCCTTGGGGAGCTTAGGGGCCGGGAGGCCTATTCCTTCCTCCGCGCCGTGAATACCGGCCATCCCGGCTCGATGACGACGGTTCACGCCGACAGCGCCCAGGGCGCCATCGAGCAGATCGTCCTGCTCACGCTCCAGGCGGGAACCCGGCTCAACCGCGATGACGTCCGCCATTACATAAAAAGCACGATCGACGTCTTCGTCCAGCTGACCCGCACCGGCGGCCGCCGCTTGGTCTCCGAAGTGGTCCTCAACCGCTAGGCGCGATATCTGCGATTGAACCGCTCATTCTGAGCAGGGACTGAGCGAAGGCGAAGGCCCGTATCGAAGGACCGTCCTTCGATACGCCGGTTCGACAAGCTCACCGGCTACTCAGGATGAGCGGACTGACAACCTAAAACGATCATGCTTTAGAGCCGCATGCGCTAAATCCGCATCACCCGTCATGCCGGGCTTGACCCGGTATCCACCTTCTTCTTGCAGCGATGGCCAGTAGAAGATGGATCCCGGATCAAGTCCCGGGATGACGATTCA
>Ga0190275_10000147_pt1 | contig 78445 bp, 72 predicted proteins | sample Popmic550T_FD_133745 | JGI IMG/M metagenome (GOLD analysis project Ga0190275, IMG submission 133745) | Populus adjacent soil microbial communities from riparian zone of Yellowstone River, Montana, USA - 550 T | ecosystem: Environmental > Terrestrial > Soil > Riparian zone > Trees stand | place...
CCACGTCGCTGCATCGGGATCCCCTGATAGCGGCGACTCGGAACCCCTCCCGAGCGCGAGAACATCAGTGGAACAATAAAAACCCCGCCTGGCAAACCCAATTCGATCCAAAATGGAATTCCAACTGCGGATTCGAAAATGGCGCGGCGCCCAAAAAAAGCCCCGCCGTTTCCGGCGGGGCCCCTAACCTTTCGGCCCTTTCCCGGGCTTGAATCAGTTGCCGGCGGCGGGGCCGCCGATGGCGATCCGGGTGGCGGCGGCGGCGCGCTGCTGGACCGACGCGAGGTAGGAGGTCGACTGGAGGAACGGGACCGGGTTGACCGCCTTGCCGTCGATCCGGACTTCGTAGTGGAGATGGCTTCCGGTGGAGCGGCCGGTCGAGCCCATCAGGCCGATCATGTCGCCGCGCCTGACGCGCTGGCCGGCGGTGACGAGCGACTTGGAAAGGTGGCCGTAGCGGGTCTGGATGCCGTGGCCATGCTCGAGCTCGACGAGGTTGCCGTAGCCGCCGCTATTATATTCGGAGCGGCCGACCAGAGCGTCGGCGGTGGCGTAGATCGGGGTTCCGATCGGGCCGGCGAGGTCGATCCCGGCATGCATCGCGGCGCGGCCCTTGAACGGGTCGGAGCGAACGCCGTAGCCCGACGTGAAATTGGTGCCGCGGACCGGCTCGGTCGACGGGATGGCGACGGTGCCCTGCTCGAGCTGGTCGAGCTTGGTCCAGCTGTTGAACAGAGCCTTGAAGGCGGGATCGGCGGCGCGGACCGTCTCGACCGCTTCGAGCGGGCCGCCGACGCCGGTGTGCCGGAGCCGGCTCGGGTCGAGGCCGAGGCGGCGCACTTCGGTGGCGGTGAGCTGGAAGCGCCGCTGGGCGGCCTCCTTGATCATGGCGACGTCGGCCTGCATCGCGGCGACTTCGCGCTCCATCTTGGCGACGTCGGCGTTCGACGGGGCCTGAGCGGCATTGACGAGCTGGGTGGCGGCGAAGATGGACCAGAGGAGCAGGAGGAGGGCGGCGAAGGCGCCGGCGACCTGGATCCCGGAGCCGATCCGGACCCGCCGCAAGACCTTGCCGTCATGGAGAAAGATATCGCGCGGCTTGAACGTCGTGCGGAACATTTCGATCGGTCCCGCATTGTTGGTCTTGGTCAGCACTATCAATTCCCCGACTGGCCGCCCCGGCTGGGCGCGGCCCCGCACAAGCGCGGCCCAAAGTCATTAATCTAAGGCGTTTCCGCCCCCTCGAAACGTCAGGGAAGTGCCCCCTCCGCGACGTGTGCCCGGAGACTGTTAAACATCTTCCGTCACCGCAAGCGCCGTGTAGTAATCGCGGGACAGACCGGCTTCGTCGCGGGCTGAATCGTTGAATGGAGGCTTCAGCGTGCCCCGAAAATGGGTGCCGACCAAGCGCTTCCAGGTCGAAACAGGCGCGATTCCGTGCGATTCACAGCCCCATCGGAACCATTTCGAGCCCGCCGCGACATGCCTGATCTCGTCGCGGTAGATCCGTTCGAGGATCGCCGCCGAACGGGCATCGCCCGCGGCCTCGAACCGGGCCACCGCCGCCGGAGTGACGTCGAGCCCACGCGCCTCGAGGACCATCGGAACGACCGCGAGACGGGCGAGCGGATCGCCCGCCGTGGCCGCCGCCGCTTCCCACAGGCCGTCATGGGCGGGCAGTGCGCCATAAGCCGAGCCGAGCGACTTCAGGCGCCGGTCGAGAAGCGCGAAATGCATCGCTTCGTCGGCGCCGACCGAGAACCAGTCGTCGACGAAGGCGCGAGGGAAGGACTCGCCGAAACGGCCGGCCAGGTCGAAGGCGAGGTCGATCGCGGAAAATTCGATATGGGCGAGCGCGTGGAGCATTGCGGTCCGCCCCCGCTCGGAGCCGCCGCGCCCGCGCTTGGGCATTTGCGAAGGCGCCAGCAGCTTCGGCCGGCCGGGCCGGGCCGGCGAGTCCGGCATCGCCACGTCGAACGCAGGCTCCAGAGCGCCTCGGCGCCAGGCGCGCGCCGCCGCCCGGGCCGCCCGCACCTTGGCCGCCGGCTCGGCGGCGAGGAGGACGAAGCGGGCGGCCTGGGCGACGGTCTGCATCGCGCCCGCCTACAGCGCATCGAGGCTTTCCTCCAGCCGATCGAGGTCGATCCCGAGGCGAAGCGTATCGAGGCCGTCGACCACGAAATAGCGGTGCTGGAAGACGTCGGAACGGTAAGGCGTTCGAAGCACGCGCTCGAGATCGAAGGCGAGCCGCTCGGGCCGGGCGCTGTCGAGCGCATAGGTCGCCTCGCCGTAGCTCGACGCGAGGCCGGCGCCGTAGAGCCTGAGCGCGCCGTCCTCGCGCGCCACTCCGAACTCGACCGTGAACCAGTAGAGGCGCGAGAAGATCGCGACCCGGTCCTTCGCCACGGCTTTCAGCCCTTCCTCGCCGAGCCTTTGCATGAAGTCCGCGAACCAGGGCTCGGCGAGCATCGGCACATGTCCGAACACGTCATGGAAGACATCGGGCTCCTCGAGATAATCGAGGCTCGAGGCGGGGCGGATGAAATTGCCGGCGGGGAATTGGCGGCGGGCGAGATGGGCGAAGAATATCTCGTCCGGAAGGAGGCCCGGGACCGGCACCACCGTCCATCCCGAGCGGGGGAAGAGCCGCTCGTTCAAATCGTCGAAATTGGGAATTCCGGAGCGCGACAGGAGCAGCGAATCGAGCCCCGTTTCGAACGTCGCGACGGCCCGGCCGGCGAGCTTGCGGCGCTGGCGGGCGTAGAGGATGTCCCAGACGCGATGCTCCTCGGCGTCGAAATGCGCCCAGTTCTGCGGGATGGTCCAGTCCTCGGCCGTGCCCGGCGGGCGCGCCGCCGGCGCCTGGGGCAAGGTCTCGGTGAAATCGGTGAACATCGGGTCTCTCCACAAGAAAAAACCCCGCCCGGTGGTCCGGACGGGGTCGGTTTGAGCTGAGGCTTGTCAAGCGCGCGCTATTCCGGTCCCGCCCGAGCGAATCCGTAATAATAATAGCTGGAAGCCGCGGCGGAAATCGTCGCGTCGAGTTGAGCGGCGGTGGCGCGCATCGGCTTCATGCCCCGAAGCTGGATCAGTACGCCGAAATTGTCAACGGCGCTCGGACCTGGCTCGTCATCCCAGCGAAGGCTGGGATCCCAGCGGGTGAAGACCGCCGCGCCCTTCACCCCCTTGGGGCCCCAGCCTTCGCTGGGGCGACGAGGCTAGGGCAGGTCCCGAGCCGCCTCCAGCACCTCCTCGGCGTGGCCGGGCACCTTCACCTTGCGCCACACCCTTTTCACCACGCCGTCGCGGTCGACGAGGAAGGTGGCGCGGTCGATGCCCATATATTTGCGGCCGTACATCGATTTCTCGGTCCAGGTGCCGAACGCCTCGCAGACCGAGCCGTCGGAATCGGTCGCCAGCGCCACCTTCAAATCGTATTTCTCGATGAACTTCACATGCTTCCTGGAATCGTCCTTGGACACTCCGAGGATCCAGGTGCCGGCGTTCTTGAACTCGTCCGCAAGCGCGGTGAAGGCCTGGGCCTCGGCGGTGCAGCCCGACGTGTCGTCCTTGGGATAGAAATAGATCACCAGCTTCTGGCCGCCGAAATCGGCCGGGCTGATCGCCTTGCCCTCGACGCTCGTCAGCTTCACGTCCGGAACCTTGTCGCCTTCGCTCAGCATGCTTTCCTCCACCGTCAGGCGCCGGACACGGTCCGCCACAACTGCGCCACCCTCTGCCGCGCCGCGTCGTGCGCCGCAAGCAATGCGTTCCAGTCGGGAAGGCCGCAGGCGGCGGCGACCAGGGGCTTGGTTTCGTCCGGCGGCTCGTCCGAGGCCGGCGAGACCAGCCGGAACATGACCAGCATCCGGGTCAGCAGGCGCAGTGCGGGGTCGATGTCGTCCCCGACCATCCCCTCGGCCACCAGCTCCTCGAGCGCATCCTCGAGATGGGGATGGAGGCCGACGACATGCCTGAGCTGAAGCGTGTGGACGGCGAATTCGAGATCGACCAGCCCGCCCGGGCCGAGCTTGATGTCGAACCGCCCCTTGGCCGCCTTGTGCGAGGCCATCTCGGCCCGCATCGCCACCGCGTCGGCGACCAGCCGCGCCGGGTCCCGCGGCCTCCGCAGAGTGTCATCGATCACCGCCTGGAGCGCCGTCCGGCCCTCGGCCGAGCCGAAGACGGGCCGGGCCCGGGTCAGCGCCATATGCTCCCAGGTCCAGGCCTGCTCATTCTGGTAGCGGGCGAAGCTTTCCAGGCTCACCGCGAGCATTCCGTCGGTTCCCGAGGGGCGAAGCCTCGTGTCGACGTCGTAGAGCGGTCCCGAGGCCGTCGGCACGCTCAAGGCGGCGGTCACCCGCGGCGCGAGCCGGTTGAAATAGTCGGTGGCGCGAAGCGGCCGGGGACCGTCCGATTCGGACTCGTGGGTACCGCTGAACAGATAGACGAGATCAAGGTCGGAGGCGTGGGTCAGGGCTTCGCCGCCGAGCCGCCCGAGGCCCATGACCAGCAGCTCCGAGCCCGGCACCCGCCCGTGGACGGCCTCGAACTCGGCGACGGTCGCCCTGGCGAGAACGTTGATCGCGGCTTCCGCGACCCGCGAATAGCCTTCGGCCGCCTCGATCGGGTCCGAATGGGCGACGATCAGCTGAACGCCGAGCGCGAACCGGCGTTCGTTGACCCGCCGCCGAACCCGGTCGAGCAGGAGCTGATAATCCTCGCCCTCGCGCTCGGAGCGGGAGAAATCGCGGATCAGAGCGTCGACCGGCGGGGCCGGTTCGAAGGCCGAAGCGTCGACCAGGCCGTCGAGCAATTGGGGCCGGCGGCCGAGCTGCTCGGCCAGCGCCGGAGCATGGCTGAGGATGGTGCCGAGATGATCGGTCAGGCCCGGCCGGGCCTCGAGCAAACGGTAGAAATTCACGCCGCTCGGAAGCCGAGTCACGACATCGTCGAACCGGTTCATCGCCCGCATCGGATCGGGCGCCCGGCCGAACGCCTCGATCAGGACCGGAAGCATCGCCTCGAACGCCTCGCCGGCGGCGGCGGTGCGCAGGGAGCGTGCCTTGCCCCCGCGCCAGCCTTCGATCCGGAGTCGGGCCGAGACGGGATCGTCGAAGCCGGCGTTGCGCAAATGCGATTCCAACGCTTCCGGGTTCAGCGGAATCCTGTCCTCGCTCTGTCCGGCGAGGCCGTCGTACAACTCTCCGCACCGGCTCACCGGCGCTTCCAGCAGGTCGAGCAGGGCGCTGCCCGAACCGAGGCCGTGAAGCCGGGCGACATTGTCGAGCGCTTGCCGATCGGGGGGAAGGACATGGGTCTGGCGATCGTCGACCATCTGCAGCCTGTGCTCGACCGTGCGCAGCAGCCGGTAGGTTTCGGCGAGGTCGTCGGCGGCCTCGGCAAGGATCCGGCCGGCCCCTTTCAGAGCCGCCAAGGCGTCGAGCGTCGCCGCCGCCCTGAGCGCCGGCTCCCGCCCACCGTGAATGAGCTGGTGGATCTGGGCGAAGAACTCGATCTCGCGGATTCCGCCCCGGCCGCGCTTGATGTCGAAGCCGGGCCCGAAAATCTGGCCCCGAGAATAATGGTCGCGAATCCGTCGGGTAATCGCCTGGATCTCGCCGATCGCTCCGAAATCGAGCGAGCGCCGCCACACGAATGGATGGAGCGCTTCGAGGAAATAGCGCCCCACCCTTTCATCCCCGGCGACCTGCCGGGCCCGGACGAACGCCGCCCGTTCCCAGGGCAGAGCGGAGGATTCGTAATAAGAAATCGCCGCGTCGACCGGCAAAGCGATCGGAGTCGCCTCCGGCGAGGGCCGCAAGCGAAGGTCGACCCGGAAGACGTAGCCCTCCTCGTCCCGCTTCTGGAGCAGCTCGACCAAGCGGTTGCCGATCCTCAATGCCCCCTGCCCCGCTTCCTCGCGCGGCTTCAGCGGCAGGGCCGCCGGATCGTAGAGGAACAGGAGATCGACGTCGGACGAGTAATTGAGCTCTCGGCTGCCATGCTTGCCGAGCGCGATGACGGCAAAGCCGAGCGGCGGATCGTCCGGGGTACGCTCCTCGAATGCGGCCGCCAGCGCCCGGGTGAGCGCCCGGTCGGCAAGGTCCGAGAGTTCCTCCATCAGCCGCTCGAGCGGGATCGCTCCGCCAAGATCCGCCACCGCAAGCGCCGCCGCGAGCGCGCCTCGCTCCCGCCTCAAGGCGGCGCCGACATCCCGAGCGCCGGACCCCGCTTCGGCCGCTCGGGCCACCGCGGCTTCGGCCCGCCCCGCCTCAAGCGATTGGGCGATATCGGGAAAACGATCGAGCTGATGCTTCAGGAACGGCGAGTGGGCGCGCGCCCGGGCAAGCGCATCCTTAACCGCTTCTTCACTTTGTGTTTCATTCATACCACAGCCATCGAGACTAACGTTGAGGGCGCGCAACGGTTGAAACTCCATCGTTCCCGGCGCGTTCTGAGACTTGTGAATACGCTGAATCCGAGATTAGAAGCCATGGTACACGCTTCCTCAAGACGCTTCGTGAAAGTCGCGCCGCCCACGGTCCATGCCGGTGTCGGCGATGCCCTGCGCGAGGCGTTCGCCATGGAAGGCGAAGTCCGCTCGCTCGCGATGTTCGAAGAGCTTCTGGTCAGGCTGGATCAGGCTTAGCGCGTCGTCCCAGCGTCGGCTGGGACCCCGGGGAGAAACAAAGCGCCGCGCCTTCCGCCCCCCAGCCGCCGCTGGCGTAGGGATTAAAGCCTGGGATCCCGGTCCCGGCTCAGTTCGTCAACCTCGTTCATGATGCTCTGAAGGGCCGAGCGCCCGCCCTCATTTTCATGCTCCCGGCGCGAGGGGAGCTTGCCGTCGGTGAGAAGGGCCTCGAGCGCGACCCGGCCTCGGGCGACCCGGCTCTTAATCGTCCCGACCGCGCAGCCGCAAATCTCGGCCGCCTCCTCGTAGGCGAAGCCGCCGGCGCCGACCAGAATCAGGGCCTCGCGCTGCGGCTGCGGCAGGTGAAGCAGGGCGCGCTGCATGTCGGTCAGCTCGACATGCCGGTCCTGGCTCGCCGGAGCGGCGAGCATCTTGGACGCGGTGATCTCATCCCATTCGCCCTTGAACCGCGCCCGGCGCATCTGGCTGAGGAACAGGTTCCTGAGGATGATGAAGGTCCAGGCCCGCATGTTCGTCCCGGCCTGGAAGCGCTTGCGCGCGGCCCAGGCCTTGAGCAGCGTCTCCTGCACGAGATCGTCGGCCAGGTCCCGGCTGCCCGAAAGCGAGCGGCCGAAGGCGCGCAAATGGGGAATGACCTGCGCGAGCTGGTCCTTGAATTCGTCGTCCGGCAGCGGCGCCCACTCTACGCGCGGCGTCTCGTTGTCGTCCTCGTCCGTGTCCGGCTGCTGAACCAAGCTGCCCCCGTTATACGCTATACTGTCGCTGATGCGGAGCGGACGGGCCGGAGCCCCCCTCTCATCTGACAAGAATGTAGGCCTCTACCGCCACAGAAACAATAAGAGCAGGAACGCCAGGACGACGAGCCCCAGAGATATCGGCAGGATATAACGGGTCATGTGCGGAGTTGCCCCCGCCCGCGCGCTCGTCGTGTCGATATGCTGTTCGCCCTCGTCCATGGTCCCTCGGTTCCGATCGTTATGTGGGCGCAACGCCCACTGCCGGGGGCGGTTCCCTATTTCCGGGGACAGTCACTTTTACGAACGGCATCGCCGTCCTGGAGCCGCCGTGCGGAAAAGTGACTGTCCCCTCCGACGCCCTACGCCGGCAAGGTTGCACTGTCGAAGAACAGGGCCTGGGCGATCGCCGCCTTCACCGTCGACCGCTGGAAAGGCTTGGTGATGAGGAAGGTCGGCTCGGGCCGTTCGCCGGTGAGAAGCCGCTCCGGAAAGGCGGTGATGAAGATGACCGGCACCTGGAATTCCCGGAGGATGTCCTTGACCGCGTCGATTCCGCTGCTGTCGTCGGCGAGCTGGATGTCGGCGAGGACCAGGCCGGGGCGCCGGGCCATCGCCTGGGCCACCGCTTCGTCGCGGGTGACGGCGACGCCGGTAACGGTGTGGCCGAGATCGCGGACGATCGTTTCGATGTCCATGGCGATGATCGGCTCGTCCTCGATGATGAGCACTTCCGCCCGGGTCTGCCGCTCGATCTCGGCGAGCGCTTCGGAGACCAGCCGCTCGACGTCCTCCGCCGAGGCGCCGATCAGGTAGCCGGCGTCCTCGGGCGTGAAGCCTTCCATGGCGGTGAGCAGCAGCGCCTGGCGCGACAGCGGCGTGATCCGGGCGAGCCGGGCCTGGGCGATGCCTTCCGGATCCCCGGAGTCGAGGGCGTGCGGATCCTCCTCGATATTGGCGGACGACCAGATGGCATGGAAGGTTCGATAGAGGCCGAGCCTCGGGTCGACATCGCGGGGAAATTCACCGGGCGCGGCGACGATCGCCTCCAGCGTTGCCTTGACGAAGGCGTCGCCATGACCCTGGGTGCCGGTGAGCGCGCGCGCGTAGCGCCTCAGGAAAGGAAGGTGCGGCGCGAGATCCTGACCAAGCGACATGTTTGTTTCGACTCCTGTTCGATCCGGGTCCTATTGAGGTTGCGCCCGCGCTTTGCAACCGCCTTCCGGCGCGTGCGACCGCAGCGAACAGGAGAGAAAATCGGCCCGGCCCGCTCCTCACGCGGCGTTGGAACCAATCAGCGAGTTTTTTGTTTCCACGGCGACTGCGGGCCATTATTCGGCCGCGGGGTGGGTCCTGTACATCAGGTTTCGATTTCGGTCGTGGCCGCGGGACGCCTGTTTAAATGCTGCGGGCGCGGCGCCGGAGTCGCGAGGGGTAGACGATTTGAGCTTCGAGAACGATGGCGACGACGAAAACGATCGCCGGCCCAAAATTGATCCTTCCCTCCCAGCCGACAGTGAAAGCACGCCCAGAAGCCGGAAGCGTCGCAGCTCCAACAGCGAGATCGGCCAAGCGCTGCGCAAGGCCTATAGCGATGCCGTGGACGAAACCGTTCCTCCCGAGTTCCTCGATCTTCTGGGCCGGCTCGGCTAGTATTCCCATTCACTCCCGGAGGCGCCGCTGGGCGGTATCGGTACGGCGTGGCGACTGAATCGAAAAGCTGGCTGACCTCCCGTTTCGCCCGGCTCTCGACCGGGCTCAAGATGGCGCTCATTTTCAGCGCGGCGCTGTTTCCGCTGGGCCTGATCGCCATCCTCGTCTCGATCCTGAGCGCCGGCGAGAACGAGGCGGATCGTCGCGAGGAAACTCTGTCCCGCCTCGAGCTCAAGGCGCAGCGGCTGAACTCGGCTTTCTCCCGAAGCGTCCTCACCATCAACACCGCAAGCGTCGCCATCTCGCTCACGCCCGCCGCGTCGCGGGTCTGCGAGACGACCCTCCGGCAGCTCGAGCAGGGACCGGTTCCGGTCCGCTATGCCCTTTATGCCGGCGACGGCAGCCTGCGGTGCGCCAGCGCGGGCTTCGTGCCGTCGGCCGACGGCGCGCGCGCCCGCCGTTCCGGAACCATCGCCCGCCTGCATTCCGACGGCTCGGCGCTCAACCTGTTCGTCTTCGGCGACCGCGGCGAGCTCGAGGGCGTCGCCGAATATGGCCGCCAGGCCCTGAGCGACCTGACCTACATTCCCGGCACCAGCCGCGACTTCAGCCTCGATCTCGGCGACGGCCAGCGGCGGATGGTGCTTCGTTCCGACTTCAAGGGCGGCGCATGGCGGGAGAAAGTCGAGGGCACCGAAGCGGTTGCGGGCGGGCAGCTTCGGCTGAGCATCCGGCTCTCCGCGCTGCCGATCACCTTCCCGGAAATGCTGCTCATCCTGCTTCCGGTGCTGATGTGGGTCGCCGCGACCTTGATCGGCTGGTGGATCCTGAGCCGCCTGCTGCTTCGTCCGCTGACGAGCATGGAACGGGCCGTCGCCGCCTACCGGCCCGGGGATCGCGAGCTGACCCTGCCCCGGGTCGCCACCCCGGCCCGGGAGATCAGGGAGCTGGGCGAGGCCTTCGACCGCGCGGTCCGAAGCCTGGCCCATCATGAAGCCGAGCTCGAGGCCGCGGTCGAGCGCCAGACCAAGCTGGTCCGCGAGGTCCATCACCGGGTGAAGAACAACCTCCAGGTCGTCGCTTCCCTTCTCAACATCCACTCGCGGGGCTCGCCCAACGAGGAGGTCGCCGCCGCCTACGCCTCGATCCAGCGCCGGGTCGACGCGCTCGCCGTCGTCCACCGCAACCATTTCGCCGAGCTGGAGGAAAATCGCGGAGTGGCTTTGAAGCCGCTCATTTCCGAGCTCGCCGCCAACCTTCGAGCCACCGCCCCCGCTTCGGCCATCGGGATGAGCATCCGGCTCGGGCTCGAACCTTATTATGTGACCCAGGACGTCGCCGTCTCGGTCGCCTTCCTGATCACCGAGATCGCCGAATATGCGATGCTGTGCGGCGCCGGGGCGGTCAGCATATCCCTGACCGGCGAAGACGCGGAGGCAGGCAGGGCCAGGCTCGCCATCGAATCGGACAGCCTTCGCCCGGGCGCGTCCTCCGACACGATCCTGACCGAGAGGTTCGAACGGATCGTCACCGGCCTTTCGCGTCAGCTCCGCTCGACCATCGACCGCGACCTCGAGGTCGGCCGCTACACCCTGGCCGTCGCCGTGGTGGACAAAGCGGAGAGGTAGCCGAGGACGGGATAGGACCCCACCACCGTTCGGGCTGAGCCTGTCGAAGCCCTCTTCCTGGATCTTCCAACAAGAAGAAAACCCCTTCGACAAGCTCAGGGCGAACGGAGTGGGGCTCCTCCGTCGCTATCGACTTCGATCGTCCTTGTTCCTCGTGTCCTTCGAATAATCCGGCCTCGCCGCATTCTCCTTCGCCGCGAGGGCGAGATCCTCGGTGTCCTGCCCTGCCTCGACGGCGCTTTCGACATTGGGCTTCTCGTCGCGGTGGACTCCGTCGATGTCGCTGTGCGGTGTGGACTTGGGCGGTTTGCTCACGTTGGCGTTCCTCTTCGCCCGCTGAAACAGGCGGAAGCGCCGGGGGGTTTCGAAAAAATCGCGTGAGCTCGTTTTTTTTGCGAACCGCCGGAACCGCTCCACGCCTTCGTCGTTATGATGTTCGGATAGTGACCTTTTGCCCCCCCGCTCTCGCTATCCACGACATGAGCCCGGACGCGCCAACCTCCCCCCCCCCGGTGGCGCCTCCGGGCTCAAATTTGTCCACATCCCTTCACTCCCCCCCGTCATTCCGCTGAACACCGGGATCTGGACACGGACGTGCGCGAATGTTCGCCGGTACCCGTGTTCATGGATACCGGGTCAAGCATCTCGGGCTCGCCTTGGACGGTCTCGTCGATCCGGCGCCGGTGCGCGAGCGGATCGACAATTAGCTTTCTCGACTCGCAGCGTTCACCCGCGGCCGCGCCACCGTGCTTTCGCAGGGTCGAGGGTCATGGCGGAAGCCGATTGGCTCAATATCTCCGGATTCGGGTCGTCTTGAGCTTGACCCGGCCGTCCTCGCCGACGGTACAGGTGAAGGCGCGATGGCCGTAGCCTCGGCGAAGGCCGTAGCTGTAGCCCAGGCCGGCGCCGCCGTCGTTCACCGTTCCGTGGACCCGCCAGCCGGAGCGGCCGTGGCGGCGGACGTCGTCGACCTGGATCCGGCCGAAGCGCTCGATCCGAGGGGCGCAGCGCGCGATCGCGGCCCGCTCGGGCCCCTGGAAGCGGGTGTCACCGATTCGAGCGGCCGGGCTGGCGGAGACCTGGGCGGCGGCCGGCGCCGCTGCGGCCAGTAAGAGCAAGAGGATTGCCCCAAACAGCTTTGCCGACATGATCATCCTCCAGCCCGGGTCCATGGGCCGCCGATCGGCTCCGCGCAAGGCGGGGCGCGAGGGACAGTCTGGTAACGGTCACCCGCGGCCGGGGCTTGAGGGGGCGGTGGGCACGGAACGGGCGGGGGCGGAGCGGCCCGGCAAGAAGTGACGCGGGTTCCGGCGGGTTTCCGCCGAAACCGTCAAATTTTTGCACTGCAACAATCGAAACAACAAAGCCCTCGCCGCGGCACAGCGTCGGCACGCGCCGATCCTAGAGGAAGTGTCACGGCCATGACGGCCCGAGGAAAGGGCGGGGGAAACCCCGCAAGCAGTGAGCACCATGAACCCAGCCACCGTCCGCACTCTCTTCGTCGCCGGCAGCGTGCTGTTGCTGGCCTTCACTCCGATCTGCTCGGCTCAGGCCGAGGTCGTCGGACCCGCCGCCGCCGCGGCCGAGCCGGCCCCCGCCGCGGTCGAGACGGCGACGAGCCTCAGCCCCGGCGAGTTCGTCTGGCAGCCCGAGCGCTCTCCGCAAGGCGCGGTCGAGATGGTGGTCAGCATCCCGCTCCAGCGCGCATACGTCTATCGCGGCGGCACCCTCATCGGAGTGACCACGGTCTCGACCGGCAAGCCCGGCCACCGCACTCCGACGGGCAAGTTCGACATCCTCGAGAAAAGGGCGAAGCATTTCTCGAACCTCTACAACAATGCGCCGATGCCGTTCATGCAGCGGCTGACCTGGGGCGGGATCGCGCTCCACGCCGGCCAGATCCCGGGCCGCCCGGCCTCGCACGGCTGCGTCCGGCTGCCTCTGGCCTTCGCCCGCAATCTGTTCGCGGTGACTTCGGTCGGCGCCTCGGTCCACATCGTCGACCAGTCGCCGGCGCCCCGGGAAGCGCTGGCCATGGTCCGCGGCAACGGCGCCTTCACCGGAATGGGCGGACCGCTCGAGGACGTGCCCGCCGGCACCGATTGAAGCGAGTGACAGTCTGGTGACTGTTACCAGACTGTCCCTGACGAACAGGGCAAACCCATCGCAGCATTCTAGTGACTGTCACTCAGGGGGCGGCTAGCACCGGGGCCACCACCAGCCCCGGAGCCCGTCCCGATGCGAAAAGCCCTGCTCGCGCCCTTCCTTCTCTGCGCCGCCGCCGCGCCCGCCTCGGCGGAGAGCGTGGTGGTCACCGCCGACCGGATGGTCGACGTGCTGGCCGGTCGAATGGTCGAGGAGCCGGTCGTGGTGATCACCGACGGGCGAATCGCCGCGGTGGTCGGGCGGGGCGGCGCGCGTCCGATCATCCCGGCCGGAGCGAGGCGGATCGACCTTCCGGGCAAGACCCTCCTGCCCGGGCTGATCGACATGCACGTCCATCTCGATTCGCCGGCCGACATCGGCGGCTATCGCGGGCTGGAGTTCACCGACAGCTTCTGGGCGATGACCGCCGTCGGCAACGCGCGGGCGATGCTCGACGCCGGATTCACGACGGTCCGCAACGTCGGCTCCGGCAACCGCAACGACGTCGGGCTCAAGCAGGCCATCGAGGGCGGCTATGCGATGGGGCCTCGGATCGTCCCGGCCGGCTTCGCGCTGGGCGCTACCGGCGGGCATTGCGACAGCACTTTCCTGCCGCCGTCGCTGGAGAAGGCGAAGAAGGAGGAAGGGGTGGGCGACGGCGCCCTCGAGCTTCGCCACCAGGTCCGCCGGCAGCGCAAATATGGCGCCGAGGTGATCAAGGTCTGCGCGACCGGGGGCGTCTTCTCCCGCAACACCGAGCCGGGCCAGCAGCAGCTTTCCGAGGACGAGCTCCGGGCCATTGCCGAGGAGGCGCATCAATGGGGCCTGAAAGTCGCCGCCCATGCCCATGGCGCGGCCGGGATCAAGGCCGCCATCCGGGCCGGGATCGACACGATCGAGCATGCCTCCCTGATCGACGCCGAGGGCATAAGGCTGGCCAAAGAGCGCGGCGCCTGGCTGTCGATGGACATCTTCAACACCGAATATACCCAGGCCGAGGGGGCGAAGAACGGGGTGCTCGAGGACAATCTCAGGAAAGACCGGGAGATCGCCCAGCTCCAGCGCGACAATTTCCGGGCCGCGCACCGGGCCGGAGTGAAGATGGTGTTCGGAACCGACGCGGGGGTGATGCCGCACGGCAGCGCCGGCGGCCAGTTCAGGTGGATGGTGCAATATGGGATGACCCCGATGGAAGCGATCCAGTCCGCCACCCGCAACGCCGCTCAGGCGCTCGGCCGCGAGAAGGATGTCGGGGCGATCGCGGTCGGCCGCTGGGGCGACATCATCGCAGTCGACGGCGATCCGGTCGCCGACGTCCGCCGGCTCGAGCAGGTCGAAACGGTGATCAAGGGCGGCGTGGTGGTGAAGGATTGACTCACGGCCCGATCTTAACCCAGATCAGCGCTAAGTCGCGGTAACGTAACGACTATTTTTCACGAGCAGGGGAACGGGCGAGGGTGTCCGGAGGTTCGACGGGCATCATTCTACCGGAGCCCCACCGCCATGTTCATGCACAACAAGAAGCTTCAATATACCGTTCGGGTCGCCGAGCCCAATCCGACCCTTGGCACCTTCATGCTCGAGCAGTTCGGCGGCCCCGACGGCGAGCTCGCCGCCGCGATGCGCTACTTCACCCAGGGCCTGGCCGAGGAGGATCCCGGCCGCAAGGACATGCTTCTCGACATCGCCACCGAGGAATTGAGCCATCTCGAGATCATCGGCTCGATCGTCGCGATGCTCAACAAGGGCGCCAAGGGCAGGATGTCCGAGGGCACGATGAGCGAGGCCGAACTCTACATGGATCTCGCCAAGTCCGGCGCCAGCACGCCCACCCAGCAGATCGTCTTCGGCGGCGGTCCGTCGCTGACCAACTCGGCCGGGGTCCCCTTTAGCGGCACCTATGTCGATTCGCGCGGCGAGCCCACCGTCGACCTGCGTTCGAACATCGCCGCCGAGGCCCGGGCCAAGATCGTCTACGAGCGGCTGATCAATATCACCGACGATCCCGGGATCAAGGACGCGCTTACCTTCCTGATGACCCGCGAGATCGCCCACCAGAAATCGTTCGAGAAGGCGCTCTACGCGATCGAGGAGAATTTCCCCACCGGCAAGCTTCCGGGCCACCCGGATTATTCCAGCCTCTACGTCAACGCCTCGCAGGGCGAAGGCGATCTCCAGGGCCCCTGGAACAGCGGCCCCGAATGGGACCGGCTCGACGACATCGTCAGCGCGATCCCGCTCGGCGGCGGCGACGGCCTCGCTTCGGTCGAAGGCCTCAGCAGCCGCGAGAAGACGGACCTCAAGGCCACCGCCGTGCGCACCATCTCCGACCCGACCCGCAATCCGACCACCGGCACGGATCTCGGCGCCGGGCCGGGCGCGGGCCGAACCAAGGATGTCGGCGCCGACTCCGAATAAGGGCGCGGGGGCGCGGCCGCCCAGGCCGCGCCCCCCGTCGAGCATCATTCGACCGACCATCGTGGAATCGCCCTGATATATTCGATCATCCTGACCGGTTTTCTCGGCAGCCTCGCTGCCGGTCTCGCGACCGTGCTCGGCGCCCTTCCCCTGTATGGGACCGGCAAGCCGAGCGTGCGCCTTGAAAAGGCGCTGATGGGATTCGCGGCGGGAGTGATGCTCGCCGCCTCCTTCTTTTCCCTGATCATTCCGGGCATCGAGCAGGCGCGATCCGCGGGTTGGGGGCACGATTTCGCGGCCGCGATCGTCATCGTCGCGATGCTGGCCGGCGGCGCCTTCGTCGGCCTGGTCAATCGGATGGTCCCGGCCCTCGACGGCATCGGACTTCCTCCGAAACGGGGAGTCAGCGCCGCCGCCCACAGGCGCATCTGCCTGTTCGTCGCGGCGATTACCCTCCACAATTTCCCGGAAGGCCTGGCGGTCGGAGTCAGCTTCGGCAGCGGCGACCTCAAGGCCGGCTATGCAACCGCCTTGGGAATCGGTCTCCAGAACATTCCCGAAGGCCTCACCGTCGCGGCCGCCTTGATGACGATCGGCTATGAGCGCGGGCGGGCCGTCCTCGCGGCGCTCGCTTCCGGCCTGGTCGAGCCGGTTGGCGGGTTCCTCGGAGTCGCCACGGTCGCCGTCATCGCGAGCCTCCTGCCCTGGGCGCTCGGCTTCGCCGCCGGAGCGATGATTTATGTCGTCGTGTCCGAAATCATTCCCCATGCCCATCGCGAAGGCGGCGGCGGCGCTACCACCGGCCTGATGCTCGGCCTCGCCGCCATGATGTTCCTCGACGTCAGCCTGGGGTAAGGGCGATCGATCGATGACGGGGCGCCACGGAACGCAAATGCGGCTTGTGCGGTTCACCCCGACTATCCACGCGGAGGAGCGAACACGTCATGAAGGGTTATTGCGACGACATCGAGAAGGTGACGGTCGAAAACGAGGATTTCCGGCGCGTGCTCTATACCGGGAAGAACCTGCAGCTGGTGCTGATGACGCTGCCTCCGGGCTGCGACATCGGCGAGGAGGTGCACGAGGACCGCGACCAGTTCTTCCGGATCGAGGAAGGGCGCGGAATCGTCTATATCGACGGGGCGCCGAACCGGGTCGAAGACGATTTCGCCGTGATCGTGCCGGCCGGCGCCCGCCACAATGTCGTCAACGACGGCGAGGCACCGCTCCGGCTCTACACGCTCTACGGTCCGCCCGAGCATAAGGACAAGGTCGTCCACAAGACGAAGGAGGATGCCGAGCGCGACCACGACAACGACGAATGGACGGGCGAGACGACGGAATGAGCGAAGCTGGGACGGTCATTTGGGACATTCACAAGTGACTGTCCCCCTTCCGGACCGGCGGACGGCCGCGGCGGGAGCGGCGGAGTGACCTATTGCGTCGGGCTCCTGCTCGAGGCGGGGCTGGTGATGATAGCCGACACCCGGACCAACGCCGGGGTCGACAATTTCTCCTCTTACCGCAAGCTCCACGTCCTCGCCGACGGGCCCGACCGGCAGATCTTCCTGTGCACCTCGGGAAGCCTGTCGATGTCGCAATCGGCGATCGGGCAGCTGACCGACGCGCTGCCGGCGCCGGTCGGCGACGAGACGGCGCTCACCGTCGCGACGGCGCCTTCGATGTTCCGGGTCGCCGAGCTGGTCGGCGAGGCGGTGCAGAGCGTCAACCGGAGCGTCGGTTCGATCCTTGCCGAGGCGAACATTTCGAGCTCGGTGTCGCTCCTGCTCGGCGGACGGATCGGAAGCGCGCCGCCCTCGCTCTACCTCGTCTACTCGGCCGGCAACTTCATCCATTGCTCGCCCGAATCGCCTTTCCTTCAGATCGGCGAGACCAAATACGGCAAGCCGATCCTAGACCGGGGCGTTCGCCATTCCACTCCGCTCGACGAGGCGGTGAAGATGGCCCTGCTCTCCTTCGACAGCGCGATGCGCTCGAACCTCGGAGTCGCCCGGCCGCTCGACCTCATCGTCATGCCGGCCGATCCTTCGAAGCCGGTCCTGACCCGTCGGATCGAGGCGGACGACCCCTATTTCAACGACCTGTCGCTGCGCTGGGCGGTGCTTCTCCACGAGGCGACCGGGCAGATCCCGACCCCGCCCTGGATGGGGATTGAAATCCTCCCCGAGCGAAGCTTGGGGAGGGGGACCACCCGAAGGGTGGTGGAGGGGTGATTGGCAGAAGCCTCGGCAATCACCCCTCCACCATGCTACGCATGGTCCCCCTCCCCATGCTTTGCATGGGGAGGATTTTAGGCCGCCGCCCTTCCGCCTTTGATCGACGCCAGCTTCGGCGCCGCCAGAGCGGCGGCGGCCTCGGGGTGAAGGGGGGGCGAGAGGAGATAGCCCTGGCCTTCGCGGCAGCCGAGCTCGCGGAGCAGGCGGAGCTGGTCCTCGGTCTCGATATGCTCGGCCACCGAAGGCAGGCCGAGCGCGGCACACAGATCGAGCACGCCCTTGAGGAGGCGGCGGCTGCGAAGCGACTCGGCGACGTTCGCGATCAGTGCGCCGTCGAGCTTGACCCCGTCGAACTGCATCTCGCGAAGATAGGAGATGGAGGCGTGGCCCGCCCCGAAATCGTCGAGCACGATTCGGGCGCCGGCTCCGCGAAGGGCCTGAAGATTCTCACGGGCGACCTCGAAATCGGCGAGCAAGGCGGTCTCCGTCACCTCGACCTGGAGCCGGGCGGGCTCGAGCCGGGCGCGATCGAGCAAGGCGAGAAGCCGCTGCGCGGAGCCGGCGGTGCAAAGCTGGACCGCGCTGACGTTGAACGACAGGCGCACCGCCGTCGCCCAGCGGGACGCCTCGGCCGCGGCCTCGGCCAGCAATTTGTCACTGATCTGCTCGATGACGTTGATCTGCTCGGCGATCGGGATGAACTGGTCCGGCGGGATTCGGCCGAGCGAATCGTCGTGCCAGCGCGCCAGGGCCTCGAGCGCCTTCAGCTCGCCGGTGGCGAGATCGGTGATCGGTTGGAAAACGAGTCCGATCCGGTCCAGAGTCTCGGGCAGCCGGAGCGCTTTTTCGACGAGGATCCGGCGGCGGTGGATCTCGTGCATCTCGGGCGTGAAGACGGCAACTCCGGAGCGCCCGCTTTCCTTGGCCCGGTAAAGGGCCGTGTCGGCGCGGATCAGCGCCTCATCGACATCGCAATCGCCCGGCACGAGCAGAGTGACGCCGCAGCTGCCGGAGACCCGGAATTCGCGGCCGTCGACCAGGAAAGGCTCCTGGAGCGTCGCGCAGATCGCGATGCCGGCGCTGCTCGCGCCGGTCATCGAGCGGACCCTGGGCAGAAGCAAGGCGAATTCGTCGCCGCCGGTGCGGGCGATGAGCGCTCCGTCCCCGGCGGCCCGGGCCAGACGGCTGCCGATTCCCTCCAGCACGCGATCGCCGGCGGCATGGCCGAACGTGTCGTTGATCGGCTTGAAGCCGTCGAGATCGACCATCGCCAGGGCAAAGCCCCCGCGCGAGCGGGTCAGGCCGGCGGCGCGCCTGCCGAGCGCTCGAAGGAAGGCGCGGCGGTTGGCGAGTCCGGTCAGAGGGTCGGTGTCGGCGATCAATTTGGCCTTGGCCTTTTCCGCCTTGGCGAGCCGCTCGGCGCGCTGCGCCCGCTCCCGCTCGAGGGTCACGGCGGTGCGCGATTCGACCAGCTCCCGGAAACCTTCGTCGTGAAGTCCGAGCTGGCGCAGAAGGACGAGGATGATCGAGCACAGGCCCACGCCCATCGCGACATGGGCGGCGTCGGAGGTGAAGACCAGGCGCACGGACAAAGGCAGGCCGAGCAGAAGCAGCGGAGTCCGGGCGGCGGCCGGATAGCGGCTGACCCCGTAAGCGCAGCCGATCGCGGCGAGACTTGCGAAGAGAATGATGAAATCGTGATCGGTCGAAGTGCGATCCGCCATCAGGCTGAACGACCAGATGCAGAAGGCGACGCTGAAGATGACCGAGAAGGCCAGCATCTTGCGAAGCTCGTTGAGGATGCGCTCGGGCGGCAGGATCCGATTGCGGACCTTGAGCCAGTGGACGACCCGCATGACGATCAGCCCGCCGACCAGCAGCGGGAAGTCGAACAGGGACTCGAAGCGTCCGCCGGACGCCAGATAAAGTCCGACCATGTTGGAGAAGATGACGACGTAAAGGAGCGGGACCTGACGCTGGAGCGCTCGGAAACGCTCCTCGAGCAGGATGCGTCCGCTTACGGTCTCCACCTCGCCGGCATCCACCAGCCGGCGCAATTTCCCAAATGCCCGCCCCATGAGCCGTGATGTACGCGGAAGTGATTAACAGGTGGTTTTGACGGGGGGGCGTGGGGCCTCTTTCGTCATGCCGGACTTGATCCGGCATCCATGAACACGGAACGACGCATAAAGCCTCGGGCGTCAATGTTCATGAGTCCCGGCCCTCGCCGGGATGACGAGCTATTTCAGCGGAAGCTCGCGCTGGTCGGGGTCGAAGCGGGCCCAGCCGCCGGGACCCAGCCGCTCGAGCGGGCGGAAGCGCGCCTTATAGGCCATTCGCGGCGAGCTTTCGACCCAATAGCCGAGATAGACGTAAGGGAGCCCGGCTTTCCCCGCCCGGACGATATGGTCGAGGATGATGTAGGTGCCGAGACCGGGCCGGGTCGGATCGTCCGGCTCGAAGAAGCTGTAGATCATCGACAGTCCGTCGGCCTGCTGATCGGTGAGGCAGGCGCCGACCAATTTGCCCGGCCGGCCGCCGACGGAGGGCTCGCGATATTCGATCACGTAGGTCTTGACCGGCGATTGCTCGATCATGTCCGAGAAGTCGCCCTCGTCCATCCCGACCATTCCGCCGTCGGGATGGCGCCGCTTGAGATAGCGGCGGAGCAAGGCATATTGCTCCTCGGTCGCCCAGGGCTTGCAGGCGGTGACCTCGAGCTCGCCATGCCGCTTCAGCATCCGGCGCTGACTGGCGCTGGGCTGGAATTCGGCGGCGACGACCCGGACCGAGACGCAGGCCGAGCAATCGAGGCAGGAGGGCCGGTAGGCGACCGCCTGGCTTCGGCGGAATCCGATCCGTCCGAGCGCGTCGTTGAGATCCGCCGAATGCTGGCCGGCAAGCTCCGTGAACACCTTGCGCTCGGTCTTGCCCGCCAGATACGGACAGGGCGCCGGGCTGGTGACGAAAAAGCGGGGAAAGCGGAAGGGTGCGCTCAACGGAGCTCCAAGGTTTAGAGGCGTGGTTGAAACTCAGTTTATGCGTCTTTGCCGACCGCTTGGGAAGGGTCTCGCGCTCCGAAAACGGCGTTAACCATTTTGCGTTCCGGCGCGGGACGGCGGCTCAGCGAATCTCAACGGGATGGACGTAGAAGCCGGCCTCCTCGAGCGCCCCAACGAGCGCCTCGAGATGCTCGGAATCGCGCGCCTCGCACTCGACGTCGATGAAGGCGTCCTTCGCCGGAAGCGTTGTGAACACCCGCTGGTGGTAGATCTCGATGATGTTGGCGGCGTGGGCGTCGAACAATTTCATCACCGCAAGCAAGGCGCCCGGCCGGTCCTGGAGCTGGATCCGAAGCCGCGCCATCCGGCCGGAGCGGGCGAGGTCCCTCAGCAGCACGGTGGCGAGCAGCCTCGTGTCGATATTGCCGCCGGTGAGGATGAGGCCGACGTTGCGGCCCTGGAAGCGGTCGGGATGAGCGAGGAGGGCCGCGAGCCCGGCGGCCCCCGCGCCTTCGGCGACGGTCTTCTCGATCTGGAGATAGAGGCTGACGGCGGTCTCGATCTCGCGTTCGTGGACGAGCAATATCTCGTCGACATGTTTCTCGATGATCAGGGCGGTGAGGCGCCCCGGTTTCTTGACCGCTATGCCCTCGGCCAAAGTGTCCCCGGCGGACGGCATCTCCTTGCCGCTGATCCGGCAATACATGCTCGGGTAGAGCTCGGCCTGGACCCCGACGATGGTCAGGTCGGGGCGAAGCGCCTTGGCGGCGGTGGCGACGCCCGAGATGAGGCCGCCGCCGCCGATGGGAACGACCAGGGTGTCGATCTCGGGAGCATCGGCGAGCAGCTCCAGAGCCACCGTGCCCTGGCCGGCCATGATCTCGTGATCGTCGAAGGGATGGACGAAGGTGAGCCCCTCCGCCTCGGCGATCCGAAGCGCCTCGCCATAGGCTTCGTCGTACATCTCGCCGTGGAGGACGATCCGGGCCTTATGCCCCTCGGTCTGCTTGACCTTGATGCTCGGGGTCGAGGTCGGCATGACGATGGTGACGGGAACGCCGAGCCGGCGCCCGTGATAGGCGACCGCCTGGGCGTGGTTGCCGGCCGAGGAGGCGATCACTCCGCGCGAGCGGAGCGCGGGATCCATCAGAAGCAATTTGTTGAGAGCGCCGCGCTCCTTGTAGGCGGCGGTGAACTGCAGGTTCTCGAACTTGACCCAGACGTTCGCCCCGGTCGCCTCGGAGAGCGTCCGGCTGAGCAGGGTCGGGGTGCGGACCACCGCGCCTTCGATTCGCCGCGCCGCCGCTTCGATGTCGGCGAGGGTGACGGGGAGGTCGGCCATGAGGGGGTCGTTAGAGCATCTGGCGCGGCCGCGAAACTACGCTTATCGCCCCCTCATGATCAGAAAGCTTCTGGCGGCCCTGGCTGCCCTGTGCATGACCTCCGCGGCTACCGCCGACGTCCTCGTCGACAACGTCAACGGTTATACGATCGGCGCCGACGGGCGACTGATCCGGTTCGGGGCGATGCTGGTCGGCGACGACGGCAAGGTCGAGCGGCTCTACCAGCGCGGCGAGAAGGTGCAGCGGACGAAGTTCCGCTTCGACGGCAAGGGCCGAACCCTCCTGCCCGGACTGATCGACGCTCACGGCCATGTCATGGGGCTCGGCCTCAACGCGGTCCAGCTCGACCTTTCGGACACGAAATCGCTTGCAGAGGCGCAGTCGAAGATCGCCGCTTACGCCGCGGCCAACCCGACCCCGCGCTGGGTGATCGGCCGCGGCTGGAATCAGGAGGCCTGGGGTCTCGGCCGCTTCCCGACCGCCGCCGAGCTCGACTCCGCGGTCCGTGACCGGCCGGTCTGGCTCGAGCGGGTCGACGGCCATGCCGGCTGGGCGAACAGCGCCGCGATGAAGGAGGCCGGGATCACCGGCAAGACACCGTCCCCCGCCGGCGGGCAGATCGAGAAATCGGGCGGCCAGCCGACCGGGATCTTCGTCGACGCTGCCGCCGCTCTGGTCGGCAAGGTCGTCCCGCCGGCCCTTCCGCGCACCCGCGACCAGGCGCTGGACCGGGCCCAGGACATCATGCTCTCGAACGGCCTCACCGCGGCCACCGACATGGGTACCACCCCCGACGACTGGCTGGTCATGCGCCGCGCCGGCGACGACGGCCGCTTGAAGGTCCGGATCATCGCCTACGGCGCGGGGGTCGAGAGCGCTCTGGCCATCGCCGGCACCCGGCCGACGCCCTGGCTCTACGGCGACCGGCTCCGGCTGGTCGGGGTCAAGCTCTATGCCGACGGAGCGCTCGGCTCGCGCGGCGCCTGGCTTAAGCAGCCGTACCGGGACAGTCCCGGCGCCCGCGGCCTCAGCTTCGTCACCGAGACCGAGCTGCTCAACATCATGAGCCGGGCGGCGATGGACCGCTTCCAGATCGCCGTCCATGCCATCGGCGACGCCGCCAACGCGCAGCTGCTCGGCGCCATCGAGGAGCTCGCCAACACCTACAAGGGCGACCGGCGCTGGCGGATCGAGCATGCCCAGATCGTCGACCCCGCCGACCTCGCGCGCTTCGGGCGCAACGGCATCATCGCCTCGATGCAGCCGGTCCACGAGACCAGCGACTGGCGGATGGCCGAGGCCCGGATGGGGATCGAGCGGCTCGGCGGCGCTTATGCCTGGCGAAGCATGATCGCGAACGGCTCGCCGCTCGCCTTCGGCTCCGACTTCCCGGTCGAATCGCCCAACCCCTTCCCCGGCCTCGCCGCCGCGATCAGCCGCCAGGACCCGAGCGGGGAGCCGCCCGGCGGCTGGCTGCCCGAGCAGCGCGTGACCCTGGAGCAGGCGCTGGCCGCCTTCACCCGAGGCGCCGCCTATGCCGGCTTCGCCGAGGACCGCATCGGCAGCCTGGAAAAGGGCCGCTGGGCCGACTTCATCCTCGTCGACCGCGACATCTTCGACGTCCCCACGCCCCGCCAGCTGCGCGAGACCAAGGTCGTCGAGACGTGGATCGCGGGCAAGAAGGTGTGGCCGAGCTAGGCTGAATTGACCTTCGGCGCTCTGGTGAATGTCGCAACGACCCTGAATCCTTCCCGGCTGGCGACAGGGCGGCAAACGGCCTAGCCTTTCCCCATGACCCTGCCGCATCGACACGATCGCCTTCGCTCCGCGCTCCGGCTCGCACCCCTCCTTCTGCTCGGCGGCGCCGACTCGCCGCCGCGGGCAACGGAGACGTGGTACCGGATCGTCGCCGCCGACGGCGGTCAGATCGGCCACGCCCGAAGCGAGATTCGGCGTGCGCCGGAAGGCAACGAGACGGTCTCGGAGCAGCAGATCCTCCTCGACGGCGGCGAAGGCGAGACCCGTATCTCCGAGCGGAAAATCGTCAGGGAGGACCGTTTCGGCCGACCGGTCTCGATCAGCGAATATAGCCGGATGGGGCGAAGCTGGTCGCGCCTGGAGGCGCGGATAGGGGCCGGCGAGGCGGAGATCGTCCGTTCCACTCCGACGGATCGGCGTTCCTCGACCGTCAGCCTCACGCCGGGCGTTCGCTTCGACTCCGGCCTCGGGCTGATGCGCGGCTGGGACCGGACGGCGGTGCCGCGTCTCGAGTTCGACAATCTCAACGTCTCGGCGATGGCGATCGAGCAGGTCGTCATCGAGCCTTCCGGCGCGGTGGATGCCGACGGCAGTTTCTCGGTCGTTCGCCGACGCTACGAGGGCGGCGAATTGCGTTCCGTGGGCCGGCTGACCCTCGGACCGGACGGGCGCGTTCGATCGATGACCCAGCCGATGATGGGCACCAGCGTCACGATCGCCAGCTCGGATCGAGAGACGGCGCTCAAGCCCCATAAAGCCTATCGCCTCCTGCAGAGCGCGATGGTGAAGTCGCCCTTCCGGATCTCCGCGGAGGCGATGCGCGGCCGGATCCGCTACCGTTTCGACTATCGGGACGGGCTCGCTTTCCCTTTGCCCCAGACCGCCGAGCAGCGGGCGACGGACTCCGCGGGGGGCGTCGCGCTCGATGTTTGCGCGGATTGCGGACCGGGTCTCGCGACCGACCAGAAGGCGCTCGAAGAGGCGCTCAGGCCGACCGCCTGGCTGCAGAGCGATCACCCCCGGCTGAAAGCGCTCGCCCGGCCGATCGCCCGCATGTCGACGAGCGATTCGCGCAAGATGAGCCTTCTCGCCGAAAAGGCGCTGCCCTATCTCGGGAAGATCGACTTTGCCGGTCATTTCTCGGCGCTGGAAGCCCTGGACCGCCGAGCCGGCGACTGCACGGAGGCGGCGGTGCTTCTCGCCGCGCTCGGGCGCTCAGCGGGCATACCGACGAAAGTCGCAAGCGGCCTGGTCTATTCGCGCGAGCACTACCACGGCGTCGCCAACGTCTTCATGCCCCACAGCTGGACGCTGGCCTATGTGGACGGCCGGTGGCGAAGCTTCGATCTCGCGCTCGACGCTTTCGACTCCACCCATATCGCGCTCACCGTCGGCGACGGCGACTCGCGATCCATCCTCGCCGCCGGGCAGCTCGCCAGCCTTCTCGAATGGAAGGAGATGTCGGAGATCAGGTCCCGGCCGGACCGGCCGAAGCCATGATCGCGGCCGGCGTCGCCTCGTCCTCGTAGACGATGGGGAGCTCGGGAACGGAGGCGTCCGTGTCGATCTCGACCATCTCGACCTTTTTCGGATCCTTGATCCCGCCGACGATGATATCAAAGGATTCGTCGTAAGGGACGGCATCCGACACGGCGACATCGTCCATGGCGGGCGCTGCCACTTCCTGGCTGAAGGCCGGCGCCGACGCCGCAAGCGCCGCGGCGGCCAAGGCCGCGCGCATCGGGATCCGGTAGGACACGCAAACCTCTTCCTCGCACCCGGCAAGGAAGGCGAGCCGTTCGCCGTCGTCCATCGCGGTCAGGTCGAAGACGTTGCGCTTGCACATTCGGCACATGTCGCCGTCCATCACGGCGGCGAGGTCGCTTTTGTACGGACAAGGGCTCTGGATTCTCGGGAAAATCGGCACGGCGCGTCTCCTCGGAAGGAGCAGCGTAATGCATCGAAGCGTCGAAGTCGATTTCGCAATGGGGTCGCCTGACCCCTACCGTCATTCCGGCGCAGGCCGGAATCCATGAACGCCGCCGGTGCAATCCTGACGCGGGCGGTGTTCATGGATCCCGGCTCCAGTCCGGGATGACGGTGATGGCCCGTCCTGCGAGCGAAGCGAAGCTGCGCTCCTCGCCATGACGGTCAGTCCAGATTCGGCCTCAGCCAGCGCTCCGCTTCCTGGAGGCTCATCCCCCGCCGCGCCGCATAGTCTTCCAGCTGGTCGCGGCCGATCCTGGCCACTCCGAAATATTGGCTGTCGCGGTGGGCGAAGTAGAAGCCGGAGACGGCGGAGGTGGGGAGCATCGCCATGCTCTCGGTGAGGGTGACCCCGGCCGGCTCGCCGCCGAGCATGTCGAAGAGGATCGGCTTGAGGCTGTGGTCCGGACAGGCCGGATAGCCCGGGGCGGGGCGGATCCCGGTATAGGTTTCGCGGATCAGCTGCTGGTTGGTGAGATGCTCCTCGGCATAGCCCCAGACGCTGTTTCGGACATGGGCGTGAAGCGTTTCGGCGAACGCTTCGGCCAGGCGGTCGGCGAGGGCCTTGAGGAGGATGTCCGAATAATCGTCATTTTCCGCCTTGAAGCGGGCGAGGTGCGGCTCGAGGCCGTGGATCCCGACCGCGAAGCCGCCCAGCCAATCCTCCTCGTCGGGGGAAATGAAATCGGCGAGGCACATGTTGGGCCGGCCCTCGCGCTTCTTGACCTGCTGGCGGAGGAAGGGGAGCCGGGTCTCCGCATTGGAAGCAAGGACGAGGACGTCGTCCCCTTCCCGGCGGCAGCGCCACAGGCCGACGGTTCCGCGCGGGGTCACCCAATGCTCGGCGATCATCCGGTCGAGCATCGCGTTGGCGTCGTTGAACAGGCTCGTGGCGCTTTCGCCGACGACCGGATCGGTGAGGATGGCGGGGTAATTGCCGGCCAGCTCCCAGGCGCGGAAGAACGGAGTCCAGTCGATCGAGGCGCGAAGGTCGCGGAGCGGCCATTCGCCGAACTGGTGGAGGCCGGGGCGCCTGGGCGGCGGCGGCTTGCCAGCGGGATCGTAGGGCTGAGCGTTGTCCCGGGCCTCGTCGAGCGCGGCGAGCTCGCTATGGGTGCGGCCGGCGCGGGTCAGGCGAGTCGCCTCATATTCCTCGGCGGTCTTGGCGATGAGGGGCTCGGCCTGGGTTTCCGAGACGAGGGACGAAGCGACCCCGACCGCCCGGCTCGCGTCGAGGACGTGAAGGACCGGCCCGTCATAGGCCGGATCGATCCGGATCGCGGTGTGGACCTTGCTGGTGGTGGCGCCGCCGATCAGCAATGGCAGGGTCATTCCGGCCCGCTGCATCTCGTCCGCCACCGTCACCATCTCGTCGAGCGACGGGGTGATGAGGCCGGAGAGGCCGATCATGTCGGCATTGTTCTCGTTGGCCGCCTTGAGGATGTCGGCCCAGGGCACCATCACTCCGAGGTCGATCACCTCGAAGCCGTTGCACTGCAGGACGACCCCGACGATGTTCTTGCCGATGTCGTGGACGTCGCCCTTGACCGTGGCCATCACGATCCGGCCCTTGCCCTGGGTGGCGCCGGTCCGCTCCTTCTCCGCCTCGATGAAGGGGATGAGGTGGGCGACCGCCTTCTTCATCACCCGCGCCGACTTGACCACCTGCGGAAGGAACATCTTGCCGGAGCCGAAGAGGTCGCCGACGACGTTCATCCCGTCCATCAGCGGACCCTCGATGACGTGGATCGGACGCTCCGCGGTCTGCCGGGCTTCCTCCGTATCGGCGACGACATGGGCGTCGATCCCCTTCACCAGGGCGTGCTCCAGCCGCTTGCCGACCTCCCAGCCGCGCCATTCGGCCTCGGCTTTCTCGCGGACGGGATCGGAGCCCAGGAATTTCTCGGCGAGCGTGACCAGCCGTTCGGTGGCGTCGCCTCCGGCTTTCGGGAGGCGGTCGAGGATAACATCCTCGCAGGCCTCGCGAAGCTCCGGATCGATCGTGTCGTAGACGTCCAATTGGCCGGCGTTGACGATCGCCATGTCGAGGCCGGCCGGGATGGCGTGGAAGAGGAAGATCGAGTGCATCGCCCGGCGCACCGGCTCGTTGCCCCGGAAGGAGAAGCTGAGGTTCGAAAGTCCGCCGGAGATGTGGACGTGCGGGCAGCGCGCCTTGATCTCGCGGCAGGCGGCGATGAAGTCGAGCGCGTAGGTGCGATGCTCCTCGATCCCCGTCGCGACGGCGAAGATGTTGGGATCGAAGATGATGTCCTCGGGCGGGAAGCCCTCGGCGACGAGCAATTTGTAGGCGCGCTCGCAAATCTCGACCTTGCGCGCCTGGGTATCGGCCTGGCCGACCTCGTCGAAAGCCATGACGACGACGGCGGCGCCGTAATCGCGGACCTTGCGGGCGTGGGCCAGGAACTCCGCCTCGCCCTCCTTCATGCTGATCGAATTGACGATCGGCTTGCCCGAGACGCACTTGAGCCCCGCCTCGATCACCGTCCATTTCGAGCTGTCGATCATCACCGGCACCCGGGCGATGTCGGGCTCGGCGGCGATCAGCTTGAGGAACGTCGTCATCGCATATTCAGAGTCGAGAAGGCCCTCGTCCATGTTGACGTCGATGACCTGGGCGCCATTCTCCACCTGCTGGCGGGCGACCTCGACGGCGGCGGCGTAATCGCCGGCCATGACCAGCTTCTTGAAGCGGGCCGAGCCGGTGACGTTGGTGCGCTCGCCGATGTTGACGAAGGCGCTGCCTGCGGGACCTGCAACCGCTTGGGGGAATTCCTCACCCGTTCGGGCTGAGCTTGTCGAAGCCCCTTCCCTTTTTTCGGGTGCAGTCAAGGACAGCCCTTCGACAGGCTCAAGGCGAACGGTGTTGGTCATGATCAGGCAGCCAATATCATCGGTTCGATGCCCGCCAGCAGTGTCCGGCGGACAGGTTGAGCGATCTCGCGCGGAGCGAAGCCTCTCGTCGCTTCCGCGATCGCGGCGATATGCGCCGGCGTCGTTCCGCAGCAACCGCCGACGATGTTAACGATCCCCTGCTCGCACCATTGGCGCACCTGGGCGGCGGTCTCGGCCGGGCCCTCGTCATAATCGCCCAGATCGTTGGGCAGGCCCGCGTTGGGATAGGCCATGAGCAAGGTGTCGGCGATGCCCGACAAAGCGGCGACATGGGCGCGCAGCTGGCTCGCTCCGAACGAGCAGTTGAGGCCGATGGACAGCGTCCGGGCATGGCGCACGCTCGCCCAGAAGGCTTCGATCGAATGGCCGGACAGATTGCGCCCCGAAAGATCCGTGATCGTCATCGAGAGCATGATCGGAAGCTCGCGGTCGACCCGGCCAGCGGCGTGGATCGCGGCCTTGGCGTTCAGGGTGTCGAACACGGTCTCGATGAGGACGATCTCGGCCCCGCCCTCGACCAGGCTCTCGATCTGCTCGACATAGACGTCGGAGATCGTGTCGAAATCGACCTCGCGATAGCCCGGATCGTTGACGTTGGGCGACAGCGACAGGGTCTTGTTGGTCGGCCCGAGGGCGCCGACGGTCCAGCGCTTGCGGCCGTCCTTCTGGGACTCGCGGTCACAGACCTCGGCGATGATCCGGGCGGCGGCGACATTGATCTCGCGCACCAGCTTCTCGGCGCCGTAATCGGCCTGGCTGATCCGGTTGGCGTTGAAGCTGTTGGTGGCGAGCAATTCGGCGCCGGCGTCGGCGAACCGCTGGCAGATGTCGCGGATCAGCTCGGGCTGGGTCAGGTTGAGGAGATCGTTATTGCCCTTCTGGTCGCGCGAAAGGCCGAGGCTGCCGGCATAATCGGCCTCCTTCAGCCGGTGCTCCTGCACCTGGGTCCCGTAGGCGCCGTCCTTGATCAGGATGCGCTTGGCGGCCTCGGCCCTAAGCTGCTGTGCGACGTTCATGTTCATCCTTCGGGCGAAGGCCGAGCAAATGGCAGATGGCGTAAGCGAGCTCGGCGCGATTGAGCGTGTAGAAATGGAACTGGCGGACCCCGCCCGCATAAAGCTGGCCGCACAATTCGGCCGCGACCGTGGCGGCGACGAGCTGGCGGGCCGCGGGAAGATCGTCGAGGCCCTCGAAGAGCCTGCCCATCCAGGCCGGGATCGCCGCGCCGCACATCTCGGCGAACTTGCGGGTCTGGGCGACGTTGGAGATGGGCAGGATCCCCGGCACCAGCTCCGCGTCGATGCCCGCCGCGGCCGCCGAGTCGCGGAAGCGGAAGAAGCATTCGGGCGAGAAGAAGAATTGGGTGATCGCCCGATCCGCCCCGGCGTCGATCTTGCGCTTGAGATTGTCGAGATCGGCGGCCCGATCCGCCGAATCCGGATGCATTTCGGGATAAGCGGCGACCGAGATTTCGAACGGCGCGACCCGCTTCAGGCCGGCGACCAGGGCGGCGGCGTTGGCATAGCCGTCGGGGCGCGCCTGGAAGCTCTTGCCGGGCTCGGGCGAATCGCCGCGAAGCGCGACCACGTGGCGGATCCCGGCCTGCCAATAGCCCAGGGCGACCTCGTCGATCTCGCTTCGGCTCGCCTCGACGCAGGTCAGATGGGCGGCGGCGTCGAGCGAGGTCTCCTGCTCGATCCGGACGACCGTATTGTGGGTCCGTTCGCGGGTGGATCCGCCGGCACCGTAGGTGACCGAAACGAAGCGGGGCTGGAGCGGCTCGAGCGTCTTCACCGAGGCCCAGAGCACCTCTTCCATTCTCTCAGTCTTGGGTGGGAAGAATTCGAACGACACCCCGATGTCGCCGGCGACGTCGGCGAAGAGGGGCTCGCGCCATTGGGCTATGTTGGGAGCGATGTTACTCATGCGACCACCTTCAATTTCTCCTGCGGGCGCTCGCCTTCCCACAAAGTGACGGTCAGCTCGCCGCCCTCCAGATGCTCGACGACGCGGCCGTGAAGGCCGGCGGAATCGAGATATTTGAGCATGACGTCGTCGGCGAAGCCCAGTCGGAGATGGGCGTCGCGGCTGCGCAACTCCTCACGCTCGTGCGGCGCGAAGTCGACGATGAGCAGCCGACCGCCGGGGCTGAGCAGGCGCGCCGCTTCGGCGATCGCGGCGGCGGGCTGCTGGGCGTAATGAAGGACCTGGTGAAGGATGATCGTGTCCGCCGAGCCGGCGGCGAGCGGGAGCGCGTACATGTCGCCCTGGCGGAGCTCGGCGGCGGCGAGGCCGGCCTGGGCGAGCTTGACCCGGGCGAGGCGGAGCATTTCCGGGGAGCGGTCGACTCCGAGGGCGCGGTCGGCGGCGGGGCCGAACAATTCGAGCATCCGGCCCGTGCCGGTGCCGATATCGACCAGACGGCCGACCGGGCGCCCCCCCTCTCCGGCCCCAAGGGCTCGGGCGCAGGCGGCCTCGACCTCGCACTCGGCGATGTGGAGCGAACGGATCTCGTCCCAATCGCCGGCATGGGCGGCGAAATAGCGCTCGGCGGCGGCGGCTCGGTCGGCCCGGACCGCGGCCAGGCGGGCGGCATCGGCGGCGGCCCAGGGGTCCTCGCCGTCGAGCCCGGCCCAGCGCTCGAGCGCGGCGAAGAGCGGCTCGACACGGGCCGGCTGGGCGAGGCTGAGGAAAACCCAGCTGCCTTCCTTGCGGCGCTCGGCCAGGCCGGCCTCGATGAGGATCCGGACATGGCGCGAGACCCGCGGCTGGCTCTGGCCCAGGACCTGGGCGAGCTCGCCGACGGACAGCTCCATCGCCCGAAGCAAGGCGAGGATCCGAAGCCGCGTCGGATCGCCCAGCGAACGGAAGATTTCAGCGGCGGCGGGAGCGGTCGGGAACATAGGGATAAGGATATAAAGATATCTTTATATGCGGGTCAAGCAATTGCGTTGCCACGGCTTAAGATGTTGACTCTCCGAAACGACCTCTCCAGTGTCTCCGCTTCGGTTCGGCGCAATTGCTTACCAAACTGGTAGACATATCAATTCGTCTCGATTACACCACGTATTGCCGGAAGCCGGCGCGGGCCTGCCCGCGTCCGGACCTCGCCCGGCAATCCCTTATTCTCAGGAGAGAATGTCATGAAGAAGATCGCCCTTATCGCCGTCGCTACGCTGGCGCTCGGCCTCGCCGCCTGCCAGCCGGCCACCACCGAAGCCGGCAACAACACGACCGACGTCAACGCGACCGAGGTCAATGCCATCGAAGACGTCAACGGCGCCGCTCTCGACGTCAACGGCGCTGCCGCCGTCAGCACGACCGACAACGCGCTCGAGAGCATCGGCGATGCCGGCGCCAACACGGCGAGCGATGTCGGCAATGCCGCGACCGACGCCGGCAACGCCGTGTCGAACGCCGTCGACTAAGTCGAAGGCCAAGGCCGGAAACGAGAGGGTCGCGTGCCACCGGGCACGCGGCCCTTTTTATTTGCGTCCGCGTGCGGCAAGCTGGCCGGCGAACGCCTTTCGGGAGCAAGACAGATGAAGAGATATGGTGCCATGGCCGCGTTGCTCGCCTGCGCTTCGCTGGTCTCCGCCTGCAGCCGGGAAGATGACGGAAGCCCGACCGCGACCGAGAACGAAGCGCTCAACAATATCGCCGAGGTGCTCGACACTTCGCCCGACAGCCTGGTCGCGGAAGATCCGGCATTGGGCAATGGCGAGGCCGGCGCCTCCGGCGAGCTGCCGGCGGTCGGCAACGAGGTGGCGAACGACGCGGTGATCAACGGGCTTTAGACCTCTCGTCCCGGCGAGAACCGGGGTCTGTGAACGCGCCACGGGTCCGATCAGTACCGGAAGGCTGGACGCCGGACGCTTGCCGATCGATCCTTCGGCGAGTCAGCCCGGCCGCGAAAGGCAGGTGATCGGCTTTCCTTTGCTCGGTCCGCCTTTCAGGAGATCCGCCACGGCTTCGTCACCGTCTCCCTCCTCTTTGCGCCGGTTTGCCTGCCATCGGGTCATGGCGTGACGCAGGCCCGCCCGCTCGTCACGGGTGAGGTGGCTGGCGGCGATATTGTGGAGCAGCCAACCATAGAGGTTGTCGCCGAACTCGCCTATCTCTCGGAAGAGTAGTAGACGGCGCGGTCCGCTCTGACAGAAGACCTGCTCCAAGACCGCACCGTGCTTGTCCTCCCATGACGATAGCAGAATTCGGAGCGGCAATTGTGCCGGATCGGTGGACGACGCCTTGACTGCCTCCGAAAGCTTTTCCCAGTCTTGCCGCTTCTCGTCGTCGTAAAGTTCCACCTTAGCCCATTCCGCGATACCCTCGGTATAGTTCGCCGCGAGCGCCAGCGTCAGCAGTGGGCGGGCTCGATAATCGGCAGGAGAAAGAGTTTCCACCGCATCGCTGAACCCGTTGGAATTGTCGGCTCCGAACCTGCCGACCTGATACCAATAGAGCGAGAGCGCCATCTCCGGCCAGATACTTGAGGCGCGCGGATCGCTTCGCCAGCGCTCCTTGCCTTCTTCCGAATCCTCGCCCCTCTGCACCGCCGCAACGTTGCCGATCAGCCGCCGAGCGTCAGCGGAGTCGAGCTTCGCAAGCAGGCTCATCAGGCGCGTTTCGATCCAATTAAAGGCGCGATCGTAGGAGCCGTGCTTAGCCAGGAACCGCAGGACGAGCCCCATCGTGGCCGGATCATCCGGCGCTTTCTCGGCGAGGCGGTCGAAGAGCGGACGCGCTTGCGGATGATCCCCTCGGACCAGGGCAGTGAGGACCCGCACCCGTTGCGCTTCTAAGCCGCCCTTCTCGCGCGCCTTTCTTTCGCCCAGCAGGGCGTGACTAAGCTCTGCCGCACTCGACTGCTCGGCATCGGCGTCGCGGGAACGGACACCATGGTCCGGCGGCTTCCCCCGCTCGAGCGCCGCATAGGCGCCGAGCAGATACGATGTCGGCTTGTAGGGAGAAAGCGAGCTGAGATGATCCCTTATGTCGGCGACATCGACGGGTCCGAGTGCCTCCCCGGCGGGTCCCCGTCGGGTGCGGAGCATTCGCTCGAGGATCGAGATCTGGTCGGTCGGCACGCCCATGGCCTGCACTCGCACGTAGCGGCGAACAGTGCGCATCCAGGCATTGTCCTCTCCCACATAATCCTCGTTAATTCGGGAGAAGGCCTCGCTCGTCTGTCTCAGTTCTCCGTCTGCATCCCGTTCGAGGAACAGGAGATAGCGACCGCCCTTGCGGAAAGTCATTCGGTTGCACGGGCCCATATGGCCTTCAGGATGCGAATAGGTGATGTTGGTCAGGTCACTGGGTTCTGGAGAGCCAAGCGTTCCAGGCAGTTCGACTCGGCCCGGTGAATCGCCCTTCACCCGCTCCGCCACCTGGAACACGGTCCGTCCCATGAATTCGTCCGGCCGGCCCTCCACCGCGGTCGCCACGACGATCGCGTCAGAAAGCTGGACCAGTTCAAAATTGCTCGGCCGAACCCATTCAGCAATCATTGAACAGGCGCGCGCTTGCGCCGCAGCGATCATTGAGACCGCCGCGATCATCAGAAACCGACGAATCCATTGATTCACGACGTCGCATCTCCCGGAAAGGATTGGGCGCCGAGCCCGCTCCGATGTCAATCGGATGTGCATAGAAAAAGGGCCGGGGAGTCGCCTCCCCGGCCCTTCGTCATTTCAGCGTCGAGCGTCGGACTTAAAAATCCATTCCGCCCATTCCGCCCATGCCGCCGCCGGGCATTCCGCCGCCGCCGGCCGGCTTGTCTTCCGGAGCCTCGCTCACCGCCGCTTCGGTGGTGATGAGGAGACCGGCGACCGAGGCCGCGTCCTGGAGGGCGGTGCGGACGACCTTGGTGGGGTCGATCACGCCGGCCGCGACCAGGTTCTCGTAGGTGTCGGTCTGAGCGTTAAAGCCCATCGTCTCGTCATTGCCGTCGATCAGCTTGCCGGCGACGACCGCGCCGTCGCTGCCCGCATTCTCGGCGATCTGGCGAAGCGGCGACTGAAGCGCTCGGCGGATGATGTCGATGCCGCGGGTCTGATCGTCGTTGGCGCCGGTCAGGCCCTTCAACGCCTTGGTGGCGTAGAGCAAAGCGACTCCGCCGCCCGGGACGATTCCTTCCTCGACCGCGGCGCGGGTGGCGTGGAGGGCGTCGTCGACCCGGTCCTTGCGCTCCTTGACCTCGATCTCGGACGAGCCGCCGACCTTGATGACCGCGACTCCGCCGGCGAGCTTGGCGAGGCGCTCCTGGAGCTTCTCCTTGTCATAGTCGCTGGTGGTGTTCTCGATCTGCGCACGGATCGCCTCGACCCGGCCCTTGATCCGGTCGCCGTCGCCGGCGCCGTCCACGATCGTGGTATTGTCCTTGTCGATGGTGACTCGCTTGGCCTGGCCGAGCATGGCGACGGTGACGTTCTCGAGCTTGATCCCGAGATCCTCGGAGATCATCTCGCCGTTGGTCAGGATCGCGATGTCCTCGAGCATCGCCTTGCGGCGATCGCCGAAGCCGGGCGCCTTGACAGCCGCGACCTTGAGTCCGCCGCGAAGCTTGTTGACGACGAGCGTGGCCAGGGCCTCGCCCTCGATGTCCTCGGCGATGATCAGGAGCGGACGGCCCGACTGGACCACCGCTTCCAGGATCGGAAGCATCGCCTGCAGGTTGGAGAGCTTCTTCTCGTGGATGAGGATGTAGGGGTCGGTGAGCTCGACCTGCATCTTCTCGGGATTGGTGATGAAGTAAGGCGAGAGATAGCCGCGGTCGAACTGCATGCCCTCGACGACGTCCAGCTCGAACTCGAGGCCCTTGGCCTCCTCGACGGTGATCACGCCTTCCTTGCCGACCTTGTCCATCGCCTCGGCGATCTTCTCGCCGACGACGGTATCGCCATTGGCCGAGATGATCCCGACCTGGGCGATCTCGTTGGAGCCCGAGACCGGCTTCGAGCGGGCCTTGAGGTCCTCGACGACCTTGATGACGGCGAGGTCGATGCCGCGCTTCAGGTCCATCGGGTTCATTCCGGCCGCGACCGACTTCATGCCTTCGCGGACGATCGACTGGGCCAGCACCGTGGCGGTGGTGGTGCCGTCGCCGGCGAGGTCGTTGGTCTTGGACGCGACCTCGCGAAGCATCTGGGCGCCCATGTTCTCGAACTTGTCCTTAAGCTCGATCTCCTTGGCGACGGTGACTCCGTCCTTGGTGATGCGCGGGGCGCCGAAGCTCTTGTCGAGGACGACGTTGCGGCCCTTGGGGCCGAGGGTGACCTTCACCGCGTCGGCGAGGATGTCGACGCCGCGCATGATGCGCTCGCGGGCGTCACGCGAAAAGCGAACGTCTTTCGCTGCCATTTTGATTGCTCCTTTGTTCGTTCACGTCACCCCGGCGAAAGCCGGGGCCTCGTGGTGAAATGTTGTGCTTGAATTGACCCGGGATCCCGGCCTTCGCCGGGATGGGCATTGTCGGCTGGGTTCAGCCCACGATGCCCAGAATGTCGCTTTCCTTCATGATCAGCAGGTCCTCGCCGTCGAGCTTGACCTCGGTGCCGGACCATTTGCCGAACAGGATCTTGTCGCCGGCCTTGACGTCGAGCGGAGTGATCGTTCCGTCCTCGCCGCGCGTGCCGGTGCCGACCGAGACGACTTCGCCTTCCTGCGGCTTTTCCTTGGCGGTGTCGGGGATGATGATTCCGCCGGCCGTCTTTTCCTCGGCTTCCAGGCGGCGGACCAGCACTCGGTCATGGAGCGGACGAAAATTCATGCGCGTCACCTCTTCGTTATTGCGGCTGCCGGCCCCATCTGGGTGCCGCGGCCGTTCCGATTGAAATCGTTAGCACTCGCCCCTCGCGAGTGCCAGCAGGGCTGATCTAGGGTTTGTTCATGCAAGGTCAAGGCTGCAAGGCCGGGATTTTAAGGGAAAGCCCGTCGCCCCAGCGAAGGCTGGGGCCCCAGGGGCGAAGATCACGGCGCTTTTCACCCGCCGGGGTCCCAGCCTTCGCTGGGACGACGGGTCCTTCAGTCCCGGGCAGGCAATTTACAGCGGGACGGCGCTGGTCTAGCCGATGGCGCAGGTAACGGAGAAGCAAGGCAATGAGGTTCGCGGGCAAGGTCTGGAAACTGCTCGTCGGGATCAAGGACGGGCTCGTGCTCCTCTTCATGCTGCTCTTTTTCGCTTTTCTCTACGCGGCGATGACGGCCCGGCCGACTCTCGGCTCGGGCGACCGCGGCGCGCTCCTGCTCCAGCTCGACGGCCCGATCGTCGAGCAGCCGGCCCAGGCGACGGCGAGCGAGGTCTTCAGCGGCGGCGGCCCGCGCGAATACAGGCTTCGCGACGTCGTCCATTCGCTCCGCACCGCGGCAACCGACGACCGGGTGAAGGCGGTGGCGCTCGATCTCGACATCTTCTCGGGCGGAGGCCAGGCGACCTTGTCCTCGGTCGGCGAGGCGCTGGACGCGGTGCGCAAGGCCGGCAAGCCCGTCTTCGCTTATGCCACCGCCTATGACGACGACAGCTATCTGCTCGCCGCCCATGCCAGCGAGATCTGGGTCAACCCGATGGGCGGGGTGCTGGTCACCGGGCCGGGCGGCGCCAATCTGTACATGAAGGGCCTGCTCGACAAGCTCGGGGTGACCGCCAACGTCTACAAGGCCGGCACCTACAAGGCGGCGACCGAGCCGCTCACCCGCACCGACATGTCGCCCGAGGCCCGGCAGGCGCTGAGCGCGGTCTACGCCACGATGTGGGAAAGCTGGCAGCAGGAGGTGCGCCAGGCGCGTCCCAAGGCGCAGCTCGCCCCCTATGTCGCCGACCTCCCGGCCCGGATCGCCGCGGCCGGCGGCGACATGGCGCGGGGCGCGCTCCAGGCCGGGATGGTCGACCGGATCGGCGAGCGCGAGGCGTTCGACCGCCGAGTGGCCGAGGTCGCCGGCAAGCGCTACGCCGAGCTTCCCGGAAGCTTCGAGCGAATCGACTATCGCAAGTGGAGCGAAGCCTATCCGGCCAGCGACGGCGGCGGCCAGATCGGAATCGTCACCGTCGCCGGGGACATCGTCGACGGCGAAGCGGATCTCGGCACCGCCGGCGCGGAGACGATCGTCCGGGCGCTGGAGAAAGGCCTCAGGGAGCGCGACCTCAAGGCGCTGGTGGTCAGGATCGATTCGGGCGGCGGCTCGGCCCTCGCCTCGGAGCGCATTCGCCAGGCGGTGCTCGCGGCCAAGGCCAGGGGCCTGCCCGTGGTGGCGTCGATGGGAAGCGTCGCCGCTTCGGGCGGCTATTGGGTCGCGACCGCGGGCGACAAAATCTACGCCGAGCCCTCGACCATCACCGGCTCGATCGGCGTTTTCGGAGTGCTGCCCAGCTTCGAGGGCGCTCTGACCAAGCTCGGTCTCGGCGCCGACGGGGTGAAGACGACCCCTCTCTCCGGCGAGCCCGACCTGCTCCGCGGCCCATCGCCCGAGGCCGACCGGCTGCTCCAGATGGGGGTCGACGGCACCTACAGGCGGTTCCTCGCTCTGGTCTCGGGCGCCAGGAAGATCCCGGTGGCGCAGGTCGATCAGATCGCCCAGGGCCGCATCTGGGCCGGCGGCACCGCCCACCAGCTCCGCCTCGTCGATTCGTTCGGCGGCCTCGAGGATGCCGTCCGCGAGGCGGCGAAGCTGGCGAAGCTCGATCCCGACGAGGCGAAGGCAGTGTGGCTCGAGAAGGAGCCCGGCTTCGGCGACCAGCTGATCGCCTCGTTCGCCGGGGACGGCGAGGAGGAAACCTCGCCGGACGCGTTCAGCCGGCTCGCCGCCAAGCCGCGCCTCAGGATGCTGGCCGCGATCGGCGAGGCCGAGCGGCTGGTCGCGGGCGCCGCCATCCAGGCGCGCTGTCTCGAATGCGCCGGTCACGGCCCCCGCCCGCGCGGGGCTTCGGGGACCGTCCTGACCGGCTGGCTCTGGCGACTCCTCGGCGCATGAAGCTGAGGCCCGCGACGTCCGACGACGCCGCGGCCATCGCCGGTATCTATGCCCCTTTCGTGAGGGGAAGCGCCGTCTCGTTCGAAACGGATCCGCCCGACGAAGCGGCGTTTCGGGCCCGGATCGAGGCGGGAGGCGATCTCTATCCGTGGCTGGTAGCGGAGGAGCGGGGAACGCTGCTCGGCTATGCCTATGCCGCGCGCTTTCGCGACCGCCCGGCCTATCGCTTTACCGTCGAGACCAGCGTCTACCTGCGCTCCGGCGCCGCCGGCCGAGGATTGGGGCGGCGCTTATATCAACCCTTGCTCGCCATGCTCGAGCGCCAGGGCTTCACCCAGGCGATCGCCGCCATCACTCTTCCCAACCAGGCCAGCGTGCGCCTCCACGAACGCCTCGGCTTCGAGCATGCCGGACTCTATCGGCAGGTGGGGTGGAAACTGGGCGCCTGGCACGATGTCGGCCTGTGGCAGAGGGCGCTTGCGGTGGCGGGAACGCCGCCTGCCGAGCCTCCAATCCCTCTTCCTGAAGGGGAAAGCGAGGGGCCCGCGGCGAAGCCGTGGGAGGGTGAGGGCACAGGTCATCTCGGATCGATGTCTTGAACCGTGAACGTCACTGATAGCCCCTCACCCGGCTTGCTTCGCGAGCGTCCCTCTCCCCTACAGGGAGAGGGAATTCAGTCGACCCGCGTGTACCGCACCACCCGGCTCCCCGTCGGATCGGCCCCGGATCGGCCGACCACCTCGTAAGAATCGGCGCCGACCTTCCGCCATATCGTCGAGATCCTCGTCTTGCGCCCGTCCGCCCCGATGTAGGTCTCGTCGCCGAAGTCGAGCGCCTCGCCCTTCGCCGTCATCGCGCCTCGGCTGACTCCGCCCGACGCGTTCCAATAGGTGTAGCCAACCCGTTTCGCCGAGCCGTCCCAGCTATACAGAGTCTCGCCGCCATAAGGGGCGCCGGGGCCCTTCACCTCATGCCGGTCGCGGACATGCCGGCCGCCATAGACGCTCTCGAAGCAATGGGTGTCGACCGCTCCGTTCCCGAACTCCCCGCGCCAGCAATGGCCGAGGAGGAAACGCAGCGGCTCCAGCTCGGCGCGCAGCGGCACCGGGACGGCCGGCTTGGCGAAGCGGGCCTTCAGGGCGTCGAGCGAAACCTGGTTGCCCTTTTCGAAGAAGCCGAGCAGGCGCCGCCCCGCCTCGCTGTCGTCATAGCCCGTGCCGGTGAGCCGGACTCGAGTACGCCCGTCGCCGGCCGGCTCAAGCTCGAAGGCGCTCACCACCTTGGCGTAGGTGTCGAAATCGGGGAAACCGGCCGGGGCCTTGACGGTCCGGAAGACCATCAGCCGCCGCGGTACCCGGATCAGCACCTGCTGGCGGATCGTGGATGGATCGCCGGGCTTGGCCGTGGCCGCATAGCTGGTCTCGATCATGTCGGGCGACGGCGCCCAGGCGATCGGCACGGCCCAGCTCTTCCAGCCCTCCGCGGTCGAGATCGCCGCCCACACGTCCGCCGGCGGAGCGTCGACGACCGCCTCGTTGATCAGGAGGTGGGAGCCGTCCGGCGCCCGTTCCTTGATCGCCGCCGGCGCCGGCGATGCCGCCGCAAGTCCGAGCAGCAGGGCCGCGATCATCCTCTTCATGCCGCTTCCTCCTTCACCGTCAACAGATCGAAATAAGTTCGAAGCTGGGCCACCGACCGGTCGAAATGGCCGACGTCGCGGTGCGTTCGCGCCTGCATCACGCCGCCTTCCATCACCGTCAGGCCAAGCTCGGCCAGAGCCCGCAGGTCGGTGCCGGGCGGGAAGCGGCCGCGCGCTTCCTCCAGGCACGAGGCGACCGCGCCGACCCAGGCTTCGAAATTCTCGGCGAGCAGGCGCCGGACCGCCGGATCCGCCTCGTGAAGCTCGAGCGCGAGGCTTCCGATCGGGCAGCCGTAGCCGCATTCCGTCTCGACAATCAGCGAGCGGTACTTGGCGAGCAGGGCGAAGATTTTTTCGACCGGATCGTCGACGCCGGCCCAGGCGGGCTCGAGCAGCATCGGCCCGATCCCGTCGCGATAGGCTTCGAGGACGGCGACGAGCAGATCCTGCTTGCCGGGGAAGACATGGTAGAGGCTGCCGCTGTTGACCTGGCTCCGGCTCAATATGTCGGCGATGGAGGTGGAGCCGTAACCCTTCAGCCAGAACAGCTCCATCGCCGCCTGGACGATTCGACTTCGTGTATCCTTCCCGGCCATGAACTCTTGTTGATTGAACGTTCAATCAAGTCAAGCCCTCCGTGATCCGGACCCTCGCCGGCCACATCCGCTATCCGTGTCGGGCCGACCAATCTCACCTGGCTTGGGCCCGGGATAGAGTGCGCGCCCCTCTTCTCCCCCCGGCAGGTAAGGATCGACGATTTCCGGGTTTATGGATTCCGGCGTGAGGACGGACGGAAGGATCATTCCCGCGCGCGGGTGTAGGCGGGGAGCTTCCAGCCGAAGTGAATGGCGCCCGCGCGCAGGGTAAAGCCGGCCGCCGCTGCGACAACGCCCGCCAGCGCCGCGGGCACGCCCGCCAGGAGCAGCCCGACCATCAGGGCCGCCGAGAGCGCAGCGGCGGTCACGTAAAGCTCCGGCCGCATCAGGATGGACGGCTCCCCCGCGAGCACGTCGCGGACGATCCCCCCGAGGCAGGCGGTGAGCACGCCCATCGCCATCGCGGGCAGCGGCGCCAGGCCGAAAGCGAGGCCCTTCGCGGCGCCATAAGTGGCGTAGGCGGCGATTCCGACGGCGTCGAGCCACGGCAGCGCCCGGCCTTGCCAGAGCGTTCCCGGAAGCATCCACACCGCCAAAGCGGCGGCGAAACAGATGATCAGGATGATATTCTCGTGCACCCAGAAGACCGGAGCGCCGATCAGAAGGTCGCGCGCGGTTCCGCCGCCGACTCCGGTGACGACGGCGAAGAAGATGAGGGTGACCAGAGTCTGCTTCTTCGCCGCCGCGACCAGCGCTCCGGAGCAAGCGAAGACGGCGACTCCGGCCCAGTCGAGATAGGGCAGGACCGAGCCCAGCAAGGCGGCCGGGCCGGTCACCGGCGCCGACGGCCGAGGGTCAGCGGGAGCATGATCAGCGCCAGCAATATCGTCACCACGCTCGCGGCCCCGAAGCCGATGAGCAAGGGATTGTGGGCGTCCTCGCGGGTCTCGAGGTCCATGATATGTATGCCCCACATCAGGTCGTAGAAGCGCCACCAGCGCGTTCGCCGGGCCAGGATCTCGCCGGTGGCGGAGTCGAGATAGAAGCGGGTGCCGTCGGTCATCGTCACCCGCCACGCCGCCACCTGGCGGCGAAGGTCGAGCGGCGGCGTCTCCGCCGAAGTGCGGTCGACCGCAGCGACCCGTGCAACGCCCGTGTAGCGCGCCTCGACGAGGCGCGCGGCGTCGGCCGCCGCCAGCGGCGGGAGCAGCCGGCCGGTGGCGGCGTCGGCGAGCCGGGTGCCGCCGTCGGCATATTTGAGCAGCCACCTGGGCCCGTCCGGCCGCGGCTCCAGCCGCAGCGACTCGAGCGGCCGGGGCCCGATCGCGGGCGGGACCGGAGCAAGCCCGGCGGGAAGCGCCGGAGCCTTTGCGATCAGATCCTCGCCGCGAACCGTCTCGATCGGCCTCACGACCATGACCAGGCCGGAGACCGTCCAGGCGAGGACCGGCAGTCCGACGATCCAGCCGAGCCAGATGTGCCAGCGCCTGAGCCTTTGCCGAACCTTCACCATGATTTTCCCGTCATCCCCGCTTCGCCAAGCGTGTCATGCTGAACTTGTTTCAGCATCCAGTTGCGAGCCGCCTCGCGGGCGGAGGCCTGGACCCTGAAACAAGTTCAGGGTGACGACAGATGCCAACCGGCCGACGGCTATTTGAACCGCTCCATACATTGGTCGAGCACCGGGATGGGCGAGCCCAGCGCCGCCGCCGCGGCGAGGGCCCGGTGGCGTTCGCGGCTCTGCGACTCGGCGCTCGAGCCGGCGCGGGCTTCGAGGCCGGGGGCGATGGCGTCGTTCAGCTCGGTGCGCATCCGCCGGTAGCCGGCGAGCTCGTTGCCGAAATGCCGTTCCGACCCTTCGAGGGCGACGCTGGTGAAGTCGGCCAGCTCTTCGCAGGCGACCTGGGCCTCGAAGCGGCCGGACGGAAGCGCGACGTCGGTCTTGCCGGTCGCCGGAAACGCCGCATCGCAGGCCGGAGTGAGGTCGCGCCACTTGCCGCCGGTGATTCCGGCCTCGAGCTCGCGCATGCGCTTGTTGACCCGATTCGCGGTCTCGGCCTCGAACGTCCCGCCTTGGGAGGCGGCGATCAGGGCATAATGGAAGACCTTGCCCTGGGCCGCGAGCGGCAGCGGCGCCTGGACGTCGGTCACGGCGGTCCGAGCGGCCGCCGCGGCGACGACCCCGCAGGTCGCGGCGCGGTCGACGGGATCCGCGGGCAACTCCAGCGTTTTGTCGCCGCAGGCCGTCGCCAGCAGGGCCAGCAGGGGCGGGAGAAGGAACGGCCTCATCCGGCTCACCAGCCCAGATAGGCGCGATAGGCCGCGGCCTCATCCGGGGGCATCCGGCCGAGCATGACCCGGTTGGTATAGCCGCCCTGCATCACCCCGTTCTTGCGGTAGGTCCAGTCGACGATGCTGCCCTCCGCTATCCGGACCCGGTCCCCCGGCCTTGCGGCGGCCTGCTCGGGCCTGTTGAGGAGGATCCCCGTCATCGGGCGCGACGAGCGGTCGAGCCGGTTCGCCCAGACGAACTCCACCGCCTCGCCGGGCGCGATGTCGAACTTGATCATGAACTCGCTCTCATCGGCCGCGGGCGCCGCGAGCGCCCGGTAGAAATTGGGGAGTTCGGCGATGGCCTTGGCCTTGGCCGAATTCATCTCGGCGTCGGTCGCCTCGACCGGATAGATCCGGTCCTTGGGTTCCGCCGCGAGGAGAGGGGCGGGCGACGCGGCGAGAAGCAAATATGCAAGCCCGAGACCGATCCGCGACACGTCCATGCGATGCCCCTTCAGGCGACCTTTTGCCGAGTGGCGCCGTCTCGCCTTTTGTGGCCTGCGCGGCCGGAAAAGGAAAGGCCGATCCTCAAATGTGGATCGGCTTGCCGGTCACCGCCATCGCCGCTTCCTTCATCGCCTCCGAATGGGTCGGGTGGGCGTGGCAGGTGTAGGCGATGTCCTCGCTGGTGGCGCCGAATTCCATCGCCTGGGCGGCCTGGGCGATCATCGTTCCGGCGACCGAGGCGATGATATGGACTCCCAGCACCCGGTCGGTGCGGGCGTCGGCGATCACCTTGACGAAGCCGTCCGTGTCCCGGTTGGTCTTGGCTCGGCTGTTCGCCATCATCGGGAACTTGCCGGTCTTGATCTCGATCCCGGAGTCCTTGAGCTCCTCCTCGGTCTTCCCGACCGAGGCGATCTCCGGATAGGTGTAGACGACGCTCGGGATGACGTCGTGGTTGATGATCCCGACCTGGCCGGCGAGGATCTCCGCGACGGCGATCCCCTCGTCCTCCGCCTTGTGGGCGAGCATCGGCCCGGGCGTGACGTCGCCGATCGCATAGACGCCTTCGACTCCGGTGCGGAAGTCGTGGTCGACCTCGATCTGGCCGCGCTTGTTGAGCTGGATGCCCGCGGCTTCGAGGTTCAGCCCGTCGGTGTTCGGCCGCCGTCCGATCGAGACCAGGACCACGTCCGCCTCGATCGTCTGAGGCTCGCCGCCCTGGGCCGGCTCGACGGTGAGAGCAACGCCCTCCCCTTTCGTCTCGGCGCCGGTAACCTTGGTCGAGGTTCGGATCTCGAAGCCCTGCTTCTTGAAGATCTTGGCCGCTTCCTTGCGGACCTCGGCATCCATTCCCGGCAGGATCTGGTCGAGATATTCGACGACGGTCACCTTCGCGCCCAATCGCCGCCAGACCGAGCCGAGCTCGAGGCCGATCACGCCGCCGCCGATCACGACCATATGCCCGGGAACCTTGGCCAGCTCCAGAGCGCCGGTGGAATCGACGATCCTCTCCTGGTCGATCTCCACGCCCGCAAGGGGGGTCACCGAGGAGCCGGTGGCGATGACGATGCTCTTTGCCGAATAGGGCTGCCCGGCGACGTCGATCGCGTTGGGCCCGGTGAATTTGGCGTGGCCCTTGAGCCAGGTCACCTTGTTCTTCTTGAACAGGAACTCGATCCCGCCGGTAAGCCCCTTGATCGCCTCGATACGGCCGGCGTGCATGACGTCGAGGTCGAGCTCGACCCCGGTCGCCTTGATCCCCCATTTCGCCAGGGTGCCGTGCGCCGCTTCCTCGAACAGCTCGGAAGCGTGGAGCAAGGCTTTAGACGGAATGCAGCCGACGTTGAGGCAGGTCCCGCCGAGCGTCTCCCGGCTCTCGACGCAGGCGGTCCTGAGCCCGAGCTGCGCCGCCCGGATCGCGGCGACATAGCCGCCGGGGCCGGCGCCGATCACGATCACGTCGAAATTGGTGTCAGACATTCTTCTCTCTTCCTGGAAACGGGCGGGTCCGCGTCTCGACTGGGCCTATGACAACCATATGCCCCAACAGCAATTCGTCGCGCGCGAGATCAACGATGCGAAGCGCCAGCGGTGCCAAATCCGGTGGTTCGAACCGAATATAGAAAACGGCTGGCGGAGGTACCATGCCGTCGCGATAGATGAAGTCGGTAAAATCGCTGTCGTAGCTGACGAGGATGCGATCCTCCCGAACAGCCCAGGCGAGTATGTGTTCATCTCGCTCACGCGGCGTCAGCAGCTGAACCCTTACGATCTCGTGGCCGGCCTCCGTCAGCGCCTCGGCAATGGTGGTGCCGACATTGACGTCGAGCAGAAATTTCAAGCGGCCCGGGCCTGGGCCACGAATTTCTCGTCACGCATCATGTCGGCGGCAAAGGCTGCGGCGGCCTGCACGTGCCGGGCCTCAATTCCGGGATATTCGTAGGCCATCTTCTCCAGATCCCACCCGGCGGCAACCAGCTTCAGAACGTGCTCAACGGATAGCCGAGTATTCTTAAAAACGGGCTTGCCGGAAAGAATCCCCGGGTCCGAATGGATATGTTCGCGCCAGTCCATGGTCACAAGTCTATCAGAAGCCGGGTCGGGTCTTCCAGAGCTTCCTTCATCCGCACCAGGAAAGTGACCGCCTCGCGGCCATCCACCAGACGGTGGTCGTAGGAGAGCGCCAGATACATCATCGGGCGAACCACCACCTGTCCGTCGCGGACCACCGGTCGTTCCTCGATCCGGTGCATCCCGAGCACGGCGGACTGGGGCGGGTTGATGATCGGGGTCGAGAGCAGCGAGCCGAAGACCCCGCCGTTGGAGATGGTGAAGGTGCCGCCTTCCATGTCGGCCATGGTCAGCGAGCCTTCCTTGGCGCGCCTGCCGAAGTCGGCGATGGTCTTCTCGACCTCGGCGAAGGTCAGCGCCTGGGCGTCGCGGATGACCGGGACGACGAGGCCGTTCGGGGCGGATACCGCCACCGAGACGTCGACATAGTCGTGATAGACGATCTCCTCGCCCTCGATGTAGGCGTTGACCGAGGGCACGTCGCGGGCGGCCAGCACCGCCGCCTTCACGAAGAAGCTCATGAAGCCCAGGCGGATGCCGTGCTTCTTCTCGAACAGATCCTTGTAGCGGCTCCTCGCCTCCATCACCGCCGTCATGTCGACGTCGTTGAAGGTGGTGAGCAGAGCGGCCGTATTCTGCGCCTCCTTGAGGCGGCGGGCGACGGTTTGCCTGAGTCGGGTCATCCGCACCCGTTCCTCGCGGCGCTCGCCCGACACGGCAGCGCGCGGCGGCGGCGGCGGCGGCGGCGCGGCGGCCGGAGGGGGCGGGCTCGGCGCTTCCTTGGCCTTGGCCGCCGCCGCGAGCACGTCGTCCTTGGTCAGTCGCCCGTCCTTGCCGGTGCCCTTGATCCGCGACGGATCGAGATGATGCTCGAGCACGATCCGCCGCACCGCGGGCGACAAGGTGAGATGCGGGCTGTCGCCCTCGTCGCCGCCTTCGTCGCCGCGAAGCTCGACATTCTCGCCCGCGCCTTCCGGATTGACCGGGCTTTCCGCGGGAGCCGCCTGCTCGGCCTGAGGCTGAGCCGGAATGCCCGAGCCGCTCTCGATCCGGGCGATCGCCGCGCCGACGGCGACCGTGTCGCCGACCGCGACGAGCTGATCGCCCATCACTCCGTCGACCGGCGAAGGCACTTCGATGGCGACCTTGTCGGTCTCCAGGCTGGCCAGGGGCTCGTCGGCCTTTACCGGGTCGCCGGGCATCTTGAGCCACTGGCCCAGAGTCGCCTCGGTGATCGATTCGCCCAGTGTCGGGACTTTGACTTCGGTCGCCATGTCGTTCCTTTATCCGGCCTTGCGCTGCGCCGGCGCCTGACTGCTATGGCCGAGCGCGGCGGCGATCAAGGCCGCCTGCTCGGCGGCGTGACGCTTGGCGAGGCCGGTGGCCGGCGACGCCGACGCCGGACGGCCCGCGTAGACGGGCCGCTTCGGCTTGAGGCCGGCCTCGCCCAACCGGCGCTCGAGCCTCGGCTCGACATGGGTCCAATAGCCCTGGTTCTGCGGCTCCTCCTGGGCCCAGACCACCTCCTCGAGGCTGGTCATGCGCTTCAGGCGCGCCAGCAGGGCCTCGCCGGGGAAGGGATAGAGCTGCTCGATCCGAACGACCGCGATGTGGCCGTCGCCGGCCTGGTCGCGGGCGTCGAGCAACTCGTAGGCGAGCTTGCCGGTGCACAGGACCAGCCGCTTCACCGCCTCGTCCGCCGGCGCCTTGGGATCGGAGAGAATACGCTTGAAATGGCTGTCGCCGGTGAAATCGGCGAGGCTCGAGACGGCCTGCTTGTGGCGGAGCAGCGACTTGGGGGTCATCAGCACCAGCGGCTTGCGGAAGTCGCGGTTCATCTGCCGCCTCAGGATATGGAAATAATTGGCCGGGGTCGTGCAGTTCGCCACCTGCATATTGTCCTCGGCGCAAAGCTGAAGGAAGCGCTCGGGCCGGGCGGAGCTGTGCTCCGGCCCCTGCCCTTCGTAGCCGTGCGGCAGCAGCAGGACGAGCCCCGAGGCGCGAAGCCATTTCGCCTCGCCGGCGGCGATGAACTGGTCGATCATCACCTGGGCGCCGTTGACGAAGTCGCCGAACTGCGCTTCCCACAGGACTAAGGTCTGCGGGTCGGCGAGCGAATAGCCATATTCGAAGCCCATCACCCCGAATTCGGAGAGCGGGCTGTCGCGAACCTCGAAACGGGCCGGACCGACCCGGGTGAGCGGGATATATTTGCGGCCGTCATTCTGGTCGAGCCAGACGGCGTGACGCTGGCTGAACGTGCCCCGCCCCGAATCCTGGCCTGACAGGCGAACCGGATGGCCCTCGCGCAGAAGGGTGCCGAAGGCGAGCGCCTCGGCGGTCGCCCAGTCGAAGCCCCGGCCGCTCGCGAACATCTCCCGGCGCGCGTCGACGATCCGGGCCAGGGTCTTGTGGACCGCCAGATCCTCCGGGACGGTGGTGAGGATCGCCCCCACCTCGAGCGCCGTCTCCTCCGCGACTCCGGTGGCGACGTTGCGGCGCTCGGTGATCGCTTCCTGCGGCCGGTTGAGCCCCGCCCAGGCGCCCTCGAACCAGTCGGCCTTGTTCGGCAGATAGGATTTGGCCGCCTCGAACTCGCCCTCGAGCAGAGCCGTGAAGGCCGCGATCTCCTTCTCGACCCAGTCGGGTCCGATCACGCCTTCCTCGACCAGCCGCCCGGCATAGAGCTGCGAGATCGGCGGATGGCTTCGGATCGCCTCGTACATGAGCGGCTGGGTGAAGCTCGGCTCGTCGCCCTCGTTGTGGCCGAAGCGGCGGTAGCACCACATGTCGATGACGATGTCGCGGTTGAAGCGCTGACGATATTCGATCGCCAGCTTGCAGCAGAAGGTCACCGCCTCCGGATCGTCGCCGTTGACGTGGAGGATCGGCGCCTGGATCGCCTTGGCGACGTCCGACGGATAAGGCGACGAGCGGCCGAATTGCGGGCTGGTGGTGAAGCCGACCTGGTTGTTGATGATGTAATGGAGGCAGCCGCCGGTCGAGTAGCCGGGGATGCCCGAGAAGCCGAGGCACTCGGCGACGATGCCCTGTCCGGCGAAGGCGGCGTCGCCATGGAGGAGGACGGGAAGCACCAGGTCTCCGTCCGGATCGCCGAGGGCGACCTGCTGCGCCTTGGCCTTGCCGAGCACCACGGGATCGACCGCTTCCAGATGGCTCGGATTGGGGACCAGCGACAAATGCACCTTGATCCCGTCGAACTCGCGGTCCGACGAAGTACCGAGATGATATTTGACGTCCCCCGAACCCCCGACGTCCTCGGGATTGGCGGATCCGCCGGCGAATTCCGAGAAGATCGCCCGATAGGGCTTGGCCATGACGTTGGCGAGGACGTTGAGGCGGCCGCGATGGGCCATTCCGAACACGATCGAGCCGACCCGGTCGGCGCCGCCATATTTGATCACGGCTTCCAGGGCCGGGATCATCGATTCGCCGCCGTCCAGCCCGAAGCGCTTGGTGCCGACATATTTGCGGGCGAGGAACTTCTCCCACTGCTCGGCCTGGATGACCTTGGCGAGGATCGACGTCTTGCCCTCGGGCGTGAATCGGATCGCCGCCCCGGGGCCCTCCATCCGCTCCTGGAGGAAGCGGCGCTCCTCGAGGTCGTTGATGTGCATATATTCGAGCCCGACATGGGCGCAGTAATTGCGCCGGAGGATCTCGACGATCTCGCGAACGGTTCCCTGCTGGAGGCCGAGGGCTCCGCCGAGCCAGACCTGCCGGTCGAGCGCGGCGCCCACGAAGCCGTGATATTCGGGCGTCAGATCCTCGGGCATCTCGCGCTTGGCGAGACCCAGGGGATCGAGATCGGCGGCAAGGTGGCCGCGCACCCGATAGGTGCGGATCAGCATCATCGCGCAGATCGAATCGTTGGCCGCCTGCTCGACATCCGCGGCCGGCTTCCCGGACGCCGCGGCAACTTCCTTGGCCCTGGCGGCGACCTTCTCGACCGTCATCAACGTGGGGTCGAGCCCCGCATTGACCTCGTCGAGTTCCGCAACGGGCCAGTTGGCGCGCGCCCAGCTCGGTCCCTGCTCGCGTTCGCTGCCGATGCTGTCCAAGTCGAAACCTTCCAAATCCGCCCCGAGGAAACGCGCCCGGGGTCCAGCATTTCCATTTCCGTCATCCCGGCGAAGGCCGGGACTCATGAACACGGGAGAGCGACGTTTCCTACGTCCGTGTTCATGGATCCCGGCCTTCGCCGGGATGACGGCATGCCCCCCCGCTTACCCCTGCAGAAGCGCGGCGAGGGTCGAGCCAAGCTCAGATGGGCTCGGCGAGACCGTAATTCCAGCCGCCTCCATCGCCGCGATCTTGTCGTCGGCGCCGCCCTTGCCACCGGAAACGATGGCGCCGGCATGGCCCATCCGACGTCCCGGAGGCGCGGTGCGCCCGGCGATGAAGCCGACGGTCGGCTTGCCACGTCCCGCGCGCGCCTCGTCCGCGAGGAACTGGGCGGCGTCCTCTTCGGCCGAACCGCCGATCTCGCCGATCATGATGATCGACTGTGTCTCGGGGTCGGCGAGGAACAGCTCGATCACGTCGACGAAATTGGTGCCGTTGACCGGATCGCCGCCGATCCCGACGGCGGTGGTCTGGCCCAAGCCGGCATTCGAGGTCTGGAACACCGCTTCGTAGGTCAGCGTGCCCGAGCGGCTGACCACCCCGACCGAGCCCTTGCGAAAGATGCTTCCGGGCATGATCCCGATCTTGCATTCGCCCGGCGTGAGGACGCCCGGGCAGTTCGGCCCGATCAGCCGCGACCTGGAGCCGGACAGCGCCCGCTTCACCCGAACCATGTCGAGCACCGGAATCCCCTCGGTGATGCACACGATCAGCGGCACTTCGGCGTCGATCGCCTCGAGGATCGAATCCGCGGCGAAGGGCGGCGGGACGTAGACCACGGTGGCGTCTGCGCCCGTCTCGCGCACCGCCTCCTGCACCGTGTCGTAGACCGGAAGACCGAGATGGGTCTGCCCGCCTTTGCCCGGCGTGACCCCGGCGACCATCTTGGTGCCGTAGGCGAGCGCCTGCTCGGTATGGAAGGTGCCGGTCTCACCGGTCATCCCCTGGGTGATCACCTTGGTCGCGGAGTTGACGAGGATCGACATTCAAAAGCCTCCAATGGCCTGGGCGACGAGGATGTTGCCGCTGAGGCCGAAAGTTTGTCCGGCCGGATGATTCAGGGGAATGTGATTGACCTCGACGGCAATCCCCTCGCGCCAGCCGGCCGGCTCCCACAGGCGTTTCTCGACGCCGGGCGCCGGGACCTGGACGCCGGTCGGCGGCTTGCCCATCCAGGCCTCGAGGAGCTTGGGGTCGAGCGGCTTGGTCGCTTCGAAATGGTAAAGCCGGCAGCCCGAGCCCCAGAAGCCGGATTTGTCCTGATAGCGCGAGACGATCAGAAAGATGTCGTGCTCGCCCGAGGTGCGCCGAAAGGTGGCGCCGGTGGACGTGCCGTCCTTCTCGGTCGCCTCGCGGCCCATCTTGATCAGGCGGGCGACACGGGGATCGCCGTCCTCCGCCATCGCGGTCCAACCGGCCTTCGCGGCATCGGCCTTCGTCGGCTCGATATCGTCGCCGATTCGGGAGCAGGCGCCCTTGAAGGCGTCCAGCATGGCGCGCTCGGCGGTTGGCGCCGTTGAGGCCGCGCCCGGGGCCGCCGTCGGAGCGGCCGCCCGGGTCGCGAGCATGATTCCGCCGGGATGGCCGCGGGCCTTATCGGGGCGCCGGTAATAGATTTCGGTGCGCTTATGGCCCTCGCCCAGGCCCGGTTCCCAGGCCCGGCCCCAGGTCGGCTGTCCGTAGTCGCCGATGTCCGCGGTGGGCTGGCGGCCGGCCCAGCGCACCAGCGGCGCCAGCGCGATCGGCTCGCGCCCGTCGAGATCGGCGATCCGGCATTCGGATGCGGATCGGCCCGCGCTGCTCAACGCAAGGAACAGGATCCGGCCCCCGACGACGCGCCGATAGGTGCGCGCCGGCGGCGCGGCGGGCGAGTCGGCGGCAAGCGCGCGCGCGAACGGGCTTCCCGCCTTGGGCCGATGGCGGCTCCAACCGGAAGCCTCGAGGCGCTTCGCCATCGCATCGATATTTTCGAAAGTCCCGCCGCACGCCGCGTCGAAGGCGACGAGAACCGGCTCCGCCGGATAAGGCGGGGCGGGGGCGGCTGCCGCGGCGAAGGCTGCGAGAGCGGCAAGCGCGCCGATCATTTCAGGCTGCCGTCGATCGCCTTGCAGGCCTCCAGCAGCTCCTTCACCGCGTCCACCGAGACCTGGAAGTTCGCCCTGGCGCTCTCGTCCAGCTCGATCTCGACGATCCGCTCGACGCCGCCGGCGCCGATCACCACCGGCACGCCGACATAGAGGTCGTTCACCCCATATTGGCCGGTCAGGAAAGCGGCGGCCGGCAGAACCCGCTTCTTGTCCTTGAGGAAGCTCTCGGCCATCGCCAGAGCCGCCGTCGCCGGAGCGTAATAAGCCGAGCCGGTCTTGAGCAGGGCGACGATCTCGCCGCCGCCCGAACGGGTGCGCTGAACGATGGCGTCGATCCGCTCCTGGGTCGACCAGCCCATCTTGATGAGGTCGGGCACGGGAATGCCCGCGACCGCCGAATAGGCCGGCACCGGCACCATCGTGTCGCCGTGGCCGCCGAGAACGAAGGCGGTGACGTCCTCGACCGAGACCTTGAACTCTTCCGCGAGGAAATGACGGAAGCGGGCGCTGTCGAGCACTCCCGCCATTCCGACCACCTGGCTGTGCGGCAGGCCCGAAAACTCGCGAAGCGCCCAGACCATGGCGTCGAGCGGGTTGGTGACGCAGATGACGAAGCTGTCGGGGGCGTGCGCCTTGATGCCCTCGCCGACCGCCTTCATCACCTTGAGGTTGATCCCGAGCAGATCGTCGCGGCTCATCCCGGGCTTGCGGGCGACCCCGGCGGTGACGATGCAGACGTCGGCGCCCTCGATGTCGGCATAATCCTGCGTGCCGGTAAGCAGTGCGTCGAAGCCCTCGACCGGCCCGGCCTGGGCGAGGTCGAGCGCCTTGCCCTGCGGAATGCCCTCGGCGACGTCGACGAGGACGATGTCGCCCATCTCGCGGATCGCCGCGAGGTGAGCCAGGGTGCCGCCGATCATGCCGGCGCCGATGAGCGCGATTTTCGTGCGAGCCATGGGGCTGCTCCAGCCTTTCCAACATAGTCAAAGCAAGGCAGGCGGCAGGACGCCGCCAAATGTGGCGCCCGCTTAGACCCGAAGGCGGGAGGGGGCAACCTGTGGGAGAGGTAAAATGCGCCTTCCGTCACCCCTCCTTCTCCTCTCCCGCTTTTCGCGGGAGAGGAGGCGCCCAAGCCGAAGGCTTGGAGGTGAGGGTCTTTTCTGCATCAGGAGTACAGACCCTCACCTCCCACGGCTTCGCGGCGGGCCCCTCCTCTCCCGTACGGACGGGAGAGGGGCCGCGGAGCGCGTCACCCGCCCCCCTGCAGATCCTCGTAGAGCATCAGCGCATTGTCGTCGGGGTCGTAGAAGGTGAGCAGCCGCACCATTCCGGGGATGTCGCGGATCGGGCCGTCCTGGCGGATCGCCCGGGAATCGAGCTCCGCCTTGGCCGCTTCGATGTCCTCGACCCCGAAGGTGAGCGTCGCGCCACCCTTGCCGCCCGCTTCCTCGACCTGGGAAAGGCCGAGATTGACCCGGTCCACGCTCGTCTTCAGCTCGCACCACGCCTCCCCCTCCATTCGATAGAGGAGATCGAAGCCCAAAGCGTCGCGATACCAGGCGATCGAGCGGTCGAGGTCGCTCACCCCCATCGCGCAGGTCAGCCCGCCGTCGAATCGAATGCCCATAAATCTCCTCCCTTGTATGTACTATTTTTATAGTAACTATTCTTTCAGTCAAGTAAGGAAGGCCGATGCTGCCCGAGGACGATTTCCGTTGGCTGATCGGAAGCCGCTGGTTCTTGCCCGTGCTGGCCCTGGCCGGCCGCGAGGAGGGACTGCGTTCCGCCGCTCTCGTCGCCCGGCTCGGGATCTCGCGCTCCATGCTGTCCGCGGTGCTCGGCCAGCTGCTCGGCAGGGGCTGGATCGTCCGCAATCCCGGTCACGGCCATCCGCTGCGCCCGGAATATATACTGGCCGAGGCGGGCCGCCCGGTCGGCGCGTGGTGCGAGCGGGTGATGGAGGAGCGGCGGCTTCTCGGCCTCGACGGCAAAGGCCTGGGCCGCTGGGCGCTTCCGCTGGTCGGCCGGCTGGACCGGCGCTGGGAGCGTTTCTCATGGCTCGAGGCCCAGCTCCGCCCGATCAGCCCGCGCTCGCTCTCGCTGACCCTCAAGCAATTGCTGGAGGTGCGGCTGGTCGACCGCCGGCTCGAGGATTCCTTCCCGCCCAGGCCCCTCTACGGCCTCACCGGCCACGGCCAGCGGCTGGCGTGGGCGATGGCGTAAGATAGAGGACATCCCGTCGTCCCAGCGAAGGGTGAAGTGCACCTTCGCCTTTTACCCCCTGGGATCCCAGCCTTCGCTGGGATGACGCCTGGCCTCACTTCCCCGCCAGCGCCTTCAGCATGTCCGACCAATGGCCGACATCGTCGTACAGCGCCTTGACCGGAAGCCTTTCGTCGCGGCCGTGGGCGCGCTCGTCGTCGGGGGAGACGCCCCAGCTGCCGTCGACTCCGTAGACCGGGATCCCGGCGGCTCGGAAATAGAGGCCGTCGGTCGCCCCGGTCGACATGCTGGGGATGATCGCCGCGCCGGGATGGCGCTTGCGGACCGCGTCCGTATAGGCACGGACCACGTCGGCACGCAGCGGCGAGGCCGGAGTGGGCGTGCCCGGGTCGCTCACCGCGACCTCCACCCCCGAGCCCGCGACCCGCTTCAGCTCGGCTTCGACCTCCTTGGGATCGATCCCGGGCATGATCCGGCAGTTGACCGTCGCTCGGGCCAGTTGCGGCAAAGCGTTGTCGGCATGGCCGCCCTCCAGCCGGGTCGCGACGCAGCGGGTCCGGGTCGTGCCCACTTCGAGCTCGCTCGCCTCGATCGCATCGGCGGCGGCCCCGTCGTTCGGATCGGCCACCCAGCGCCGCATAGCCTCGCCCAGCGCCCCCTTCTCCATCTTCGCCCGCTCGGTGAAATAGGCCCGGGTGGTTTCGTTCAACATCGGCGTGAAGCGGTGCGCCTCGAGCCGCTTGAGCGCTCCGGCGAGGTCGTAGATTGCATTGTCGGGGCGTGGCCGCGAGCTGTGGCCGCCCTTGTTCTTCGCCGAGAAGCTGAAGCTCTGGTAGGTCTTCTCGGCGGTCTGGATTCCGAAGCCGAGCGAGCGCCCGTCCTTGGTAAAGGCGCCGCCGCCGGCGTCCGAATTGAGCGCGAACTCGGCCTCGGTCCACTCCCGCCATTCCTTGGCGCCGAGCGCGGCGCCTTTCCCTTCCGTCTCCTCGTCGCCGGTGAAGAAGACGATCAGGTCGCGGGTCGGCTCGAAGCCTTCGGCGCGGAGTCGAAGAAGCGCGGTGGTGATCGCCACCATCCCCGCTTTATTGTCCAGGGCGCCGCGGCCGTAGAAATAGCCGTCTTCCTCCCGGAACTTGAACGGATCGGCCGACCAGTCGGCGGCCAGCGCCTCGACCACGTCCATATGGGCGAGCAGCAGGATGGGCTTTTTTCCCGAAGGCTTCGCCGCCCGCCAGCGCACGATCAGAGCCGCCGTGTCGTCCCCCGGCCGGGACTGGTAGGGCATGATCTTGATGTCGCTCTCGGGAAAGCCGCCGGCCTTGAACTGGCCGGCGAGATAGCGGGCCTGCGCCGGCGTCTGGCCGCGTCCCGGGACGGTCGGGATTTCGATCGAGCGGGCGAGGATCTCCCTGGCCTTCGAGTCCCATTTATCCGGCGTTGGATCGGCGAAGGCGGCGGACGGGAGGAGACCGAGGGCAAAAGCGACGACAAGGCGCATGAAGGAGGCTCCCGCTATGGACGGCGCGGAAGCTGGACCGGAGGGAAGCGAGCGTCAACGCCGATTAGCCCCTCTCCCGTCTTTACGAGAGAGGAGGGGCCCGCCGCGAAGCGGTGGGAGGTGAGGGTCTGCACGCCGGACTCAGCAAGACCCTCACCCCCCATCCTTCGGATGGATCCCCCCTCTCCCGCGAAAAGCGGGAGAGGAGAAAGAGGTCACCCCGCCCCGTGCCCGGCCGCCAGATAATCCTCGGACTGCATCTCGATCAGGCGCGACACGGTGCGCTGGAACTCGAAGGCGCCGTCGCCGGCGGGATAGAGGTCGGCGGGCGAAGCGTCGGCGGCGGCGAGCAGCTTCACCTTATGCTCGTAAAGGGCGTCGATCAGGGTGACGAAGCGGGCCGCCTCGTTGCGCCGGTCCGCGCCCATGACCGGGATTCCGACGACGATCACGCTGTGGTAGCGGCGGGCGATGGCGAGATAGTCGGCCGCGCCCCGAGCTTCCCCGCACAGGCGCTTGAACGAGAAGACGGCGACGCCCTTCAGGCTCTTGGGGACATGCAGGGTCCGACCGCCCTGGACGGGGATGTCCTCGCTCGGCACCTTGGCCCGGTCTTCCACCGCGAAATCGGTGAGCCGGAAGAAGGCGGCGCTGAGCGCCTCGGTCGCGGCCGGGCCGTTCGGCACGTACCAGGTCGGAAAGCCGCCGAGGCGCTCGAGCCGATAGTCGGTCGGCCCGTTCAGGGGGACCACGTCCAGCGCACGCTCGACGAGGTCGATGAAGGGCAGGAACAATTCCCGGTTGAGCCCGCCCAGATAGAGGTCGCCCGGTGGCCGGTTGGAGGTGGTGACGACGGTCACTCCGTTCTCAAGCAATTGGGCGAAGAGGCGCGACAGGATCATGGCGTCGGCGGCGTTGTTGATCACCATCTCGTCGAAGGCGAGAAGGCGCGCCTCCGCCGCGATTCCCCGGGCGACCGGCGGGATCGGGTCGCCCTCCTCCTTCTCCCGCTCCACCCGAAGCCGTTCGTGCACTTCCAGCATGAATTCGTGGAAATGGGCCCGGCGCTTGGGCTCGGCCGGGATCGCGGCGAAGGCGAGGTCCATCAGCATCGACTTGCCGCGCCCGACCCCGCCCCACAGATAGGCGCCGCGAGGCGCCGGCGCGGCCTTGCCGAAGAGTCGGGCGAAGGGGCCTTTCCTGGGCGCGGGCCGAAACTCGGCGGCGATCCGGTCGAGCACGGCGACCGCGCGGCTCTGGTCCGGATCCGGCCGAAGCTCACCGGCCCCGATCAGCGCCCGGTAGCGCTCGGCGACCTCGCTCACCGGCTGAGCTTCCGCAACGTCCCCGACCAGGAGGCGACGATCTCCCCCTCCTGCTCGACGAGGCCGCGCATCACCGCCAGCCGCTTGCTCTCGCGAAGCAGCTCGACCGAGCAGTCGAGCGGAACTCCAAGCTTCGCGCCCGACAGGAATTGCGCGGACAGATCGAGGGTCACCGAAGGCCCCAGGGTCGCTCCCGCCGCATAGCCGCCGGCGAACATCGCCATGTCGACGAAGGTCAGGATCGCCCCGCCATGGACCATGTCGCCGAGATTGCTCTGCGCCAGACCGGGGAACATCCGGCACCGCGCCCTGCCCTCGCCCTCGCCGCGGACGAGCAGCTTGCCGAGGGTGGCGTTGAAGCGGTCGTCGCCGGTCGTCAGGTCCCAGGTCATCCAGCCCGGATGGTCGGGGTCGGGCTCGTGGCGGATGAGGGGGTGGAGGCGGCGCTCGGTCATGGTCATCGGGGCGTCCACTGAGGATATTTGCCCGCCCTGGCAAGTCATGCCGCCCTGACAAGGCATGGCCCGTCCCGCCCGCCCCGCCAGTGCCAGGCACCTCAGATTTTTCCTCGGTACCTGGTACCTTTGACTTTTCCTCGGTACCTGGCACCGCGCGTTCTGGCACCGCGCGTTGGAGCTGTGGCGCGCTCGGTCATTTCCGACGCAGTGGCGAGAATGTCGAACGCTTTCAAGCCGCACCTCCCCCCATATCCTCATATCCAGTTTTCCGCTCTGGACTCCCGCCGCCGAGCGAGTCAGTCTGAGGGTCTGAGGCAGCGCCGGGGGGCGAGTCGCTCCGTTTTCGGATTTAAATCGGTTCTGCAGATCGGGACTAGATCGGGAGCGGCCGAGCCGGAATCATTGCAGCTTTAAGTAGCTCTGTTTCAAGGGAAATGCGCCGCGCCTGGTCGTCGATGAGGGGGGAATTCCACGTGACGATCTATAACGGCACCGGCGGCAACAACACTATCAACGGCGGCAACGGCGACGACACCATCAACGGCCTCGGCGGCGACGACGATCTGTCGGGCGGCAACGGCAATGACGACATCGACGGCGGCTCGGGCGACGACGACATCGACGGCGGCAACGGCAATGACGAGATCGACGGCGGCACCGGCAACGACGACATCGACGGCGGCAATGGCAATGACGAGATCCACGGCGGCGACGGCAATGACGTCCTCTACGGCGGCAACGGCGTCGATACGCTGAACGGCGGCGCCGGCAACGACCGGCTCTTCGGCGAGAATGGCGACGATTATCTCACCGGCGGCGGCGGCGACGATCTGATCGACGGCAACAACGGCTTCGACACCGTTTATTATTCCGGGCTGATCAAGGAATATACCTTTCTCGCCAGCGCCGGCTATTTGCACATCCGCCATCTCGGCGGCGCCGGCCCGGACGGCCACGATCAGGTGATACGGGTCGAGCGGCTGGTGTTCGCCGACCGGGTCATCAATTTGGGCAGCGGCAAGAACAAGCCGGTCGCGGTCGACGACCAGGTCTTCATCACCGAGGATGACGGCAGCTACAACAGCGGCGCCGCGGGCGTGCTGGCCAACGACTTCGATTTCGACGGCGACGCCATGAGCGTGACCGCCGGCACCTTCGCCGGCGCCTACGGAACGCTGACCATCGCCTCCAACGGCACCTACACTTACGTCCTGTCCGGCTCGGCGCAGGGGCTTGCCCTGGGCGAAACCGGCATCGACAGCTTCGATTACACCGTCTCCGACAATGACGGCAGCACCCCCGGCAAGCTCGTCTTCAACATAGCGGGCCGCAACGACGCGCCCGTCGCCAATCCCGATTCCGTCTCGACCGGCGAGAATGATTCGGTCCTGGTCGACGTGCTCGCCAACGACGTCGACGTCGACAACGGAGCGATCCTCACCGTGACCGCGGCCTCGGCTCCGGCCGGCCAGGGCAGCGCCTCGGTCGTCGGCAACCAGGTCCGGTTCGATCCGGGGAGCGATTTCGAAAGCCTCGCCGTCGGCGAGAGCGAGGACGTCCTGGTCGGCTACGCCATCACGGACGAGCATGGAGCGACGGACAGCTCGACCATCACGGTGACCGTCACCGGCGTCAATGACGGTCCCGTCGCCAATCCCGACGCCGCCGCCGGCGGCGAGAACGAGATCCTTCTGATCGATGCGACCGCCAACGACACCGACGTCGACAACGGGGCGGTCCTGACGGTCGCGTCGGCGTCCGCCCCGGGGGGCCAGGGCGACGCCTCGGCCGCCGGAGACCAGGTCCGGTTCGACCCCGGCACCGACTTCGACGACCTCGCCGTCGGCGAGAGCGAGATCGTGGTCGTCGACTATGTCGTCCAGGACGAGCATGGCGCCACATCCACTTCGACCGTCACGATCACCGTCGCCGGCGCCAATGACGGCCCGGTCGCCAACCCGGATTCGAGGACGACGAGCGAGAATTCGGCTGTCGTGATCGACGTGCTCGCCAATGACGACGACGTCGACAACGGCGCCGTCCTCATCGTCACCGCCGCTTCGGCGCCGGCTGGCCAGGGCAGCGTCACGATCGTCGAGAACGAGGTTCGCTTCGATCCGGGCACGGACTTCGACTATCTCGCGAGCGGCGAGAGCGCGGTCGTCGTGATCGACTACACGATCGAGGACGAATATGGCGCGTCGGCCTCGTCCACCGTCACCGTCACCGTCCAGGGCCGCGACGAAGGCTCGAACACCGTCGGCACCAACGACGGCGAAACCCTGGTCGGAACGCCCGGCGACGACACGATCGACGCGCTCGGCGGCGACGACAACGTCTTCGGCCTGGCCGGCGACGATCTCCTCCTCGGCGGCGACGGCATCGACTTCCTGAGCGGCGAAGAAGGCGAGGACACGCTCGAGGGCGGCAACGACAACGACTTCCTGTCGGGCGGCGAGGGCAACGACATAGTGTCCGGCCAGGCCGGCAACGACAGTCTCTCGGGCGAGGAAGGCGACGACCAGCTGTCGGGCGGCGACGGGCTCGACACGCTGAGCGGCGGCGGCGGCGAGGACGTCATCGAAGGCGGAAACGACGACGATTTCCTGTTCGGCGACGACGGCAACGATATAGTGTCGGGCCAGGCGGGCGCCGACATCCTTCAAGGCGACAGCGGCGACGACCAGCTTTCGGGGGGGATTGGCGACGACAGCCTCGACGGCGGCGACGGGGACGATACGCTGGGCGGCGGCGACGGACAGGACTTCCTGTCCGGAGGCCTCGGCACCAACGTCCTGAACGGCGGCGGCGACAACGACCAGATCGTCGCCGATTCCTCCGAGGGGGTCCAGACGATCGACGGCGGCGGCGGCAACGACACGATCCGCCATAACTACCGGTCCTCGGCGAGCGTCATCACCACCGGCAGCGGCAGCGATTCGATCGAGATCGCTTATGCGGACGTCGGGACGGCGGCGATCGTCGTCACCGACTTCACGGCCGGCGCCGGCGGCGACGTCTTCAAGCTTGCGGGCGACGACGGATCGCTCCTGAGCCTGCTCGTCGGCTGGGACGGAGGCTCCAACCCGTTCGGCTCGGGCTTCCTCAGGCTTCAGCAGAGCGGCACCGACACCTTGCTCCAATGGGACCGGGACGGCGCCGACGGCGGCTCGAACTGGGAGACCCTGGTCGTCTTCCAGAATGAGGATGCCGACGATTTCACCGACGCCAATTTCGCTCCCGCCTACGATCCGGACGGGTCCGCTCCGGCGGGCCAGACGATCACCGGCACCAACGACGGCGAAACCCTGGTCGGCACGTTCGGCGACGACACGATCAACGCGCTGGGCGGCGACGACAGCGTCTTCGGCCAGGTCGGCGCCGATATCATAAACGGCGGCGACGGCCTGGACTTCCTGAGCGGCGACGACGGCGACGACGTCATCGCGGGCGGCAACGACAGCGACACTCTTGCGGGCGGCGACGGCAACGACCAGCTGTCCGGCGAGGCCGGCGACGACATCCTCTTCGGCGAGGCCGGCGATGACGGGCTGACGGGCGGGGACGGCAACGACAGCCTCGACGGCGGCGACGGCGACGATTCCCTGGGCGGCGGCGGCGGCGAGGACTTCCTGTCCGGCGGTCTCGGAACCAACGTCCTGAACGGCGGCGGCGACAACGACCAGATCGTCGCCGATTCCTCCGATGGGGTCCAGACGATCGACGGCGGCGACGGCGACGATTCCATCCGCCTTTCCACCCGCGTCTCGGCGAGCGTCATCACCACCGGTGGCGGCAGCGACTCGATCGACCTGGCTTATGCGGACGTCGGCAATGCGGCGATAATCGTCACCGACTTCACCCCCGGGGCCGGCGGCGACAGGCTCCAGCTCGCGGGCGGCGACGGATCCTTGCTGAGCCTGCTCTCGGGCTGGGATGGAAGCTCCAACCCGTTCGGCTCAGGGTTCCTCCGGCTTCAGCAGAGCGGTGCCGATACCTTGTTCCAATGGGACCGGGACGGAACCGGGAGCGGCTCGGATTGGGAGACGCTCGCGATCTTCCAGAACGCCGGCGCCGGCGATTTCACCGAGGCCAATTTCGTGCCCGCCTACGATCCCGACGGGTCCGAGCCGGTGGGCCAGACGATCACCGGCACCAATGACGGCGAAACCCTGACGGGGACGTTCGGCCCCGATACGATCGACGCGCTCGGCGGCGACGACAGCGTCTTCGGCGAGATCGGCGCCGATCTCATTTTCGGCGGCGACGGCCTCGACTTCCTGAACGGCGGCGGCGGCGACGATATCATCGAAGGCGGCAATGACGGCGATTTCGTCGTCGGCGGTGACGGCGAGGACCAGCTTTCGGGCCAGGCCGGCGACGACATAATGTTCGGCGAAGCGGGCAACGACCAGCTGTCGGGCGGGGACGGCAACGACAGCCTCGACGGAAGCGACGGCGACGACACTTTGAGCGGCGGCAATGGCGGGGACTATCTGGCCGGCGGCCTCGGCGCCGACGCGATGACCGGCGGGGCCGGCGCCGACATCTTCCATTTCCAATCCCCCTCGGACGGAGCGGACGGGGTCGCCGACTTCACGAGCGGCCTCGACGTGCTTCGCTTCTCGGCGAGCGGCTTCGGCGGCGGACTGTCGGCCGGCGGCACGGTTTCCCTGGTCTCGGGGACGGACCCGGCGGCGACGGGCGCCTTCGGCCAGTTCCTCTACGATACCGACGACGGATCGCTGTTCTGGGACGTCGACGGGACGGGGAGCGAAGCCGCGATCCTGGTGGCGACGCTCGGCAACCTCCCGCCGCTCCAGGCCTCGGACTTCGTCATCGTGGTCTGACCCAAATCCTCCAGCCTCTTCTTCGTCAATGCGGGGACACAATACCCAATTCACGATCGAGCCGAGGCTGTTTCGCCGTTCGAACCGACCCACCAAATAGGTATTGTGTCCCCGCAATTCAGAAGCCTCGTCAATGCGGGGACACAATCGATCGAGCCGAGGCAGTTTCGCCGTTCGAACCGACCCACTAAATAGGTATTGTGTCCCCGCAATTGCCCAGGGGGCGAAAAGCTCGGCGCGAGTCCTCGCTGGGGCCCCAGCCTTCGCTGGGGCGACGGGACGCCTAGACCGCCCGCTCGACCAGCATCTTCTTGGTCTCGGCGATCGCCTTGGCCGGGTTGAGCCCCTTGGGGCAGACGTTGGCGCAATTCATGATCGTGTGGCAGCGATAGAGGCGGAACGGGTCCTCGAGCTCGTCCAGCCGCTCGCTAACGTTCTCGTCGCGGCTGTCGGCGAGCCAGCGATAGGCCTGGAGCAGGATGGCGGGACCCAGGAACTTGTCCGAATTCCACCAATAGCTCGGGCAGGAGGAGGAGCAGCAGGCGCAAAGGATGCATTCGTAGAGCCCGTCGAGCTTGGCCCTGTCCTCGGGCGACTGAAGCCTCTCCTTGCCCGACGGATCGGGGGACTTGGTCTTCAGCCAGGGCTCGATCGCGGCATATTGGGCGAAGAAGTGGGTGAAGTCGGGGACCAGATCCTTGATCACGTCCATGTGCGGAAGCGGAGTGATCCGGATGTCGCCTTTATAATCCTCGATCGCGGTCGTGCAGGCGAGCCCGTTGCGCCCGTTCATGTTCATCGAGCAGGAGCCGCAAATCCCCTCGCGGCAGGAGCGGCGGAACGTCAGGGTCGGATCGACGTCGTTCTTGATCCTGAGCAACGCGTCGAGCACCATCGGCCCGGTCTCGTCCAGATTGATCTCGTAGGTGTCGTAGCGCGGGTTCTCGCCCGAATCGGGATCGTAGCGATAGACCTTGAACTTCCGGGTCCGCCCCGGCCCGGCGGGATCGGTGAAGCTACGGCCCTTGCCCTTGATCACGCTGTTCTTCGGAAGGGTGAACTCGGCCATTCTCAATCCTTTGCTGGCGTCCGAACTAAGAGTGGCCGAACGCCCATGCAATCCCCTCTCCCGCTTTTCGCGGGAGAGGAGGGGCCCGCCGCGAAGCGGTAGGAGGTGAGGGTCTGTACTCCAGAGTCAGAAAAGACCCTCACTTCCCAAGCCTTCGGCTTGGGCCCCTCCTCTCCCGTAAAGAACGGGAGAGGGATTTACAGCAGCCCGTGCCGCCTCAGGCTCTCCGCCAGAATCGTCTCGATCAGCTGTTCCTGGCTCAGCCCGGCCAAAGCTGCCGACCTCCCGTAGACTTTCTGGGACCAGAGGTTGGCGTTGAGGTTGACCTCGAGGAACACGACCTTGCCGGCCTCGCGGTCGAAGCGGAATTCGTAGCGGCCGTAGTCGAACGGGCGGAATTCCTCGGCGATCCGGCGGGTGTAGTCGGCGATCACCGGCATCCATTCCGAATCGTCGAACTCGACCAATTGGTATTTCTGGCTCCGGTCGACGAGGTCGCGCTTCTCGTAATAGGTTCGAAGGTGCGAGGGATCGGCCTGCTCGAACAGCATCATCGGCATGATGACGGGTTCGCCGTCCACCGTGATTACCGGCACCTCGACGTCGCTGCCGTTGAGGAAGGGCTCGACGATCGCGTCATGGCCTTCGGAATGGATGCTTGCGATCGCCGCCTCGACCCCGGCCCAGTCGTGCGCGTCCTGGACCCCCCAGCTCGCCGAGGAGGCGTTGGGCTTGATCACCATCCTTTCCTCTTCCGGACAGCGCGACCGCTCGACCGGAGCGCCGCGGCGATAGATCGCCCAGGGCGCCGTCGGAATCCCGGCGGCCGCGACCGCCATCTTGGTCAGATGCTTGTCGTCGGACATGCCGCGAAGGATCGGGCTCGCGCCGAGGAAGGGGAGGGAGTGCCGGGTGCACAGCAGAGGCAGCATCATCTCGCTGTTGAGGAAGCCGCCGCGATTGAGCAGAGGGAAGACGAAGTCGACATCGGGCTTTTCGAACAAGGCCTCATATCTGTCCGCAAGCTCGAGATTGAGGCCCAGGCCCTTCAAAATCTCGCGCACCTCGACATGGTATAGAGCGTGGTTGCCGTCCTCCGGATGAAGCCCGCCCTCCCACAAAGCATGCTTGGCGATGAACAGGATGCGCAGCCGATCCTTGGCTTCCTGCGGGATGGTAAGCGGACGGATGTTTGACACGCGGGGCTTCGCCTTTCAGGGAGGGGGCGCGGCGGACATAGTGCCGCGGCTACGGAAGGCCAAGAGCGTAACCCTCGTGAGCGTGCAGACCCCCGTCCCCGGCGAGTCGACCCGGCTGATGACGACGGGCGGCGACGCCCGGATCGTCCTTCGCCCCGAAACCGGCCTCAACCTTTACCATTCGGCGCCGCGCCCGAGCGGGGTCCTCGCCTATGCTTCGTCCACCGCCAACGACGTCTCGGCCCCGGCCTTCGCCCATGTCGAGGCGCTTCTCGCCGAGCTGGGTCCGGATCTTTCCGGCCGGGACTATGCCGAGCGGCTCGAGGCGCTGCGCGGCCGGATCCGCCTGGCCTATTCCGTCGCGGACGAGATCGACATCGTCTTTGCCCCGTCCGGGACCGACCTCGAATATGTCGCCCTGGCCTGCGTCGCCGGTCGTGCGCGGGGCGGCGTCCATAATATCCTGCTCGGCGCCGACGAGGTCGGGAGCGGCTGCGTCCACTCCGCCTTCGGCCGCTATTTCGCCCGCGAGACGGCGCTCGGAATCGCGACCGTGCCCGGCGATCCGGTTCCGGGCCTGGGCGAGACCCATGTCGAGATGATCGACGTCCCGGTCCGCGACGGCCACGGCCGAGCCCGTCCTTCGGCGGAGATAGCGGCGCGGATGAACCTGGCGATCGCCGACGCCGAAGCCGCCGGCCGCCACGTCCTCGTCCATGTCGTCCACGGCTCCAAGACCGGGCTGATCCTGCCGTCGCTGGCGGATATCGACCGGATCGTCGCGAAAAATGGCGATTCCGTCACATTGGTCGTCGACGCCTGCCAGGCGCGGATCACCAGCCCCGCCATCGCCGACTATCTGGGGCGCGGAGCGATCGTCTTCGTCACCGGCTCCAAGTTCATGGGCGGCCCGCCGTTCAGCGGCTTCGCCCTCGTCCCCCGCCGCTTCAGGGAGGAGTCGCTTGCCCTCGCCGAAGGGCTCACGACGATCTTCCGCCGAGGCGAATGGCCGGAAGGCTGGCCCGGCGCGGAGGCTCTGCAGGACGGCGCCAATCCGGGCCTGCTGCTCCGCCTCGAAGCCTCGATCTTCGAGCTCGAGCGATTCCAGCGCCTGACGCTGGACGAGGTGACGAGAATCATCCTTTGCTTCCACCAGGCGGTGCGCGAGGAGATCATCGAGAAGACCCCCGCCCACCGCGTCGCCCCCTATCCGCCCGGCGAGAAGGAGACGGCCGATACCCACCCGATCGAGATGCGGACTCTATCGACGCTCGACCTCAGCGAGTTTTCCGGGGGCGCGGCCTTCGAGGACTCGGTCCGCTGGCACAAGGCGATGCTCGCTTACGGCGTCCGCCTGGGCCAGCCGGTCAAATGCGTGAAGCTGGACGACGGAAGCTGGGGCGCGACTTTGCGGATCGGCCTGTCGATGCCGATGGTGGTTGAGAAAGCGGGGCTGGACGACGAGGCGCTGAAGCGAAGCTTCGCCGAAGACATGGCCCGGGTGCGCTCGGCGCTCGAGGCGGTGGCGGCCTGACCGTCATCCCGGCGAAAGCCGGGACCTCAGGACAGGAAGTCTCGGCGGGCCTCCCCGAGATCCCGGCTTCCGCCGGGATGACGAGGATCGTCAGTAAACCCGCGCCTTGGGCTCGATATATTTGATCTCGTCGGTGAGCGTATATTCGTGGACCGGCCGGTAATCGATCCGGACTTGGCCGCCCTGGCCGCCCCAGCCTTCGAACCAGGCCGCCGTATGCTTCATCCAATTGGCGTCGTCGCGATTCGGATAATCCTCGTGCATGTGGGCGCCTCGGCTCTCCTTGCGGTTGGCGGCCGAGTGCATCGTCACCACCGCCTGGGCGATGAGGTTGTCGAGCTCCATCGTCTCGACGAGATCGGTGTTCCAGACGAGGCTCCGGTCGGTGACCTTCACGTCCGCCATCTGCTTGTAGACCTCATCGATCCGCCCCTTGCCCTCATCGAGGCTGGCTTCGGCGCGGAAGACGGCGCAATCGGCCTGCATCACCCGCTGCATCCGGTTGCGGATCTGGGCGGTCGGGCTTCCACCGGCGGCGAAGCGGAACCTGTCGAGGCGGCCGAGGGCCATTTCCTCCGAGCCCCTGGGCAAGGGCCGGTGCGGCGCGTTCGGCTTCAGGATCTCGCCGGCCCGGTGGCCGACGGCCCGGCCGAAGACGACGAGGTCGATGAGGCTGTTCGAGCCGAGCCGGTTGGCGCCATGGACCGAGACGCAGGCCGCCTCGCCGACCGCGAACAGGCCGGGCACGACGGCGTCGGGATCGCCGTCCCGCAAGGTCACCACCTCGCCATGGAAGTTGGTCGGGATCCCGCCCATGTTGTAATGGACGGTCGGCACCACCGGCAAAGGCTGCCGGGTCAGGTCGACTCCCGCGAAGACCTTCCCGGTCTCGGTGATTCCCGGGAGGCGTTCGGCCAGGGTCTTTTTGTCGATATGATCCAGGTGGAGCCAGATGTGGTCCTTGTCCTTACCGACGCCGCGGCCCTCCCGTATCTCCATCGCCATGGAGCGGGAGACGACGTCGCGGCTGGCGAGGTCCTTGGCGGAGGGCGCGTAGCGCTCCATGAAGCGCTCGCCTTCGGAGTTGGTGAGGTAGCCGCCCTCCCCGCGCGCGCCTTCGGTGATCAGGACTCCGGCGCCGTAGATACCGGTCGGATGGAATTGGACGAACTCCATGTCCTGGAGCGGCAGGCCCGCCCGAAGCGCCATCGCATTGCCGTCGCCGGTGCAGGTGTGGGCCGAGGTCGCGGTGAAATAGACCCGGCCGTAGCCGCCGGTCGCGAGCACCACCGCTTGGCTGGAGAAGCGGTGGATCGACCCGTCCTCCAGGCAGAGCGCGATCACTCCGCGGCACTCGCCCTCCTCCATGATCAGGTCGATGGCGAAATATTCGATGAAGAAGTCGGCGTCATATTTGAGCGACTGCTGGTACAGAGCGTGGAGCATCGCATGCCCGGTCCGGTCCGCCGCCGCCGCGGTTCGCTGGGCCGGAGGCCCCGCCCCCATGTTCTGCATCATCCCGCCGAACGCGCGCTGGTAGATCTTGCCCTCGGCGGTGCGCGAGAAGGGCACCCCGGCATGCTCGAGCTCGTAGACCGCCGCCGGCGCCTCCCGGCACAGATATTCGATCGCGTCCTGGTCGCCGAGCCAGTCCGAGCCCTTGACGGTGTCGTACATGTGCCAGGTCCAGTGATCCGGCCCCATGTTGCCGAGCGACGCCGCGATCCCGCCCTGCGCGGCGACGGTGTGCGAGCGGGTCGGGAAGACCTTGGTGATGCACGCCGTCCGAAGCCCCTTCCCGGCCGCCCCCATCGTCGCCCGAAGCCCCGACCCGCCGGCCCCGACGACGACGACGTCGTAGCTGTGGTCGATTATCCTGTAGGCGGTGGGGGTGGTGGCCATTGGGGGAGCGCTCGCGGCTGGGGGACGGGGTTGGCGGCGCTTTTAGGCTTTGGGCGGGGGGTTGCAAGCTTGTCCGGCGCCGGTGCGGGCGGCGGGGGGATGCAAGGGCGGGCGGACCGGCCGGGAGCCCCGGCATTGCCGACGGCCCGCAGAAGGGTAGAATGGACGGCATGAGCGGTGGGGGACGATGAAGGCACAGGATCTATTATTGGGCGTTCGCGATTTCTTCGCGGTGCTCATCCCCGGAGCGGTATTGCTGTTCGTGCTGACGGCGGTCGCGGCTTTGGACGAAGTGGCTCCCGAATGGCTCGTCGCGGCCGCAAGCGCGGCGCAGAAGCAAAGCGCGGCCCTGAAATTGTCCGAAACTGGGAACGTCTTCGTCTTTGCGATCGCCGCCTACGCGGCCGGCCAGATTGTCTCGGCCGCATCGAGCCTGCTCGACTGGCCGGTGGACTGGTTCGAGCGGACCTGCGGCAGGTGGTCGATCGGCAATCCCCTCCTCCGGCGGCTTGATCCCCGAGTTCGGCTGTGGCGTTTCAGATGCCTTGCCATGGAGCTGAAGGATGAAGCGACCTGGGCGCTGCTTTGGCCCGATGCCTCGCGAACCGATCGTCCCGAGCGACGGAGCAACTGCTTCGACGACCGGTTCAATCCGCTCTGGTCGGTTCGAAGCTTCTGGCGCGACTATCTGCGCCTGAACAAGCCCGACGCCATTGCCGAGCTCGACAGGATCGAGAGCGCGCAGAAGATGTTCAGGTCCCTGGGTGTGGTTCTCCTGGCGATGGCGGGCATACTCGCTCCATCCCTCAGCACGCTGCAACTGGCCGGGACGGCGCTGCTTTTCCTTCTGTGCTATCTGCTCTTCGTCAGGTTCAGGCTGGCCTTCTTCTACCGCCTCTACAAACTGGCCCTCCTCACGACGCTGCCCGAAGGCCATGTGGAGAAGAGCGCAGGCGCCTTTTTCGAGCGGATCCCCGATCTTCTGAACGCGATAGAGCCGAGGCCCGCTCGCACCGACTAGCGATTTCGCCCGAGGCGGCCAGCGGCGGGGCGTCGCAGCTTGTCCGGCTCCGGCGCGGGTGGAGAGATTATTGGTGATCCACGCGAAGGACGCGAAAACGCGAAGGACGCGAAGGCGTGGAGGGAGGCAGAGACCGTCCGACCGGCGCGGCGGCGATCGGGGCCAAGGGCCGCGGCGGAGAATTACGGGAATTACGGAGAATTACGGGGACACAATACCTAATTCGGCACGGCAAATAGGTATTGTGTCCCCGTAAAAAATTCGGCCGGAAGGTCGTCCCCGGGCCTTCGAAGGGTTCAGCGCAATTCGTCAGCCGGTGCCCACCTTCGGTCGGCTTGGGCAAAGGCGTCGCGGACTTGCCCAGATTCGCGCAGCATACGCACTCACGCCTTCGCTTCGGCTTTGTCGCGTCCAGGAATTACGGGGACACAATACCTAATTCGGGGCGGCAAATAGGTATTGTGTCCCCGTAAAACCGAAGCTCGACTGGCGCCGGTGCGGGCGGCGGGGAATTACGGGGACACAATACCTGATTCGGGGCGGCAAATAGGTATTGTGTCCCCGTAAAACCGGGGCCCGGGGAGCCGCGGATCAGGGGCTGTAGAGCCGGCGGGAAGGACGTCACGGGTGGCCGTGACGTCGGACGAGTCCGAGGGGCTTAGGGCCCTCGCCTCGCCGGCCGGCCTGCGCCGATTCCAGTCGCAACTCACGATCGCCTCGCGATCGCTTCGCTGCGGCCGGGCGGCTTGGCTCAGCGCGGCAGGCCGGTCGCGGCGAAGGCGATCTTGAGCACCGCGAAGATCGCGAAGGCGGCCCCGCCGATCGCCGCGAAACTGAGGAGCAGGAGGACAAGGAACTTGTTGCCCTCGTCATGGACGTAATCCTCGACGATCACCTGAAGCCCCATCTTCAGATGCCAGAAGGTGGCGGCGATCAGGAGCAGCATCGGCACCGCGGCGAGCGGATCCCTGAGCCATTCGGTGACCCCGCGATGGTCGAGCGCCGGAAGCCGAAGGAGCGACACGATCAGCCAGACGAAGAGGAGCAGGACGGCGACCGCCGACGCCCGCTCGTGCCACCAATGCTCCGCCCCCTCGCGCGCCGAGCCGAGGCCGCGCGCCCGCGCCAGCGGGGTCTCGAGGGCCGCCGGGTCGGTCATCGGGCTCGCTCCGGGCTCGCCGGTCTTTGCCGTATCGACGCTCATTACAGCCTCTCCATCGCGATGTAGAGCCACAAGGCGGCGGTGAGCAGGAGCGCCCCCGCCATGGTCATCGTCGCCCAGAATTTGTTGCCCTGGATCTCGAAGCCGGCGCCGATGTCCATAACGAGGTGGCGAAGGCCGGAGAGCAGGTGCTGGAAGAAGGCCCAGGTCAGCCCGACCCCGACGACGACCCCGGGCCACGAAATCGCCCAGCCGGCGAAGCTCTCATAGGCCTCCTCGCCCGAAGCGGCGGCGACCAGCCACCAGACGAGCGCCGCGGCGCCGACGGTGGCGAGCCCCGCCCCGGTGACCCGGTGAAGGATCGAGACCAGCATGTGCGGCCCCCATTTGTAGACTCCGAGATGCGGCGAGAGCGGTCGGTTCGGGTTGCGGGACATGAAGCGCCTTCCTGTTGGGTGGGGCTTTTAGGGGCAATGCGGAGGGATGCAAGGTTGGGGTTGAAGATGGGGCTTCCGCAGGAGAAGGGGCTGGACCCGGCCGGGCTGGAACGACGCCGTCCGAGATGCCATGCTGGAGACTTTGGAAAGACAGTGACGATAGACATTCATGCCGCGATCGCGGACGTTTGGAACGGAAGAGCGGATGCGCGACCAGTTGCAGAGAGCGGTTTTGGCACTGGCACAGCCGCCGGAGGTGCAGCTTCGCCTGTTCCCGGACTTCGTGTGCAAGGCTGACGAACTGGCCCTCGACTTCGAAGACGGCCTTTACGAGCTCGTCGGCCACGAGGACGAGATCGACCAGGGCCAGCGTGCTGCCATCGACGCTCTGGACGGGCTGCTCATTGGAATGAGCGGGCGTGCGAATGCCTCGTTCTGGACCGAGGATGCGCTCCGGTCTCACCCGATTTGGGATGAAATACGTGACGCCGCCAAGGCCGTGGCCGAGGCCTTCGGATGGGCGATCCAAAACCCCGGACCGTCCGGCGCGATCTACATCCGTGCCGGCAAATAGGCCCGTGCTTCCCGCCGGCCTTTCCGGCCGGGACCAGAGACGGCGGATCGCCTGGCTGGCGGGGATCGCGCTCGCCTCGATCCTCTTGTGGCAGACCCAGCTCGGCAGCCTCCTGCTCTATCCCTTCACGATCCTGGCGACCTGGTTTCATGAAATGGGCCATGGCCTCGCCGCGATGCTCTCGGGCCGGGGGTTCGAGCGTCTGCTGATCTTCGCCGACGGTTCGGGAGCCGCCCAGTCGTGGCGCCCCGCCGACGGGTACAGGCTGACCGATGCGCTGATCGCGGCGAGCGGGCCGCTCGGGCCGGCGATCGCGGGGGCGCTACTGATCGTCGCCTCGCGCTCTCCCACCGCCACGCGCAACGCCCTGGCGGTGCTGGGCGCCGCCCTGATCCTGTCCACCTTGATCTGGGTCCGGTCGCCGACGGGCTGGCTGGTTCTCCCGGCCCTGGGAATGGGAATCGCCCTGCTCGCGCTTCGCGGATCCCCGCCCTGGCGGCGCTTCGTCATCCAGTTCCTCGGCGTACAGGCGGCCATCAGCGCGTGGCAACAGTTCGACTATCTGTTCAGCCCGGGCGGAAATGTCGGCGGCCGGCCGCAGCGATCGGACACCGGCGCCATCGCCGACGTCCTGCTTCTGCCTTATTGGTTCTGGGGCGCGATCATCAGCGCGGCGATCCTGGCTTTGCTCTGGGGAAGCTTCAGGCTCGCGTTCCGGCGCTGAAGCGGGGCAGTGGACTGCCTGGCCGCTAGTCCCACGCCTCCGCGGTCACGCGCTCAGTTGGCGGGCAATCGGTACGCGGTGAACATCGCGACGCTGAGGCTTGGTCGGCTCTCAGAGCGATAATTATATACGGTCATCTTTCCCCGCCCAAGCGACTGTCCCTGCCGGCCAGGCCGTCCAGCTTCGAAAGCAGAATTTGGTTCGCACAAAGCCCTAGAAGCACTAAGAATCCCGGTCAGGGGACACATACCTATGTGTCCCCAGATGCTCCCGCCCGCGCGAGGATTCCTGAAAGCTCTTCAAGGCCCGCAGGTGCGTCGTGCCAGAACGCCGAGAGCTTGCCGGGAAACCGCTCCTTCAGGTCGGCGAGCACCCGGCTTGCATCGGGCTCTTGGAGTCGGTCGAGCCAGCGCCTGAGCGGAAGCCCGGAGCGCGCCGCTCCGCAGAGCACGCTTTCTGCCTCCGAGCCGACCGAGAACACCTCAGCTTGGGCCAAATCTCGGGCCAGCGCATGTTCGAACCACGAGTCCATGAAGTCTTCGACGACCCGCCGCTCGCCCGCGGACCAGGATTTCCAGTTTGCGAGCTTCAGCTTGCCCAGAACGATTTCAGGGTCGATGAAGTTTTCCGGCTCATTCACCGCGAGGTCGAAGATGCGCGGCAGCAGATAGCGGAAATCCCGCTCGCCGCCGATCGTCAGGAAAGCGCCTGACACGTATCGCCAGAGCGCTTCGCCACTCAGATGCCGCAACGGGGTGGTCAGAAGAACGTCAACGCCGCGCGTCGAGATGCAGCACGGGCATCCTTCGATCTTCGCCGGAGTCGGTGCAGCAAACTCTCGGTAGATCGCCCCCAGCGCGTTGCGGACCTGCGCGTGGGTAGGAGAAGATAAAGGGACAATCATTGGGTGAACATGGCGGCAGCGGCTTTTCACTGCAACGCTTCGACCCCGGCAAAGTCCGCAATGCTGCGCACCTCGGGTGCCAGGCCTCAGGCCGGCTTGGCTCGGTCCTTCCTCCGACGCCCTAGAAGCCCGACAGGAATTCCGCGACGTTGGCGCCCAGGGCGTCGACCGCATAGCCGCCCTCCATCACTACTAGGGTCGGAAGCCCGAGCGAGGCGATGCGGCGGGCGACCGGGGCGTAGTCGGACGTTTCCAGGGCGAACGAGCAGATCGGATCGCCGGCGAAGGTGTCGGCGCCGAACGAGCAGATCAGGAGGTCCGCGCCGAAGCCCGCGATCGCCTCCAGGGCGCGGTCGAGCGCGGCCTCGTAATCCCGCCTTCCGGTGCCGTGCGGAAGCGGGAGGTTGAGGGTCGCGCCCTCCCCCGCCCCGGCGCCGCGTTCGTCTTCATGGCCCCAGAAGAAGGGAAAATCGGTCTTCGGGTCGGCGTGGATCGAGGCGAAGAAGATGTCGGCGCGCTCAAGGAAGATGTCCTGGGTGCCGTTGCCGTGATGATAGTCCACGTCGAGGATCGCGACCCGGCCGGCGCTGGCCGCCCGGGCCGACTCGGCGGCGATCGCGGCGTTGTTCAGGTAGCAATAGCCGCCCATGTAGTCGGCGCCGGCATGGTGGCCGGGCGGGCGGCAGAGCGCGAAGGCGGAGCGCTCCCCGGCGGCCACGGCGTCGAGCGCCGAAAGCGCGGTCTGGGCGGCCCAATAAGCGCTTTCCCAGGTGCCCTCCGCGATCGGAGTCGAGGCGTCCATGCTGTATCGGCCGAGCCTCGCGTCGATCCGATCGAGGTCGAGTGGGCGGCGGCCGACCACCGGCCAGACATAGCCCGAGGCGTCGCCGGGACGTCCCGCGGCCTTCCAGTCGGCGAAGGCCGACTTGAGGAAATCGAGATAGGGACGGGGGTGGATCCGAAGCAGCGGCGACTCGCCCCGATCCGCGACCGAGTGAGTCGCGCCGAGGGCGGCGAGCATCGAATCGACCCGTCCGCAATGTTCGGCGAAGGGTACGAAGCCGCCGTTGTGAAGCTCCTGAACCGGCGCGTGAAGCCGCTGCCGCTCGTCCCAGAAGATTCGCATCAATCCGTCATCCCGGGAGGGACCCCATCAAAGTAGTACTTTGATGGGAACCCGAAAGCCGGGGCCTCGGGGAGACCCGCCGAGACTTCTCGTCCTGAGGTCCCGGCTTTCGCCGGGGTGACGGGCCGGCTCATGGCGCCTCCAGATCCCTCGGCAAGGTCGGCTCCGACAAGAGCTTCTCCATCGCCGCCCAGCGCCGGGCCGGATCCGCTCCGGCCCTCTCCACCGCGGCCCGGACCATGTCGAGGCCGAGGCCGTAATTGATCACGTAGGACCGATATTGGTCGACGAACGCCACCGACTTTTCGGCTCGGGCGGGCGAAAAGAGCTGGTATTTGCGGGTGAGCTCCACCGCCCGGGCGCGGTCGATGCGGCCGTCGAGATAGTCGGCGGCGATGGTGAAGCGGGCTCCGGCCAGATCCTGGGTCGCGCGGTGCAAGGCGAGATATTTCGAAGCGCTCGCGGCGGGCAGGCCGGCGAGCGGGTAAAGGATCTTCATCTCGAACTCGAGCTGGTCGTCGTCCGGGAAGGCGAGCTCGATTCCGTAATTGGCGCTGCCTTCGGCGATGAAGCTTTGCGGCGAGTAGAGCGGATAGAGGGTGAATTCGACCCATCCGCGCGCCTTGGCGAGCTTCTCCTCGAGCAGCATGTTGTAGACGTGATGGCCGGGATAACCTTCGTGGCATCCGAGATCGACGGCGCGCCCGATCCTGACGGGAAGATCGGTGTTGATCTGGATGAGGCTGTGGTTGTCGCCCTTGTACCAATTGTAGCCGCCCCAGCTCTTGCCGGTGACGAATTCGAGGGTGAAGCGCTCGTTCGCGGGCAGGGCGATATGTCCGGCCGTCCGGCGGCGGCACTCGGCGATCGCGGCCCGCATCACCGGCTCCAGCCGGTCCCGGGGGATGGTGAAGCGCTCCTGGAAGGCGTCGACCCGGTCGGAAAGCGGCCCCTTGCCCGGCACCAGGCGCTCGATTCGGGCGAGGACCGGGTCGTAGGTGGCCAGCGGCTTCAGCTCGGGCCGGACTCCGAACAGCCCTTCGGCTTCGTCGGCGAAGGCCAGCTTCTCGCCCTGAATCATCCTCAGCCGAGTCGAGGCGGCGCGCAGCTGGGCGAGCAGGAAATCCCGCCGCCGCCGCTCCAGCGGAGCGAGATGGGCGTCGGTCAGGCTGCGAAGGCGGACGGAGAGTACGGCGGCGCGGGCGGCGAGCTGGCGCGGGCTTCTGCCATGGGCGAGGACGACGGCGTCCGCCTTGCGCTCGAGCGGCCCGTAATAAGCGTCGATATAGCCCTCTTCCTTCTCGCCCACGGCGAGCTGGAGATCGACATAATCGCTCGCGATGGAGTCGAGGCTCTCGCGGGCGGGCCCGGCCGAGACGCAGCCGGAGAGCAGCAAAACGGCCAGGAGCAGGCTCGGCAGCTTCATCTCGTTCCTTCCTCGATGCCGTCGGCATCTCCGTCGGCGGCGATCTCGCGGTCGAGCCGCGCTTCCTCCTCCTGATGCCGCCGGTGGGCCGGCGCAAGCCTGAGCACGAGATAGCCCCCGAGCGCGGACAGGAAGGAGCCGGCGAGGATCCCGAGCTTCGCCTCCTCGACCCGGGCCGGATCGCCGGGGAAAGCGAGGGCGCCGATGAACAGGCTCATGGTGAAACCGATGCCGCAGAGCATGGCGACTCCCCAGATCTGAAGCCAGGTGGCGCCGCGCAGGGCCGAAGCGAGGCCGAAGCGGACGGTGAGCCAGACGGCTCCGAAGATGCCGATCTGCTTGCCGAGGAAGAGGCCGGCGGCGATCCCGAGCGGCAGCGGCGCGAGCAGGCGCTCCAACCCTACCCCTTCCAGCGAGACCCCGGCGTTGGCGAAGCCGAACAGGGGCACGATGAGGAAGGCGACCCAGGGGCCAAGGCCATGCTCCAGCCGGTGGAGCGGCGAATCGGCCGAATCCGGCGTTCCGGGAGTGGCGATGACGGGGATCGTGAGCGCGGCGAGCACCCCGGCGACGGTGGCATGAACGCCCGACAGGAGCATCGCGTACCAGAGCAGCACGGCGCCGATCAGATAGGGCCAGAGCCGGTGAACGCCGCGCCTGCCCATCGCGTACAGGGCGACGAGAATCGCCGCCGCCGCGCCCAGCGCCAGGGTGTCGAGCGAGGCGGTATAGGCCAGGGCGATGATCGCGACCGCTCCGAGATCGTCGGCGATGGCGACGGTGGTGAGGAACAATTTGAGCGAGGTCGGGGCCCGGCTCCCGAGCAGCGCCAGAACGCCGATGGCGAAGGCGATGTCGGTCGCGGCCGGGATCGCCCAGCCGCGGCCGAGCCCGCCGGCGCCGGCGGTGAAGGCGAGATAGAGTGCGGCCGGCACCGCCATTCCGACGGCGGCGGCGATCACCGGAAGCCGCCGCCGGTCCCAGGTCGACAGGCGGCCGTCGACGAACTCGCGCTTTATCTCGAGCCCGACCAGAAGGAAGAACAAGGCCATCAGCCCGTCGTTGATCCACAGATGAAGGGTCATCGGCCCGAGCTTGGGCGACAGCACAGGCCCGGTCTCGAAGTGCAGGAAGTGGCGATAGGCTTCGGCCAGCGGGGAGTTGGCGACGATCAGAGCCAGGCCCGCGGCGGCCATCAGAACGATTCCGCCAGCCGCCTCGCTCTTCAGGAAGGCTCGGAGCGCGGAGCGCGGGCGTGCCACTTCTTCGGCCATCGCCGCGGCCTTAGCCGCCCGCCGCGCGCGAAGGGAAGGACTATGGTCGGAGCCTGCTTCGTTCGTCATGCCGGACTTGATCCGGCATCCATTTTCCTTCCTCGTTCGCAGGAGCCTGAAGAAGATGGATCCCGGATCAAGTCCGGGATGACGCCGCAGTCCTTCTAGCCGCAGCTATGGCCGCGCCAGTAACGCTCCCATTTCGCGGCCGTCCCGCTCGCCACCATGGCGCAGCTGAGATCGCCCGCGGTCGGCGACGTGCACCAGGCGGCGGTACGGCTTCCGTTGGCCGAGCCTTCGGAACGGCATTCGAGGGACGGCCCCTCGACGAGCAGATGCCCGGTCGAGGCGCTCCCAATCGTCCGTCCGAGCAATGCCGCCAACGCCTCCCGGGCCGCCTGGGCGGTCGCTTCGGGGCAAGGATGTCCAGGGCTGCAGCTTCCGTCCATCTCGCGCGCGGCGATGCCCGCGAGGCGCACCTTCGGTCCTTCTGCGCAGTGGATCGGGCCGTCGCCGTCCCAGACCTTCTCCGGCGTGCAGGCGAAGCGCTCACCCTCGGCAACGATGGCGAAGCGCGACGCTTTCGGCGCCGCAAGCGCTTCGGTCCGGCCGGCGCCCGTCGCCCCGGCCGGCGCGTCGGCGGCGCGGGAATCGCAGCCGGCGAGCGCCAAGGCGATGGCGATCGCCGTCAGCCGTTCAGCCATCGCAGGCGCAGCCCTTGCCCTTGTGGCAAACCTTGTCGCGCGCGATGCAGCTGTCGCCGCACGCCTTGCCGGCCGAGCAGGTCTTGCAGCAAGCCAGGCCCTGAGCCGCGGCGGTTCCGATCAAGCACGGACTCAGCGACGCGGGGCCGAGCGCCAGAGTCGCCGCGGAGGCGGCGATGAGCAGCGCGCGCATGGTCACGACAGCCGGCCGCCGAAGCCGGTATCCAACGTCCAGTCACCCCCGGGCACGCGTCGGCGTCGGAGGAAGAAAAACAAGGAATCGAATTCCGTCTCGATCATCAAACCCATGAGCCAGCCCCCCGCGTTCCAATCGAGGAGCGCCGGCGTCTCTTATCTGAAGATGAGATAATAAGTATATAAGATTCGGTTACTGGATCGCGTTAGCGTTCAGAACGGGTGCGCACCAAGAACAACTGCGGGTTTTTGCATGTAGTCGCCAGGTCTCTGGCCGATCGACAGCGGATGTTTAGGCGCGTGCGACAGGCCTTTGCGAAAAACACTTGCCAAGCTATCGAAGCGAATAGATTATCTCGTCTCCGCGAAGGGGACGGAAGCGTGGATATTGCGGAGTCTTTGTTTCGCGGCCTGGATTTCGTCATGCGCGAGGCGGCCCTGTTCGCGGCCGTCGGGTTCCTGGTCCTGGGGCTCAGCGACATGACGGTGGACCTCATCTGGCTGGCGCACCGGGTCTCGCGCCCGGGCAGGCCGCGGCCCTCGGTCGCGGATCTTCCGCTTCCGGTCCGTCCCGGGAGGCTGGCGGTCTTCGTGCCGGCCTGGGACGAAGCGGCGGTGATCGGCGAGATGCTCCGCGGCGCGGCCTCCGCCTGGGGGGAGGGCGATTGGCGGCTCTATGTCGGCACCTACCGCAACGATCCCGAGACGACCGCCGCCGCGGCCGCGGTGGCGGCGGCGGAGCCGCGGATAAGGGTCGTGACCCGAGGCGATCCGGGGCCGACGACCAAGGCCGACTGCCTGAACCGGCTTTGGCGCGCACTGCTCGCCGACGAGGCCGTCGAGGGTCGGCGGGCCAAGGCGATCGTCCTCCACGACGCCGAGGACGTCGTCCATCCGGCCGAGCTTCGCCTGTTCGACGGCCTGATCGAGCGCTTCGATCTCGTCCAGCTGCCGGTGCTCCCGCTCATCCACCCCCATTCGCGCTGGCTCGGCGGTCATTATGCCGACGAGTTCGCCGAATCGCACGGCAAGGAAATGGTCGTGCGTGGCGCGCTCGGCGCCGGCCTCCCCTCGGCCGGCGTC
>Ga0190275_10000148_pt1 | contig 77903 bp, 55 predicted proteins | sample Popmic550T_FD_133745 | JGI IMG/M metagenome (GOLD analysis project Ga0190275, IMG submission 133745) | Populus adjacent soil microbial communities from riparian zone of Yellowstone River, Montana, USA - 550 T | ecosystem: Environmental > Terrestrial > Soil > Riparian zone > Trees stand | place...
GCTGCTCAGCGAGACCAACCCGCTGAACCACAAAACCACCAACACCTACGACGGCAACCGCAACAAGCTGACCGAGACCAACGCGCTCCAGCAGACCACCACCCACACGTACGACGCGAAGGGAAACCGGACCTCCACCACCGACTCGGCGGGCAAGACGCAACACTGGACGTACAACCAGTACGGCACGCCGGCGACGTCGACCGACCAGCTGGGCAACGTCCAGACCACCCGGTTCGACGCCTCGTTCAATCCGACCAGCATCAGCGACAGCCTCGGCACTCGCGTGGCCTTCACCTGGGACGCACGCGGCAACCCGCTGACCTCGACCGACGGCAACGGCAAGGTGACGCGGTTCACCTACGACGCCTACGGCAACATACTGAGCAAGATCGACCCGCTCGGCCGCACCACCAGCTATACCTACGACGGGATGGGGCGCGTGGCCACCATGACCGACGCGCGTGGCACCACCCGGTCCACGTACGACGCGCTCGGCCGCCTGCTCACGCTGACCGACCCGCTCAATCAGGTGACTAGGTACGAGTACGACGACAACGGCAACAAGACTGCCCAGGTGGACGCGGCCGGGAGGCGCACCACTTACGAGTATGACGCCGCGAACCGGCTGACGAAGGTCACCAACCCCGACTCCACGGAGCTGACCTACACCTACAACTTTCGCGGGCAGCAGCTCACGGTCACGGACGAGGAAGGGCATACCACCTCCTTCGTCTACGACAAGGCGGGGCGGCAGGTGAAGGTCGTCCATCCCGACGACGCCGAGATCACCTTCACCTACGACGAGATCGGTCGCACGACGTCGCAGACCGACGAGCGCGGCCTCACGACCCGATACGAATACGACCCGGCCTGCGGGTGCAGCGAACGGCTGACGAAAACGATCGACCCGCGGGGCGGGGTCACCTCCTACGGCTTCGACGCCGCCGGCCGCCGCATCTCCGAGCGCGACGCGAACCAGCACGAGACGCGCTTCGACTACGACGCACGCAATCGTCTGATCCAGACCACGTACGCCGACGGGCGAACGACCAAGCAGACTTATGACGGAGCCGGCCGCAAATTGACGGAGGTCGATCAGGCGGGCCGGGTCACGCAGTTCGCGCACGACGAAGCCGGCAATCTGATTTCCGTGACGGACGCGTTGAACCAGACCACGGTCAACAGCTACGACGCGCTCGACAACCTGCTCTCGACCACGGACGCGCTTGGCCGTACGACGCGCTACGAGTACGACGCGCTCAATCGCATGGTCAAGCGGGTGTTGCCGCTCGGGATGACCGAGTCGTACACCTACGACCAGGTTGGCAACCGCGTCACCCAAACCGACTTCCGCGGCAAGCAGACGGGCTACGCCTACGACTCCAGGAACCGGCTCGTCAGCAAGACGCCGGACGCGAGTCTCGGCGAGCCGCCGGTCAGCTTCACGTACAGCCCGGCGGGCCAGCGGGCCAGCATGGCCGACGCGGGCGGGACGACCGTCTACACGTACGACGAGCGCCACCACCGGTTGAGCAAACAGACCGCGCAGGGCACGCTGACGTACACGTACGACGCCGCGGGCAATCTCGCCTCGCTCCGCTCCTCGAACGCCGGCGGCGTCTCGGTCGACTACACCTACGATGACCTCACCCGCCTCGAGTCGGTGATCGACCACCGGCTCGCCGGCACGACCACCTACAGCTACGACCCGGCCGGCAATACTCTCGGGGTCACGTCCCCGAACGGGGTGCAGACCGCCTACACCTACGACACCGTCGATCGTCCGACGCAAGTCACCCACAGCCGCGGCGCGACGCTGGCCAGCTACGCGCAGGTGCTCGACCCGACCGGCCGCCGTCTCTCGGTCACGGAGCACAACGGGAGGAGCGTCAGCTACAGCTACGACGCGCTCTACCGGCTGACCGGCGAGACCGTCGCCGGTGACCCGGCGGCCGCGGCGAATGGCGCGATCACCTATACGTATGACCCTGTCGCCAACCGCCTCTCCCGCGCCTCGACGCTGGCCACGGTCCTCTCCGCCACCTCCGCGTACGACGCGAACGACCGCCTGACCGCCGAGGCGTACGACGCGAACGGCAATACGCGCGCGGCCAACGGCATCACCTGGACGTACGACTTCGAGGACCGCATCCGGAGCGCGAACGGCGGCGCCATCAGGATCGTCTATGACGGCGACGGCAACCGCGTCGCGAAGACGGTCGGCGGAGTCACGACCCGCTATCTCGTCGACGACCTCAGCCCGACCGGCTACTCAGAGGTCGTGGAGGAACTGGTCGCCGGCAGCGTCCAGCGCGTCTATACGTACGGCAACCGTCTGATCAGCCAGAACCAGCGGCGGAACGGCGGCTGGCAGGCCAGCTTCTACGGCCTCGACGCGTACGGCAGCGTGAGATTCCTCACCGACTCCGGAGGCGCAGTCACCGACACCTACGCCTACGACGCCTTCGGCATCCTCACCTCGTCGACCGGTACGACGCCGAACCACTACCTCTTCAACGCGCAGCAGTACGACCATGACCTCGGCCTGTACTTCAAGCGGGCCAGGTATTACAGCCAGGACCGCGGCCGGTTCATGACCATGGACCCGGTCCCGGGACGGCACGACGCGCCGGTGTCGCTGCACCGGTACCTGTTCGGGCACGCCGACCCGGTGAACCGGATCGACCCCTGCGGCACGATGGCCATCGAATACGCGGGGAACCTGAGAGTGATCGGGGCCGCGGTTGCCGAGGCGACGCTGCTGTCCCTTCGCATCAGTTGCACCTTCTATCGCGTGGCGTCCTTTATCGATCCAAGCATCATTCCCTACATCCCGGCGCTGTTCCGGGGCTGCATCGGGAGGCGAGACGATGAAGACGATGAGTGTGAAGCGCAGTACGACGCGGACGTCGAGATCTGCTACTCGCTTCCAAATAAATACAGGCAGCAGAGATGTTTTGCGAGTGCGAGTCTGCGGCGCGGCAATTGTGTCGCTGGTAGACCCAATTTCCCGGCATTAGATACCGGCCGCTATTAGGAGCGAGTGTGGAGATCAAGGATCTGGGCGACGTGATGGCGGTGCGGGAGCTCTCTCTCTCAGAGGGCGGCACTGATCATCGGGTCGTGCTGGTCAAGTTGGGGATGCCGCGTCAGCTTCCCGACTCGACCTGCTATTTCGTTCCGTTCCAGATAACGGGCGTTGGTTCTGAGAAAATACGATATGAGGCTGGTGTCGACGCCTTCCAGGCTATCCAATTGGCGATGCAAACGCTTGGCGTCTATCTCAACAAGATCAACCAAGACGTTAGCGGCGGGCTGACGTGGGAAGGAGGCGACGTTGGTGACCTTGGTTTCCCGTCGCCGCCTGTAAGCGAATAGGCCCGCCAACGCAACAGTTCGCAACTGAGCGATACTGTTGCGTCATGGAGAAGGTGGGGTCACATCCAGGGGTCACGCGGGCGGCAGAGAAGCTCACGTCTGGTTCTGCCGCCCGCTTCGGACGTGACCGTCACCGAGCCGGGAACCGGCCGGCGGGTGAATTAGCGCTTTTGCGGCGACCGTTGCCTCAATGACGCACGGCCCGGGTTCGGCCGCCGCCGCTTTGGATGAGAAATGCGAAGACCCGGGGGACGTGCGGGGCCGGGCCGTCTCCGTCCGTGCGGTTGTAGACGAGGAGTGCCGCTCCCTGCCAGTTCGCAACGGAGACTTCCCGGGCGAGGGTGCCGAGCGACGTCGGGTCCGAGAGCTGGGTCAGTGCGTAGTCGGCGACGGACGTTCGAATCGGAATGTCGCTGAAGGGCGGCTCATAGTGCCGGCCGGGTTGCACCAGCAGAAATCCGCGGGCCACGGGAACGAGCGTCGAATGAAGAGCGGGTGCCGGGGTCTCACCGGGGGCGTTGTCACAGCGCAGCGAGCGCGCGTCGCCCGGCTCGCCGTCCGCCGTCAGCAGCAGGACGCCCAGACACCACTGGCGCAGACTCGGGATCCCGGGTGATTCGTCATAGTCCGCCGTAATGACCGCGCCGTCCTTGTACGACGTGGCGGTGATCGAGCTGAAAGCCACGCCCGCGATCGCGTTGCTCACCTGCGTGTCGAGCAGCACACCTCCGGACGTCACCCGCGCGTAGCGGAGGACGAATGGCTCCTGCATCGGAGGCTCGATGTGCAAAACGCTGTCGAGCCAGACCACGACGTACACCGCCGACGTCCAGACGACTTCCAGATCGTGGTGGCCTCGGGGCAGGGTGTCGGTCTCGCGCGATACGATCGTTACCTCCCCGGCGACCGGGCCTTCCGCCGGTACGACGATGCCACGGATCTCGTAGTCCGCTGAGACCCACGTCACATAGAAGTCCCGCCCGTTGGAGGCCACCGCCGGCCGCGGATCGCCGAGGTCGGAGCAGCACAGCACCGCGGCTCCGGTTTCGAGCACCAGCGGTTCCGCGTCGAGGAACGAGCCGTCCACGCGGAGACGCCGCGCCAGGAGCCGTCCCTGCGACGACGTCGACTCGCGCCACACCACGAGATAGCGATCGGCCGCGGCGGCAACGACCGGATAGGTGGCGTCCGTTCCCGCTGCCGGCGCGGCGAATTGGATGATGGTTTCCCCCTCGGCATCGGGCCGGAAGAGCGCACCGCGAATCGAGACAGGGCCGATTGGCGGCGAGCTGCTGAAATCGCCCTCCCGCCACACGGCCAGGGCGTTCTGTTGCGTGGTCGCCACCTGCGGTGACGTCTGCGGCAGGCGCGGTGCCGCGTTGCTCGGATCGAGGCGTCTCTCCGCACCCGCCGGCGGGGCGAGCGTCACCGGCGGCGCGGCAGCGGTCGTGTCGGCGTCGTCCGGGTCGAGCGTGGAGCTCGTAACCGTTGCGCTGTTCGTCACAATGCCCGCCCTCGCGCCCGGAGCGACGCGTACGCGCAACGAGAATCCCGCCACCCTCGGCGCCGGGAACGTCGCCGCGCTGCAGGTGACGGTGCCGTTCGTGCCCACCGCGGGCGTGGCGCAGGTGAAGCCGGCCGGTGCGCCGATGGACTCGAACAGCAGGTCCGCCGGGAGCACGTCCGTCAGCACGACGCCGGACGCCGCGTTCGGCCCCGTGTTCTGGATCGACAGTGTGTAAGTGAAGATCGAGCCCGGACGCGCGGCGGTGGTGGCCGTGCGCTTGTCGACCGACAGGTCGGCGCCCGCCGCGAGCTCCACGCCCGGCGCCGTCGCCGAGAGGTCGGCGTCGTCCGGATCCGCGGTCGGCGAGGTGACGGTCGCGGTGTTCGTCACCGTCCCCGTGGTCGCCTCGGCCGCGACGCGGACATGGAGCAGCAACGTCGCCGTCGCGCCGGGCGCCATCGTGAACGCGCCGCAGGTGATGGTGCCGTTCCTGTACACCTCGGGAGTGGTGCAGAAGAAATCGGTCCCCATCGTGGTCGTGATGACCCGGGAAACGAACTCCAGTTGCGACGGGAGCACGTCGGTCATCGAGACCGCCGTAGCCGTCTCGGGTCCGCTGTTGGTGACGGTGATGGTGTAAGAGAACGCGTTTCCGGCTGCCGCCCGGGCCGTGTCGGCGGTCTTGGTGATCGACAGGTCGGCGGTGGTGGTCTGGACCGTCGTGACTTCGGAGGAGGCGGTGGAGTTGCCGGGATTGGGGTCGGTGCCGGAATGCGACACGGAGGCGCTGTTCACGATCGAACCGGTCGCGTCGAACGCGACGATGGTGGTAAGCAGAAACTGCGCGGACGTGCCGTTCGCGGCGGGCAGGACCGCGGTCGTGCAGGTGATCGTGCCGTTCGCGCCGATCGCGGGTGTCGCACACGACCAGCCGAGCGGCGCGTGGATGCTCTCGAAGAGAAGCTGCGTCGGCAGCACGTTCGTCATGGTGGCGCCGGTCGCGTTGTTCGGGCCGTTGTTGATCGCGACGATCTCGTAGAGGATCGGCGCGCCCTGTGCCGCGACGCTCGACCGCGTCGAGATCCCGATCGCCAGATCCGCCGGCATCGGGGGTCCGCTGAGGTCCTCCTCGATGGTGATGGTGGCGAACGTGACGGCGCCGAGGGTGGCGCCGGTGGCATTCCGCAGCTCGACCGAGAACTGTTCGGGCGGCTCGTACAGATCGTCCGCGACGATCGGAAAGCTCACGATCTTGGATGTTCCGTCGCCGTCGTCCCAGACCAGGAGGGAACTGGCCGGCGGCAGGTAGTCGCTGGGGATCGAGGCGCTGCTCTGGCTCGTCAATACTTCGACCGTCACCGGGCCGGCGCTGCTGCCGTTGCGCGTGACGACGACGTTCGCGAAACCGTCCGTTTCGGTCACCGTCAACGTCGCGGCGTCGAACTGCACGCTGCTCGCGAAGGCATTCGTCACGACGCGGCACTGCGAGAATTCCGAGGTCTCGCCGGCGATCTGATTCGTCGCCGTCGCGGTGATGAAGCCGGTGCCCGGGTAGGCAAAGGGCGCGTTGATCGTGGCATCGCCGCTCGCGTTCGTCGTCACCTGGACGGTGTGACGCCACACCTCCCCTTCGCCGAAGCCGCCCGGGTCGCAGGCCGTGTTCGAATAGAAGTCAATGACGAACGGGGTGTTGGGAGTGCTGTTGAGCGTCCCTCGAACCTCCAGAGTCCCGGCATTCCAGACCGCCGAGGTGAGCACCGGATAGTTCTGCAGATTGTTCGCGTAACCGGCATCGACGTCGTCCGGGTCGTTCGGCGCCGGTCCACCCAGGTCGCCGAGTGCAATGCCGCGGAACCGATTCGAGAAGATGCTGTTGGCGCGAATCGAATTCCGTTCGTGCCCCACGCCGACGACCATGACGCCGTGGCCGAGGTTGTGGGCGATCGTGTTCTGGCTGACCGAGACGCCGGAGGAGTACATCGACACGCCCTCGAACCCATTGCCGAGCGGCGTCGTCCCGTCGGCGGCGACGCCGATGAGGTTGTGGGTGAGGCTCGTGCTGAAATTCAGGCCGGTCACGATGACGCCGTGTTGCGAGTTGCCGGAAATCACGTTTCCGCCCCCGGCGATCGCGTCGCCGATCCCGCCGCTCGACACGAACCACTGGATTCCCGTGAAGTTGCCGCGCGCGAGCATGCCCGTCGCGTCGGTGCCGATGTAGTTCGACCGGATGCTGTTGCCGGTCATGGCCTCGGCGATGTAGATGCCGTCCACGTTGCCGCTGATGATGTTGCGATCGTTTCCTGCCGGGCTGCCGATCTCGATCGCACTGCAACCGTCGATGCACAACACGCCGCGGAAGTTCGGCCTCACGGTCGTGCCGTCGGCGCCGAGTCCGATGTAGTTGTTCGTCACCTGGACACCGGATGCGGTGACGTACACGGCGGCGCCGCTGCCGAAGCCGTTGATGACGAAGCCCCGGACTCGCGACAGGTCTCCGTCGATGCGCAGGCCGTTCGCGCCGATGGCGAACTGGCCGGAAAGCTCGATGATCGGCACCCCGGCATACCCGGGCTGCGTCGTCGCATCGAGCAGCGTCTGTCCCGCAGTGAGCACCGGCAGCTCCGTCAGCGGCGCGATGGTGCGCAGACCGCCCGGCGCGATGTCGAACGCGATCGTATGCGGCCCGGCGCCACCCGCGTTTGCATCGAGGATCGCCTGCCGCAGCGTGCCGGGCCCGCTGTCATTCGAGGAGGTGACGGTGAAGGTCGCGGCGGAGAGGGGAAATGCGAGAAGGCAGAGAAGTAGTGCGATCCGTCCGATCAAACGAGGGGCTCCGTGATGAGTTTTTCCTGCCGCGATTCGCAGTGTCCGTTATGCCGCTGGCGCTTCCAGTGTAAGCCCAAGTGAGGGGACGACGGGAGGCCTCCGGCGGGGCCGGCACGGCCGGCAGCGCTTGTTGGCCTAGCCTGAACGCACGTGCTGTCCCACAAAGCAGCCTTTACGCGACAGCACGTGCTCTGACAAGCGCTGCCGGCCGTGCCGGCCCGCCGGAGGCCTCCCGGTCGGTCTCCTTTCGTCGGCCCTGCTGGAACCTTCACACGAAGTTGCGCCACGCCTGCAGCAACTGCTGCTCGCGATCCTCGGCCAGGCCGGCACGCAACGTCCGGCCCTGCTGTTCTTCCCGGTACCATCGCAGGACAGCACCGATCGTCTGATCGAGCGAGCGCTCGCGCAGACCGGCCGCCACCGCTTTCTGACAGTTCACGGCCATCAACCCTCCCATGTGCGGCATGGCCGCCGCCGGAAGCCAGAAAGGCAGCTCTGTCCATGGGGCTACGTGTTCATCCAGCAGGAATCGCTCGCTGACCCACGTCCAGGATGCGTCGCTGCCACTCACTGCGCGACAGCTCTCCAGCAGCGACTTCATCGTGATCGTCGACGGCGATCCGCTGGCGTTGAATACGCCGCAGTGCCTGTGTTCCACCATGTCCACGATCCAGTCCGCCAGATCGCCGGCATCGATGAACTGAACGGATCGCTGCGGCGGAGCAGGCGCGAGCACCTCGCCGCCGCGCGCGACACGAGCGACCCAGTACGTGAAACGGTCGGTGTAGTCGTGCGGACCGGCAATGAGCCCGGATCGAATGCTGAGCACGCGGCCAGGCATGACGTCCTGTACGGTCTCTTCACACAGCGCTTTCAAGCCGCCATACAGCGGCCCATACGTCGCCGCGGAAACCGGTCCCGAGGCGTCGATCGTATCTGCTTCCTGAAGTTGTCCGGCTGTGAGCCGGACGACGGCCGCGGTTTCGTCGATTCCCGGGACACTGAGGTTTGCGTACACAGAGATGCTCGAGATGAAGACGTACTGCTCGACCGCCGCTGACAGTGCCTCCGCCGAGGCCGCGACATGCCGCGGGAGATAGCCGCAGGTATCGATCACGGCATCCCAATGCCGCCCATGCAGCTTCGCCAGATCGCGGTTGCGATCCCCGTGGATGATCTCGACCTGCGGGTTCTCCGCGAGAGTCTCACTGCCCCGGTGGAACAGCGTGAGCTCATGCTGACGAGCGGCGGCTGCCGCAACAAGGTGAACGCCGAGAAATCTCGTCCCGCCAAGAATCAGGAGTTTCATAGGACATTACCGCCCCTCTCTTCGTCGTTCCCCGGATACACAGGGTGATCCAAGGCCCGCACCGCGGGGAGGTAACTCGACGGCAGCAGGTATCCCACTCGAGTGGCAGGAGTTGCCACTGAAGTGGCAAGAGTTGCCACTGAAGTGGGAGATCGCAGGCACGATTCTACTAACCATTCGCGTGCTACCCCGTCTTTCTGTCATGCGCAAGCTTCCTTTCCTCCTCGCGCTCCTCACCTTCACCCTCACCGCCTCGGCCTCCGAGCAGTTCAGCTACATCTACAAGCGTGGCAACGACACGCACATTCGCAGCAACGCGGACATCGAGTCGATGGTCGCGCTCTCCAAGCGCTGGTCCGGCGAGTACGTCTGGGTCCAGCGCGGTGGGCGCGCCTACCTCATCCGCGACGCGGCCGTGCTCGCGGAAGTCCGCGCCGCCTTCGCGGACCTGCACGCGCTCGAGCCCGCCCTCCGCGCCGCGCAGGAGCGCCTGCACCCCCTCGAGCAGAAGAGGGACCGGCTCGAAGAGCGGATGGACCGTATCAGCGACCGCCTCGGCGACGACGACCGCCTCGACCGCGCCACCCGAGCCGGCCTCGAAAAACAGCTCCGCCAGCTCGAGCTCGAATTCGCGGCCGTCGAGCGTCCCTACGCCTCGGCCGAACGCGAGAGCGAGCGCCTGGACCGGGAGAGCGAACGCCTCGAGGAGATCGCCGAGAAACGCTTCGAGAAGGTCGTCATCCGGGCGATCGAGCGCGGACGGGTGGAGCGGGTGGATTAGCGCGTCCGCGGCGGCCGGCGTCTCCCAGGCCACCGGGCGCTCTGTTCCGCATGCCCATCGATGCCGGAGGCTCGGCGAGAGGACCGCGCGGACAGCTTGCCGCGGGGTGATCGAGGGCCCGCACGGCGGGGAGGTAACTCGACGGCATGAGCAGCTGCTGGACGATCGAGCGCAATCCCGCGCGGACCAGGATGGGATGGAACCGAAGGACTGGGCGCAGCCACCCGGCACGCCGCAGGCGGAGCAGGCCTCGTACGTGCTCGGGAGTCAGGATCGACTGGATGCGCAGGAGGAGGTGGTACCGCCAGGGGCCGAGGTGATTCCGGTACTGGCCGTACAACGCTTCTGTGCCGTCGCCGTGCAGCAGGTCGCGGCGCAGATGAAGCGCGCGATCGGCTCTCCAGACGGTGTATGTCGGCGGGAGACCGGGGATCCCGAGGCCGGTGCCTACGCGGTGAAAGACGTCATAGAGCTCGTCCTGGTCTGCTGGACTGAGGGGACGCGCGAGCATTTCATGAGCTCTCTCGGAGTAGTCGATGAGCATGTAGAGCACGTCGCGGTGGGCCCAGTCCGGGATGCGTTGACCTCGCTGGCGCTCGACGGCTTCGTGAGCGGCCCGGATTCGATCGAGCGTGCGGGAGGCAGTCGATGCGTCGGCGAAGACGATCTGCTGAGCATAGGCGGCCGTGGAGAAGAGCCGGCCGATCGGATCGCGCGGCAGCTTCCCGGTGAAGAAGAGCCAGTCGACGGCACGGTTGAGCGCGAACTCGGCGGCGGAGCCGGCGAAGACCAGGAGCACCATGTCTCCGTTTCCCCAGATCCTCCGCACGACGGAACTTCGATCGACGAAATCAGCCACAGCACCCCGCTTGCCACTGTTCCTCATTGCTGCTTCATCCGGTCGATGCCGCTCTCCATGTCGTTTCTTCGCGGCCTCGATCCGGCAGTCCGCCGAACCTCCGGTCGCGCCTCCGGAACTCTTCGACCGCCGCCGCCAGGTCCTCACCGGTGAAGTCGGGCCAGAGCCGATCCGTGAAGAGGAGCTCCGCGTAGGCACACTCCCACAGGAGAAAGTCGCTCAACCGTTTCTCCCGGCCGGTACGGATCAGAAGATCGACGTCCGGCGTCGCCGGCTCGGCGTGATGAGCGCGGGCCAGGAGCTCGCGAAAATCTTCGCGCGACAGCCCGCCCCCGGCCGCCGATCCGGCGGCGCGGAGAATCGCGTCGCGGGCAGAGTAATCGACCGCCAGGCGAAGGTGAACGCGATCCGCGTCGCGCGTAGCCCGTTCCGCATCCGCGATCGACGCGACGAGCGCGGCCGGGAGACGATCTCTCCGTCCGATGACGCTCAGCCGGACGCCCTCGCGGAGACAGGTCTCCACCCGCGTCCGCAGAAATCGGCCGAACAGCGTCATCAGCGTCCGCACCTCGCCGCGGGGCCGGGACCAGTTATCCGACGAAAAAGCGTAGAGGGTGACGGTGCGGATCCCGAGAGCGGGTGCCGCGCGCACCATGCGATCGACGGCATCCGCCCCGGCGCGGTGCCCGCGGCTGCGCGGCCATCCGCGCTCCTCGGCCCACCTGCCGTTGCCGTCCATGATGATCGCGAGGTGAAGATTCGTCGTTTTGGGATCCATCGTGAGCTTTGTACTGCAAAGTAGAAGCCGATGCAAGACGCCATTCGACAGCTCGCTAGCCATTCACCTTCTTACGGACCGCCTCCTCGGCCCATCCGTGATTCCCACGGCGATGGCTCCTTCGTGGGTCCAGCGGACCGTGTTGTCGGTCCGTGCCGGAGCACGAGAACGCGCTGTTCGACGATGTCGCATTGGTCGGCCCGCGGCGACTACGACTCGCACGACTCTTCCCTGTGGCAGCACGCCTCCTCGCGGGTTGCTTCGCTATCCACGCCTTCCCCCTGTGTCCGGAATTCGCGTCATCCGGACAGGGTTCCTTCCGTCGCCGGTTCCACTCAATAAGTATGTGGATGCTGCACACCGCCGCGGTTGTGCCCGGCGCGCACTTCGTTCACTCACACCACAGGGAGAAAAACCACCGCATGAATTCGCCACATCACCGTGACACGCAGAACGCTTTTCGCAAAGCAGCGGCGCGTGCACTCTGCATCATCGTCCTCGCCGTCCTCGGCCTGAGCTCGGCCCCGGCTGAGGCACAGACGCCCTGGAGCCTGACCAAGATCCAGCGCCAGGCCTACCTGAATTACTACGCGCCCGTGCTCCTCAAGCGCGGCGACGAAAACAGCGGCAAGCAGGGCCGCGACTGGCTGGCCAACTTCGACTTCGACCGCGACGGCAACTTTTCCAACAACCGGCTCAACTGGCTCAACATCGACCAGTACCTCGCCGCGGCCCAGAGCGGGTCGGGCGCCTACAGCAACTGGCGCATCCGCCCGACGCTCTACACCGCCGTGATCGAATACATGGACGGCGGCAGCAAGTCGCTGGTCCTGCTCTATCACGTCTACAACGCGGCGGATAAGGACGGCAGCGAGATCCACGACTGGGAACGGATCGAGATCGTGGTCCACGGCGTCACCGGCACGCCCGGCGGCAGCGGCGAATACTTCAACCACGCCACCGTGACGATGCACAAAGAGCAGATCATGCGGCGTTACTACGACTCCGGGCTCACCTTCATGCAGACCGCGACGGGCAAGCACGTGATGATCTGGCAGGCCGACGAGAGCAACCTCGACGGCCCGACCTATGGCTATCACGCCCACGCGCTCCATCACGTCGCGACCCCGTACAGCACGATCGCCGGCCAGATGAACTCCTCGACGGCGGACGCCAAGGTTGCGGTGACGCAGTCGGACAGCAAGAACGTGCACTATGTCTTCGTGCCCGAAGGGTCACAGTCGGCCGTCAACACGTGGCAGGCCAAGCCATTGGCTTACTGGAACGCGTCGGGCCTTGCCAGCCGCGTCGACAACGGCGACACGGTGAAGTGGACGACCGTGAAGCGGCTCACCTACGAGCTGCAGGACATCGCGGACATCATCCCCACGCACTGGTCCGCGAATCCCTGGTACACCCACTGGACGGCGGACGACCTGGAAGACGTTCTGATGGAGAGCCCGGTCCTCAATGAGGCCGGCGTGGCGGAAGTCAGCACCGGCATGCAGCGCTTCTACACGAAATCCAAAGACATCGGGAAATCGAGCCTGACGGATGGGCGCGAGGGCGTGCCGTCGAAGAAATGGTTCTACGGCGGCTACTCGGCCGAGCTGAACTTCGAGGCTCCTTATGACGGAGACGAGTTCGGCGGCTTCGAGGGCCTCGGCGTCGACAGCTACGGACGGACCCGTGGGGCCGCGAGCGGCTACTACGACTCCCACAACTCCTACCTGTGGCAGCACGACTTCTTCGTCCACTCGGGGATCATCACCAGCGATTCGACGAACTACGAAGCCGGAATGTGGCTCGCGGGCGCGTGGTACACCGCGGCCAACGGCGGATTCGACGGACGCTGGGTGCAGCTCTTCGACGACCGCCCCACCTACGAAGCTCCCGCGCCTCCGCCTGTCGTCTGCAACCCGGTCGCGCAGCAGCAGTGCGAGATCAGCGGCGGCACGTGGAAGCCCTTGACCTGCTCCTGCAAGGCGCTCTGCACCGGCTGTCAGATTCCGTAAAGGCTGTTTGGAGTGGCGTTGCCGGCCGTTGCAAGGCCGGCAACGCCACTCTGCCACGGTTCGGCGCAAGCGTCGGAACGGGTCGGCAATTACCTGCATGGTCCGCCCGCGCATAGGCAAAGCTCCCCGGAAAAAGGTGGCCGCTGACCTTGCGGGAGCCGCCGAAGGCGGCGAAAGATGGGCAGGGCCGGCCTGAAGGCCCTACGGCGCAAACTTCAGGGTCATTTGTCACTCCCCTTACGGCGAGACGCCGTCCGCCGGCGGGACGCCGCCGGTCCAGCCGACGCGACGTCGGCGCTCCGGCGCATGACCGCGGTTCTCGCGAATCGACCGTCCGTGTCTCGAGGTGACGGACGCGTGGCTCCCTTCATCGCAAATCGTGCGTTCACGCGTGGAGCGCCCGCGTCGCGCGGGCTGGACCGGCGGCGTCCCGCCGGCGGACGGCGTCTCGCCGTAAGGGGAGTGACAAATCACCGCTTCAGTTCACGCCATTGGGCTCTCAGGTGTCGTGTCTCGCTCAAAACGATTTGTCGTACAACGGCCCCAGATCATCGGTCTGCCGCAGCACCTCACGCGCCTTCCGGTTCGTGGCGCCGCGCGAGAGGGCCAGCAGCGCGATGCGCCTGGCCTGCTCGCGCTGGCCGAGACGCAGCAGCGTTTCTGCAAGCAGAGCCGGCGCGCGCACCTGATCGTTCAACGTCGTCGCCGCCGCGAGCGGCACGATCGCGTCGGCAAGCCGTCCGGCGCGGACGTGGCACTCGCCGAGCAGTTCCAGCGTCTTGAAATGGGCCATCACCCGCGCGCTTCTGGAGAACGCGTCGATCGCGCCATCCAGATCGCCGGCATTCATCCGTTCCCGGCCTTCGTCGTACAGAACGCCCGCAGCTTCCAGCTCCGCTACGTCCGGCATCGCCATGTCCCGCTCGATCTCATGATTTCGTGGCACAGCCGACGGCATTCTAGTGTCGTCGCCTCAGCCGCGACAGCCGAGCAGCAGTGCGCGATCAGCGGCGGCGCGTGGAACCCGAACACCTGCTCCTGTAAGGCGCTCTGCGCCGGCTGTCAGATTCAGTAAAGGCTGTTTGGGAATAGCGTTGTTGACCGGTCCGCCGGCTTCCAGCCGGCCGGATGTGTCTCAGCCGTATAGTGGCCACGTCGTACCGATCCAGTGAAACGCGTACTTCGCATCGCGCTGCTGATTCTCGTCGCGCTCGTGGCGCTCTTCGCCGCCGGCGTGTCGTGGCCGGAGCCGCATCTCGAGGCGGTTCGCACTCGCGAACCGTTTGCGATCGCCGGCGTGAACGTGATCGACGTACGCGCGGGTGCGGTCGTGCCGGGACGAACGGTCGTCGTCGAGAACGGCCGCATTCGCGCGATCGGCAGCGAAGTCCCGCGCGGCGTCAGCACGATCGACGGCCGTGGCAAGTACCTCCTCCCCGCGTTCTGGGACATGCACGCGCACGTCTACGCGGTCAGCCCGCTGCTCGACCTGCCGCTGTACGTCGCGTACGGCGTCACGAACGTGCGGGACATGCAGGGCTGCCCGCAGCCGGGCGATCCGTTCATCGCCTGCCCGGAGGACAAACGCCGCTGGACCGCGGAAGCGCTGTCCGGCGCGCGCGTGGGACCGCGCATCGCCGGCTCCACGAGCTGGATGGCGAACGGCCCGGGGATGGTCCGCCGTCTCGGCAACGTCCCCCCCTACTTCGACACGGCCACGCCCGGGCAGGCGCGCCAGTTCGTCCGCCACTTCGCGGGAAAGGTCGATGCGATCAAGGTCTACGACCGCATCCCGCCCGACTCGTACCGCGCACTCGTCGACGAAGCGCGCAAGCGGAAGCTCGACGTCGTCGGACACCGTCCGCACGCCGTCGGCGCCATCGAAGCATCCGCGAGTCAGAAGAGCATCGAGCACGCGCGCTTCCTCCTGCACGAGTCGTTCGCCGGCAGCGCGGAGCTGCGCACGCGCGGCACTGCGTGGCGCGAAGACCGCCGGCGCATGCTCGACGAACACGACCCGCGCATGGCCCGGGCGATCTTCGCGGCGATGAAGCAGAACGGCACCTGGTACGTGCCCACCCACCTCACGCGCTGGTCGGACGCGTACGCGGACCACGCCTCCGTGCGCGAAGACCCACTGCTGCGCTACCTCCATCCGCTCATGAAGCGGCAGTGGCTCGAGGACATCGACGAACTGATCGCCGATGATCCATCCCCCGCCGCACGCGAAACGTATCGCCGCTTCTATCGCAAAGGACTCGAACTGACGGGCGACGCGCAGCGCGCGGGCGTGAAGATCCTCGCCGGCACGGACTACATCGTCGCCGGCGCCGATCTGCACCGCGAGCTGCAGCACCTCGCCGCCGCCGGCCTCCCGCCCGCGGACGTCCTCCGCGCCGCGACGCTTTCCCCCGCGCAGTACTTCGGCCTCGAAGCGCAGTACGGCACCGTCGAAACGGGCAAGGTCGCCGACCTCGTCCTCCTCACCGCGAATCCTCTGACCGACATCCGCAACACCCGGCGCATCGACACGGTCGTCTTCAACGGCAGCGTCTACGACCGCGCCGCACTCGATCGCATTGACGCGCACGTGCAGCGTCAGGCGCGGAGCTGGACGGCCGGATGCAAGATGATCTGGCGCTTCGTGAAGAATCCGGCCGCGTACTGACCGCTACCTCGTCGGAATGCTCATCCCGCCATGGCGCGCTCGTTCACTCCGAGCATCACGCCAGCCCGCATCAACTCCGCCTCCGCCAGCTCCACTCCCTGCCGATTCTTGAGCGAGCGCGCGATATCCCGTGCGGCGGCGGCGCGTTCGCGGGCGGCGTTGAAATCGCCTCTGGCGATCTTGAGGCGGGCCATGTCGGTGAGGATGCGGAACTCGTCGTCGCGGTCGCCGATGCGGCGGATCATGGTCAGGGCGCGGTCGAGCAGGGACGCCGATTCGTCGAGGGCGCGGGTCTCGCAGCGGGCGCGGCCGAGGAGCCAGAGGCATTCGGCTTCGCAGTGGGCGTCGCCGATGGTCTGGAGTTGATCGATGGCGCGTGTGAGGTAGGAGACTGCCTCCGCGTGTCGGCCCTGTGCGAGATGGGCCTGGCCGATGCCCATGTTCGCCTTGGCCTCGCCGTTCACGTCGCCGACCGTCGCCGAATCCGTGCGCGAGCGGATGGCGAGCTGGATGGCCGGCTCGTATTCACCGCGCGAGAGATGCGTCCAGTGCAGCCGGCGGAGCAGCACGGCACGCTCGCGGATCTCGCCGGCGCGGTCGTGATGCTCGAGTGCGCGCTCCAGCAGTGCCGCCCCTTCCGCGTACTCGCCACGTAGAGCGGTCGCCCAGCCGATGATGCCGTCCGCCAGGGCGACGATCCCGGATGACGGATGAGTCGCGCGCAGGTCCTCGACCAGCGACGACGCGCGCTCGTAGTTGCCGGTCGCCGCCTCGACCGCGGCGAGATGCACCAGCGTGCGCGAGATGGCCGGTCCGTTGTCGAGGTCGAGAAAGAGGTCGAGGGCCTGGGTGAGCGACGCGCGCGCGGCAGGGTAGTTGCTGAGCGCGATCTCGTTCACGCCGCGCAGATGGAGCGCGCGGCCGAGCGGCAGGCGATCCCCTGCGGCCACCGACACCGCCATCGACACGGCGCGATCGAGCACCGTGGCTGCCTCGCGGAGGCGGCCGGCGACGCGCCACGATTCGCCGAGGGAGAGAAGCAGCTCGATGCGGTCCGGGGTACCGAGCGTGAGCCGGCGCGACGTTTCCTCGACGCGCTCGATCAGCGCCACGGCCTTGCGCCACTCCGAGCGGCCGCTCGCCGCGCGCCACGCGCGCATGCCCGCCTCGAACGCCCGCCGCAGGTCGCACGCGGCGGTGTAGTGCGCGGCCAGCGCCTCGGCCACGCGCTCGCTTTCCGCGCCGTACACCGCCTCGAGCGCCGCGGCCGCGCGCGCGTGCAGCTCGCGCCGGCGGCGCGGCGGGATCGCGTCGTAGACGACCTGGCGGAGGATCGAGTGCTGGAAGCGGCAATCCTCGCCCGGCGTGAGGCCCTGAATCGACAGCACGCCGCAGCGCACGCCTTCGCTCAGCACCTCCTCGACTTCGGCTTCGGGCACGCCGCTGATGCGGCAGAGCGTCGCGACGTGGAACTCCTCGCCGATCACGGCCGCTTCCTCGACGACCGCGCGCACGCGCGGCGGCAGGCGATCGACCTTCGCGCGCGCGGCGATCCGGATCGTCTCCGGCAGCGACAGATCGCGCACGCCTTTCCACTCCCACCGCCGCGACGCGTCGTCGGGCGCGATCGCGCCGACGGCCACGAGATGCCGCAGGGTCTCGATCAGAAAATACGGGTTGCCGCCGGTGAGACGGAACAGCGTCTCGAGCTCGCCGCGCGGCACTTCGCTGCTGCGGCGCAGGCCGAAGATCCGTCCGATCACCTCGCGGCAGTGCCCTTCGTCGAGCCGCGGCAGGCGCACGGTCGTGTACGCGCGGCGGCCGGCCTGCTCGGCGAGCCACGCGTGCACCGGATGCTCCGGACTCTCCGCCTCGTCGGACCGGATGACGGCGATGAGCATCAGCGGCTCGGTGTCGATCATCCGCATCAGGCATCCGAGCACGTCGAGACTGGCGGCGTCGGCCCATTGCAGGTCATCGAGCACGAGCACCAGCGGCTGCCGCCGGCTCAGCGCAAGCCATGCGCGGCAGATCGGCACGATGAAGCGGAAGTGATCGCCGGCGGTTCCTCCTCCGACCGCATCGCCGCGATTCGATTCTTCGAAGAGCTCCGCCGGCAGGCGAATCCCGCATGCGGCCTCGATCGAGTCGCGCAGCGGCGTACCGTCCGGGGGCCTGCCGTTCACGACCGCGGTGCGCAGCAGGTCGAGGAACAGCTCGTATGGCGCGAGCCCGGCACCGCGATAGTCGAAGAAACGTCCGTAAAGCGAGATCGCTCCCTGTCCGACGGCCCAGCGCCGGAAGTGGCGCACGAGCTGCGTCTTGCCGATGCCCGCCTCGCCGACGATCGCGACCGGACGCGGCGTGCCTTCGAGCGCGCTGCGAAACTCGGCGCGGAGGGTAAGCAGCTCCGCGTCGCGCGCCGCGAGCTGGTCGTAGTTCGGTACGAGGTCGGCCGGCGCGGTGACAATTTTCGGCACCGCAATGCCAACTCGTGTCACCGGCGCGATGAAGCGGTAGCCGCGGCCGTGGTAGGTGGTGATGAACCGCGACTGCTCCGCGTCATCGCCGAGGGTGCGGCGGATCTGGGAGACCGCCTTCTTCAGAACGCCGTCGGTGGTGAAGACGCCCGACCACACTTCCTCGAGCAGCTCTTCCTTCGAGAGCACGCGATCGTCGTGCTCGACGAGATAGCGCAGCACCCGCACCGCGCGCGGCTCCAGCGGCACGACCTCGCTGCCGCTATAGAGCAGGTCGACGCCGGGCGCCAGGTGAAAGGCGCCGAACTGCACGACGATTCCGTCTGCGTGGTTCATGGATGACGATTTCGGGGGACCGCTGGCCGGTTCCCTGACGCAAGCCACATGCCCGCGTTCTTCTTGTCATCCTGAGCCAGGGGATTGGTCCCACAAGCGGCAAACACGGCGGCGAAGGACCCGGGCGGGTGGGGGAGGGATGCACGCTCATCCCACCCCCGCCCCCCAGGTCCTTCGCCGCCGTCTCGCCGTAAGGTCTTGCGACATCCGATGTGAGGACACCCCGGGGGTCACACTTCGCTTTTCGGCAGAAGAACGAAGGTGTGACCCCACCACGTTGTGTCCATGCCTTACTCGTTGCTACTGCCGAAGTGACGGACCTACCGGGCGGGCATCGAGCGCGGGCAATACGTGTTTGGAGAGCACAAATGGAACTGGGACTTACAGCAGCTGACGCATTGGCGCATCTTTTCAGCCTTTTCCGCGCGACGCCGTCCGGTAAGCGCGTGGTCGACGGGACGCTCAAGCTCGTCGCGCTCAACAGCGTCGCGGTCGCCATCCGGGCGACCGCTGATGGCGACGCAAAGATGAAAGCGGCTCTTACGTCGTGGACGACGGACGCGAAGTTCGAAGCACTCGCGACCGCTGAAGGGGACCAGACGTTCATTGACGCGGTCGACGAACTTCGGTTCATCGCCGGCAACGTCGTCGGCCCTGTCGCTCGTGAGACGGCGGAAGAAACGGTCCGGCTGTTCTGCACTGAATGGAAGAAGGCTGTTCTTGGCGAGCAGAACTACGCCAAGGAGCAACTTGACGCAGCGCGTGATGAACGTCGGCAGCAGCAGGATGAAGGGACCCTCGCGGTCATCCTTGATCAATTCGCAGGTCTTCGTGAACTGATCCATGGCCGATCGGTTATAGCTGAAGGTGCCGGAAGCAGTTCTTCGGGAAAAGTCGCGGAGCGTTTGGCAGAGGCGCGAGAAATCATCGATCGCGACCCGAAACGGGCGAGAGAGATCTGCCGCGATCTTCGGAAATATGAAACGCTCACTGCTGACGAGTCGTTTCGCGTAGCGACGAACATCGGCGTCGCATCGCTGCGACTCGGCGACTTCGCTACCGCCGAGGCGGAACTGGGGCAAGCGCTGCAACTGCAGCCGAACAATCCAAAAGCTCTATATAACGCGGCGAGCGTTGCATTGCGGCAGGACAAAGTTGGCGATGCTGTGGAACTGGCACGACGCGCCTACGAGATCGAGCCCAAGAGCGGCCTTGCGATGCTGAACTACCTCGACGCGCTGCGAGTCGCGGGAGATACGAACGCCCTGCTGGAACTGCTTCCCGGTTCTGACGGCTGGCCCGCGGATACTCCTCTGGCCGGCGTTACGATGCTGTATGTCGCACTCGACAAGTTCGAGGAGGCAGAAGCCGTCGCCCGTCGAGCCGAGCAGGCGGAGCCGGACAATCCTATCGCTCTCGATCTGCTTGCTTTCATCTACCTCGTTCCACGGCGCGGTTTGCTCAACATTGATCCGCAGCAGCATGCACGCGAAGCCGAACGTCTTCTCGACCGCGCCATTAAGATCGCGGAAACGTGGGAGACCAAAGCTCCTCTGGTCTCGGCGCTCTTTCACAGAGCGCGCGCTCGCGCGTTGCAGGGAAAGCACTCTGCGGCGCTGGACGACTGCGCCGCCGCCGAGATGAAGGGGGGCGAGCGTGACGAGGTCAATCAGCTTCGCGGCATGATTCATCTCGAGCTGCGTCAGTTCGATGCCGCCTCGGACGCTTTAGGGAAGGTGACGAACGGCCGTTCGCGGCCGGAGATCGCCTATCCGCTTGCCGTCACCGCAATGGAGCAGCAGAAGCCCGCTCGCGCAATCGAGCTCCTAGAGCCGTTTCTAAAAGAGGAGGAGGGATCGATCGCGTTCCGCGGCGCGGCTGACATACTCATGGCCGCATATCGCGCGGATGGCCGGACGGAGGAACTCAACGCTCTTCTCGCCCGCCTTGAGTCGATCGTATCCGCGGTTCCTGTGCTCGCCCCGATAGTCGCAGAGGAGCAGCAGCGTCGTAGTTTGCCGGACGAGGCGGTGGCTACACTCGAAACGGCTGCGAAGGCCGCCGGAGATCCGGAGGAGCGGGCGTTCGTCAATCTGCAACTCGCGAATCTGCTTGGTCAGCAGAAGCGGTTCGCGGAAGCGGCTGCGAAGTATGACGAGGTGCTCGCATTTGCGCCCGATCTCGAAGCCAGTCGCCGCCGGATCATTGCTCTTTTACAAGGCTGGTCATGTCGGCTCCGCACTTCGTGCCGCACGAGAGCTGCGCGGTGACGGTCCTGTCGTACCCAACGTTACGGAGTTGGAGGCGCGAATCCTCTGGCAAACACGAAACAGCCTCGAGGCGGAGCGGGTATATCGGTTGCTCGTTGACGCCGAACCTCAGCGAAAGATGCATCTGCTGCGCGCGATCAACGCTCGGGCAGACCACGACCGCGATGGCGCCACTGAGGAGGCGCGATGCCTCTCGCCTCACGATTTGGAGGATGGAGAGACGGTGCTCGAAGCCGCGTCTCTCTACGAGCGGTTGCAACTCCCGAATGTTCTAGAGTGGTATTACCACGCAGTCGCTCTCTGTCCAAATGATGAGGACACGGTCCTGAGCTTTATCGGTGCGTATACACGCCGCCGCGGCGCCGGTGACGCCATCGATCCCACGGAAGTAACTGCCGATTGCGCTGTGACATTGCTTCGGGGTGAAGACAAACGGCTCATCGTGATCAGTCCGAAGGAGGATCACGTTGCACGAGCTGAATACTTCGCCAGTGATTCTCCGTTCGCCGCGCGCCTGCTTGGGAAGCGAGAGGGGGATCTGATCGGGCTGACACCCGACGATGAGGAGCGCGGGCGACTCTATAGAATCGAGATCATCACGTCGCGATATGCCCTAGCTTCTTACCAGATGATGAGCGCATTTCCTCTGCGATTTCCCGGGTCAAGCGCGATCAAGATAGGTGAAGGCGAGGAGGAGCTTCTCGCGGCCGTCGACCGAAGCAACACGTACTACCAGCATGTGCTCATGCTTTATGACGATAGAATGATCTCGCTGGCTGCAGCCGCTGAAAAACTCGGCACGTCTGTCGTTCAGTTGTGGGCCACCGTAGCGAGCGAACAGGAACGATCTCTCCAAGCATGTCTCGGCTCATCGGATGAGCACGACCTGGCGCTCGCTGCGATGCGCAGCAAGAGCGTCGTACTCGATCTCACAGCAGCGCTCACGCTGGAGTACCTCGATCTCGGCGATGTAGTCTTTGCCGCCTTCGAAAAGGTCTATGTTCCGAGACGTGTGCTCGATGAGCTTGAGCAGCTGATCCTGAACGAGTTTGCGTCGGATGACGACTCTCTCTCGATGTCGAAGGAAGGGGATCGGTACGTCGCGCGGGAGAGGACAGCCGATGAACGACGCACCGGGCGCGAAACAACGGAACGGCTGCTGAACCGCCTCCGGCGCGCGGCCGAGATCGTGCCTCACACTTCACTCATTCATTTGGAAGAGGACGAGCGTAAGAAGCTTCTGGGCCGCATCGGAGAGACCTCGCTTGCAACCATTCTTGTTGCGGAAGAGCAGGAAACGGCCTTCCTCGCTGACGACGTCGTCACGCGAATGATCGGACACGAAAAGTGGGCCCTGGACTCCGTGGATACGCAGACGACGCTGCTTCATCTCAGAAGTGATGGCTCGCTTGATGACGACACGTATCTGTCTGCACTCCAGCAGCTGGCCGCTATCGGTTACCGCTTCCTGCGGGTCGGCTCTGCTGATCTGTTCACAATTTTGAAGAGCGAAGGGTTTGCGATCACGCCGACCATCCAACGATTGTTTCGGACGTTGAAGGGGCCGGATTGCAACGAGGAGAGTTCCGCCCGGATCATCGCGGAGTTGCTCGTGCGACTGCATGAGGAGCCCGTCCTGCCGGCCAACGTGGGGTTGGTGGTGGAGTTTCTTTGCCGCGCTCACTCCGCTGGTCGCGACGCGTCGTCGTCGATGAACAAGTTGAAGGCCGTCGCATCAGTTGCGCTTCGTTCACGGCCTCGCGCTCGTGCGGAAGTCGCGGCGGTTTGCGACCGGATCGCTGCATTCGGCCGTTTATAAATGGTTAGCTTGCGGACTGATGGTTCGCTCGCGCCTCTCCCCGCTCATGAGGAAATCACGTTCGATAAAGCGGCCCGCCGAGGGTTGGCTGCCGCAGTATCAGATCGGCACGTTGCAGGTGCTGGCCGATGATGGCCGGAGTCGGTCGACGCGATGCTGACGCGGATGTTGTAGGAGTTGACGGACCCACCAGGAACGCCTCACGCGCCTTATCCCCGGCTTGGCGGAAGCGATCGCGTGGCCGAGGCAGGACACTCGAAGACCACACTTGCGTGTCGTGGGACGCGTCCAATTTTTTGTCATCCTGAGCCGCAGGAACGGATCCACAGCGCCTGAAGCGGGGCGGCGAAGGATCTTCCTTCGGCCCAGGCTTCCCGGCGGTTGCCTATTGGAAGGTCGCCGTCATGCTTCAGGCTGCGTGGGACGGTTGCTGGGGCTCAGGATGCAAGGAGGGCGTGCGGTGGCATTTGCCACCGCACGCCGGCACCCCTACATTTCCGGCCGCAACATCATCGTGCTTCCTCCCACCACCTTCCCGCGGGAGCGTTCCACGATCGAGACGTGCGACGTCGCGCCGGTGTCCGCCGGGGTGGCGATGACGGCCGTGGTCACGCGCTGGCCGGGGCGGAGGTCGACGAACAGCGAGGCTTCGTCGCCGCTCAGCTCCCAGGCGTTGTCCGGGTCGAGGCGCATCGATTCGAGCTTCCGCACCAGCTCCGCCTCGGTGACGCGCACCTGGCGCGCGCTTCCCATGCCGGCGCGCGCGGTGAGGCCGGCCGGCAGCACGATGCGCACGCTCTCGCTCAGGCCGGGCTTCGACACCACCACCTCCACGTCCGTCATCTCCTCTGGCAGGTGCAGGAGGTCGAGCGGCCAGAGGAACGGCTCGCGCACGCGATCGATGTCGAACCGCTTGATGTGCACGTTGCGCAGTGCGATGTGACGCGAGCTCGGGACGATGTCGGACGGCGAGAGCTTGTTCTGTTCCCGGATCGACGGGTCGAGCGGATCCAGCTCCGACTCGACGATGGTCAGCATCGCCGCGCCCCCTTCCACGCCGAACGGCGGGGTCCAGTCGAAGCGCGCCAGCTCGGGCATGTCCGGCGCCACCGTGGCGATCGTCCGGCATGGGTTGTCCGGATCGACGAGCTGCCAGCCCGTCCCCGGATCGAGCGCGCCGCACGGACCGCCCGCCGGGAAGGTCTGCTTCCAGAACGTCTCCGGCAGCTTCTCGAACACACCGCCGGACTTGTTCCAGAGCGCAATCACGCGCGTGCCCGTCACCGCCTCGACGCCGCGGTTTGCGACCTGCACGTAGACGCGCGCGGGCAGGAACGACTCGGGGGAGTTGTCGATGATCGACTGGGGCGGACAGTCCGAGACCGTGGACGGGCAGAGATCGAACTCGACCGAGTCCGCGTCGTCGACCCTGTTCTTCTTCGGCGCGAACGACGGCACGTCGACGCGGATGTCGCGCGACTTCCACCAGTGCGCCTTGCCGCCGATCGTGTCGTCCGGCTTCCAGAAGCCGTCCGGCTTCGCCGGGTCGACCAGAATGGGATGCTCCATGTCCGGACCGCCACACGGGGAAAGCTCGCGCCCGTCGTCGTTCACGCAGTCGCGCACGACGAGCATGCGCGCGGGGCACTCGGCCTCCTTGCGGATGTCGCGGCGGAACGCGCCGAACCCGAAGCTGCCGATCGTGAGAATGCCGTTCTTCGGGTCCATCCAGAGGTCGTTGATCTCCATGCCGTCGGGCAGCCCCTCGTTGAACGGCGCCCAGGCCGCGGACGGCGCCGCCGGGCCGGGCGTCACCACACCGCGGAACACGCCGAGGAAGGTGGCGGCATAGAGGACGTTCGTGTCGAACGGATCGACCACCACGGTCCTCACATCATTCGGCAGCGGGGCCGAACCGATCTTCGTGCACGCCGTGCCGGTGCACGTGTAGATCCTCGAATAGCTTCGGTACGTCACGTACGACTTCGACGCGTCGTACGGGTCGAATGCGACCGCGGACGCGGGCTGATTGACCGGCAGGCCGGTCATCTTGACCCACGTGGCGCCGCCGTCGTCGGTGCGGAGCACGTACGGATCGAACGGAGCGTCGTCGAAGTCGGGACACTGCTCCGGGTCGAGGATCGTGTATTTGACCGCGGCCAGGTAGGTCTGGAACGACGACGACGGTGCGCTGGCCAATGCCACGACCTCGGCGCCCGGCTTGAACTTCGTATTGGTGGCCGTCCAATTCACGCCGTCCTCGGTCTTGACGATGGTCTTGATGGCGCACTCATAGCCGCCTTCCGCAAGCGCGGCACCGGCCACCACCTCGTCCGTGATCACCGGGGGCCGCGGCGGCTCCATCGTGATCCAGGAGATCGTCAGAAACGGGTCGCTCGTCCCCGGAACGGGATTGGCGATCTCCATGAGATTCTGATTGCAGTTCGCATAGAGCGTCGAGGGGTTCTTCGCGTCCGAGCCGACGTCGTAGCCGTCGCACCCCCACGGCTGATACCAGGTGCGGTTGCCCATCGTGATCATCGTGCCGTTGTCCTGCGTCCCGCCGGCGAGCAGGCTCGGATGCGCGCGATTGCCGGTCAGGTAGTAGTACATGGTGATGATCATGCCGTGCGAGACGTCGACCCAGTGCCATGTCGGCTTGGAGATGTCGGTGGAGCGGTCGATGCCGCCGTCGTTGCCGACGTAGACGATGTTCGGATCGACGGGGTCGAACACCAGCGCGTGATTGTCGGCATGCGCCTCGAGCTGCACCTCGGGGTCTTTCCCGAAATTGACCGGCTCGAACGTCGTGCCGCCGTTCGTCGAAAGCCGGAGGACCACCCCGCCGGCCCAGACGATGTCCGGATTCTTCGGATGGACCTCGATCATGGCGTTGTACCAGGAGTTGCCGTCGTCGAGCGCACTGCTGCCCGTCAGCAGCTTCCACGCCCCGGGCCCCTCGGCCGCGACGTCGGTCCTGTAGACGCCGACCAGTTTCCCGCCCGTCTTGCGCGAGACCTTCGCGTAGAGAATGTCGGGATCGCCGGGGAAGAGCGCGATGTTGATCGCTTCCGGATCCGAGGTGTCGATGCCGCTGTCGCTCTTGGTCCAGGTGTTGTTTTTCCACTTCCAGATCCCGCGGGTAAAGGGGAACCCGACCACCGGCTCGCGCACGCCGGCATAGATCTTCCTCGGATTCGCCGAGAAATCGACCGCGATGTCGTGAACCATCGCGCCCATGTTGCCGAGGGGCTTGTCGAAGGTGAGTCCGTTCACATCGTGCTTGCCGACCCAGACACCGTTGGTCGCTGCCACATAGACGTCGTACGGCGGCTTGGGATCGATGAGGATCTGGTAGATGACCGTGTTGTCGAACTTCGGCGTGACCTTCGTCCACGACCCCGGCGCGCCGTAATCGGTCGAGCGCCACAGGCCGTTGCCCGTATACCAGGTGGCCATGTTCGAGTCGCCGCCGCCGGCGATGATCTCCTTCGGCTGCCCCGGATTGACGGCGATCGCGCCGAAGACGGTGGCCAGAAAATCATCCGAGACGCGCTGCCAGCGCCTGCCGGCGTCCTGGGAGCGCCACAGACCTCCCACCGTCGACGCGTAAATCCGCTGATTGTCCGTCGGATCGATGTCGATGTCGGTGACGCGGCCATTGAGATTCGTCGGCCCCGCGCTCGTCCACGCGCAGCCGTTCACATCCGTCACCCCGGGCGCGTCACTGCGCACCCGCCGGAAGCTCTCCCGCGCGAAATCGAACTGCGAGCCGGCCGGCAGATGACGGTCGCCGGCGAGCCGCCGCATCTCCTGCAGCGCCGCGTACTCGCGCAGGCGCTCCTCCATGTTCCCGGCGTGCTTGCGATACATCGCCACGCCTTTGTCGAAATCCTCGCCCGCGATACTGGTGCATAAGATGAGTAGACACATCAATCCCCAAAATCGAGCTCTTGTCAGGGCGTTCATCACTTTCTCCTCCTGTGTTCGGATGGGGAGGAAGTTAGAGCGCGCCTCTCGAAAGCTCCTGACGGTTGGGTGACCGTTTGGTGACGGGATGACGGGCGGCGTCCCCGGCGCAGGCCGGATTCATCACGACTACTCCAGCAGCGCCGTCGCGCTTTGAATCGCCTCCGCCAGCGTGGGGTGGATGTAGACCGAATCGCGGATCACGGAGAAGGGCGCACGCGCGTTCATGAGGTCGATGTAAACGTGCACCAGCTCCGCGGCCTCGTGACTCAGCACGGTCGCGCCGAGGAGGTGCCCGGTCCCGGCATCGGCGATGAGCTTGATGAAGCCGTGCTCCTCGCCGATCTCCTCCGCTTTCGAATTGCGGCGGATCTCGAAACGCGCCACCTTGATCGCTTTTCCGCTCTGGCGAGCCTGGGCTTCGTTCATGCCCACGCGTCCGACTTCCGGATCGGTGAAGATTGCGTAGGGGACCACGCGCTCCGTGGTCCGGGATCCGTCACCGGCGAGCTGCGAATGGAGTACCCGGTAGTCGTCCCACGCGGTATGCGTGAACATCGGGCCGCCTCGAATGTCGCCGGCCACCCAGATTCCGGGAACGTTCGTCGACAGGCGTTCGTCCGCTTCGACGATGCCACGATTCACCGTCACGCCGGCTGTGTCGAGCCCCAGGTCGTCCGTGTTCGGCTTCCTGCCTGTGGCGATGAAGAGGTGCGTCCCGGCGACCGCCCCTTTGCCGGCGACGTGAGCGATGACGCCGGTGCCGCTCTTTTCCACCCGCTCGATCGCCGCTTCGAGGTGGAGCTCGATCCCTTCCCGCGCGAACAGCTCCTGCAGGACTTCGGCGACGTCGGCATCTTCGCTGCCGGCGATCCGCGGCCCCTTCTCGAGCACGACCACCTGACTGCCCATCCGGCGATAGAACTGGGCCATCTCCAGGGCGATGACGCCGCCGCCGATGACGACGATGCGTTCCGGAAGCTCGGTGTGCTCGAGCCAGTTGCCGGCGTGAATCACATCGACGCCGGTGAGTCCCTCGATCGGTGGAATGACGGAGCGCGTACCGGTATCGAGGACGACGTGGCGGCCGAGGATGGTGGCATCGCCCACGACGACGCGAAAGCGATCGCCTTCCCGGCCATCGAGCCGTCCATGGCCCACGATCAGCTTCGGGCTCGCTTTCCCGGCGAAGCCACGCTCGATCGCGGATCGATGACCGTCGACGATGTTCCGGGCCCGCTGGATCACAGCGGGGAAGTCCACTTCGATCGTCGGGATGCGCAGGCCGAACTCCCCGGCACGGCGCGCGAGGTGGGCCACTCTTGCCGAGGCCAGGGCCGCCTTCGTCGGCGTACAGCCGAAATTCACGCAGGAGCCGCCGACATGCTTCCGCTCGATCAGCGCGGTGCGCTTGCCTGCCTTGGCGAGCGAATGTGCGAGCGGTACGCCGGCCTGGCCCGCACCGATGATGACGACGTCGTAGTCCTGCATGCTGTCCCTCACTTCAGCTCCCGCAACACCTTCGCCCACGCCTCTTGTTCTCTTCGCGGGGCAAACATCGGCTGCAGGCGCCGAACCTGCTGCCGCAACGTGCGGCGAAACGAATCCTCCTCGACGAAGCGGCGCACCAGGCTAGCCAGGCCGGCGGTGTCGCCGGGGTCGAAGTAGCCGCGGTAGTCGCGGCCGAGGAGCGCTACGGAGCTGGAGATGCGCGAGGCCAGCACCGCCACGCCGCAGACGACGGCCTCGGAGATGACGTTGGCTCCGCCCTCCATCAGCGACGTGAGCACGAGGGCTTCACTGTCCGCCATCCATTGCCGCACCTGCGCTCCCGGCCGTTCGCCCTTCCATCGATAGCGTGCGTCGCGGCGCATCCACTCGCGGGCCGCCTCCTCCATCCCGGGAGTGAGCGCCTTCCCGGCATGCACCGCTTCCAGCATGAGGTCCGGGATCAGCGACAGCGCCTCGGCGAGGCGGAACGGATCCTTCTCCGCGCGGAGGTGTCCGACCACTGCAAGCCGCGGAGGTGAGCTTCCTTTTCGCTTCCGCGGACGCGGCTCGGCGGACTGCAGGATCACCCGCGCTTTCCCGCGCAGCACGGAAGGGATCTCGTCGACGGCCGCCTCCTGCAGAAGGACCAGCAGGCTGGCCAGCGTGAGAGAAGCAGCGGCCTCGGCGTCGTGATGAATATCGCGGTAGACGTCGGTGCCGGTCAGCGCCACGACGAGGCGCCCTGCGGGATGGCGCTCCCGGAACCTGCGGATCGACGGATGCGATCGCCTGGCGTGCAGTGCCACGAGCACGTCGGCATCCGAGTCCTCGTACGCGGTCGTGAGCCGGACTCTGTGCCCCAGGCCGCGGAGGATCGCCGCCCACCGCCTGGCCGTGACGCGGTTCCCCGCCAGAGAGCCCATGGGAGCGGGCGTGACGATCTCGATCGATAAGCGGCGCGGATTCATTAGAATCGTTTTTCGTGCAGGGCTCGATGACTCCCGCGGCTCTTCGCGACGATCTTAGCGCCGCCCGCGCGCGAACGAGCTCGCTCTGGGAAGGTCTGAGCGACGAGCAACTCGTCCTTCCGTACCTGCGGATCGTGAATCCCGTCCTCTGGGAAGCAGGACACGTGGCGTGGTTCCAGGAATTCTGGATCCTGCGCCACGCCCACGGCGGAGAGACGTCGATGCCGCGATGTGATGACCTTTACGACGCGGCGGTCGTGGCGCATCGAAGCCGCTGGGGGCTGCCGCTGCCGGACCGGAACGGCACACGCTCGTATCTCGCGCGCACTCTCGACCGCGTGCTCGAAAGCGCGGAACGGGAGCGTGATCCGTACTTCTATTTTCTGGTGCTGTTTCACGAGGACATGCACGCGGAGGCCATGACCTACACGCGGCAGACGGTCGGCCTCCCTGCTCCCGAGATCGCCGCCGAGAGGAACGTCACGATCAGCACCGGCGAAGGCGAACAGATCCCGATCGGCGAGCGCGAGGTCGTGGTCGGGGCTTCGGCCGGCGAAACGTTCGTCTTCGACAACGAGAAGTGGGCCCATCCGGTGCGGCTCTCCTCGTTCTCGATCGACGCCGCTCCGGTCACGAACCGCCGCTACGCGGAGTTCGTCGAGCGCGGCGGCTATGCCGAGCGCCGGCACTGGACCGCGGAAGGGTGGTCGTGGCGGACGGAGGAGAGTGCGCTGCATCCGCGAGACTGGCGGCGTCGCGCGTCAGGCGACTGGGAAGTGCGCGTGTTCGATCGATGGCAGCCGCTCGATCCGGAAACGTCCGTGGTCCACGTGAATGCGCACGAGGCGGAGGCTTTCTGTCACTGGGCGGATCGAAGGCTCCCGACGGAGGTCGAATGGGAAGCGGCGGCCCGATCGGAGCACGGTCTCTCCAACGCCGGCCTGGTGTGGAAGTGGACCTCGAGCCGCTTCCTCCCGTACGCGGGATTCAGCCCCGATCCGTACAAGGAGTACTCCGAGCCGTGGTTTGCGACGCCGCACCGGGTTCTGCGCGGCGGCTCGTGGGTCACTCCCTCACGACTGATGCGCCCGGGGTTCCGGAACTTCTTCGAGCCACATCGCCGCGACATCTACGCGGGCTTTCGCACCTGCGGAAGCTTTCGTTGATTGGCCGTGCCGGCCTACCGGCCTTTTGCAGCGTCGCGTCCACCGGCGCCCGCGGGAAGGTCGCGAAAGACGAACGAGATGCCCGCCCTGCCGACGCTCGCTCCATTCGATTCCGCGTGCGGATAGATGAAGTAGTTCAGCGGCTCCTGCGTGGGCGGCGTCAGCCGGAGATCGCGCCCGACTGTGAACTGGATCCGATCGGCATCGAGATTGCCGAACAGATACTCGCGTCGTGCGGGATCCGATGACTTCGAAGCTTCGGAGGGATCGACCGGGATCCATCCTGTCCCCTCCACGTAGAACTCGGCCCAGCAGTGATAGCCGCTGGTCTGTCCGTCTCCTGCGGGCATCGGGAAGCCGATGATGAACCGCGCCGGGATTCCCTTTGCCCGGGCCATGGCGATGAAGAGCGAGTGGAAATCGGTGCAGTTGCCGCGGCGGATGTCGCAGGCGCGCTCGCTGTCGCCGTTCCCCCATCCCGGCGTGGCCTTGTCGTACGTCATCGTCGTGAGCACGTGGTCGTAGATCGCCTTTGCCTGAGCCAGTGCACCCTTTTTTCCCGCTGTCACCTGATCGGCGAGACGGCGAATGCGCGGCGAGCTCGTCACCAGCCGGTCGTCGCGGAGATGGCGGCGCAACTCCTGTTGTGCCGGGGCGGCGGGCCGGATCCCACGGAACGTCACTTCCTGCCGCCTGGCCTGGAAATGCAGTTCCAGCAGCTTCATTCCTTCAGACGGATTCTCGATCTCGGCATAGAGATACTCGTTTCCGAACTCCTTCTCCGAGTGACGCGTCCATTTGTAGGGGGACTCGATGTGCAGGCCTGCGATCGTCTGATCGCCGGTGCTCTCGGGCAGCGGAACCCAGACTCGGATTCTGTCCGTGTTATCAGGGATGGCGGAGAGGCGGGCGACGAAGGTGGCCTCGACGTTTCGCACATTCGCGGCGACCGCCGTGTACGAGAACGGCAGGAGAAGCAGAACGAGCGCAGCCCTGAAGTGCATGACGCGTTGCAGTCTGCCCACTTCAGTTCCTCGATTCAATGGGATTCGACGGGATGAGCGTCGCCCGTTACCGTCAACGCCGGCGACCGGCGGCGGGTGCAAGCGCTCAGTACACTCCCTGGAAGTTGGTGTCCGGCTCCGTCAATCGTTGTCAGTTGCCGGTTGTCTGCCATTGCTCGAAGTCGCCAGCTCGAGCAGCTTCGTCACCGTATTCCAGTTGCGCGCCGTGCCCGTCACGCCCAGCTTCTTCTCCAGCGGCAGGTTCGCCAGCTTCGAGCGTGCGGGGCCGGCGCCGTCGCCGTAGTAGATGTAGAGCTCGCGCCCCTCGAGGTGTACTTCCTCCGGAAACGCTTCGCAGGCGGCGAGGAATGCGGCACGGCTGGCGGCCGGCGGCGTGTCGCTGAGGAACGTGATCATCATCCGCTTCGGCTCGCGCATCGGTCCGACCGGAAACGGATTCGCGGCGATCGCCGCGCGCAATTCGCCGGGCGTGCGCACGACCACGCGCACGTCGAGACCTGCACTCCTGCGAATCCCGTCCTCGATCTTCTTCGCCAGATTCGACGGCGAGCGCGCGTCGAAGATCACGTTGCCGCTGTTCACGTACGTCTGCACGTTCGTGAAGCCGGCCGCTTCACAGATCGCCTTCAGGTCGCTCATCTTCAGCGGGTTGTTCCCGCCGACGTTGATCCCGCGAACCAGTCCGATGTACTTCGGCATGCGGCGGAATTGTAGCCGCGAGCGTCGTCCGTCCCAACGCGATCGAGCGCGCCAGCCGCGGCAGGGCGTATGACAAGAAATGACTCTAATACCTGCCTGACCGGTGTTGCGTATAACAAATGTTGAGAGGCAGTCATCGGGCCGTTCGCCGACCTCTTCTCACGGAAAGGATCACAAATGACGGACTCAATTCTGTTTTGGAACACCGTCGCACTCGAAGCGGTGCGCGTCAGTCACACCGACCCGGACAAGAGGCAGCAGAACGGGCCGACTTTATCGGCCAGGGCGTTGGGGATCGTGCACCTGGCGATGTACGACGCTTACGCGGGGGTCGTCGGAGGGGCGGGGTTCCCGCGCTATCTCAACCCTGTACCACCGCTGCCGCCCCCGGGGACGTCGCCGGCCGATGCCGTGGCGGGTGCCGCCCAGATCACGCTCATCGCGCTCTATCCCGCCCAGACCGACTACTTCAACGCACAACTGGCCATCTTCGACTTTACGAACACGAGCTTCGTCTTCGGCCGGAATGTCGGCAATGCGATCCTGGGGCTTCGCGCGAACGACATGGACGCGCGCGACTGCGGCTATCGGACCTCGAACGACCGCGGCCGGCACCGCCGCGATCCGGACAACCCCGGCCAGGGCTTTCACGCCCCGTTCTACGGGGCCCAGAACAGGGGCTTTGCCATCTCCACGAGGCATACCCTGAACCCGCCGCCGTTCGGCGACGGCATCGATCCGGACTACCTGCTCGCTCTTCGGAACGTGCGGGCCAAGGGCATCCGGCCCGACCTGACCGCCACGTTGCCCGACACCCTGTTCGCCGACCGGAGAACGCCGGAAGAGACGCTGACGGGCATCTACTGGGCGTTCGATGGCGCGAACCGTCTGGGAACGCCGCCGCGCCTCTACAACCAGATCGTCCGCAACGTGGCCGTTGTGCAGGGCAACAACGAGGGACAGAACGCGCGCCTGTTCGCCTTCATCAACGCCGCGATGGCCGACGCCGGAATACTCGCCTGGGAGCAGAAGTATTGCCACGACTTCTGGCGGCCGGTGGTCGCCATCCGCGAGCACGACGAGACCCTCGGGCCGGCGGCTCTGCACGCCGTGGCCGCCGACTTCAACGATGCCGATCCCGGATGGCTGCCGCTGGGAGCGCCGAGCACGAACTCGCCCGGGGTGAAAAACTTCACGCCCGATTTTCCCGCCTATCCTTCGGGGCACGCCACGTTCGGAGCGGCCGCCTTCCACATTACCCGGATGTTCTACGGCATCGCCGCGAACGACAAGAGCGACGACACCCTGTTTCAGGGGGGCGGTCCTTTCAACATCCCGGCCTGGTTCGTCTCCGAAGAATTGAACGGCGGCAACCGGGACAACGACGGGACGGTACGCCCGCGCCACACACGGTTATTCCCCGGCGGTCTGTGGCAGATGATCGTCGAGAACGCGCTTAGCCGGATTCGGCTCGGCGTACACTTCATCTTCGACGCCTTCGACTTCACCGAGGACGAGAACGGAGAGCTGGTCCCCGACTTCACCGACGAGAACATCGGCGGCGTCGGTCTCGGCCTGCGAATCGCGAGAGACATCTTCGCCTCCGGCAGCGGCCTGGCGCCGAAACAGACCCCGGCCGCCAGCGCGGTCCCGCCGATCATCACCCCGGCCGCCAACTCGCCGCTACCCACGTCCCCCGCGCAACCCGCGAACGTCGGCGGTTGCGCGAACACACAGACTGCAGCGCTGACACTGGAGGAGGAGCCGGAAGCCGGCACCGACGCGGCAACGACCGTTCAGAGCCCGTTCCCGTCCGGAATCTCGAAGCAGGATCAGGATCAATCTTCCACTCCGGCCCAGGGCGCATGGCCCTCCGGAATCTCCGAGAAGTAAGCATCGACTCGATCGGAGGCGGCGGTCCCGCCCCGGCACCGCCGTCTCCGAAATCGTCCCCGCACAAGAAGGAAGACGCGCTGCGTCTCGGCGCGGATGAAGTGGTGGTCTCGATCAATGCCGGAGAGATGCAGAAGCACGCCGGCAGCTTCGACTTCATTCTCGATACCCGTCTCGGCCGATCACGACGTCAACGCGTACCTGAACCTGCTCGCATCGACGGCCTCCGCTGCGGTCAGAACTTCGTTTTGCTCTCGGAGAAGAACGAAGGCCTGACCCCAGCAGGGCGCCTAGCGAGTCAGGCGGCGCCGGGTAGGGCTTTTCTTCCCGTGATCACACCCTTTGTGTAGGCTGCCAACGAGGATGTCGCGGATGCCGCGGAGGAACTGGGACACTCCGACCTCAATTCGACTGCGATCTACTTCCCAATCACCATCGCCGCCGCGCGAAAATTCATCGAAGAATGCTGCGATCAACGGAGATTGTGCGCAGCTAGGAGGACTTGCCATGCCCCAACCACCGAGTATCCTCAAAGCGGCAAGTCCCTACCCCCTTGGCCAGCGGCTACCAGCAATCGAGGGATTCGAGAAGATCCGACAGCTCTCTTTCCGACCTAGACCGACTAGTCGGATTCGAAAAGTCGATCCGTTGCACAACGTCCCGCTGGGCGGGAGTGATTGCCGGCGACTGTAGCAACATTCTTGCTCTATCTTCATCTTGGGGCACACCACCGGCCCCTTCGTAGAAGCAGATGGCAAGATAGATAGTTGCGCACGGATTTCCTTGGTCGTGTGCCTTCAACAGGAGATCGATGCCGCGTGGCTCATCCTTGGCGACAACGCCACGGCCCGACTGCAACATGAACCCGAAGAGCCACAGAGCCTCTGGGTCTTGGTTCTCCGCGGCCTTGCTTAGCCACTTGACTTGCTGATCGGGATCGCGCGGCATCCCGTCGCCACGTGCGTACATTCCTGCAAGACGAACCTGTGCGCCAGCATGCCCAAGCTCAGCAGCACGAAGTCGCCAGGCTGCGGATTTCTCACGATCCTTCGGCACACACTCGCCGAAGTAGTACAACCTGCCTAGCTCGAATCCTGCCTCCGGGACCGCGGATTCTGCTGCTTTGTGAAGCCAGGTGAGTGCCGCGCTACAATCGCGCGGGATGGCACCTTGGAGATATAGCAAGCCTAAGTTCAATTGCGCGTAATCATCATTCTGCTGCGCGGCTTTCAAAAACCACACTTCGGCGTTCTGGCGAGGTTCCGAAGTCCCGTATCCGTTCAGAATCATGACCCCTAGATTGGTTTGCGCGGCCGCCTCGCCAGCTTCAGCTGCGGATCGAAAGTGACCTATCGCCGTCTCGTAGTCCTTTCGCTTCATTGCGAGTTTTCCTGCCTGAAACTCTGCGCTTCGCGTCTCCGTGGGTATCGGCGGGTCTTCGACATCGAGATTGATCTCAATCGGAGCGCGGCGCGGCGCGACAGCTCCGGGGCCACGGTCGACGGTTTCCTGCCTTTCTGCGGAACAAGCGACGACAATCAGAAAAACCAACGAAACGAGATATGTTGGCGACACTTTCATCTGCTCAGTCCCCTGCTCACCGTTGACCACGGCCCTTCGGCCCTTACTTTAAGGAGTGACGGCGTGAGAGAAGTCCTTACCCTCGCGCGCAGAAAAAACATGCTTGGTTCGGTTAGGGCCGACGGCTCTTCGGCACACGTTGGTCCACGGGGGACCGCAAGGGGTCACACCTTCGCTTTTCGGCAGAAGAACGAAGGTATAACTCCACCACGCCCCCGAAGACGATGACGATAGCTCTTATTCCGGAGAACGCGGTACTCGTCGTCGAGATGCTCGATGATCATGACGACGTGCAGAACGTCTGATCCAACTTCGACATCCCCGCGGAGATGATGGAGACCGCGTAAGGGTAGGGAAGTCCCGACGTCCGTCACACCTGATTGAGATGGACATCTTTCTCTTCCGTAGTGGACAGCAGTTCGGGCCGTACTCGCTGGAATGGCTTGAGGCGTTTCTGGCCGAAGGGGCCGTGAGCGCCGACGACCTAGCGTGGATGCCTGGGCGCGAGGGATGGGTACCGCTACATGTGTTGCTGGCAGAGATGCGGCCCGCGCCGGTTCCAGTAGCGGAGCCGGCTCTGCAGCTTCCGGAGCCGGTTCCCGGGCCGCCGGTGCAGCCGATGACTCAGGAGACGCCGGTCGACCAAGCTCCGCCGGTTCGCGCGCGGCCGGGGATCGCGACCCGCATCTCGTGGCGCAGCGTGGCGGCTGTGGGCACCGGCCTCGCGCTCCTCATCGTCCTCATTCTGCTGATGAACGTGCCTGAGCATGCCTCGATCGCGAGGAACGGCGACCACTGGCTGCGACCGCACGACGGCTACACCTTCGTCGACGCGAACGATCCGTTCAACTGGCAGGTGCAGTGGACGCCGGGAAGGCCGAGTGAGACGCGGGCGAGCATGCTCGCAGGCAGCACACCGGGCACGTGGGACCTCGCGCCCGGTTACGAGCAGCCAGGGGGCGGAGGCGATCCGGTCTGGACGCCCTACAAGCGCGAGCCGGCGTATCCGAACGTCGCGGCCGGAAGCAAGCCTGGAACGTGGATTCCGTATCCGGGTTACGTGTTCGTCGGCTCCGCGACAGCGCCTATCGTCGAATGGCGCACCGGCATCCAGTTGCCGCACATGACCTCGGGCACGAAACAGAATCACTGGCGCTTCGACGAAGGCTATGACTTCGCCCCTGATTCGACCGACGCCAACCCGAAAGCGGCCTGGTCTCCGGGCGAGCGTCATTCCGACTATCCGCGTGTGTATGCGGCCCGGGAGGAAGGTTACTGGCATGCGGATGAAGGCTATCGCTTCGCGACGTCGGGCGACCTCACCACCTTCAGCCCGGCGCAAACGGCGGCGATGTGGCACGCGGCTGGTGAGATCGACCGGGCCACGAATGGGATCCGGTGCACGTCCAATGGCGTGATCCTGGCCGTCATCGAACGGGCGCGCGATCAGTACGCCGCCCTCGACACCACCGACGTACACCCGCTATTGGCGCAGCACGTCGCAGCCGCACACGACACGCTCAGCAGTACCGCCAAATCGATGAACGCCTGCGCAGTCGTCGATGTCGCGCCGGAAGGCGTCGGCCTCGGCGCGGCGGCGTATTGCTTCTTCCAGTCGAAGAAAAGTTGGAACCAGTGCATGGCCGATCTGGAGACGTTCCGCGATGTCGTCGGCGCTGCAGGAAAGATCGGCGATGCTGCGTGTGAGAACGTGATCCCGAACTTCGCCAAGCGCCGAACCGACCTTGCTCAGGGGCGTTACGCGCTGCAGCAGAGTTTCGAGTCGGACTACAAACTGCGACTAGCCTCGCCCACGGTGCTGGTGACCTGCCGCTGACGTGCGATTACCGGCGCGGACGGGCTATCTCTTTGCACAGGCCGGCGTCGATCCGGCGTCGGCCGGCCCTGTCGAGATCGTGGCCCGCAGCTCGCGTCGTCTGCGCGATCTGATCCGGCATTGGTGGACGCTGCTCGAGCCGGAGGTTAACGCCGGAGTCGTCGTGCCGATGATGGAAGAGGCGCTGGCGGCGTTCGCCGAACGCGCGGCGAAGACGCGTGGCCGAACGTTCTCGAAAAAGTGGGCCCTGGCCTGGTTCGACTGGAAGCCGCGGCTGCTGCAGACGCATAACGAGCAGGCGGTCGGTGAGCGCTTCGTGCTGGCCATGGAGCGCCTCGGCGTACTGGTCCGCCGCGGATCGTCGGACCTAGCGTTTTCACACGAGAGCCTGCACGAGCTCTACCTCGGCCTCGCGTTTCTGACGAACAACACGCTGCCGGGTGTGGTCACGGCCGGGCCGCGTCTGGCGCTCGAGCCGCTGAAAGTGCCGGAAGGACGGGCCGTGATCGCGCGGCTCAACCTCACCCCGGCAGAAGGACGCGCCGCCGCGCTGGCAGACGTCGCGCGCCGCAAGCTGCACGTGGCGGCTTGGTTTCTCTGGGGCGACGACGAGGCGCGCGCGGAGCACGGCGCGTGGCTAGCCGCGGAGATGCTGGGTGAATTCCAGTGGGCGCAGCGCAATGCGGAGCGGCAGTCACTCGAGTCGGCGCTGGCCAGTCTCGGCGCAGCGGCGTTGCCCGCTTGCCGGGCGCTGATCGATGCGCGGCAGGCGAATCTGCCGGCGTATCTCGCGGCCATCAACTTCGTCGAGCGGCACGGCGACAGCAGCGATCTGCCGCGCCTCCAGCAGATGGCGGGCGAGCCCTATCCGGGTCAGTGGGAGATTGACGTGCTCCGGCAACTGCTGCGCGATGCGGAGGCCAAGGTCGTCGATCCAGCCGCGCGCGAGCGATACTCGAGACAGGAGGCCGGGCAGATGGCGAAGGAGACGGCGGCGCTGGCGCTAAAGATCGCCGGCGCGGTCGCCTCGGAGGTCAACGAACCGTTTCCGGTGGGCCAGAACACCGTCCTGCATGTCGCCGGCGGACTCCTCGACGGCGTCGGCGACGCGGTGATGGAGGTGAGCCCGTCGGAGTTCTACGAGACGCAGCGAGCACTCCGAACGCTCCTGGCTCATCTCCCATCAGTCATCGAGCGGAGGAAGGTGGAGATCTATCGAATGGCGCCGCACGTGCGGGCAGCCGCCGAAGCGGCAATCCGCGCGCTGGCGTAGCTCATCGCGATACGGTCCACCGCATCCGCGATCACGTATTCCACTCGTACGCTTTGAGAGCGCACGAGTGGCCGCAGCCTGCACACTAGCGCCTCAGGACACGCTTTCCCCGGCCACGTCAGTGGTGGTCAGGACCCTTGGGCCGCTGTGATTCACTACTTCTGAAGGAGCTGCGCGAGATCTTCCTTGTCGAACACGGCGACGAGCGCGCTCACCTTGCAGTCCAGCGCGAGCGCGAGCCTGAGGAGCGTCCCCAGGTTCGGCTGCATGAGGCCGAGTTCGATCGCGCTGACGTGCGTCTGCGGAATGCCTGCGGTCTCCGCCAGTGCTTGTTGCGTCAATCGGCGCTTCGTTCGAAGTTCGCGAAGACGTTGTCCAAGGAGCAGACCGGCCGGCGTTGCTTCTTTCACAACGAGGTCTGACTCTTGACTTTCGAAGGAGGTGAATACATAATATTCTATGTAAGTGCAGGGTACTTCATAATGCTCGATCCAGCCCTCATTCAACGCATCCGCGCCATCTTCCTACATCACGAGTCGCGCGTCACGATCGCCGAGGGGGCGGGGATGCTCGGGTGGTCGCGCGCGGAGATGGACGCGGCGATCCGGGATGGCGAGATCGAGGTGGTCGAGACGTGCAGCGGGAAGAGGATCGAGCTGCGGGAGCTTGCGGCGTACGCGGTTCAGCAGTGGCCGCTGACGGCGATCGAGGAGGCGCTCGGGCGGGAGGCGGCGCTGGTTCTGCCGGAGGCGTTGCGGACGCGGAAGCTGACGGTTCGGCTGCCGCGGTATCAGATCGGGGCGTTGGAGGTCCTGGCCGGTGACGGGCGGGAGTCGGTGGAGGCGATGCTGACGCGGATGCTCGAGGAATTGGCGGAGCTGAATCAGGAACGGCTCGCGCGGGTCATCCCCGGGCTCGCGGAGGCGATGGCGTGGCCGGAGGCGGAACGCTCTTTAGAAAATCGACACGCCGCATCATCCGAAAGCCTACCCTCCGTCACTTTTCGTCGTCCAGATCCTTTCGCTCCCTCACACCCACCCACCCGCCGCTCAGGATGACGGGGGGAGGGATGGCGGAGGACAGGCCGTGTTCGTCTTCTGGACGCGTTCTGCCGGCCGGCGAGAGCGACCGCGCCCGCTGATCGACCTGGAGGTGATCGCACGGCGTGCATCGGCGTGTGCACGGCATGTTTTGGCGCGAACGCGGCGTGTTTCGGCGCGAACACGGCGTGTTCTGGTCCGAACACGCCATGTTTTGGTCCGAACGTGGCGTGTTTCGGTCCGAACACGTGTGTTTTGGCCTGAACACGGCGCGTTCTGGTCGGAACACGGCGTGTTCTCGTCGGAACGTGGTGTGTTTTGGTCCGAACACGGCGTGTTTCAGTCCGTGCACGGCGTGTTTTGGCTTGTGCATCGCCGTGACTCGGCGCGTGCACCCGCGGGAGATTGAAAGAATTCGCGGTTTCAGCAGGCGAAAGCAACCAATTATGGCGCATTCGCTGTTACAATCGCATTTTCCCTCTTGACAAATGACCGGACGCGGCGCAGGTTTTCCGGCGGCAGGAACGGTGAGTCTTAAGACGCATCCCAGTGCATGCCGGATTGGGCTCCTGGATCGTCCCCCGGACTCGTCCCTCGGAAGTGGATGGTGCCCCGCCGCGCTGTAGTGCGTGGTGAGCGATGCACCGGCTCATTGCCGAAGGAGACCGTACCGACGCCCTGGCAAGGTCGACGCGGCGTGTGACCCATGTCACCGTCCGTCCAACGTTGAGTTGAGCGCCAGCTCCTCCAAGACCTTGTCTGCTTCCGTAGACCGGACATCGTGCTGTCTGCGTTGTCCGGCCAGGCTCCCGAGGACCCACCGTGCAAACTGTGGCTCTCGGGGATCATCGACCGGATCGGCGAATTTTCCCCGCGAGGCGTCGCCGATTCATTTCTCCCTGGAAGGGGAAGGAGATCGAACGGATGTCGATCATCAGGAGCTCCACGAAGAAGGAAACCACCCCGGCGGCAACCGAGACCCCGCTCATGACGCCCGAGCAGTTCGTCGAACATACGCGAAGCCTGCATCCGCAGATCCCCGGGTTCGTGTTGTTGCCGAAGTCGCCGGAGCTGGTCAACGTCCGGCGCATCGCCAGGCTGGGCACGCAGATCGCGGAGGAGGGCATCGGCGCGATCGGAGCGTCGGAGGTCGTGCAGAGCGCGATCGGCCTGACGCCCGAGGAGATGCATGCGGCCGAGGATGAGATCGGGCGCTGGACGGTGGCCGAGAGCGAGGCGTTCAAGCTGTATCGCGGCGTCGCCGACGCCAACCTGATGCGCCGTCACCGCCTCGGACTGGCGCTGATGCAGGCGTACAACGTCAGCCGCCAGCTGGTCCGCCAGGAAGAGCACGCGCAACTCCTAACGCACGTCCAGCGGATCTTCCACGTGCGTAAAATGGCTCGCCGCCGGATCCAGCCGGCCGCCGAGCCGCAGACCCAGCCGCCGGTCGGAACCAAAGCCTGACCCGCGGACCCGCGGATCCGCGGACAAGCAGTACAGCAGTACAGACCGGGCGCGCTTCGCGCGCCCGGTCTCTTATCGGACGCGCCCGGCCCTGACGAACAGCGGGCATTCGAAGTGGCGGCGGCTCGCTGGATCGCCCCATCGACGGGCCAGCTCCGGCGCGATTTCATCGATTGCGTGCGTTCCCCGCTCCTGGAAGTAGCGCTGCGAAGCGGACCACGTATCGAGGAACGCGAGGAGCTCGTGAAGGTTCCAGTCGGCGGTCATGGCGAACGGCGGGACCGCGATTTCTTCGAACGGAAAGGGGAGCGTGGCGTAGCGGTCGTCGACGTACTGGATCCGCTCCGGCCAGAAGCCGGTCAGCACGTTCTCCAGGAAGTGATGCACGACCGGATCGCCGAACAGGCGCGCATAGGCGTCGGCGAAATCGCGAGGGCCGTACGAGAAGAGGGCGATGACGGCTTGCTTCTTGCCGACGCGATGCACCTCGCGATAGAAGCCGTCGAGCTCGAACCAATGCGCCGCCGCGGCAGCCGTGACCAGGGCCACCGAGGCATCGGCCAGCGATCCCGGGCCGGCCGCTTCATTGCGATACTCCACACGCTCGTGGCGAACGGCGTGCGCGAGCTGGTCGCTGCTGGCATCGGTGGCGACGATGTGGTCGAAATGATCCGCGAGGGCGACCGCGGCCTGGCCGTTGCCGGTGCCGGCATCCCAGGCCAGCAAGCGATCCGGCGCCACGGACGCCAGCCAGGTGAAGAGCTCGTCCGGATAGCGCGGCCGGTGCCGGGCATATGCATCGGCATGGCCGGAGAAATGATCTTCGTACGTCACGTCGCTCGCCTCGGGCGCAGGGAAGTAGCAGGGAGCGCCGGCGTGACGCCGGCACTCCAAAAGCGCAGCGCCGCGCGGGACGGATCAAGAAGTTCCCGTGCGGCGGCGACTGTGTGCTCCTCACCTCGGAGGAATCGGGACGAAAGAATGCTGACCCACGACTCGCGGAACGAAGACGGCGATGACATCCGGTTCGACGCCTCGACGCGGCGCAACATCGCCAGGGACAGCGTCCGGAACAGGGCTCGCTTCGGTGCCGTTGCCGGCAGCCATGGCGTTGGCTGCGGGACATGTGGTCGGGTCGCCATGCTCTTTACACGCCTTCAGGCAGTCCCTGTACCACGCCGCGGCGTCACCCGCGGGTACGCCGCTGTTCAACATGGTCCCGTAGGCATCCGTGCAGTCCTGGTCACAGCAACCGGACGCCTCGGCTTGTACGCCCGCCAGCAATAGCAAACCAGCGAATGCTGCAATCCTCACCACGATCTTCAATGTATTCATAACGCCCTCCTTCCGAAGTCGTTGCGCCAATGATAGGACGGGACCGAACGGTGCTGAATGGGGGCTTTCAGTTAATGGATACCTTCCCCCTTCCGTCATCCTGAGCGGCGTGTGGGCGGGTGTGAGGGAGCGAAAGGATCGGTACGACGAAAAGTGATCCGATGAGCACTTGCTCCCGAGGGCATGGTGGCGCGAATCTCACTTTTCGTCGCCCAGATCCTTTCGCTCCCTCACACCCGCCCACCCGCCGCTCAGGATGACGGAGGGGAGCAGCCTCCACTTAACTGAAGACCGTTGCCTTTAGGCCGGGTAGGCGTGGATGGATTTTCGAGCCCGCGTTAGCGGGCGACAGACGAGAAACGTGCCGACGGGTCTTTTCTGCCGCCCGCTCCGCGGGCTCACTTGGCGGGTGCTCGCAGTACCCGGCCTAAAGGCCGGGCCTACAGTTCTTTAGCTGCCTACGGCAGCGAAGAGTGGTGGTCTTCTGACAGCATTTTGTCCAGACCACCATCGGTGAATTGGGTGGGGAGGGTGTTCCCTGAGGCGTCCACGGTCAGATCGACGCCCAATCCCTGGCAGCCGCAGCAGTTAGGGCCGCTTTTACCCGTCTCAGTGGATTTTGGTGGACAGAAGTGGGTGCCAGTGGTACAAACTAGCCACGCATCAAGCGGAAAAGGCTCTACATATCGTGGAACTCAGCGTTTTGATGGGGCATGGCCCCGCGAAGATCGACGAGAAGGGTCGGCTGAAGGTTCCGGCGGGTTTCCGCAAGATCATTGAAGAGCGTTACGGCAGTGACTGCTTCATCACTTCGATGGACGGCGAACGCGCCCTGGTCTATCCGCTGGGGGTCTGGTTCGAGTTTCAGTCCCGGCTGGCGAAGGTTCCTTCGACTTCGACGGCGAAGACGAAGCTGCTGGAGCGGGTGAATTACTACGGGCAGGTGGCGACGATCGACGCGCAGGGGCGGGTGCTGGTTCCGCAGGTGCTCCGCGATGTGGCCGGCATCAGCGAGGACGTGGTGGTGCTCGGCAGCCAGGATCATCTGATCGTCTGGAACGAGCAGCGGATTCAGAAGCGGCTGTCGGAGCAACCTCTTTCCGAAGAAGACTTTAAGGAGCTAGAGCTCCACGGCGTGTGAGTTGCCAGGGATTCTGGCGATGAAACACGAGCCAGTTCTTTTAAGCGAAGTTCTCGAGTTCCTCGAGCCGAACCGTCCGGACGGGACGATCGTCGATGCGACGGTCGGTCTGGGCGGGCATTCGGAAGCGTTGCTGGAGCGGTATCCGGGGATCCGGTTGCTGGCCATCGATCGCGACCCCGAGGCGCTGGAGCGGTCCCGCGAGCGGCTGAGCCGTTTCGGAGACCGGGTGTCGCTCGTCCGCGGGCGCCACGAATCGCTCATTGACATTCTGAAGCAGTCGGAAGTGGACGCGATCAGCGGCCTGCTCGCCGATCTCGGCGTTTCGTCGATGCAACTCGACGACGCGGCCCGCGGGTTCTCGTTTCGTTTCGAGGGGCCGCTGGACATGCGCATGGGCGCCGAGGGGAGGAGCGCGGCGGAGCTGGTGAACGAGCTCGACGAGTACGAGCTGTTCCGGATCATCCGCGATTACGGCGAGGAGCCGTCGGCGCGGCGGATTACGGCGGCGATCGTCGCGGCGCGCGCGGAGGCTCCGATCGAGACGACGTCACGGCTTGCGGAGGTGATCCGCAGTGTGAAGAAGTCGCGGCCGCACGATATCGATCCGTCGACGCTGACGTTCCAGGCGCTGCGGATCGCGACGAATGAGGAGCTGGTCGGTCTGGACCGGTTCGTCGACGACGCGGTGAGCGTGCTGGAGAGCGGGGCACGGGCGGCGATCATCTCGTTCCACTCTCTGGAGGACCGGATCGTCAAGCGGGTGTTCCGCAGGCTCGAAGGGGAGTGCACCTGCCCGCCGAACATGCCGGTCTGCGGGTGCGGCGCGCAGGAGATCGTCGAGATTCTCACCGGAAGGCCGGTGACTGCTTCAGAGGAAGAGGAACAAAGGAATCCGCGAGCGCGCAGCGCGAAGCTGCGGGTGGCGGAAAAGATTTAGTTGTCGGTTGGATTTAGTTGTCGGTTGTCGGTTGTCGGTTGTCCGAACCTTTTACGCGAAAAGAGCTCAGACAAGGTCGAGAGCGAAGCGGAGGGCCCAAGGTCGTTTGTTGCGATTGTCACTGACTGGTCCGAAAGCACGAGAAGGGTTCGGATAACTGACAACGGACAACTGACAACAAGTCTGAAGCGAGAACGTCAGGCTACGCGGAGTCAACAAGCAAGGGTGAAGGTTGGGGAAGGGTCGGGTGTGTGTGCGGTAGGTGAGCTCGGGAGGGGTGGAGCGTGGAGCGTGGGTGTGTGTGGATGGCTCGTCGCATCGTACTTGTAGGCAGATCTTCACCCTTGTTCGTCGACTCCGCGCGTGGTGCCGGGAGGCACCGGCCGTCGCTGCAATGTCGCACCCCCGGTCATGTACTACACGCAGAAGAAACCGATCGAAAACACGCACATCGTTCGCGAGAGGGATCGCCAGCGAAACCGTGAGCTGCTCGCCGTCCTGTTTCTCGGCGTGCCGATCGGCTTTTTCCTGCTGCTCTTCACCTGGCAGAACCTCGAGGTGATTCGCCTCGGCCGCGAGGCGACGCGGCTCCAGAAAACCCTCAAAGACACCGAGGCCGCGCACAAGTCGCTGGAAGCGGAGCTCGACCGCCTGACTTCCTTCGAGACGGTCGAGACGCAGGCCACGCAGCTCGGCTTCGAGCCGACCGATCCGAAGAAGATCGTGATGGTGGAAGAGAACAGGGCCGAGGGCCTAGGGCCGAGGGCCGAGGGCCCACCCACCCCGGGTGCGCCGATTTCTGATTCGTCCTCCCTCGGCCCTCAGCCCTCGGCCCTTGGCCCTTCGTCTGGCCCTCGGCCCTCGGCCCTCGGCCCTTCGTCCGGAGGACGATGATGGGTTTGTCCCAGAAGCGTCTCCTGCAGATCTTCGCGGTCCTGGCGGCGTGGGCGCTGGTGGTCGTGTTCCGGCTCGGGCAGGTGCAGCTTGCGCGGCACGAGCATTACGTCGCGAAGGCGAAGCAGCAGCAGGAGTCGACGCTGGCGCTGAATCCGGTGCGCGGCTCGATCCTGGATACGCGCGGACGCGTGCTCGCCGAGAGCGTCGCGGCGGAGTCGATCTATGCCGACCCGCAGGCGGTCGTGAACCGGCGGGCGGCGGCGAAGGCGCTGGCGGGCATCCGCGGCATCGGCCTCACCGCGCGCGAGATCGAGGCGAAGCTGCGCGGCGACGGGAGCTTTTCGTGGATCGCGCGGCAGTTACCGCTCGAAGTGACCGCCGAGGCGAAGAAGCTCGCCTTGCCAGGGGTCTACTTCATGGAAGCGCACAGGCGCGCGTATCCGCGGGCGACCCTCGGCGCGAGCGTCCTCGGCTACGTCGGTCTCGACGGCAACGGGCTGGCCGGCATCGAGCAGACGTTCGAGAAGCACGTCAGCGGCAAGGCGGGGAAGGTCACGGTGCTGCGCGACGCGCGCCGCGGCGCGTATCTCCTCGGCGCGGACGGCCCGAACCGTCCGCACGACGGCAGCCACGTCGTCCTCACCATCGACGCGGTGGTGCAGTTCATCGCCGAGCGCGCGCTCGCGAAGGCGGTCACGGCGCGCCGCGCCCTCGGCGGTTCGGTCGTGGTCATGGATCCGAACAGCGGCGCCATCCTGGCGATGGCCTCCTATCCGACGTTCGACCCGAACCGCTTCCGCGAGTTCCCTGCGGCGTCGTGGAAGAACCGCGCGGTGCAGGATCTCTACGAGCCGGGGTCGACGTTCAAGATCATTACCGCTGCCGCGGGGCTCGAAGAGCGGCTGGTGACGCCGTCGCAGGTCATCGACTGCGGCAACGGCGCGATCACCATCGGCAACATCACCATCAGCGAGCACGACGACCATCGGTACGAGATGCTCTCGTTCGAGGACGTGATCGTGAAGTCGTCGAATGTCGGTACGGTCCGGGTCGGTCTCTCCCTCGGCCATGAGCGTTTCTACGGATGGATCCGCCGCTTCGGCTTCGGCGAGCGCGCCGGCGTCCCGCTTCCGGGCGAGTCGACGGGGCTGCTGCGGAAGACGGACCGCTGGACGCCGGTCTCGCCGGCCAGCATCTCGATCGGGCAGGAGATCGGGGTCACGCCGCTGCAGATCGTGCGCGCCGTGAGCGCGGTCGCGACGGGCGGCCTGATGGCCGAGCCGCGGATCGTGCAGCGCGTCGTCGATGACGAAGGGAAGACGGTCTACGAGCCGGCGCGCGGCGCTCCCCGGCGGGTGATGACGGAGAAGACGGCCGCGGTGTTGAACGAGATCCTGAAGGCGGTCGTCTCGCGCGGCACCGGCGACCAGGCCGCGCTCACCGAGCATGTCGTCGCCGGAAAGACCGGCACGGCGCAGAAGTCAGGCGGGCGCGGCGGCTACATGGCCGGGCACTATGTCGGCTCTTTCGTCGGGTACGTTCCGGCCGATCAGCCGAGGCTGACGATCCTGGTCGTCATCGACGATCCCCGAGGGGAACACTACGGCGGAGTGGTGGCCGCGCCGGCCTTCCGGGAGATCGCGGAGGCGACACTGCGTTATATGGGAGTGGCGCCGTCCATTCCTTCAAGAACAGTCGGTGTCGGACGCCCGTTGCTGGCGGCGATTTCGCAACCGCGGAGCTCCATTAGCCCGGCCGCCGCGGTCCCCGACCTGCGAGGCCTCGACGCACGTGCGGCAGTGGCGCGCGCGGTGGCGAGCGGACTGACGGTCCGGGCAATCGGAAGCGGAGTGGTGATCTCACAAGAGCCTCAACCGGGCGGAGCCCTGCCGGTCAGCCGGCGTATCACGCTGAAACTGTCGCCGTCGCAGGAGGTGCAAGGATGAAATTGTCCGAGCTCCTCCGCGATGTCCCCGTGCGCGCACAGAGCGGCGATACGGACGTCGACATCACGCTCGTCACGCCCGACTCGCGCATGGTCAAGCCGGGTGCGCTGTTCGTCGCCATCCCGGGGACGGCGAAAGACGGCAATGTCTTCATCCCGCAGGCGATCGAGCGGGGAGCGGCGGCGATCGTCGCGACGAACCCTCATGTCATCCCGAGCGTCGAGCGAGGGACCTGGGCGGGAGGGGAGGCGCAGCGTGTCCCCACCCACCCAGGTCCCTCGCTCGACGCTCGGGATGACAAAACACCGGCGATCGTTGTCGATGACGCGCGGGCGGCGCTGGCAATCGTCGCGGCCAACTTCTACGGCCGACCCGCGGACCAGCTCTCGCTGGTCGGCGTCACCGGTACCTCGGGGAAGACGACCACGGCGCGGATGCTCGAGTCGATCTTCGATGCAGGCGGGGAACCTGTGGGCCTCATCGGCACCATCGAATACCGCGCCGGCGACGAGCGGCTCGTCGCCGACCGCACCACGCCCGACGCGGTCGTGCTGCAGGAATGGTTCGCGAAGATGGTCGAGGCCGGCGTGGAGCACGCGGTGATGGAAGTGTCGTCGCACGCGCTCGCCTTGAAGCGGACGCACGGCGTGCGCTTTGCCGCGGCGGTCTTCACCAACCTCTCCCGCGAGCATTTCGACTTCCACAGAGACTTCGAGGACTACTTCGCGGCGAAGCGGATCCTCTTCGACCAGATCGACCGGACGCGGCAGACCTCGGTGGTCAACGTCGACGACGAGTACGGCCTGCGGCTGGCGCGGGAGCTCGGGGCGAACGCGATGACGTTCGGCCGCGACGCGAACGCCGACGTCCGTCCGGCGGACGATTTCACGATCGACGTCAACGGCCTGCACGGCACGGTGCGGACGCCGCAAGGGGACGTTCGCCTGGAATCGAACATCATCGGAACACCGAACCTCTATAACTGGCTCGGCGCCATCGGCGCGGCGCTCGTCGTAGGAATCCCGATCGCCCGGATCGAGGCGGGCATCCGCAGCCTCGACTCGGTGCGCGGGCGTTTCGAGCGGGTCGTCTCCGGCAACGGGCCGACGGTGATCGTCGACTACGCGCACAAGCCGGACGCGCTGGAGAAGCTGCTGCACGCGGTCCGCGACATCGCCGGCGAGCGGCGCCTGAAGATCGTCTTCGGCTGCGGGGGAGACCGCGACCGCGGCAAGCGCCCGCAGATGGGGGAGATCGCCGCCCGCCTGGCGGACGAGGTGATCGTCACCAGCGACAACCCGCGCAACGAGCAGCCGCAGGCCATCATCAACGAGATCGTGCAGGGGATTCCTGCCGGGAACTGCGTCCATCTCGTCGACCGGCGCGAGGCGATCTCCCGCACGATCGCCGAGGCGGACGACGACGACGTGATCGTCATCGCCGGCAAGGGACATGAGACGTACCAGGTCATCGCCGACCAGGTCATCCATTTCGACGACCGCGAGGAAGCGGAGCTCGCGCTGAAAAAGCGCAACGAGATATCAGCTTGAAATTCATGATGAAAACATCGTATGATTCAAAGCGTCCGATCAGGTGCCGCGTTCCGGCTTCGTCGGTCGGTTTCGGTGAGGGTGGACGGTGGTTCGCCGGGCAGTCTCTGGGGAAGGGGACGAACACAGGCGACGAAACGCGGCGAAGCCGGAAGGCGGCACGTGTGCCGGCGTTGCCGGCAAATGCAAAATGCAGAATGCAAAATGCAGAAAGCGTTCTGCATGAGCGTCCAGCCTTTTTCCATTTTGCATTTTGCATTTTGCATTTTGCATTTCCGGGGAGGCGTGCATGCCGCGCCTGACCTTCTCCCACCTGGCTGAGATGATCGGCGGGAAAGTCGTCAGCGGCGATCCCTCCGCGACGACGTCCTCCGTCATCATCGACTCCCGCGAGATCAAGCCCGAGGCGGTGTTCTTCGCCGTCAAAGGGGAGCGGCTCGATGGTCACGACTACGTCGCGCAGGCGCTGGAGAAGGGCGCCGTCGGCGCCGTCGTGTCTCGCGTGCCGGAGGGAATCGACAAAGCGATCATCCAGGTCGACGACACGACGAAGGCGCTGCAGCGGATGGCGTCGTCGATCCGCGACCGCTACGACGTGCTGCTCATCGGCATCACCGGCTCGGCCGGCAAGACCACGACCAAAGAGATGATTGCCACGCTGGTCTCCACCGAACGGCGGACGCACAAGTCGTGGGGGAACTTCAACAACCAGATCGGCGCGCCGCTCTGCCTCGACAACATGCCGGACGACGCGCAGGTGGTGGTCAGCGAGATGGGGATGAACCACGCCGGGGAGATCGCCGAGATCGCCGGGCTGATGCGTCCGGACATCGGTGTCTACACGAACGTCGCCCCGGTGCACATCGAGTTCTTCGGCACCATCGAAAAGATCGCCGCGGCGAAGCGGGAGCTGCTCGAGAACCTCAGGCCCGGCGGCACCGTGATCGTGAACAACGACAACGAGCACGTGGTCCGGATCAGCCGCGACTACGACGGGCCGAAGGTCACGTACGGTGTGACCAACGAGGCCGGCTACCGGGCCACGAACATCCGCGAGCGTGGCCTGCTCGGCACGCGCTTCACCCTGGTTGCGGAAGGTGCATCGCGAGAGCTGGAGCTGGTGCTGCCGGGCCGCCACAACCTCGACAACCTCCTCGCCGCCATCGCCACCGCGCGTGCGGCCGGTATCTCGTGGGAGGGAATCGAGCGCGGTGTCGCGGAGATCAAGCCGGCGTATCACCGGGGCGTCATCATCCCGTGCCGGGGCGCCACGATCTACGACGACACCTACAACTCCAACCCGTACGCGCTCGGCCGCACGCTCGAACTGATGACCCAGGCCGACGTTACTCTACCCGGACAGCCGCAAGCGGCTGTCCTACGCGGCCGCCGCATCGCCGTCATCGGCGACATGCTGGAGCTCGGCGAGCAGGAACTGCAGTTCCACCGCGATGCCGGCAAGGCCATTCCGCGGTCGATCGACGTCGTGGTCGGCGTCGGCAAGCGCGCGCCGGCGCTGCTCGACGGAGCCCGCGAGGCGGGGTTCACCGACTCCCAATTGCATCACTTCGCCAACGCCGAAGAGGCGGGCGAGTTTCTGAAGGGCGAGATCCGCGAGGGCGATCTCGTGTTGTTGAAGGGCAGCCGTGGAGTCGGTCTCGACAAGGCCGTCAAGATGCTGGAGGAGCAGAGTTGAGAACGCTCATCGCTCATCGCTCATCGTTCATCGCTCATCGGGGGAGGCACTAAGTGCTCTATCTGCTCCTCTTCAAGCTTCGCGACGTGTTCGTCGGCTTCAACGTCTTCCGCTACATCACGTTCCGGACGGCGTTCGCCGCGCTGACGGCGCTGCTGATCTCCTTCATCCTCGGACCCTGGCTGATCGAGCGGATGAAGCACATCAAGCTCGGCCAGTACATCCGCGAGGAAGGGCCGAAGTCGCACCAGGTGAAGGCGGGGACGCCGACGATGGGCGGCATCCTGATCAACGTCGCCATCCTGATCCCGACGATCCTCTGGGCCGACATCCGCAACCCGTATATCTGGATCATCCTCTTCGTGACGGCGTCGTACGCGGCGATCGGTTTCATCGACGACTACCGCAAGCTGGCGAAGAAGCGGAACCTCGGCCTGACGACGAAGGAGAAGTTCGGCGCGCAGTTCGGCGTGGCGCTGCTGGCGGCGCTGGCGATCGCCTACCTGCCGATGTTGAAGAACAATTACTCGACCGCGATCACCTTCCCGTTCATCAAGGACGTGGTGCTGAACCTCGGCCTGCTCTACATCCCGTTTGTGATGGTGGTGCTGGTCGGGGCGTCGAATGCGGTCAACCTTACCGACGGTCTCGACGGCCTGGCCATCGGCTCGACGCTCGTCGCCGCCGTGACGTACACCGCGCTGACGTATGCCGCGGGCCACGCGCGGATCGCCGACTATCTCCGCATTGCCTGGGTGCCGCAGACCGGCGAGCTGGCGGTCTTCTGCGGCGCGATGGTCGGGGCGTCGCTCGGCTTCCTCTGGTTCAACGCCCATCCGGCGGAGATCTTCATGGGAGACGTCGGCTCGCTGGCTCTCGGCGGCGCGATCGGCTGCCTGGCCGTCATGATCAAGCAGGAGATCCTGCTGGTCCTGGTCGGCGGCCTGTTCGTGATGGAAGCGCTGAGCGTGATCCTGCAGGTGGCGTCGTTCAAGCTCACCGGCCGGCGCATCTTCAAGATGTCGCCGCTGCACCATCACTTCGAGTTGTCGGGCTGGAAGGAAACGAAGGTCGTCGTGCGGTTCTGGATCATCGCGATCATGTTCGCGATGATCTCTTTGGCGACCTTGAAACTGAGATGAGCCGCACGTTAGTCATCGGAGCAGCGAAATCGGGCGTGGCCGCGGCGAACTTTCTCGCCGCGCGCGACGAGTCCGTCGTGTTGACGGACTCGAATGCCGCCCCTGCGCTGCCGTACGAGCTCGACCCGCGCGTGGAGCGGGCGTTCGGGCGCGATGACGACGGGCTGCTCGACGGCATCACCCGGATCGTGCTGAGCCCCGGCGTCCCGATGACCATCCCGCTGCTCGCCGAAGCCGGCGCGCGCGGGATTGTGGTGATGGGGGAGATCGAGCTGGCGTATCGCCACCTCAAGGGAACCGTCATCGCCGTCACCGGCTCGAACGGCAAGTCGACGACGACGGCGCTCATCGGCGAGATCCTCAAAGTGGCCGGGCGGCAGCCGATCGTGGCCGGCAACATCGGCGAGCCGCTGATCGCGTCGCTCGACCTGGAGCGACAGCGGACGTACGTCCTCGAACTGTCGTCCTTCCAGTTGGAAGCGATCGACACGTTTCGCGCGCATGTCGCGCTGCTGCTCAACATCACTCCCGACCACATGGACCGCTACCCGAGCTTCGACGGCTACGCGGCGGCGAAGTACCGGATCTTCCGCAACCAGGAAAGCGGCGACACGGCCATCGTCAACGGCACCGAGCGGCGCGAAGTCGCGCGCGAGTCGCACGTCCGGGTGTGGCGTTTCTCCGCCTTGAAGCGCGTCGACGACGGTGCGTGGCTCGACGGCGAAGAAATGGTTTTGCGGGTCGGCGGCGAGGAGCGGCGCATCCCGCGCGCGTCGCTGAAGCTGCAGGGGCAGGCGAACGCCGAGAACGCCCTCGCGGCGTGGCTGGCCGCGCGTGCGGTCGGTGTCGACGACATGGACGTCCAGATCGCCTTCGGCACGTTCGCCGGGCTGCCGCACCGGATGGTGCTGGTGCGCGAGCTCGACGGCGTCCGCTGGATCAACGACTCGAAGGGGACGAACGTCGATGCGACGCTGAAGTCGCTGGAAGGGTTCGATCCCGCGAGCGTGATCCTCATCCTCGGCGGCAAGGACAAGGCGGGGGAGTTCGAGCGGATGCGCGACCTCGTCAAGGACAAGACCCGCGCCGTGCTGACCATCGGCAAGGCGGCGGAGCGGATCGGCGAGGCGCTGAGCGGCTCCGCCGAGATCGTCGCCGCGGGAGACATGACGGAAGCCGTCCGCTGGGCGCGCGAGCATGCGCAAGCGGGAGAGACCGTCCTGCTCTCGCCGGCCTGCGCGAGCTTCGACCAGTTCCGCAACTTCGAGCATCGCGGCGAAGTCTTCGAAGAATTGGTGAGAGCGCTATGAGCCGCAAACTGACCTACGACACCTGGCTTTTCGGCACCGCGACGTTGATCGTCGTGGTCGGGCTGGTGATGATCTACAGCGCCTCGGCGATGATCGCCACGCAGCGCTTCGGGTATGGCCCGTATTACTTTTTGACGCGCCAGCTCGCGTTCCTGGTCGCCGGCTCGATTGCAATGCTGTTCCTGATGCACGTCAACCCGGCGATGCTGCAGAGCAAGCGGGTCGTCTACGGCGGCCTCGCCGTGGTGGCTCTCGGCCTGATCATCGCGCTGTTCCAGTCGCCCATCAACGGCACGCATCGCTGGATCCAGTTGCCGTGGTTTCAGCTGCAGCCGTCGGAGTTCGCCAAGCCGGCGATCATTCTCTTCATCGCATCGTTCCTGGCGCGGCGCGAGGAGCGGGTGAACGACCTCACCACCACGCTGCTGCCGGTCGGGTTCATCCTGGCGATGATCGCCGGGCTGGTGCTCCTCGGCCGCGACTTCGGCACGGCGACGACGCTCATCCTCGTCGCCTGCGGCATGATCTACGCGGCCGGAATCTCGGGACGGTACGTCGCCGTCATCGCCTACGCGCTGGTGCCCCTCGGCGGCTATTTCGCGCTCAGCGCCGCGTACCGGCGCGAGCGGCTGCTGACGTTTCTCAATCCGGAGGCCGATCCGCTGGGGAAGGGCTTCCAGGCGATGCAGTCGCTGATCGCCCTCGGCACGGGCGGTTTTCCGGGGCTCGGGATCGGCAACGGCCGGCAGAAGCTGTTCTTCCTGCCGGAGCCGCACACCGACTTCATCTTCTCGATCGTCGGCGAGGAGCTCGGCTTCGCCGGCGCGCTGCTGCTGCTCGGTTCGTTCGCGCTGCTGGCGTGGCGCGGCTTCCGGATCGCGCGCTACAGCCAGGACCGGTTCGCGTTCTACGCGGCCATCGGCTGCACGCTGATGATCACCGTGCAGGCGCTGATCAACGTCAGCGTCACGCTTTGCCTGCTGCCGACCAAGGGACTGCCGCTGCCGCTGGTGAGCTACGGCGGGTCGTCGCTGATCGCCAGCCTCATGGCGGTCGGGCTGCTGCTCAACTTCTCTCAACAATCGGGCTAAAAACGAAAGGTGTCGTGATGGGCGAGCAGGGCGTGAAGACACTGATGATCGCGGGAGGCGGGACGGGGGGACACATCTACCCCGCCATCGCCATCGCGCGCGAATACGTGTCGCGCGATCCGAAGCACAAGGTCGTCTTCGTCGGCACCGAGAGAGGGCTGGAGAAGAACATCGTCCCGAAGGCCGGCTTCCCGCTCGAGTTCATCAACGTCGGCGGCTTGAAAGGGAAGGGCGGGCTCGACCTGCTGCGCAACGTCGCCCGCCTGCCGCTCGGCTTCATCGACGCCTGGCGCGCCGTCGGACGGCATCGCCCGAACGTCGTCCTCGGCGTCGGCGGCTATTCGTCCGGACCGGTGCTCGTCGCCGCGAAGCTGCGCGGCGTCCCGACGATCATCCATGAAGCGAACGCCTTTCCCGGCCTCGCCAACCGCGTCGTCGCCCGCTGGGTGACGGCCGTGGCCGTGGCGTTCAAAGAAGCGCTGTCGCGCATGAAGCGGCCGGACGGCGTCGTCACGGGCAACCCGATCCGCGCCGAATTCTTCGCGGCTCACAAGAAACCAGCCACCAGCAACAAGCAGCGCCTCCTGGTCTTCGGCGGCTCGCAGGGGTCGCGCATCCTGAACGACTCGATGTCGGGCGCGCTGCTCTTCCTGGCGCGGCTGAAGGACACCGTGGAGATCGTCCACCAGACCGGTCCGAACGAACTGGAGAAGGTGAAGACCGCCTACAAGCAGTCGGCGTTCGCGAATGCGCGGGTCGTCCCGTACCTCGACCCGATGGCGGACGAGATCGCGGCGGCGGACCTGGTCGTCTCCCGCGCGGGAGCGATGACGATCGGCGAACTGTCGGCGACCGGACGGGCGGCGATCCTCGTCCCGTTCAAGGATGCGACGAACAACCACCAGGAACTGAACGCCCGCGTCGTCGAGCGGGCCGGCGGCGCGACCGTCATCACCGAAGCCGAGTTGTCACCGGAGCGTCTGGCGGGAGCGATCTCGGAGGTTCTGGCCGATCCGCAGCGGGCGGCGCGGATGGGGACGGCGTCGAAGACGCTGGCCACGCCCGACGCAACTAAAAGTATCGTCGATTTAATCACCACAATTCAGAGAGATTAATTTAGAATTTCAAGAGATCAGATCAGAATGATTTTTGATCAAATAAGCACCATTCATTTCGTGGGCATCGGCGGGATCGGAATGAGTGGTCTCGCCGAGATCCTGGCGGGAGCCGGGATCACCGTCACGGGCTGCGATCTGAAGCGATCGCCGGCCACGGATCTCCTTTCCCGCCGCGGCATCTCCGTGACGTTCGGCCACGACCCGGCACACGTCCACGGGAACGACCTCGTGGTGATCACGTCGGCCGTTCGCGGCGAGCACCCCGAGGTCGATGCCGCACGGATGGCGGGCATCCGCATCATGAAGCGCGCCGAGGTGCTCGGCGCGGTCGTCAACGAAAAGCGCTCGATCGGCGTGGCCGGGACGCACGGCAAGACCAGCACCTCGGCGATGATCTCCATGGTCCTCGAAGAAGCGGGGCTCGACCCGACCGTCCTGGTGGGCGGCATGGTGCGCAACCTCGGCACGAACGCCAAGCGCGGCGCCGGCGAGTTCCTGGTCGTCGAGGCCGATGAATACGACCGCACCTTCCACCACCTCCACCCCGAGGTGGCCGTGGTCACGAACATGGAGGCGGACCACCTCGAGTACTACAAGAGCTTCGAGGCGATCATCGAAGCCTTCCGCATCTACGGCGGCGGCATCAAGCGCGGCGGCGTGATCATCGGCTGCTGCGACGACGAAAACGTCTCCCGCCTGCTCCGCCACGCCGAGGCGCGGGCGATCGGATACGGGCTGGGCGAAAAAGCGGACGTCCGCGCGGTGAATCTCGAGTTCAACGAGCGCGGCTCGTCGTTCGAGGTGCCGGGCATGGGCTTCTTCAAGCTCTTCATCCCCGGCACGCACAACGTGCAGAACGCGCTGGCCGCGATCGCGGTCGGCCGCCATCTCGGCATCGAGGCGAGCGTGATCTCCGCGGCGCTGGCGAAGTTCCTCGGCGTCGACCGCCGCTTCCAGATCCTCGGCGAGTATCACGGCGCGATCATCGTCGACGACTACGCGCACCATCCGACCGAGGTCCGGGCCACCCTCGAGGCGGCCCGCGGCGGCTATCCTAACCGCCGCATCGTGGCGCTCTTCCAGCCGCATCTCTACTCGCGCACGCGCGACTTCGCGCAGGAGTTCGGCGAGGCGATGGCCATCGCAGACGTGCCGATCGTCACCCCGATCTATGCCGCGCGCGAGCAGCCGTTCGAAGGAGTCTCCGCGCGGATGATCTCCGACGCCGTCGAGGGCGTGGAGTTCCTCGACCGCAGCAATTCGCAGATCGTCAACGAGATGCGCCGCCGCCTCGCGCCGAACGACATCTTCATCGTCATGGGCGCCGGCGACGTGCACGAGATCGCCGAACAGCTCGTGCGTAGGGAGGACGAGTGAGCTTCGACACCACCGCCTCCCGCTTTCTCCGCCCGGCTGACGTGGCCCGGCTGCGCCGCAACCAGCGCCGCATCCAGGTGCAGCGGCTGCTGGTCATCCTGCGCAATGCCGGCCTCGTGGCGACGCTGGCCGCCGGCGCAGTCTGGGCGTACCGGCACACGCAGTCGAACGAGCGTTTCGCCGTCCGGACGATCGAGGTCGACGGCGTGGTGCATACGCCGCGGGCCGCGCTCGACAAGACCACGCAGAGCTACGTCGGCCTCAATCTCTTTCAGATCGAGCTGGCCCGCGTGCAGAAGGATCTCAGCGGACCGGGCCTCGGCTGGGTCCACCGCATCGACATCGAGAAGAAGCTGCCCGACACGCTGCGCATCAAGATCACGGAACGGCAGCCGGTGGCGCTGGTCCGCTCCGGCGAGCGCCTGCTCTACGTCGACGCCGAGGGTGTCGGCTTCGCCGAGCTTTCGCCCGCCGCCGGAGACGACGACCTGCCGCTCATCAGCGACGCGGCGGGAACGGAGCTGCAGCGCACGGTCACGCTCCTGCGCGACCTGCGCGTGCGCGACCGCGAACTCTACTCGCGCATCTCCGAAATCTGGCCGATCGCGCCGCGCGGCTTCGCCATCTACGACCGCGAGCTCGGTGCGGTCGTCTACGTCAACGCGGAAGACGCGGCCGGCAAGTGGCGCGACCTCTATGCCGTCCTCCGCGCCGAGAACAACCCGAAGATCCAATACGCGGACCTCCGGTTCGCTGACCGAGTGATCGTGAAATCACTGGAGGCAACACATGCCCAGAACTGAAGACAAGTACATCGTCGCCCTCGACATCGGCACCTCGAAAGTCTGCGCGCTGGTCGGAGAGATCAACGACCGCGGACAGCTCGAGATCATCGGCAAGGGCACTTCGCCGATGAAAGGGACGCGGCGCGGCAACATCATCAACCTCGACCAGGCCATCGAGGCAGTGAAGAAGGCCGTCGACGAAGCCGAGGTGATGGCCGGGCTGCAGATCGAGACGGTGTACGTCGGCGTGTCCGGCGATCACATCCGCTCGGTCAACTCGCGCGGCGTCATCTCGGTGATGGGGAAGCACAAAGAGATCGGCCGCGAGGACATCGACCGGGTGATCGAAGCCTCCAAGTCGATCAACATCCCGGCCGAGCTGGAACTGCTGCACGTCATCCCGCGGGAGTTCGTCGTCGACGGACAGGACGGCATCCACGATCCCATCGGCATGACCGCCACGCGCCTCGAAGCCAACGTCCACATCGTCACCGGCGCGCGGACGCACGACCAGAACGTCCTCACCTGCGTCAACAAGGCCGGCATCGCCGTGCAGGAGCTCGTGCTCGAGCAACTCGCCGCCGCCGAGGCCGTGCTGACGCAGGACGAGCGCGAAATGGGAGTGCTGCTGATGGACATCGGCGGCGGCACGACCGGCTACGCGGTCTTCCTCGAAGGGAACGTCGTGCACACGAACGTGCTGCCGGTCGGAGCCGGCCACTTCACCAGCGACATCTCGGTCGTCCTGCGGACGCCGATGGAGGATGCGGAGCGGATCAAGAAGCGCCACGGCTGCGCGCTGGCCTCGCTGGTGACGGCGGACGACCCGATCGAAGTGCCGACCGTCGGCGGCCGGGCCCCGAAGATCCTCTCGCGCCACGAGCTCACCGGCATCCTCGAGCCGCGGGCGATGGAGATCGCGAAGCTGGTCTACCGCGACCTGGAGAAGGTCGGCCTGGACAAGGAGATCCGCAGCGGCGTCGTGCTGGTGGGGGGCGGCGCCGAGATGGAAGGAATGGTGGAGATGGTCGAGCAGGTGTTCGACCAGTCGGCGCGCAGGGGCGTGCCGCGCGGCTTCGGCGGACTGGCCGACACGGTCAGCACGCCCGACTGCGCGGCGGCGGCCGGTCTGCTGCTGTGGGGACTGCGCAATCAGACGAAAGTGCGGGCCCGGCGCCCGCGCAAGGGGTTGGGGAAGGTCGCGGATTCGTTCAAATCATGGTTCGCATGGTCATAACGTAAATATCTTTGAATCCGCACATCTAAATTGTTACTATTCCGGGAGACGGTTAATGATCACATTTGACGAACGACCTGGCGACAACGGGCTCGCGGTCACGCTCAGCGAAGAGCTGCACCTCGGCGCGAAGATCAAGGTCATTGGGGTTGGTGGGGGTGGTGGGAACGCCGTCAACCGGATGATCCAGGCCGGCATCAAAGGCGTCGAGTTTCTCGTCGCCAACACCGATGTCCAGGCCATGCGCAACGCACTCGCGCCGGTCAAGCTGCAGATCGGCGGCAAGCTCACCAAAGGCCTCGGCGCGGGAGCGAATCCCGACGTCGGCAAGCAGGCCGCACTCGAAGACACCGACCGGATCCTGGAGGCGCTCAGCGGCGCCGACATGATCTTCATCACCACCGGCATGGGCGGCGGCACCGGCACCGGCGCGGCGCCGATCATCGCGTCGCTGGCCGCGGAGCTGGGCGCGCTGACGGTGGCCGTGGTCACCAAGCCGTTCGGCTTCGAAGGGAAGCGCCGCCGGGTGCAGGCCGAGCACGGCATCCGCGCGCTGCGCGACAGCGTCGACACGCTGATCACCATCCCGAACGAGCGGCTGCTCAACTTCGTCGAGCGCGGCACGTCGCTCAGCGACGCCTTCAAGATCGCCGACGACATCCTGCGGCAGGCGGTGCAGGGCATCTCCGACCTCATCACCGTCCCGGGCGAGATCAACCTCGACTTCGCGGACGTGAAGACGATCATGCACGGCATGGGCATGGCGCTCATGGGCACCGGCGTGTCGTCCGGCGAGCACCGCGCCGTCGAGGCCGCGCAACGGGCGATCTCCTCGCCGCTGCTCGAAGAAGCGTCGATCGAAGGGGCCAAGGGCGTGCTGATCAACGTCACCGGCGGCCCGGACATGACGCTGTTCGAAGTGCACGAGGCGGCGTCGATCATCCAGGAAGCGGCCGACGAAGAGGCGAACATCATCTTCGGCACGGTCATCGATCCGCGGATGAAGGACGAAGTGAAGGTCACGGTCATCGCCACCGGCTTCGACGCGGCCACCAAGGGATTGCTGAACGCGCGCGGCGAGTCGCTGTCGCACGGGCATCAGGGGAATCCGCCGTCTTCGACGCGCGTGCCGATGGAACGCCAGTCGCCGTACCGTCCGTTTGCGCCGCGGGAGATCGCCGCGCAGCACGACGCCGAGCCGGCCCAGCCGCCGCAGGTCGGCGCCGAGGGAGAGATCTACGACCCGCCCTTTTTTCGCAAAGGATTCACCCGCGCCGACGGCTCCGGAGGTTTCGGACCGATGGCGTCGAATGATTTCGGCAATGACCTCGATATTCCGACGGTGATTCGTAATCTGAGCGACTAACCCCCGCTCAGCGGCGCGCCCCTCAGCGCGCCACACGCGATCCAGGGGTGAGGGCCCCGGGATCACCTGCTCCGGGTGGGGGCGCGGTTCTTCCGACCGCGTCCCCACTTTCTTTTTGGGAGTGACAAACAAAAAAGCCGCCCGCGCTTGCGCGCGGGCGGCCGAAGAAAAGCGTGTCTGCAACTTACTTCTGCGCGCTCAGCTCGTCGACCTTCTTCGACAGCTCGTCGATGGTCTTCTGCTGTTCCTGGACGACCTTGGTCAGGGTGGCCACGATGTCCATCGGGCTGAGGTAGCGGCGGTCGTACTCCTGGGCGACGATCGTCGGAACTTCCTCGGCGATGAAGCCGACGTACGGCTCGCTCTCGTTCTTGTACTTGTAGGTCACCGGCTTGAGGGCGGCCACCGCGGCCTTCGCGTCGTCGGCGGACAGCTCGTGGATGTTCTCTTTGAACGTGCGGCTGGAGCCGTTCGTCCAGACGCCGCCGTCGGTCACGTGCGCGCCGTTGCCGTTGCTGGTCGACGTGCCGACCACCAGTTGGAACGCCGGGTTGGAGGTGGCGATGCCGACGCGGCCGTTCGCATTGATGCGCATGCGCTCGGCCTGGTTGCCGTCGTTCGTCGTGTGGAAGGTCATGAACGCGTCCTGGTTGGTGGTGGTGGTGTCCCAGGGCGAGATGGAGTTGGCGGCGATGCGGGTCATGGCCTTGTACGCGCCGCCGGCGCCGCCGGTGACGGAGCCGAACTCGATCGCGGCGGTGTTGGTGCCGGAGGTGCCGCCGTTGGCGCCCTGGATGGACACCTGCGCCGCCGTGGTCGCGGTATCGCTCGTGTCGACGACGTGGAGACGCTTGACCGGGGAGGCGGTGCCGACGCCGACGTCACCGTCGGCGGAGATGTCGATGGAGCTGGTCGGCGCGCCCGGACGGATGCGGAACGACAGGCGCGAGCCGCCGGTCACGTCGCGGACGAAGAAGTTCGCCTCGTTCGCGCCGATGTCCCAGGTCTGGGCCGTGAAGCCGCCGGCGTTGGTCTGCTCGTAGCGCATGGCCGGAGTGTCGCTGGTGGTGATGTGCAGGTCGAGGCTCGGCGCGCTCTGCTGGAAACCGATGTTGCCGGTGCTGTCGACGTAGAGGGCGTTCGACGGGGCGCCGGCTTCGGCGACGACGATGTTGCGGGCCGCCGTCGAATCCTCGAGGGCCATGAAGTTCCCGCCGCCGCTGCCGCTGTCATTGGCGATGAAGCGCCAGTCGTTGGCCGGGAAACCGGCCGACGTCGACGTGTCCTCGAAGTGGATGCGGAGGTTGTTCTCCTTCAGGCGCAGTGTGTCGAAGCCGAAGCTTTCGCCGTCGACGCAGTCGAAGCCGGTGCAGGTGCTGCTCTGCACGATGAGGTCATCCGGGATGACCTGGTCGAGCGTGGTCGGAGTGCCCGGACGGGCGTTGGTCGAGATACCACGGCTGCCGGCGCTCACTGAGTCGTTGGCGTCCGACTCGGTGCCGTCCGGCGAGACGATGGAGTTGCCGGAGATGGTGAAGGAGCCCGACTGCACGACCTCGGGGCCGATCTTCGCGTCCTTCTTGATCTTCTTGATGGCCTCGTCGTCGCTGTTGGCGCGGGCTTCGGCCAGCTTTTTCTTCGTATCGGAGGAGATCTTCTGCTCGACGCGCAGCTCGTAGTTGTACGAGCCGTCTTCGGCCGCGCCGCCTAGGTCGAGAATGCGGAAGCTCGGGTTCTTGCCCGAGTTGAACTCTTTCACGTAGGTGTCGCCGCTCGGCGACAGGACCCGCAGAGTGATGCGCTCATGGCCGCTGACCTGGACCTGCCATTCGATCTGCGACCCTCCGCCCGACGGGCGGCCCACTTCATTCTTGGCGTACGCTCCGACCGCGAGCGTCAGAGCCATCGTAACGACGAAAATCCTGGAAAGTAATGACCGATTCGACATGAGTTCCTCCTGATCAAATTGGACGAGAAAGCGACGGCGGGTTTACGCCGGCGCTGCGGATTACCCCGACCTCGGGAGCTGCGACCGTTTTTCTGAGTCAGACGCGGATGCGTAACTATAGGTCTGGGGTGGGGGCCCGTCCACTCAAAAACGGAAACGGGAAGAAGTGTCGCTACTCGGGAGGACTCACCTTTTACGAGTTTTACTTACTCCCACTCGATCGTGCTCGGCGGCTTCGACGAGACGTCGTACACCACCCGGTTGATCCCGCGGACCTCGTTCACGATCCGCCGCGACATCCGGTCCAGCACCTCGTGCGGCATCCGGTACCAGTCGGCGGTCATGAAGTCGGTCGTCGAGACGGCGCGGATCGCACAGACGTTCTCGTACGTCCGCTCGTCGCCCATCACCCCGACGCTGCGCACCGGCAGCAGCACGGCAAAGGCCTGGGAGATCTCGCGATAGAGGCCGGCGTTGCGGATCTCGTCGATCACGATCTCGTCGGCGTTCTGCAGGATCTCGACGCGCTCCGCGTTCACCTCGCCGAGGATGCGCACCGCCAGGCCGGGACCGGGGAAGGGGTGGCGCCAGACGAATTCCTCTTCGAGGCCGAGCTCGATGCCGAGCTGGCGCACCTCGTCCTTGAACAGCTCGCGCACCGGCTCGACGAGCCTGAGGCCCATCTTCTCCGGCAGCCCGCCGACGTTGTGGTGAGTCTTGATCACCGCCGACGGGCCCTTGATCGAGACCGACTCGATGACGTCCGGATAGAGGGTTCCCTGCATCAGGAACTCCACGCCGGCGATCTTCTTCGCCTCTTCCTCGAAGACGGCGATGAACTCGTTCCCGATCTTCTTCCGCTTGACCTCGGGGTCTTCAATCGTCGCCAGCCTCGCGTAAAAGCGCTGCCGCGCGTCGACCTGGATGAAGTGCAGTCCGAGGCGGTCGCTCAGGCGTGACCCGACCTGCACCGCCTCGTGCTTCCGGAGTACACCGTTGTCGACGAAGATCGCCGTGAGCTGGTCGCCGATCGCCTCCGCCACCAGCAGCGCGGCCACGGTCGAGTCGACGCCGCCGCTCACCGCCGCGATCACCTTCCGGTCGCCGACTTCCTGCCGGATCTCCTCGACCTTCCGGCGGCGGAAATCGCCGAGATCCCACGTCGGCTCGCAGCCGGCGATGTCGAACAGGAAGTTCTTCACGATCTGCCCTCCGGCCTCGCTGTGCGTGACCTCGGGGTGGAACTGGATGCCGTAGCAGCGCCGCTCGAGGTTCTCGAAGGCGGCGATCGGCGCGTTCGGCGAGGAGGCGGTGGTGGTGAACCCGGGAGGCCCGGCCAGGATGCGGTCGCCGTGGCTGGCCCAGACCCGCTGGTGCGCGGGGGTATCCGTGAAGAGGAGGGAATCAGTGGCAGTGACGTCGATCTCCGCCCGTCCGTACTCCCGCTCCGCCGCCGGCTCCACCTTGCCGTCGAGGAGGTAGGCGGTGAGCTGCATCCCGTAGCAGATGCCGAGGATCGGCACGCCGAGGTCGAAGACCTGGCGCGAGCAGTAGGGAGCGGTCTCCGAGTAGACCGACTCCGGCCCGCCGGAAAGGATGATCCCCTTCGGTGCCAGCTCCCGGATCTTCTCGATGGGATAGTCGAAGGGGTGGACCACCGAGTACACCCGGTTCTCCCGGACCCTCCGGGCGATCAACTGTGTGTACTGGGAACCGAAATCGAGAACGAGGACCGTTTGCGCTGCCTGCATCTGCGGGCATTGTAGTGGCGTTCGCGGGTCATTCGTCCCATCGGTCCCATTAGTCCCATAGGTCCCATGGGACGAATGGGACCTATGGGACCGATGGGACCTATGGGACTGAGGAGAGCTTCAGGTGGGGGAGGCCGCCGGTTGTTACGCCGGCGGCCCTGGGGGATGGGTGGTGGGCCTGGGCATCGCTGGGTTTGTGCAATGCGGCGGGTGTCTGTCGTTCTGATCAATAGGACGGTTCCCACGAAGAGAAGTTGCCCCGGCCGCGCGCATGTTCACAGAAATGAAAAGCGCCGGGAGGACCCGGCGCTCGACAGTCAACTCAGAAACGACCTACAGCAGGTTGCGGAGCTCCTTGCCTGGCTTGAAGCGGATGGTGTTGCCGGGTGGGATCTTCACTTCCACGCCCGTTTTGGGGTTCCGCCCGATCCCCTTCTTGCGCTGCTTGACCTGAAAGACGCCGAACCCGCGCAGCTCGATCCGCTGGCCGCGCGCAAGCGCGTTGCGCAGCCCTTCGATGACCGTATCGACCGCCTGGGCGGCCTTGACGCGGGAAATTTCCGAGGTCTCGGCGACTTTGTTGACGATGTCCGCCTTGATCATCGATATCCTCCGAAGGCGCTGATTATACGATGGTTGCACCCGAGCCTAACGACCGCCACCGGATCGACACATGGTTGAAGCTGGTCTGCCTGTTCAAGCACCGGGCGGATGCGACCGAGGCCTGCAAAGGCGGCCACGTGAAAATCAACGGCCAGCGCGTCAAACCGGCCGCCCCGGTCAAGGTCGGCGACCTGGTCGAGTTCTACCAGGCCGACCGCTTCCGCCGCGTCGTCGTGGAAGCCCTCCCGCTCGGCAACGTCTCCAAGGAGACGGCCCGCACCATGTACCTCGACGAATCGCCGGTGCAGGAAAAGCCCGACATTCTCACCCAGGTCTACCGCGACCGCGGGACCGGGCGGCCGACGAAGAAGGACCGGCGGGATATCGAGAAGGCGCGGCGGTGAGTTGATCGGACCTATGCCTGGAGGATAATGACCGCATGAATGCCAAAGCGTTCGCGCCTCCGTGGTTGTTCACGGTTGCCGAGTACCACCGCATGGCCGAGGCGGGGATCTTTACCGAAGACGCTCGCGTCGAGCTGATCGAAGGAGAGATTGTTGCGATGAGTCCGATCGGATCCCGTCATGCGGCGTGCGTCGACAGGATCGCGGCACTCGTGCGCGATCGCGTGTCAGGCGTAATCGTGCGCGTTCAGAATCCCATCCGGCTATCCGATCATTCCGAGCCGCAGCCGGATCTATCGCTCCTTCGCGCGCGCGATGATTTCTACGCTGCCGGGCATCCGGGACCGGAGGATGTTCTTCTCCTCATCGAAGTTGCCGACGCATCGGTGATGTACGACCGGAACACGAAGATTCCTCTTTATGCCCGGTCGGGAATCCGCGAGGTGTGGCTCGCCGACCTGGTGACGAACGTGGTGGAAGTGCATTCCGCCCCGGCGGGGAGCAGTTACTCGCAGATGCAACGATTCCAGAGGGGAGCAACCGTCACGTCGGCGCAGTTGCCGGAGCTTCGGATCGAAGCGGCGGAGATGCTCATCGGCTGAGCTCAGGGATTTTCGGCCCGGCAGCGACGACGCTGATTCGCGAGGCGATGTGTCCTATCCCGTCCTATCTCATGTTCACTGCCTAGACACTTTTATTTGACGCTCCGTACTGACTGCCACATACTAGTGCCGTCCCTCGGTCCAGGGCTCCGCTTCACCACAACTGAATACCCACATCAACGGAGGTCACTCGTGCGAGCTCTTCGCTTCTCGCTCCTCGTGTCTGCGCTCGTCGCGGCACTCTTCTCGTCGCCGCTGGCGGCGCAATGCCCGATGTCCACGGCCGCGCAGCCGTCGGCGTCATTCGACGCCAACGACATCGTGCTCATCGACGACTCGTTCCCGGCCGGTGTCACCATGGAAAGCCCCAGCCCGAACTGGACCGCCAGCCAGTTCGCCGACGGCTCCCAGTCGTTCGCCCATCCGACCGCGCCATCGGCGGGCAATCACTACATGGGCTTTTACTCAATGAGCCCGGCGCAGCAGATCCACGCGGGCGACAAGCTGGTTGTCTACGTGCTGATCGACTCCTGTAACCCGGCCACGCAGATCGAGATCACCTGGAAGGGCAGTCTCGGCTGGAAGATCTTTTACTGGGGCACGAACGCCAACAACTCCATGAACTACGTCGGGCCGCTGCCCGCCGCCGGGAGTTGGGCGCGCCTGGAGGTCGACGCCGACACCTTCGGACTCGCGAGCTCGACCTACAACGGCATGACCTTCAACCACGTCGGCGGGCGGGTCTGGTTCGACCGCGCCGGCAAGAAGATCGTTCCGTGCTCGCTGCCGGCCGACCAGTCGCCGGCGGTCGCGCCGGGCGTGAACGACATCCCTCTCGTCGAGGATGCGTTCCCGGTGGGGACTACCGTGCCGTCTCCCGGCGCGTCGTGGGATACGACCGTGAAGCTGAGCGGTACGCAGTCCTTCTACCACCCGAATTCCGGCGGTACCGGGCATCACTACGTCTCCTTCAGCGGCGCGAGCCCCGCGCAGCAGATCGAGACGGGCGAGAAGCTGTTCGTCTACGGAATGATCGACTCGTGCGCGTTCGACCCGACCCAGCGCGTCGAGCTCACGTGGTACACGAGCCTCGGCTGGAAGACTTTCACCTGGGGCGGATCTGCCGTGAGCGGTGCCACGTACATGGGAGCGCTGCCGACTGCCGGCAAGTGGTTCCGCTTCGAGGTCGACGCCGATACGGCCGGCCTCGTGGGGGCCACCTACAACGGACTCTCGGTCAACAACATGGGCGGCAAGATGTGGTGGGACTTCGCCGGCAAGACGGTCGTTCCCTGCACCCCGGGGCAATCGAGCCCGGCCGCTCCGCTCACCGCGAACGACGTCCTGCTCGTCGATGACGCGTTCCCGGCCGGCGTGTCGGTACAGGCTCCCGGCGAGATCTGGGACACCAACGTGAAGATGTCCGGCACGAAGTCGTACACCCACCCCGCCGGCGCCGGCACCGGTCACCACTACATCTTCTTCCACGGTGTGAGTCCGGCCGAGCAGATCGAGGCCGGCGAGAAGCTGTTCGTCTACGTGCTTCTCGACTCCTGCGCGACGAATCCGACCCAGCGGCTCGAGCTCACCTGGACGACGAGCCTCGGCTGGAAGACCTTCACCTGGGGCGGCTCGGCCGTGAGCGGCGCCACCTACATGGGAGCGCTCCCGGCCGCCGGCCAGTGGGCGCGTCTCGAGGTCGATGCCGACGCAGCCGGTCTCGCGGGCGCCACCTACAACGGCCTGAGCGTCAACAACCTCGACGGCCGCGCGTGGTGGGACGCTGCCGGCAAGACCATCGTTCCCTGCTCGACGCAGACGCCGGGCACGCCGGTCGCCGCGCCGCTCGCCAGCGATGGCGTCTGGTTCGAGGACACCTTCCAGGCCCCGGGCATCGTCGACGCACCGGGCGCGCTGTGGGACACGACCCGCAACGTCAGCGGCAACGCATCGCTGACGATGCCGGCCGCCAGCTACAACGGCGACGGCCACAACTACATCTTCGCCCACGGCTACAACACCCCGCCGTTCCGAGTGAACGCGGACGACAAGCTGCTCTTCTACTACTCGGTCGACGAGTGCGACACGCCGCAGCAGATCATGGTCACCTGGACCTCCAGCAACGGCTATCGCACCGCCTACCTCGGCGACGCGCTGACGTTCAACAACACCATCCCGCGCATCGGCGACATCGGCGCGGGCGGGCAGTGGCATCGCGTGGAAGTCCCTGCCGCGACCCTCGGCCTGGCCGGTCATACGGTCAACGGTCTGAACGTCGACAGCTACGGCGGCCGGGTGTGGTTCGACCGCATCGGACGCGTCTGCCCGACGCCGGATCCGGTCGGCGGTACGCCGGACCCGGATGCCGCGGAGACGATCTGGATCGACGACGCCCTCCCGACCGGCGCGACGCAGGTCGGCGACGGCGCCTGGAGCACCGCCTACGCCGCCAGCGGCGGCCAGTCCATCGCCATCGACGGCGGCTATGGGATCTTCGAGCACGAGATCAACGGCGCCACGTCGACCCTCGTCGCGAACAGCGGCGAGTCCCTCTTCGCCTACGTCCTGATCAACGAGTGCAACCCGCCGAAGGAGCTCGTGCTCTCGTGGCGTGACGCGGTCACCGGCAACTGGAAGAGCGCTTTCTGGGGCACCGACACGCTCTACAGCAACGGCAACAACTCGCAGCTCGGCTTCTACCGCATGGGCGCGATTCCGAAAACGAATCGCTGGGTGAAGCTCGAGGTCAACCCGGACCGTCTCGGTCTCACCGGCGTCGCCATCGACGGCTTCAAGGTCGAGTCGGTCGACGGGCAGTTCTGGTTCGACCGCGTCGGCAAGTCGTCGCAGCCCGCCTGCGCCGGCCTCGACCCGGTGGCCAACACCTCCTGGATGTGGGACGAGATCCTCATGGGGGGCGATGACACCGCACCGGCCGGTGCCACGGTCAGCGCCAACTGGACCTGGGACAGCTCCCAGCAGGCCACCGGCACGTCGTCGCATACCGACGGCTTCAGCTTCGGCGCGCACGAGCACTCCTACACCGGCGCCAACGGCACCGCCTTCATCGAGTGGGACTACATGTCGGTGTGGGTGATGATCGACCCGTGCAACCCGGTACGCGAGATCATGCTCGGCACCAACAACCACTACGTCTCGTGGGGCGAGGACCTGCTGCCGGTTCCGTCCGGCGCGACCAAGTCGACGATCTGGTGGGAAGGGCTGCCGGAAGCCGGCACCTGGTACCGTCTGTGGTTCCCGGCGTACATGCTCGACATCGAGGGGACGACCGTCACCGAGTTCAGCTTCGCCGCCTACGACGGCCAGGTGTGGTTCGACCGTCTCGCGCGCATCGCCGCCTGGGCCGACGTCACCTCGATGACCGCCGACCAGCCGTCGCCGATCACCGCCGGCACCTCGATCACCTACACCACGACCGCCACGGGCGAGCCGCCGGTCGAGTACCGCTTCGAGCTCCGCAACCTCGCCACCAACACCTACACCGTGATGCAGGACTGGAGCACCACCAACACCTGGACCTGGACGCCCACCACGGCCGACGCGGGCAACTACTACGTCTACGGCATGGCCCGGAACGCCGGCTCGCAGTGGGAGTGGGAGGATTACGAAGTTCTCCCACTGACAGTGAATCCGTAGCAATCGCGAAAGGGGCCGGTCTCGACCGGCCCCTTTCATTTCCGCTCCGTCCCAGGCACTTCGATTGGCGCTTCTATTGGCGGACGCTCCAGTCGACGACCAGCGCCAGCACGGCGTAACGCCCCGCCTTCCCGGCGAGGGTCCAGAGGGAGAAGGGGAGGAAGGGCATGCGGGCGACGCCGGCAGCGACGACGATCGCATCGCCCAGCAGCGGTACCCACGAGAGCAACAGCGCGGGGGCGCCGTATTTGCGGATGAGCGCTGCCGCGCGCTCCATGCGGCGCACCGCACGCACGCTCCTGACCGCCTTCGATGCCGACATCGCCAGCGCGTACGTCGTGCAGGCGCCGAGATAGTTCCCCAGCGTGGCCACCATCACCGGCAGCGCCACCGCCTCGCGGCGGCCGACGACCACGGCCAGCGCCGGCTCCGATCCCAGCGGCAGGATCGTCGCGGCCAGAAAGCTCCAGAGGAAGAGGGTCAGCAGGTCCATCAGCAGGGATTACGCGCCGTTCGGCGCTCGCCTGCCGAATCGTATGCTCGAAGGAGAAACGGCCGCCCGGAACGATCGCGGCCGCGATTCCATTCCGGCGATACGCGCGGATCCGGAGGATGAACGGCCGTATGACGCGCGACCGCTCGTGATCGCGCACGATCAGATGGGTGCCCGGTGCCACTCCGCTGAGACGGCGGCGACGAAGCAGACGGTCCGCCGCCGCAAAGCACCCACGGAAGTAAACTTGACGCGACACTAGATGAAGCAGGAAGACGGCATCCGGGCGACGAACCAGGATTTCATCCGCTACGACCAGGTGGAGAAGCGCCAGAGCTATCACCTCGCCGAATCGGAGGGCGAGGACCAGTTCGACGACGACTTCGTCATCCGCACCTGCGACATGCGCAGCCCCACGTTCGCGCGCGATCTCGGCGATGCCTTGCGCGAGATCGGCTTCGCCATCCTCTCCGGCCACGGCGTCGACCCGGCGCTTTACGACGAGGCGGAAGTGAAGGTCGAGGAGATGTTCACGAGCCTCTCCATGGAGGAGAAGCTGCGCTACCGCGCGCAGCGCCACGGCTCGGTCAATCAGGGCTATTTCCCGATCAAGGAGACGAGCAACATGCATCCCGATCTGGTCGAGGGATGGGTGTTCTGCCGCCGCGCATTCGAAGGCGGCGATTTCTGGCCGATCGCCGAATACCAGACCTTCTTCGCAACGATCGTTGCCGCGCACGAGCCGCTGATCCTGCCGCTGATGCAGAGCCTTCTTCAATACCTCGGATGCGATCCGCATCTCTATGACGCGAAACTGACCGGCACCAACTTCGGACTCCGGCTGAATTACTACCCGCCGATGTCGGCCGGCGACGACGCGTCCGGCGCGGCGCGCCTGCTCGGCCACGAGGACGTCGACCTCTTCACCTTCCTCCCCGCACCGCGCGCCGAAGGCCTGCAGGTGCTCAATCGCCGCAACATGAAATGGGTCCGCGTGGCCGCCCCGCGCGGCACGATCATCCTCAATACCGGCGACTACATGCAGCGCATCAGCAACGACATCTTCCCGTCGACCACGCACCGCGTCAGCAAGCCGCGCGATGCCTCGCAGCGCCGCACTCCGCGCGTGTCGTTCCCGATGGCGGTCTACGTGTGGGAAGAGGAAGTGCTCGAGGTCCTGCCTTGCACCGGGCAGCCGAAATACCCGCCGGTGAAAGCGATCGAGTTCCACACGAGCATCACCAGCAAGTTCTATGGGGATGGTTACGCGGTGAAGGGGTAGTCAGGTGCGGCGGTATCGAAGGATGCCGTAGTTACTGCCGCACCGCGCGGCGCTTCGGGAACGTGCCGGCCGTGAGCTGCCAGGTGTGCGTCGCGGTCATCGACGATCGCAGCGGACGGACGAAGGGCGTGGCGTCGGCGACTTCGAGGCGGATCTCGTAGGAGCCGGCTGCGGTAGGCGTGAACGTGAAGGTGTCGCTGCCGCTCGCCATGACCGTACCGTTGACGGCCCAGTGGCGTTGAATCGTGCCGTTCTCCGTCTGCAGCGGCGCGACCGAGAAGGTGACGGGGTTGCCGAGGCTCGCGCTCAGCGGCGTCGAGGGCGCGGCGTTTTCGATCAGCTCGATCTTCTGCGGGGTGAACGACGTCCATCCTTCGTACAGCCGCAGCACGAAGGCCTGGCGGCAGACTTCGCAGAAGGGGATGGTGACGCCGCCGGTGCCGAAGGCGTTCATCAGGCATTGGAGCCGCGAGCGGTAGTAGCCGGTACTCCGGTAACGCGCTCCTTCGTAGAGGCCGATCGCATCGAGCTGATGGGGCGGCGTCGGGATGGGCGTCGCCGGTTCGACCCACGGCAACCACTTGAGACGGTCGCGCGCGGTGCCGTCCGTCGCATTCGGCTCGCACGGGCTGCGGCCGGCGACGTCGCTGCAGAACGTGGCGCCCGCCCACGGCGAGGTGTATTCGTCGGTGAGGCCGGAGAAGGAGTGCCCGAATTCGTGCTGGGCGATCTCGGTCCCCTGCATGTGCGTCGAAACCACCCAGATCGGACCGCCCGAGCCGCCGTAGGTGTCGTCGTTGACGATGACGCCGATGCGGTCCCACTCCGGATACGCGGCCGCGGCGTCGTAGACCTTCGAGACGTTGACCGTGACTCCGCGGAACGTGCCGTTGCCGCAGTACGTGGCATCGAAGGCGGTGCTGACCATCGTGCCGCGCTTCGGATCGTCGTTCGAAGTAGGGTCGGAGCAGAGCGGGTGGTCCGCACCCGGCTGCGCGGAGGGCGTGAACAGCGCGACGACGTTCACGAAGCCGGCATACTCGCGGTATGGCGAGATGGCGAAGAAATTCTGCGTGATCTTCCGCGCGTCGGCGAGGAACGTGTCGCGATCGGCGGCCGTGTAGCCGTCGCCGAGGAGGAGGAGGTCGAGGCGGTTGCGCGGATCGCCGGCAGTGCGGAGCGGAACGAGGTCGGCCGTCGATGCCGCCACGGTAGTTTGGATGTCGAAGGACGCGACCCTGTCTCCCCGCCGTTCGATCTCGAGCCGGCCGCGCTCCTCGTAAGGCAGACGCACGACGGCGGTCCGTGCGCCCTGTTGACGCGACGCGGCGATCGCCCCGTGATCGCCATACTCGACACGCCAGGTGTCATCGATCGCGAGCGGCACGCGCGCTTTCTCGCGGCCATCGGCGACCAGGACCGCGTCCCACTCGGAGGAGGCGTCCACCGGCTCGATCGGCGCCGCCATCGTGACTCTGCGCATGTGAGAAACGGTGACGCCGCCGGAGTCGTTGACCTCGACGACGGCGTAGATACCGGTTGCGAAGAGCAGCGCCGCTGCGAGCACGATGCGATCGTAGCACCGGAGCGCCGGTCTTCGACCGGCCGGTCCGCCGACCTTCGGTCGGCAGTCTCTCGCGACAACTCTTCCCAGGACACTGCCGGCTGAAAGCCGGCGGACCGGCCGGTCGAAGACCGGCGCTCCGATTCGCCTACGCGTTCACGTACCTTCGCATGTCCACATTCGCGATCAGCCCGATGGCCATGAAGAACATCATCGTCGACGAGCCGCCGTAGGAGATCAGCGGCAGCGGGATGCCTGTCGTCGGGAGGATGCCGATCTGCATCGAGACGTTGATCAGGATGTGGAAGACGAAGAACATCGTCAGGCAGATGATGAGGAATGTCCCGCCTCGATCCCTCGCGTGTTTGGCGAAGGTCAGGGCCAGGATCACTAAATAGAGGTAGAGCCCCAGCACGACGATCACCCCCACGAATCCCCACTCCTCGCCGAGGACGGCGAAGATGAAGTCAGTGTGGTGCTCGGGGACGAAGCCGAATTTGCCCTGGGTGCCGTGGCGGAAGCCTTTTCCGTGGATGCCGCCGGAGCCGATGGCGATCTTTGCCTGCGTGACCTGGTAGCCGGAGCCGAGGGGGTCGCGCTCCGGGTTGAGGAAGATCATCACCCGCTCTTTCTGGTACGGCTTGAGGAAGAACGTCCAGCCGACCGGCAGGGCGATCACCGCCGCCAGGATCATCGCCATCCAGACCCGCGGACGGATGCCGCCGAAGAACATCGCTACCGCGATCAGGGGGAAGAACGAGGCCGCGGTGCCGAAGTCGGGCTGCACGATGATCAGGCCGACCGGCAGGGCGATGATGCCCATGGCGATCGCGAACGACCGGAGGTCGAGGTAGGCGCGGTCGTTCGAGTCGAAGTAGCGCGCCAGCATCAGCGCGGTGAAGACCTTCATGAACTCCGATGGCTGGAACTGGAAGCCGCCGATTCGGATCCACGACTTGACGTTCGCCGTCACCTGTCCCCACACCAGGAGGTAGATCAGCAGGATGATCCCGATGCCGTAGAGGATGGGGGCGATGTCGAACAGGACGTGGTAGTCGACCATCAGGATGATCAGGGCCAGCGCCAGGCCGATGGCCACCCAGAGCATCTGCCGCTTGAACGTACCGAGGTTCGGCTCGTTGAAGAAGGTGGCGCTGTAGACCAGCAGGCAGCCGACCATCGCCAGCACGACGGCAGTGCCGATGAAGTTCAGATCGACATTCGGGGTGGTACGGTCGCGGAAAATCATCGTGTCGTAGGTTATCGAGTCGAGGGGAGAGGCAGGTCGCCTTCCCTGATCTGCTCCAGGGTTGCGGGATTGCTGAGGTCGAGCCGCGAGCCGCCGACTTTGTCGCGGTAGCGCGCTTCGTAAAGCAGTTTCGCGAGCGGGGCCGCGTCGGCACCGCCGGCGCCGCCGTGCTCGACGAAGACGACCACGACCATCTGCGGGTTGTTCGCCGGGGCGAAGGACGCGAACCAGGCGTGGTCGCGATATTTGAACGGCAGGGAGCTCGCCTTGATCCACCCGGAGTAGGCGATGACCTGCACCGACCCGGTCTTGCCGGCTACGTCGAGGCCTTCGACCCGGGCGTTGCCGCCGGTGCCGCCCTGGGCGTTGACGACGTCCCAGAGGCCTTGGCGGACGGCTTTGAGCGCGGGAGGCGAGAGCTGGACTTCGTGGATGATCTTGCTCGGGACGCGGAAGCGTTTGTACGAGCCGTCCCGCTGCACGCGGTCGACGTAGCGGACGACGTGCGGCTGGAAGACTTTGCCGCCGTTCGCCACGGCGGCGGTCATGTTCGCGACCTGCAGCGGCGTGACGATGAGCGGACCCTGGCCGATGGAGACGGAGATGGTCTCGGAGGGATACCACTTGCGATTCTGCTTCGTCCGGGCCCACTCCACCGAGGGAACGAGGCCGGCGCGCTCGCCGTCGAGGTCGATGTGCGAGATCTCGCCGAACGTCAGCCGGTTCGCGTAGTCCTTGATCTTGTCGACGCCGAGGCGGGCACCGGTCTGGTAGAAGAAGATGTCGCAGGAGACCTTGAGCGCGCGCTCGACGTCCACCGAGCCGTGCCCTTCCTTCTTCCAGCAGCGGAACCGCCGGCCGAAGAAGACGCCGCTGCCGCCGCAACTGAAGTCGGTCTCCGGCCCCACCACCTCTTCGGAGAGTCCGGCCATGGCCATGACGATCTTGAAGACCGAGCCGGGCGAGTAGAGCCCCTGGATGGCCCGGTTGAGCTCGATCTTGAACGGGTTGCTGACGATGGTTTTCCAGACCTCGGGGTTGAAGCGTTTGGAGTAGACGTTCGGGTTGAAGGCCGGTGAGGAGACCATGGCCAGCACTTCACCGTTGCGGGGGTCGAGCACGACCGCGGCGCCGACCATTTCGTTCTCGGCGAAGTACTGTTCGGCGCGGCGCTGCAGCTCGAAGTCGACCGTCATGTAGATGTTGTCGCCCGGCACCGGGATCTGCCGCAGCGGGGAGTACTCGCTGAGGCGGCGGCCGTCGGCGTCGTACTCCCAGAACTCCGCGCCGTCCTTGCCGCGCAGGTACTGGTCGTACATCAGCTCCACGCCGCGCTTGCCGATCAGGTCGCCCTGTTCGAGCACCCTGTTCTGGGCGAGCTCCTTGTCGCCGACTTCACCGATGAAGCCGAGGACGTGCGCGGCCATGGTCCCGTACGGGTAATTGCGGCGCTGGATCGGTACGACGTTGACCTCCGGAAAGGCGATCGACTGCGCCTGGATCGTCGCCACCTGCGACATCGACAGGTCCTCGGCGATGGGGAAGGGTTGCGAGGCCGGCAGCTTGGCCGCCTCCTTGTCCCACCGGGCCGTCATCTCGGGGGCCGGCAACCCGAGGATCTGCGACAGGAACGCCTCGACCTTCTTGCGCCGTCCCTTGTCGGCCTTGACGAGCGGCTTCATCACCACGCGGTCGACCTGCAGCAGGTAGGCGGGCTGGTTGTCGGCCAGGATCTTCCCGGTGCGGTCCATGATCAGGCCGCGTTTGGCCGGGATCTCGATCTCCCGCAGGGCGTTGGCGTCGGAGAGGCCGCGGTACTTATCGGCCTGCACGCCCTGGACGAACCAGAACGAGCCCGCCAGGAAGACGAAGGCGGCCACGATGCTCCACAACACGGCGTTGATGCGGAACTGGAGGAACTTTTGGTCGTCGCGATAGACGCGCATATTGGGCCTTCCCCAGCAACCTCGTTACCAGGTGGCTTGCCGGCGGGTTGCTTCGATCGGTTCTTCGCGCAAAAAGAGTGTCAACAGTTGGTAGACGAGCATGCCGAAGAGGAGCGTGAAGATGGTCTTGACGAGCAGGGCCTGCTCGAACATCTCGATGCGCTGCTTCAGCAGGATGTTGACGAGGATATAGATCACCAGCTCGTTGACGATCACCGCGCCGCCGAGGCAGGCGCCGAAGGCGAGCGTGCCGCGGAGCGCGAGGCGGGAGTTGATGTAGGCCACTACGTACGCGCAGACCGTCAGGGAGAAGGCGTGCAGGCCGAAGGGAGCGTTGGAGTACGCATCCTGGACGAAGCCCGCCACGACGCCGGCGACGATGGCGCCGAGGATGTTGCCGCCCATCGAGTAGTACACCACCAGGATGATGTACGGATTGAAGAACGCCAGCGCGTTCGGATAGAAGCTGTCGAGAAGGGAGTGGAGCGTCAGGGCGATCAGCAGGCCGATCGTGAACCGTAACCACCTCAAGGCGCGTACCTCACGACTGCAGGCGGGATTTTGCGGGTGTGGATGACGATGACTTCCTCGATCGTGCCGAAATCGACGGCCGGCTTGACGGTGATGGTCTTGAAAAGCGATTTCCCCGGCTCGGCCCGGACCACCTGCCCGATCGGGATGCCGCGCGGATAGACGCCGTCGATGCCGGCGGTGAGGATCCGGTCGCCGGCCTGCACGTCGGCCAGGGAGGGGATGTCGTGCATCAGGACGTTGGTCGCGCCGCTGCCGCGGACGACGCCCTGCCGGCGGGTGCGCTCGATCAGCGATCCCACCGAGCAGTTGTTGTCGGTCAGCAACTGCACCTTGGCCAGGTCGTCGGTGGTCAGCACCACCCGGCCGAGGAGACCGTTGGCGTTGGCGACGACGTCGTTGACCTGCACGCCGTCGTCGGAGCCGCGGTCGATGATGATCGACTTGAAGCGGCCGGCGGTGTCGAGCATGATCGTCTGGGCCATCGAGGTCTGCATGTCGAACTGCTCGGCGTAGGCGAGCAGGCTGCGCAGGCGCTTGAGGTCTCCGTCGGACTGCTTGAGCTTGAGATTCTCGGTGGTGAGCGAGCCGACCTTGCGGCGCAGCTCCACGTTCTCGTTCACGGCCCGGCGCATGTCGAGATAGCCGTGGTGCATGTCCTGCGCGGAGCCGCCCAGCCAGTTCACGAACTTCGGGACGGGCGAGAAGATGGTCATCACCGTCCGCTCGAACATCGTGCGGGTCTCCCCGACGTAGCGGGTCTGCTGGCTGAAGCTCATCAGAACGAACAGCAGCGCGAGCACCACGATGAAGAGGAGCGTCGGGCGGCGGGGGATTACGTCTGTCGGGACTGCCATGGTTGTCGAGCGAGACTCAGCAGATTTCCTGCCAGAGAAAAGCGTTGTCGGTTGTCAGTTGTCGGTTGTCCGAACCGGTCTCGCCTGGGCGCCAGATTTCGCGAGTAACTTGACAAGGTTTGTGCGGCTCTCGAGTTGCCTGTCGTCCGGGCCAAAACGGTTCGGGCAACTGACAACCGACAACCGATCAACGCTTTTAAGCTATTCGATCGAGATCTTCCGTAACAAATTGAAGTCCGTCAGCATCTGCCCGGTGCCCAGCGCCACGCAGGCCAGCGGGTCCTCGGCCAGCGTGACCGGCAGGCCGGTCTCTTCGCGGAGGCGCCGGTCGAGATTCTTCAGCATCGAGCCGCCGCCGGCGATGATGATGCCTTTGTCCATGATGTCGGCGGAGAGCTCGGGCGGGGTGCGCTCGAGGGCGACGCGCACCGCTTCGACGATCGTGGCCACGGTCTCGGACAGCGCCTCGCGGATCTCCTCGTCGCTGACGACCAGGGTCTTGGGCACGCCTTCCACGAGGTCGCGGCCCTTGATCTCCATGGTCATCTCCTCGTCGAGCGGGAAGGCGGAGCCGATCTCCATCTTGATCTGCTCGGCGGTGCGCTCGCCGATGAGGAGGTTGTACTTGCGTTTGATGTACTGGA